>JABAHQ010034213.1_pt1 | contig 16045 bp, 15 predicted proteins | sample 7062091 | NCBI WGS metagenome assembly JABAHQ01 (sample SAMN14534359, study PRJNA622989) | marine sediment metagenome | biome: marine biome [ENVO:00000428]; feature: marine pelagic biome [ENVO:01000023]; material: deep marine sediment [ENVO:00002113] | place: India: Gulf of Kutch | collected...
TGTCGCATATTTTGGAACACCTATCTAGTTACTCGCCGCTGGTTTTCATGCCGGCGCAACAAGCGAAGCGCATTGCGCCGGATACCCGTCAGATGTGACTCGACTCGCCAAAAAGACGCAGTGCCTCGACGTCCAGCACGCGAATCCGCGCGCCTTCGATACTGATCACTCCGGCCTTTGACATGCTGCGCAGGATGCGCGAGAAGGTCTCCGGCTGTACGGACAATCGCGACGCGATGACGTTCTTGGGCAGGAGCAGCTCGATGTCCACCGGTGCGTGGCTGCCTTCCGGGATCTGGCGCAAGAGATAGTTGACCATCCGCAGGGTGGCGTTTCGCAGGGTGAGGGCCTCGATTTCTGCAAGCCTCATCTTGAGGCGCATGCTCATATCGGCCATCAGACGGAAGCAACTATCGACTGATTCGCGCAGAATACCCAGAAAGACCTTGTTCTCGAAGGCAAGGACTTCGCTGGCGACGATGGCCTCGGCATTCACGGGGTAGGTCTGGTTTTCCATGAACATCACCGCCTCCGCGAAGGTCTGACCCCGTTGAAAAATCTCGATGACTTTCTCCATGCCTTCGGGTGAGATGCGAAACAGCTTGATCTGGCCGCTGTGCACCAGGAAAAACCTGCGGGCGGTCTCACCATACTCGAACAGTCGCTCACCCGGCTCCAGGTGAATGACCCGCATACACTGCTTCAGGCGCCGCAACTGCGTGTCAGTCAAACCACTGAACAACAGGGTCTGCTTCAGCTCTTCGTCGGAAATCCGGGGCCGATCCATAACATCATGATACGCGTTTTCCACACTTTCGTCGCCTCAGCGGTGGCTGGTTCGCTGTTCGGATATTGCCGATTATCACTGTCGCGTCCGCCATACCTTGATCCATGTTAAGGCCGGATGCGTGCTGCGGCGCTATGCTGCGGGGCCGCGGAGATTCCACCGATGCCCACCGATGCCGGTGGACCCCGGGTCGGGCGCACCGAGTTCGCCCCCCTCGATGTCCCCATTGCGGCGACGGAATTTGAGAACAAATTCGTCAGGCGCCGCGCTACACGACGGACCATCCAGTCAGGCTCCCCGACCCTGAGCCTGTCCGGGCGAGAGGACATTGTGGTCAGCATCACTGCCTACATGAGTGATGACCATCTGTGGTGTGCCATCCTGTTGAACATCGCTGAGGAGGCGGTCTCAGAGGGGGAGTGGCTGACTGCCGGCGGTGCATATCGCGCCTTTGAGCGGACCATGATGTTGCATCAGACCCGTGAAGAGTATGTGCTGCTTCCCGCCCTCGAACGATGTCCCGGACTCAAACCCGAAATCGACGCCCTCCGGGCCGAGCACATTCAGATGCGCTCACTGATGAGTCGTATATCGGCGGCCCTTGAGGAAGAAAATCACGGGCGCTATCTGTCGCTTTCCGAGTCCCTGCTCCAGCTCATGCAGCGCCACAATATCAGGGAAGAAAAGGTGTTATATCCGCTTGGCGACGAGCTACTCAGAAAGCAGCGCCACCAGGTGATCAGCTGGATGGAGGCCGTGCGGCTGCAATGAGCGCACTGGAGGGTGGGCTATTTTGCCGCGGGCGCTTCTGTGGGCGGGGCAATGAGCAATACATGGAACACGGAAGAATCTACGTGCACCCAGGGACGGACGCGCTCACTGACCCATACCGAGACGCGGTCCCCGTATGGCTCCAGGCGGCGCAGAAGCGTGTCGAGCTGCTTGCCTTGTTCTTCACAGCATTCCTCGATGCACAACGTGACCGTAGCGGCGGAGCGCCGCAATAGCTTCTCCATGCGCCGGGCGGCCCGTCCGTAGAACTTCCGATCGACGTATCCGCGTAGTGAGACCAACAACCCGGCGTTTCCATTGCTGGACTGCGCGGCCACCTTCAGGGTGCCACGGCGAATCCCGTTATCGCACAACCGCCGCAGCAACGCGGCGGTTGACTGCACCAGCTGCCATTCTCTTGGATGGTCCATACGGAAATGCCTCTCGACATAGTTTTTCATGGCAAGACCCGCGATCCAGTCGGAGACTACCTGGGGCCACAGACGCGGCCGGGACGTCGTAAACGTGCGCAGAAAACGAAATATCCGCACCGGTCCACCCTGCAGAAGCCCGTTCCGAAAGAGTCTCCGGAGAATCGTGAGCGCGCAGCCCAAGGAATATCCACTGCCACACACCGGGCTGCGCAGGAATCGTATCTTGTTGCGAATCCGCTGCTCGATGTTGGCATCGCTGAACAGCTTGCGATACAGCACCTCATATCCCCGGATCATTTCGTTGTAGCCCATTTGCTTGGGCAGAAGGTTGGTACGCGGCTTGGTGTTGTCGCCGCTGTCGCGATCCGGAATCAGGCGACCTTCCTCTTCCAGGCGTCGGTACAACGGCGTGCGGGGAAGGGCGGTGAGCAGGCCGACCATCGCCACCTGAATACCCGAGGCGGTGATAAAACGGTACTGCCGATCGAATGTCTCCAGGGTGTCGTTATCGAAGCCGACAATAAATCCCGCCAGAACATCGATGCCGTTTCGATAGATCGTTTGCACGGAGGACAAGATGTCTCCGCGCGTGTTCTGCGTTTTGTGGGTCTCTTTGAGGCTGTCTTCATCCGGCGATTCGATGCCGATAAACACCCAGGTGAAGTTGGCCTCACGGAACAATTCCAGGAGCTCGTCGTCCTCGGCAATATTGAGCGAGGCTTCGGTACCGAAGTGGAAGGCATAGTTGTTGGCGCGCTGATAGTCGATCAGAAAGCGCAGCAGTGACTTTGCGACCTTCTTGTTCCCGATCAGATTGTCGTCAACAAAGAATACGCTGGACACTCCATGTGCACGAAGTACATCGAGCTCTTTACCGATCTGTTCAACGTTCTTCGTCCGGGGCTTGCGACCGAACATCACGATGATGTCGCAGAAATCACAGCGATAGGGGCATCCGCGCGAAAACTGCATGCTTACGGACGTGTATTGATCGAGTTTAAGAAGATCAAAGCGCGGAGCAGGGGAATGACTCAGGTCAACCACGCCGGTTTCGTGGTAGAGCGGCAGGGGAACAGCGCGCTCGAAGTCGTCACAAAATCGCGGCCAGATGTATTCCGATTCACCGGCGATGACCGAATCGGCCAGCCTGTCATAGCGTTCGGGGCACAGAGAGGCATAGCTGCCTCCGGCGACCACGAAATAACCCTGCTGGCGGTAATATGCCAGGAGTTCCTGCTGGCGGCCGAACTGTACGGCCATTCCGCACACGCCGACGACGTCCGCCTCGGGCTCCAAGGGGACGGGCTCGACGTTCTCATCGACGATGCGCACTTCCCAGTGCGACGGGCACAGCGCAGCCACAGTCGCGAGGCCCAGGGGAGGGTTCAGGGCGCGTTTGTCGGGCAGGACCTTCTCCAGGGCCCAGCGGAAACTCCAGAAACTTTCGGGAAACCGCGGATTGACCAGCAGCAGGCGTATTTTCCGTCGTGCGCAAGGATCAGTCCGGCTGCGGTGACTGGTTCGGGCGTCCCCGCTCATGGTGGATCTCCAGCGCGATGGCGTGGCGTAAACATTTTGGATTCTAGTCCAGGCGGTCTGCAGGAGAGTTGATCTAAATCAAGGACGCCGCGGGATGGGGGCGTGGAAAATGTCCCGCATATGCCCATTTCCCATCCGAATTCCGCCGTGCCGGAAGGCGCGTCGATTAGCTGCGGCCGGAGCATGGAAACCGAATCCACGCAGAAGCCGATCGTTACAGATTCTCCGGCGTCCGTGATCGCCTACGAGCTGCGGGGCAGCTGCTATGTCAATGTCACGAACCGTTGCACGTTGCGCTGCACGTTCTGTCCGAAATTCAATGGGCTGTGGACCGTACAAGACTATAACCTGCGGTTGCGGCGCGAACCCGCAGTCGAGGCGATCGAAGAGGCCGTGGGGGATCCCGCGGGCTATCGGGAGGTTGTATTCTGCGGCCTGGGTGAGCCCACTCAGCGTCTGTACACCGTTTTGGACCTCGCCCACCGCTTCAAGCGCCGCGGGGCGCGCATCCGCATCAACACGGACGGCCTGGCCAGTCTCATCCATGGGCGCGACGTGACACCGGACCTGGAGGGCAACGTCGACGCCCTTTCCGTCTCCCTCAATGCTCAAGACGAGCCGACCTACAACCGCCACTGCCGGCCCATGGACCGCCGTGCCTGGCCGGCCCTGCTTGAGTTCGTGCGCAGCGCGCGCCATTACGTACCTGAGATCACCTTGACCGCCATTGACGGCTTGCCCGGAGTGGATATTGACTCCTGCCGCCGCATCGCCGATACGATGGGTGTGAGCTTTCGTCGCAGGGTGCTGGATCAGGTCGGTTGATGACGCTAGCGGACCACGTGCATACCTTCGGACAAGCGATGTGCGCACGCTACGGCGAGCGGGTGCACAAGATCGCGATCGACGCCGCCTTTACTTGCCCGAACCGAGACGGCACGAAGGGCCGTGGTGGTTGCAGCTTTTGCAATAACGCTTCGTTCAGTCCCCACGGCCGGGCCCGGACACCCATCAGCTCGCAGATCGAGGCAGGACGCCGCGTAATCCGCAAACGTACGGGCGCGCGGCGCTACCTGGCCTATTTCCAGGCCTACACCAATACCTATTCCGACATTGCACGGCTGCGCGAGGCCTATGACGCTGCGCTCGCCGAGCCGGATGTGGTGGGGCTCTCGGTGGGGACCCGTCCGGATTGCGTGCCCCCCGCTGTGTTGGACCTGCTCTGTCGTTACCGGGACCTGGGATTCGAGGTCTGGCTCGAGCTGGGGCTGCAGTCCAGCTTTGACGCAACCCTGAGACGCGTGAACCGGGGGCACGGCTACAGCGAATACCGCCAGGCCGTGCGGGCCGCCAGAGGCCGGGGGCTTCCCGTTTGCACTCATTTGATCGCGGGCCTTCCAGGAGAAGGTGCCGTGCATACGCGCATCACACTGCAGCGCGTTCTGGACGAGGGTGTGGACGGCTTGAAGCTGCATCCCTTACACGTGGTGCGCGGCACGCGGCTTGCGCATCAGTGGCGGCGTGGCGAGTATCAGCCGCTTGCCCTGGAGGACTATATCGAGCTGGCGGCCGACCTGGTGGAGGCCACACCCCTGGAGGTGATCTTTCATCGCCTGACGGGAACGGCACCGGCCGAGGTGTTGCTCGCGCCGCAGTGGTGCGCCGCAAAATGGCGGGTGCTGAATGGGATCGAGCAGGCCTTGCGGCGTCGCGGCACACGACAGGGGGCGGGAATCGAAGCCGAGCAGATATGTCTGCATTGACCTCCAAGAGCGAGCTGGTATGCCCGGCCGGGAATCTGGCGGCACTGCGCGCGGCCGTGGACAACGGCGCAGACGCCGTCTATATCGGGTTTCGGGACGGCACCAACGCGCGCAACTTTCCCGGACTGAATTTCACGCCCGAGGAAGCCCGCGAGGGCTTGCGTTATGCGCATCGGGCCGGCAGCCGGGTTTTTCTCGCCATCAACACTTACCCGCAACCCCGGCACTGGGAGCGCTGGACGCAGGCGGTGGATGCGGCCGCCGACCTCGGCCTGGATGCGCTCATCCTCGCAGATCCGGGATTAATGCGATATGCGGCGAACCGCCATGAGGGCCTGCGACTGCATCTTTCCGTGCAGGCGTCCGCCACGAATCCGGAGGCGATCCGGTTTTATCACGAGCAGTTCGGTGTCCGGCGTGTGGTGCTGCCGCGCGTGCTGTCCCTCGCGCAGGTGCGTCAGGTCATGGCCGCCTCGCCCGTGGAGGTTGAAGTATTCGGATTCGGCAGCCTGTGCGTCATGGTGGAAGGGCGTTGCGCCTTGTCGTCGTTTGTCACGGGTGAGTCTCCGAACACCTGCGGCGTGTGCTCGCCGGCGCACGCCGTTCGCTGGGAAGAGGTGCCCTCGGGACGCCAGTCGCGCCTCAACGGAGTGCTGATTGACCATTACCGTCCCGGAGAGCATGCGGGCTATCCCACGCTGTGCAAGGGAAGGTACCAGGTGGGCGACCATTTGATCTATGCGATCGAGGAGCCCACCAGCCTGAACGTTCTCGATGCGCTGCCCGAGCTGCTTCGCCTGGGCGTCGCCGCGCTCAAGGTTGAAGGACGGCAGCGCAGTCCCGTGTACGTGGCGCAGGTCACCCGGGTGCTTCGCGAGGCCCTGGATGCCTGCGCCAACAACCCTGAAGCCTTTGAACCTCTTCCCGAATGGACCCAGGCCCTCGACCGTGTCTCCGAGGGCCGTAGCCACACGCTTGGAGCGCTGCATCGTCCCTGGCAATAGCATGAAGCTGGCGCTGGGACCCTTGCACTACTACTGGCCGGCCGAGCGTGTGCAGGCGTTCTATGCCGACGCCGCGGACTGGCCGGTGGACATCGTTTATCTGGGCGAGACTGTCTGCAGCAAGCGACGGTCGCTGGNNCGCTGGGCTACAAGGACTGGCTCGCCATCGCAGATGAGCTGAGCGCCGCAGGCAAGCAGGTAGTGCTGTCGACGCTGGTTCTCCTGGAGGCGCGCTCGGAGCTCAAGTCACTGGAACGCATCTGCGGGAACAGCCGTTATCTCGTCGAGGCCAACGACATGGCCGCAGTGCGCATATTGTCCGGGGAGCAGACGCCGTTCGTCGCAGGGCCCCACATCAATACATACAACGCCGAGACGCTGATTCTGTTGCACGATCTGGGAGCGTGCCGGTGGGTGCTTCCCGTGGAGCTTTCCGGTCGCACCCTCGGGGAGCTGCAACGCAGTCGCCCGGGCGGGATGCAGACGGAAGTTTTCGCCTATGGGCGCATGCCCCTGGCCTTCTCGGCCCGGTGCTTTACGGCGCGCGCATACAATCTGCCCAAGGACGACTGCCGGTATCGTTGTCAGGATCACCCGGACGGGCTTTCTCTGTACACCCAGGACGGCCGCCCTCTGTTCACGGTCAACGGCATTCAGCTCCAGTCGGCCGCACCCTGCAACTTGCTGGATGTCGTGGAAGGGCTGGGGGGCCTGGACGTGGAGATCCTGCGCATCTCGCCGGAAGCACGAAACACCGAGACCGTGGTGCGCGTATTCCGCGATGTGTTGGATGGTCGGATGAGCACGGAGGAGGGCAATCACCGCCTGACGCCGGCGGGAACCCGAACCCAGTGGTGCAACGGCTACTGGTACGGCGCCCCCGGCATGGAGCNNATTGATTGATAAAACAAGAAGTTACAACCTCTTATTCATGTAGTGTCTCGATCGTGAGAGCCCCAGGAGCTCCCGGCGCACCCGCTCCAGCACGCCAACGAGCATTGTGCCCACTCCAAGCCGATCCGCCACCCCAAGCAGGCCCTGGGCCGCAAACGGCCCCAGAACGGTGGCGAAGTGCGCAGGCCAGTTCATCTCCAGGGCGTCCAGGGCATTCTTGACGGACAGGCCGCTGGCGGTATCGCCCTCGACGCTCAGCTGTCGCCCGAAGAACAGGGTGTCGGGATCCTCGGCGCGGGTGGCAAGGAGAAGGAACTCCCGGACGCCGCCGCGGATCCGGACGGTCGGTTCCGCGTGCGCCGGGGCTGGCCCGAGGCGATGCCGCTCGAGCACGAAGCACCAGGCGTTCCCGGTATCCGTGATCTCCAGGCAAACGTGATATCCCTGGAGCTCCGCAAGGCGTGTCTGGGCAGCATGCTGGCCGCACAGGAGGTGATTGAAGGCATGCGCCAGCAGAACCACATGAACCCGGTCCGGCACCGTTCGCAGAAAGGTCCGCAGGGGCTGAAGCGGAAGTGGAGTGGTCGCGTCGCGGGCGCCGATCGCGGCATGCATGACAGGCAGTCTCAGGATGGTTTCGCGACCAAGCCTAGCGCAGTGGGCCGGGGCAATGGTTGACGCAGATCAACCGGGGCCGAGGCGGTTCGGGGACCGACAAGCCGGCGCTCGGACGCAGATTATAGTGCGCATAATGTATATTATGTTAAATCGCCGATCTGGTCGGCCCAGGGGGGCGCGCCCCGTCGTCACTTGCAAAGCAACGGTCACATTGCNNAGGTCGCCCTATGGCTGTACAACGGTATCGTTCGAGCCTGTTCGGCGGCCAGAGGGCGCCCTATGGCTCCGGGTTCCCGATGCCTGATGTCTCGTATAGCGACGAGCGCACGTTTCCATGGGCGGTTCAGAGGGAAAGCAGCGTGAGCTGGTAGCCGGCGAGTGAGATGTACATGCTGAAGAAGGTAAACAGCACGTATTTGACCTTCAATGCGCGAAACAGACGGAAATGCACGTGAGCCACCAGGAACACGACGCCCAGCCCGGTGATGCCGAGCTTGACCGCCGCGAACAAGGCTGTGTCCGCGTCGATGAGCAGACCCATGAACGGGTTGAGCTCCACCCCGCCCCGTTCCAGCACCACGAGCGTAAATGCGGCGTCCGTCGCGGAGAGAATTAGAATGCCGAGGACGACCAGGAACAGCCGCGCGGAGTACCAGTCCGTGTAGTATCCGCGGTAGCGGTCGGCTTCACGGCGGATGCGGCGTCGACGTCGCGGTCCACCGTAGATGACGCTGCGCAGCGTAGCCTTGCGCCGGTCCGGTACGGCGCGCCGCTGCGAGGATGCGCAAAGCTCATCATTGACGTCGACGTCCATTGCTGGATGCCCGTAGCCGCGTGTTCGTTCCAGGGAATTAAACCCCCACCGTGGCGTGCCGTTCTTTGTTCTGTGGGACCACGAACCTCTGGTCCCGGCACGTCCATGGAGCCATGATACCGGATCGCCGCCGGAAGAAAAGAAGGCATAATTCGATCATCGCACCGCCTCCGGGGGATTCGTTCGCAATTCCGGCCCTTGGAGAAATATGTTCACACATGCTTTCAGGAATGAGCCGCAACATCCCCAGCACGAGGCGCATCGCGCCGGCTCGTGATCTCACGGCGAGCCCGGGGCGGGGTTCGCGCGCATCTCCCCCTGTACGTGCTTGATCTGACGGATCCACGGCGCCGACCTGCGCAGTGCGGCGGGCATCTCCTCCAGGGCGGCCTGTGCCTTGGCGCGGCTGGCGAATACCCCGTGGAAAAGACCGTACCACGTTGTGTTTCCCCGCCGGTATGCCGCTACGGCGAAGGGTCCGGCCACTGGCTGGTCCCGCAGTAGCGGAAGGATGGTTTCCGGCGTGCGGCTGGCCAGCACCTGGATCGTATAACGCGCCGGGTCCTGTTCCAGCAGCCAGTCCGCGGGCTTGATCTCCGGGCCCGGGATGGCCGTCTCCTGCTCCTCGGGGCTCACCACGGGTTCTTCGGGAATGTCTTCCACGCCATTGCGGGCCTGTTCCAGGCGCTGCCGCGCCAGGGGATGGCCGTTGTCCGCCGCCCTTTCATACCAGCGCAGCCCCTCCTGTTTGTCTTTCGGCACTCCGCGCCCGAAGAGATAGGCGGTGCCGAGGTTGAACTGAGCGGGTGCAAAATCCTGCTCGGCGGACTTGCGCCACCAGTACACGGCCACCACGTCGCTCTGGGATACGCCCCGACCCTGCTTGAAGGCATTCCCGAGGTTGAACTGAGCGGGAACGAATCCCCCTTCCGCGGAACGCTTGAACCATTCCGTCGCCCTGGCTTCGTCCTGGACGACGCCCTTGCCCTCCTCATACATGGTGCCCAAACCGAACTGTGCGATGGGATTGCCCTCCTCCGCCAGCGGCCGCCACAATGCCAGGGCGCGCCCATAGTCCTCTTGCTGGAAGGCCTTCATTGCCTGCGTGAGCGCGTTGGCATCGGCGCTCGCGCCGGGAGCCGCCAGCGCGCACGCGCATGCCGCCCAGAGAGTTATCCCCATGACCAGACGTTTGAGCAGCCCGTTTTGTGTCATCGCAACTCTCACCCGCAGCAATAAAGAAATTCAAACGTGATGGCAGAAACCTCCGCACGATCCATGATACCGGGAGTCAAGGGCCGTCGCGAAGTCCGCACGACGTACTGAAAATAAAGAACCCCGCAACGAGGCGGGGTCGAGAGGCCGAAGGGATTATTATTGTTGTTTATTGTTATTGGTTGCCGATGTGGTTCTTTGTCGGCCCGCGCGCCGGGTTACGGGACCCCGATATGGGGCGCCGGCCGTGCGCAGACCCGCCCCCGCGTCGCCGGGGCGGTCCTATCCGGAATGTTACCGACTGTACCGAGCATGATCCGTACCACCTTGAAAAACCCGCGATCTGGCAGTGGGTTAGCGAGCACATGCCCGGGAGGCATGCTGGGCGGTGTAAAGCAAGCGGACAATCTCCCGCCCCAAACGCGTGCCGCGGTAAGGCTGCTCCGCAGAATATTACTAGTTTTAACAGACGATTATGAGTTTTTTGTAAGGTCGTTTCGAGCTGTAAAATTCCTGGACAGGCGGGCCTCCATCTGTGGTCCCCATTTAGAGACTGCGCAAGAAGGCCTCCACAACCTCGGGATCGAACTGTGTTCCGGCGCAGCGCTTGATCTCGTTCACTGCATTCGCGCGTCCGGGCGTCTTGCGATAGGGGCGGTCCGCGGTCATGGAGTCGAACGCGTCGGCGACGGCAAGAATGCGTGCAGCCAGGGGAATCTCCGCCGCACGCAGCCCATCGGGGTAGCCGGTCCCGTCGTAGCGCTCGTGATGACCGCGGATCCACGGGATGATGGGATGAAGTTGTTTGATGGGCGCGAGCACTTCCGCACCCTTCATGGGGTGTCGCTTGACGAGTTCGTACTCCTCGTCGCTAAGCGGGCCCGACTTGTCTAGTAGCCCGTCATAGGTTCCAATCTTTCCAATATCGTGCAACAAGGCGGCGATGCGAAGCTCCTCTACTTCTGCATCGCTCCATCCCATTGCCCGGGCGATCCGGGTCGAGTACTCGGCCACCCGCTCAGAATGACCGTGCGTCCAGGGCGACTTGGCCTCGATGGCTTCCGACAGACTGGTGAGCGCGGCGAGAAAAAGCTCGTGGACCTCTTGCTCGGCGTGCTTGCGCTCTGTGATGTCGTCGAGGATGTGAAGGGAGTAGAGATACTGATCGGATGCACTGTTGATCACGTAGAGCTTTGCATTATAGATCCGATTCAGCTCCGGTAAGTTTATCTCCTCCTCACCCCGTTCGTGCATACCCAACGACCGGCGACACGTCTCCATGGGTCCGTCCGCCTTGGGAAATACCTCGTAGTAGGGCCTGCCGATGATTTCCCCGAATGGCTTTCCGGCAGCGTCCGCGTAGGCGCGGTTGCAGCGCAGGATGTGAAAGTCGCGGTCATGAATGAACAGGGGGTCGCTGATGGCGTCGAATGTGCTCTCCCATTCGGCCTTGGCGTGCGCCACGGCCTGGTAGTTTTTCTTGAGATGGGTGGTCATCTCGTTGAAGGCATTTGCGAGATCGCTGACCTCGTCGTTTCCTTCGACGCTTACGTGATGGTCCAGATTGCCGGTGCTCACAATCTCGGCTCCTCCGCGCAAACGATTGATGGGCTCGATCAGGCGGCGTGCGACAAACGCAGACGCCAGGACACCCACAAGAACCGTGGCGACCCCGAGAATGATGATCAAGCGCTGGGCGTCCCGGATCTTGGCCGCCAGCTCCTCATCCGAGAACCCGATCTTCACCGCACCCCAAAGGTGTCCGGCGATCACCAGAGGCGCCGTCGCAACAACGACGCGCGCCGATTCTCTCCGCATCAGCAAGTCCGCGCCATCCACAGTTCCGAGCGCCGGCGGTTTTTCGACAACCTTTCCTTCCAAGGCGTGTCGGGAATGCGCCAGGACCAGTCCATCGCCATCGATGACGGCTGAATAAACGACATGCTCGCTGCTCAGCACGTTGTCCACGAGCCTGCGCAGCGATGCATAGTCCTTGAGGGCGATCGCGGTCGTGCTGTTCAAGGCCAGCGCCTTTGTCAGCCCCTCGAAATACTCGTGCTCCTCCTCCTTCATCCGGTCCTCGACCATGCTCGAGGTGAACAAAATAAACAGGGCCCCGAGACCGGCGATCAAGACTGCGTAGCAAAGAGGCAACTTCGTTCGCAGCTTCATTCCAGCATCCTTTCCAATGCAGCGAAATCTTTGCGTTCGGTGCGGACGAATCCGTCGAACCCCGCGGTCTTCAGCACCGTGCGGCCNNGGGCCTCGCGAATTCGTTCCCGTAGTTCCGCGGACAGGCCCGCACGGGCCACGAACGTGCGATCGGGGAACCTGACGGAGGACGTATGCAGCACCCTCAGCTCCTCATCGATCCGGGGATACTCACGCGCCAGGCCATAGAACACGTCGTTTTTGGCGGCGCCCGCGTCGGCGTGTCGATCCAGCACCATGAGGACGGCGGCATCATGGCGGCCTGCAAAAAGGATCCGAGAGAAAAAGGCTGCATCGGTATGACCTCGTTCCTTGAGCAGCGCGCGCGGATAGACGTAACCGGCGGAGGTGTTGCGGTCCACGTAGACGAAGACCTTGTTACGGAGATCGCCGATGTCCGAGCTGCCCGTATCCTTGCGCGCAAACACGACCCCTTCGTAGGTGGACACGCCGCCGCGCTGCGGCCGTGCCAGTGGAACGGCGTCCAGCTCCCGCATGGCCCGCAGGCAGACCAGGCTGCCTGTCACCCCCAAGTCGATCTCGCCGGTGCGCAACCGGGTCAACATGGTGTCGTAGTCCCTGTTGAGGACGAGCCGAGTCTGCACGCGCAGCCGTTCCGCGAGGTAGTCCGCGATCGGCTGGTACTGCCGGATGGTCCGAAGCGTCGTGGACGCCGGGACCGTGCCCAGGTGAACGACACGCTCGTCGGTTTTCCCGTCGTCGAAATCCCGTGCTGCGGCCTCCCCGGTCTCCCCGGCGTTGCATCCGGCCAAGACCGTCAGCGCCAGGCAGCACAGCACACTGAGCATGCCGGTGCGATCGGACATTCTCTCCTCCAACTTCATATGGGGACCCGGCCCGCGGACGACGCGTCTTGGTCCGCGTGGGACAGCGTGTGCCACCCCGGGGGCGCTCGGAAGACCACGGTCCCGGTGATTGAGCGCATAGGGCTGCAACTAATGATGGACCATTCTGAGAAATTTTCCACACGAAAAGTGTGGTGATGGGTGAACCGCCTGCGGGCTAGCCAGCGATTGCAGCGATGCACTCGCGAATCAGGCGGGGACCGCGGTAGATCAGACCGGTGTAGAGCTGGATGAGGGAAGCGCCGGCGTCGATGCGCTCGGCGGCGTCCTGCGCGGACATGATGCCGCCGGAGGCGATAATGGGCACCCTCCCCTGCAGGCATTCGGTGAGCTGTCGCAGGACCTCCAGGGCGCGGCCGCGCAGCGGCCCACCGCTGAGCCCGCCCGGCTCGGCCGCGCCGCGCATGCCGCCCAGGCCTTCGCGTGCCAGCGTGCTGTTGGTCGCGATGATGCCGTCGAGCTCGTAATCCAGCACGGTCCGGGCAAGGGCGTCCAGCTCGCCGGCTTCGAGATCCGGGGCGACCTTCACCACCAGGGGCACACGCCTGTCCTGCTCCGCCGCCAGCCTGGACTGCTCGGATTTGAGCGCATCCAGCAGTCGCGGCAGGTGCGCATGGTCCTGGAGCGTGCACAGGTCGCGGGTCCCGGGCGAGGAAACATTCAGCGCCACATAGCTTGCGGAGCCGTAGACCTTGCGCAGCGCCGCACAGTAGTCCTCCGCCGCGCGCTCGATGGGTGTATCAGCGTTCTTGCCGATGCTCACCCCGACGATCCCGGAGAATCGCGCATGCTCCAGATTGACGACCAGCGCATCGGTCCCCGCATTGTTGAAGCCCATGCGGTTGATCAATGCCTGTGCTCCCGGCAGGCGGAACAGCCGGGGGCTGGGGTTCCCGGGCTGCGGGCGCGGCGTCACGGTTCCGACCTCGAGAAAACCGAATCCCAGCGCGGCCAGCGGATCGACATATGCGCCGTTCTTGTCGAAGCCCGCCGCAAGACCGACCGCATTGGGGAAATCCAGCCCCATCACCCGGCGCGGTGCCGCCCGCGGCACCTCGGCTGCGGCGCGCAGCACGCCGGTTCGCCATGCCGCCTTGAGCAGCGCCAGCGTCACCGTATGCATGCGCGCTTTCGGGGGACAACCGGAACAGCAATGTGCGGGCGATGGGATAGACGATCGGATTGTCTCCGCGGCCGTGCTCGAACTGGCGGTCAATCTACCGGAGCCCTTCATTCGGCACAACGGCGCAGGGCGCTCTCCGGGCACCGTATCCCAGTGCGTGCTCGACTCGCGGCGAGCCCGTCGCCGTCAGGCGTCGAAGTACAGCATGAACTCGTAGGGATGGGGCCGCAACCGCAGCTCGTCGCACTCGCGGGTACGCTTGTAGTCGAGCCATGTCTCGACCACGTCCTCGGTGAAGACATCCCCTTGCTGCAGGAACTGGTGGTCGCGCTCCAGCGCCTCCAGCGCGCCCTCCAGCGTGGCCGGGCAGCTCGGCACCTCGGCGAGCTCCTCGGGCGAAAGATCATAGAGGTTCTTGTCGAGCGGGTCGCCGGGATCGATCTTGTTCTGGATGCCGTCCAGCCCGGCCATCAGCATCGCGGCGAAGGCCAGGTAGGGGTTGCCCGAGGGATCGGGGAAGCGCACCTCGATGCGCTTGGCCTTGGGGCTGGGCGAATACATCGGGATACGCACGGCGGCCGAGCGGTTGCGGGAAGAGTACGCCAGATTGACCGGGGCCTCGAAGCCCGGCACAAGGCGCTTGTACGAGTTGGTCGTGGGCGCCACGAAGGCACAGAGCGCCGGGGCGTGCTTCAGGATGCCGCCGATGTAGTAAAGACAGGTGTCGCTGATTCCGGCGTACTTGTTTCCGGCGAACAGCGGCTTGCCGTCCTTCCAGATCGACTGGTGCGTGTGCATGCCGCTGCCGTTGTCGCCGAACAGCGGCTTGGGCATGAAGGTCGCCGTCTTGCCGTGGCGCCGCGCGACGTTCTTCACGATGTACTTGTACATCATCATCTTGTCGGCCATGCGCACGAGCGAGTCGTACATGAGATCGATCTCCGCCTGGCCGGCGGTGGCCACCTCGTGGTGCTGCGTCTCGACGACGATCCCGGCCTGCTCCATCTCCAGGACCATCTCGTTGCGGATGTCCTGCAGAGAGTCGGTGGGCGGCACCGGGAAGTAGCCCTCCTTGTGGCGCGGCTTGTGCCCGAGGTTGGGCTTCTCGTCACTGCCCGAGGTCCAGATGCCTTCGTCGGAATGGACGTAGTAGTAGCCCTCGTGGGCGTTCTGGTCGTAACGGATCCCGTCGAGGATAAAGAACTCCGCCTCCGGCCCGAAGTAGGCGGCATCGCCGGCCCCGGTCTGTTTCAAATAGTCCTCGGCCTTCTGGGCGATGTGGCGCGGATCGCGCGAGTACTTCTCCCGGGTGATCGGATCGACGATGTTGCAGATCATGGACAACGTCGTCTTCGCGCCGAAGGGATCCAGAATGGCAGTCTCGGGATCGGGCACGACCAGCATGTCGCTCGCGTGGATCGCCTGCCAGCCGCGGATGCTGGAGCCGTCGAAGCCGAGCCCCTCCTCGAACAGCTCGGGGCTGGCCTGGCTGATGGGAATGGTGAAGTGCTGCCAGGTCCCTGGAAAATCACCGAACTTCAAATCGATGACCTGGACAGTCTTGTCCTTTATGAGCTTTAGAATCTCTTGCGCTTTCATGGGATCCTCCTGGGGATTTGGTGGCATGACACCGGCTGGTCGAGGATCGAGAAGCTGGTATGGAAAAGAGCCATCGGGCGGCGGGTGCGCGCGCCCTCTTACCGCCAGCTTATCGTGGCTCCGCCGCCCGGCGGGGGTCAAGTCCCCGCTACGGATTGCGGCTCGGTTCGGCGCGTGCGTATCCAGCCCCACAGGGATCGTTCACGGCCGAGGCCTCTTCTGTCTTCGTGCCCGAATCCTGTGCAGCGTCCGCGGCAACAGTACAAACCACTGCGCATAGCCCAGCGCCGTGCCCACGGCCCACACGACAAGGTTGTGGATGAGTCCGCCCGGGATGGCGATGGAATACGACTCCCGCAACATCTCGCCGATCAGCGTCGCCACCCAGGCGAGCAGCGCTCCCGCGG
>JABAHQ010001933.1_pt1 | contig 16043 bp, 13 predicted proteins | sample 7062091 | NCBI WGS metagenome assembly JABAHQ01 (sample SAMN14534359, study PRJNA622989) | marine sediment metagenome | biome: marine biome [ENVO:00000428]; feature: marine pelagic biome [ENVO:01000023]; material: deep marine sediment [ENVO:00002113] | place: India: Gulf of Kutch | collected...
AGGGCAGACGACTAAATTTGTAAAGCAGTTTTTAAGGCGAATGAACCATGCCAAACCATGTATCGGTATTTGCTAAATTTGAACAAAAGTGTAACATTCTTTAAAATTTTCAATTGTATCCCGGCAAATTTCGGTGACTTTTGTCTTTATTATCTATGATAAATGTCACTTGTCTATAGTTGAATTAAGGTTTATAGTAAGATCGGGTATCCTTAATAACATTGCTATAAATTACACTAATTGTCAATCTCCAGAGCCTGTAAACTCTAAGAACAAAGGGTGATATTAACTTAGGGTTAAGTTTAGGAAAGGAGGTGATGTACTCCATAAGCTGTGTAAACGTTGGTAAATAAGTTGGTAATTCGGTCTGCAATTTTTGTTTATCCACGCGTGTGTTACTCAAGAATTAGGAGGAGAGACATAATGTTACCAAAGCGCAAGATATCACGCCGGGAGTTTATTCGCCTTTCGACCATGGCTACGGCCGGCTTGGTGGCCGCCGCCTGTGCCGGTCAGGCCCCACCCCCCGCTGCTGAGGCCCCCCAGGTGGAGGAGGCACCTAAAGCAGCGGAGGCAGTAGCCGCCAAAGAGGAAGCCAAAGAAGAGGTGATGCCCAGCCAGTATAACGAAGCACCAATGCTGGCGGAGTTAGTCGCCAGCGGTGAGTTACCGCCGGTGGATGAACGTCTGCCCAAGGAGCCGATGATCATTGAGCCGGTGGAAGAAATCGGTCAGTATGGTGGGACCTGGCGGCGAATTGGCGTTGGTCCGAACGATGTAGGTATCTACAAATACCGGCTGATGTACGGCAACTTGATTCGCTACGACATGGAGGGGACTGCCTTTGTGCCTAACCTGGCCAAGTCCTGGGAAGTCTCCGACGATGGTACGACCTACACCTTTCATTTACGCGAAGGGACCCGCTGGTCCGATGGAGAACCATTTACGGCTGATGATATCCAATATTGGTACGAAGAAGAGCTTCTTAATGAAGAGCTAAATCCTGCGTTTCCAACTTGGCTGCAAGTTGGGGGAGAGCCAGGTAAGGTGGAGAAGGTGGATGACTTTACCACCCGGTTTGTCTTCCCCCAAACTTACGGTTTGTTTTTGACCCTCTTGGCCGGGTCGAACGGCGGGCAAATGACCTGGCGGCCCAAGCATTATCTTAGCCAGTTCCATCCGAACTATACACCTTTGGAAGAATTAGAACAGCAAGCCCAAGCGGAGGAATTTGAGTTCTGGCACCAACTCTATCAAGCCCGCCAGGATGAGACCATCAACGCCGACCTGCCGGTGTTATGGGCCTGGCACTTCACCAAAGTGACCCCGGAAATCCCGGTGGTTATGGAACGCAATCCCTATTATTGGAAGGTGGACACGGCCGGCAACCAACTTCCCTACCTGGATAAAGTCTCCACCGACATTGTGGAAAACGCCGAGGTTTTGAATTTGAAAGCGGTAGCCGGTGAAGTCGATATGCAAACCCGGCATATCTTGTTTGATAACTATCCCCTATTCGTCGAAAATGCCGACAAGGGGGATTACCGGGTCTTACTGTGGACCAACGGTGATATCAGCGATACAGTCATTGCCATCAGCCAGTGCAATAAAGACCCGGTCTTGCGAGAAATCGTCGGTGATAAGCGCTTCCGCTACGCCATGTCTTATGCTATTAACCGTGAGGAAGTGATCGAATCGGTTTACTTAGGGCAGGGCATTCCTGGCCAGATTTCGCCCCTTCGGAGTTCCCCCTTCTACCTGGAGTCACAAGCCACCAATGCCATCGAATATGACCCCGATCAAGCCAACAGTCTGCTGGATGAAATGGGGCTGACCGAAAGGGATAGTGAGGGTTTCCGCAAACGGCCTGATGGCGAAACCTTGCTCTTGACCATCGAATATGCGCCCATCTTCGGCTCATGGGGCAGCATCACCGAACTATTGCAGAAATACTGGGGTGCTGTCGGGGTCAAACTTAACATTAAAGAGGAAGCTCGTCCGCTCTTCTACGAACGCAAGGCAGCGCTGGAGCACGATATTGGCATTTGGACCGGGGCTAGTGAGTTCAACCCCTTAATTGACCCCCGCTGGTTCATTCCTTTCAGCGATGAATCGATTCAAGCCGTCTGCTATGCCCAGTGGTATAACTCTGGTGGAGCCACGGGTGAAGAACCGACCGGTGATTTCGCCAAGGTGTTGGAGCTGTTTGAGCAAATCAAGGGCACGGCTGACCAAAACAAACAGATTGAGCTTTTCCACGAAATTCTGCGCATAAACGAGGAGAATTTGTGGACCATTGGTATTGCAGTTGAATTACCGGCCCCCATCATTGTCAACAACAAAATGCGCAACGTGCCTGAGAAAGCCATCTCCACCTGGCACTTGCAAACACCGGGGTCCACGATGCCGGAGCAGTATTTCAAGGAAGCCTAGCTGGTTTTAGGACAAAATGGTGGTGGGGCATAGAGGTGCCCCACCATCCTTATGTTACCCTAGACACCCTGCGAGATGAGGAGGTGTCGACTGTAGGCGAAATAGCATACCAGCCACTAGCTAAAGAAAGGAAGCGCCTATGTGGGAATTTATTATGCGACGGATTATGTTAATGATTCCGACGCTTTTTATGATTTCTGTGGTTTCTTTCGTGATTATCGAGTTGCCGCCAGGAGATTATCTAACCACTTACGTGGCTACGTTGGCCGCCAGTGGTGATACTGTTGACCAGGCGCAACTTGAGGCTCTAAAAAAACGCTATGCCCTCGACCGGCCTCTGCACATGCGCTACCTTAAATGGATCTGGAATGTCTTACACGGTGATTTCGGCGTTTCCTTTGAGTGGAATCGCCCGGTTAAAGAACTAATTTGGGAACGCATTGTGTTAACCGTGGTTATTACCTCTGCTGCGCTCTTCTTTGCCTGGATTGTTGGCCTGGCGGTGGGGATTTATTCGGCCACCCATCAATATTCGATCGGTGATTATTTTTTTACCTTTCTCAGCTTTATTGGTTTGGGAACACCTGATTTTATGATTGCCCTCATTTTGATGTGGGTGGCTTTTGCTTTCTTTGATGCTAACATCGCCGGGTTATTCTCCGCAGAGTTTGTGGATGCTCCTTGGAGCATTGAGAAAGTTCTTGACTTGTTGAAGCATCTTTGGGCGCCCATGATTATCTTAGGGACCAGCGGAACAGCCGGTTTGGTACGTACCATGCGGGCTAACTTGTTGGATGAGTTGAACAAGCCCTATGTTGAAACTGCGCGATCTAAAGGCTTGAAGGAATCACGTGTTATCTTTAAGTATCCGGTTCGGGTAGCTTTGAACCCCTTTGTCAGTACGGTAGGGTGGGCATTGCCGCAGTTGGTCTCAGGGTCCATTATTATTTCTGTTGTCCTAAGTCTGCCTACAACCGGACCCATTTTGCTCAGAGCTTTGTTATCACAAGATATGTTCTTGGCGGCGAGTTTTGTTTTGATGTTAAGTGTATTGACTATTATTGGAACGCTCGTCTCAGATATCTTATTAGCTTTGTTGGACCCCCGCATCCGTATGGGAGGATAGTATGAGTGTAGAACAGCGTTCGGTAGGTGAAGGACCGGCCGCAGAAGATGTTGCAGTTAGCCCGCCGGAAGATATTATGGTAGAAGATGAGGCCGAACTGGTTTATATCGCTCCCCCCCGGAAATTGATGTGGTGGCGCTTTCGCCAACATAAAATGGCCATAGTAGGGGGAATGGTAACTATTATTTTTTATCTGATGGCCTTGTTTGCCGAGTTTTTGGCCCCTTATAACCCAGAAACGTACGATGTTGGCCTCACTTATGCCCCGCCCCAACTTATTCACTTCTTTCACGAAGGGCAGTTTCAGGGGAGGCCTTTTGTCTATGGCCTGACCCAAACTCGCAATCCTGTCTCCTTGCGCTTAGAATTTACTGTGGACAAGGAGCAGCGTTATCCGATTTACTTTTTTGTCGAAGGGGATCCCTACAAGTTGTGGGGCCGGTTTGAGATGAACCGCCACTTGATTGGCATCAAAAATCCCGAGGGGGTCATGTTTTTGCTGGGAGCCGATAAATTGGGGCGTGATGTACTGACCAGAATTATTTATGGTGCTCGCATCTCGCTCTCCATCGGCCTGGTAGGTGTAATTTTAAGCTTCATCTTAGGAATTATTTTGGGCGGCATTTCGGGGTACTACGGCGGAACAGTGGATGTCACCATCCAGCGCATGATCGAATTCGTCCGTTCAGTCCCTTCCATTCCCCTCTGGATGGCCTTAAGTGCTGCCCTGCCGAAAGATTGGACGACGGTTCAGGTCTATTTCGGCATCACCATCATTCTTTCCTTGATCGGTTGGACCTTTTTAGCCCGCACGGTCAGAGGACGTTTTCTGGCTTTGCGCGAGGAAGATTTTATTATGGCCGCTCAATTCTCAGGTTCCAGCGAGATGCGTATCATCCTCAAGCATATGGTCCCTTCGTTTATGAGCTACATTATCGCCGCCGCGACGCTGGCTGTACCCAGCATGATTCTAAGCGAAACTTCGCTCAGTTTCCTGGGACTGGGGATCAGGCCACCGGCGATCAGTTGGGGGGTCCTCTTACAAGAAGCACAAAACCTCCGCTCGGTTGCTTTAGCCCCCTGGTTACTATCCCCCGGCCTGGCGGTGATTATTGCCGTGCTGGCCTTTAATTTCTTAGGCGATGGCCTGCGTGATGCGGCCGATCCTTATAAGCGATAAAGTATGATGTAACACACCAGAATGAAATGGCGTTGAAATTTCACCTAAGGAAATCTTTCGATTATGGCTATGAAACTTACCCCCGAACAACTTGAGGCGTATCATCAAGATGGTTACATTGTAGTGGAAAATCTGTTGCCTGCAGAAGATGTTGAGGCGCTTGGTAACCGACTGCGGGAGTATACCCACGGCGGCCGACCATGGGGCGGACTCAAAGTTCAGATTGAGCCTCGCATTCAACGAGGCGAACTCAAGGTTGAGCACCCCGGCGATGGTATCCGCAAAATAGATTATCTGGTCCAGGAAGATGATCTTTTCCGTCGCCTGGGCCTGCATGAAAATATCGTCAGTATCCTGGAACAGATCCTCGGCCCGGATATCAAGATATTTCGTAACAGCTTGTTGTTGAAACCGCCTGAGGTTGGCTCGGCCAAAGGCATGCACCAGGATTCCCCTTATTGGCCCATCGAGCCGATGGATTTATGTTCTTGTTGGTTCCCTTTGGATGACGCTACGCTTGAAAACGGCTGTATGGCCGTTATCCCCGGCTGGCACCAGAAAGGCCCCCTGCCCCACGTTCATGTCACCGATGATTATGTCATTGAAGAACAACATTATGATCCAGCCGATATGATTTTGGCCCCCATGCAGGCGGGCAGCGGCCTCTTTTTCCATTCGCTGCTACCCCATTACACCGCCCCCAATCGCTCCCAAGCCTGGCGTCGCGCTATAGCGCTCTCATATATGTCAGCCAAGTCTCGCTATACCGGCGAGGGTGAGGGTCCAGAGTATTTTCACGTTCAGGGGAAGACTTATCCAGGTTGTGTGCGTTAAAGATAAGCGTTCAAAAGAAATCGGGTTTTTGGGGATATGTGGTTGACCAAATAGCCAACTTAAAGGCGTGTGATTTTGGGCAAAATCAACAAAAATCCGGTTTCTAATATCCCCTTAGAACGGTTGCGGTTAAGCTAATCCATTGTTAAAAGCGATAAATTTATCTATCTTAAGGAAGTTTATCATCCTTATAACCTCACGCCCTTTTGCCTTTACTCCAGTTAGTGATATTTGTCTTTATTCTTGATGACAAATGTCACTTGTCTATGAAGGTAATTAAATTATAGTGGGGTGGGGAAGATAGGCGTTTCATTTTCTGAAGAAAGGACAATACACCTATGACAAATGATGATGCTAAACCCATCAAAGTGGGCATTGCTGGCCTGGGACGCAGTGGTTGGGGCATTCACGCTAATGCCCTGGCCTCCTTGACCGAACAGTTTCGCATCGCTGCGGTTTGCGACCTCGACCCGACGCGACAGCAAGAAGCTAAAGAGCGGTTTGGTTGCCGGGCTTACGCCGATTACGCTGCTCTGGTGGCCGATGATGAGGTTGAACTCATGGTCGTGGCCACGCCGAGCCAATTGCACGTCAACGATACAGTTGCGGCCTTGCGCGCCGGTAAACATGTGATGGTGGAAAAACCGATGGCCCCAGATTTGGCCGGGGTCGATGAGATGATTGCTGTGGCTGAAGAGACGGGCCAAATTCTGACCGTCAATCAGAATTACCGTTACCACCCAGACTTTCTAAAGATCAAAGAAGTCGTTGACTCGGGCGTGCTGGGGCGTATTGTGCAGATACGAATGACGGGCAACTCCTTCCGCCGCCGCTGGGACTGGCAGACACTCAAGAAATACGGTGGCGGAGATCTCAACAACAAGGGCGCTCATCCCATAGATTGGGCCATCCACTTTTTTGATGACCTTGAGCCTGACATCTTCTGCCATATGGAAACCACCCCCCTCTTCGCCGGTGATGCGGAAAGCCATGTTAAACTGATCATAAAACCGAAAGACGGCCCCCTTATCGACCTGGAACTATCTAACACCTGTGCCTATCCCCAGGATGCCTGGCTGTTGATGGGCACCCAAGGGACGTTGGTCAGCGACCGCAGAACCATTCGCTGGAAGTACTTTGACCCGGCCGAAGCGCCGCCCTTAGTGCTGGATACCAAACCGACCCCCGACCGCAGTTATAACAGGGAACAGTTGCCCTGGCAGGAGGCCAGCTACACGCCCGTCTTTGATTTTGGGCGCAGTATGCTGCCACTTTACCGGGACTTGTACGCGACCATTCGCCAGGGAGCGCCCCTGGTCATCACGCCGGCCAGCGTGCGACGGCAGGTGGAAATTATGGAACGCTGCCGGGAGCTAAGCCCAGTTTAACAATTAACAATTAACAATTAACAATTATCGTAATGAAGGGTAATTGGCTGCCGCTTTAGCCGTTGGTAATTGACAATTGATAATTATTCATCGATATTCAGGAGGGTTTATGCAATTTGGCTGTTGTGCTCCAATTGATAGAGCCGCAGAAGTCCACGCCGCCGGGTTTGATTACCTGGAAGCCGGAGTTGTTTCTTTGATACCTGACGAGGACGAGGAGGCTTTTGCGCCTATTTTAGCCCTCTTCCGGGCATCACCCCTGCCCGTTCAGGCGTTTAACCTCTTTCTGCCCCGCGATTTGAAGATTGTGGGACCAGAGGTTGACGAAGAACGGATGAAACGTTATGCCAAACGCGCAATTGCACGGGTGCGACAGATCGGCGCGACCAGGGCTGTTTTTGGCAGCGGCGGCTCGCGAAACATCCCTGATGGCTTTTCGCGCGATGAGGCTGTGAAACAAATTGTTCGCTTTTTGAACATTGTAGCCGATGAAGCCGATGGCACCGAGGTGGTCATTGCCATTGAGCCGTTAAATCGCCAAGAATCAAATATCATTAATAGTGTGGCTGAAGGTGTGGAGATCGCCCGCCAGGTTAATCGCCCCTCCATCCGGGTTTTGGCCGATTTCTACCACATGGACGAAGAGAACGAACCATTAAGCCATCTGGTTGAATACAAAGATTGGCTGGCGCATATCCACGTTGCTGATACCGGGCGGTTGGCCCCCGGGATGGGGCAATATCCCTATCAGGAATTTGCCGATGGGCTACGCCAGGCCGGGTATGAGGGCCTGGTTTCTGTTGAGTGTCGCTGGAATGACTTTGCCACAGAAGCGCCGACAGCGGTGGCTTTTTTGCGCCGGGTGTTTAGTTGATGAAATGAGTCTTGTAGTAATGACTTCAGTCGTTAAATGGCCTCAATCCCGAACTCGGAAAAGACTAAAGCCGTTACTACGAATTTTCATTCTTCATGGTGAGCCTTGGTTCGTGTTGGCTCCCCTGTAAATAGGCGTGCAAACCTTGCGTCTGGCGGGCTGGCAGAGCAAGCTCTGCACTCCTTTTTCCTGCTCAGGAGTTACGCTATCAGTTTAATGAAACGAGGAAAAGAATGACAACAGCAACCTTTACTTTAAGTGCCTTCGGCGATGAAATCGCCGCCGATTTAGAAGAACAAGTGACCGTATTAGGGGATCTAAAGGTGGGTTATTTGGAATTGCGCGGGGCCTGGGGGCAAAATGTTCTCCATATTGATGACGATACGGTGGCCAAAATTCGGCAGGTTTGCGCCGGCCACGGCATCGCTGTCAGCGCCATCGGCAGTCCGGTGGGGAAGTCGCCCATCCTGGACCCCATTGAGAAGGAGATCGCCAACCTGACCCGCCTCTTTCAAATTGCCGAAGCGGTCGGCACGCGCTATGTGCGCATTTTCTCCTTTTATCCCCCGGATACCAGCAGCAACGCCCGTTACGACGATTACCTGCCGGAAACGATCGATCGCTTAAGCCGGCTGGCCGAACACGCCCAGCGCGAGGGTTTTTACCTGACCCTGGAAAATGAGAAGGGGATTGTCGGCGATACGGTGGCCCGCTGCCAGGCTATTCTCAGCGGCGTTGACAACCCACATCTGGTCTTCGCCTGGGATCCGGCCAACTTTGTTCAAGTGGGTGAAGCGAACGTGACCGAGCGTGGTTGGCCTATTTTGGGCCAGTACGTTGGCTACATGCACATCAAGGATGCCGTGCTGGCCGATGGCGGCATTCGTCCTGCCGGTGAAGGAGATGGGCAGGTCGGTGAATTATTGGCGAAGCTGAAAGAGACAGGCTATCAGGGGTTCCTGGCTTTGGAACCACACCTGACTGTGGCGGGGCATAGCAGCGGGTTCAGTGGCCCCGAGGGTATGGCCAAGGCAGTCAATGCTCTACGCGAGTTAATGGCCGAACATGGCTGCCAAGAAGTGGCTAAGCGGTGAAATCGCCCTTCATTTTACATTGAATTACATTTCACATTTCACGTTTTACGTTTCACTCTCTTCTATTCATTTGAAACATGCCCAAACAGACTTACTAATTTTTGGAGGAATCTCATGGGAAATAGTGTCTTAGCCGCCCAGTTATATACCGTCCGCGAGTTTACGAAAACCCCGCAAGGGGTGGCCGAAACCTTTCGTAAGGTGCGGGAGATCGGCTACGAAGCGGTGCAAATTTCGGCTTTCGGGCCGGTTGATCCGAAAGAAGTGAAAAAGATGCTCGATGCTGAAGGGTTGACCTGTTGTATCACCCACATCGGCTACGACCGGCTCAAAAATGATCTACCGGCGGTAATCGAGGAACACTACCTCTGGAATTGTAAACATGTGGCCATTGGCAGTATGCCTCGATCCTTTGTCCAAGATGGCGTAGAGGGGATACGACGATTTGCCTCAGAAGCCAACGAAATCGGCCGTAAACTGCATGAGTCCGAGTTGACCTTCAGCTACCACAACCACAGCTTCGAATTCGCCCGCTTTGGGCAGGGGACCATCCTGGATATGCTCTTAAACGAGACCGATCCCCGCTATGTCCAGGCCGAACTCGACACCTATTGGGTCCAGCATGGCGGCGGTGACCCAGCGGCCTGGATTCGGAAGGTGAAGAACCGTATGCCTGTGGTGCATCTCAAGGATATGGTCATCCAGGGACGCGAGCAGGTTATGGCCGAGGTGGGCGAAGGAAACTTGAATTGGCCGGCCATCCTCGAGGCTTGCCGAGAGGCCGAGGTCGAGTGGTACGCTGTGGAACAAGATATCTGCCAGCGTGACCCCTTCGAGAGCCTTGAAATCAGCTTCAAAAATCTGAAGAAGATGGGATTGGAATAGCCCCTTGTATAAGATAGCATCGCTGCAAGTCATTGGGGGGTAAGGTAAATTTTTGCCCTGGTTCGATTGTGCTACAATATATTTGTATACCGATTATGTTTTGTTCGTCTAGAAACCGTTTTTTGGGGTTTCGACAGCAAGTTCGATCACAATTTTCAGGGTGATGGCGCCAATCTAGCTCATTTCGCTAACAAAAACCCGGTTTCTGACCATTCGCTTACAATTAAGCATAATCGGTCAGTATGAGGTTTACACGTGGAGGTCCTTCGTGAGTGTTCAAGCAATTAACCGGCCCGAACAGTTATCCCAAGTACAGTCTATCCCTCCCTTAAATTCTGGTGATCGTCTATCGCGGGCGGAGTTCGAACGGCGTTACCAGGCTCATCCAGAGATCAAAAAAGCTGAACTCATCGAAGGAGTCGTTTACGTGACATCACCGGCGCGATATAGACAACATGCAGATCCGCATTTTGACATTATTGGTTGGTTAGCCGTGTACCGTGCTACCACGCCTGGCGTTAGAGGGGGGGATAATGCCATCCTGCGCCTGGATTTTGAAAATGAACCCCAACCTGATGCCCTGTTACGTCTGGAGCCGGCTATTGGTGGACGGTCATTCGTAGCCGAAGATGATTACCTGGAAGGCTCCCCTGAATTGATTGTAGAGGTTGCCGCCAGCAGCGCCAGTTATGACCTGCATGATAAACGCCGCGCCTACGCCCGCAATGGGGTGTTGGAATATTTGGTGATCCAGACCTATGAAAGGCAGGTTAGCTGGTTTGTCTTGCGAGAGGGGGTATATGAGGCCCTGGAAGCTGATGAAAAAGGGATCCTGCACAGTGAGGTTTTTCCGGGCCTGTGGTTGCAACCGGCCGCTCTCTGGTCCGGTGATCTAGCCATGATGTTGGCTGTCCTTCAGGAGGGTTTAGCTTCGGCGGAGCATGCCGCCTTTGTGGAACAGTTGCAAGCCAAACGTCAAGACTGATAAGCACAGCCATGAAAGGACCGTAACTGATGAAAATCACCGCAATCAAACCGATCCTGGCCGATGGCGGCCACCGCATTTTCGTCTTCGTCAAGGTTGAGACCGATGAACCAGGTTTAATCGGCTGGGGGGAAGCCTCGCTGGAGGGGAAGCCGCGGGCGGTGGCCGGCTGTATCGAGGACATGGAACCCATGATCCTGGGACAAGATCCCCGGCGGGTCGAGCATTGCTGGCAAATTTTGTACCGCAGCGGGTTCTGGCGGTTGGGGGTTATCGGCCTCTCCGCGTTATCGGGCATTGACCAGGCGCTGTGGGATATCAAGGGTAAAGAGTTGGGGCGGCCTGTCTATGAATTGTTGGGCGGCCCGGTGCGCGACAAAGTGCGCATGTACACCCACTTCGGCGGTGCTACGCTCGAAGCCATGGCCGAAAATGCCCGTGCCAAAGCCGAAAAGGGCTGGACGGCCATTAAAACCGTCCCTGTGCCCATCACCGGCGTCCTCGACGGACCTGTGGTGGTGAAGAAAGCGGAAGCTGGCCTGCGGGCCGTGCGGGAGGCGGTCGGCGATGAAGTGGATATCTTGCTCGACCTGCATGGTCGACTGACGCCGCAAATGGCCATCCGCTACGGCGTAGCTTTCGAGCCGTACAATCCTTTCTTTTTGGAGGAGCCATGCCAGGCGGAAAATCCGGCTGCTATGGCCCCCGTTGCCCAGGCGCTGTCTACCCCCATTGCCACCGGTGAGCGCCTCTTCACCCGCTGGGGCTTCCGCGAAATTTTGGAGCACAAAGCGGCCAGCCTGCTCCAGCCCGACACCTGCCACGCCGGCGGCATCAGCGAAGTGCGCAAAATCGGCGCTATGGCCGAGGTTTATTACGTCGGCCTGGCTCCCCACAACCCTTATGGGCCTGTTTCGACCGCCGCCTGTGTGCAAGTGGACTTCGCCGCGCCCAATTTTGTCATTCAAGAGATGGTTGACCCGGACGTCGCTCCCGAGGCGATGGAACTGGTCAAAGAGCCGCTAGCGGTGGTTGACGGCTATATCTACCCGCCGACCAAACCTGGCCTGGGGGTGGAAGTGGATGAGACTGCCTGCGCCCGCCGCCAACCCGACTTTTCGCAACTGAAAGCCGGGGGAATGGTAATCCGCAGTTACGGCGCATACCATAACGACGGCAGCGTGGCAGACTCTTAGATTTGTATCAGATGATTTGCTAATTAGCTTTCAACTTGGGATTTCAATACCATAGCGCGGCCGAGCCACAACTAATAAGGAGAGGTGATGTCTTACCTATTGGTGAATCAGGAGTAAAACATCATGTTACAACGTTTGTTATGGGGCGGCATTATGCTTACTCTGTTGGCACTGACAATGAGTGGCTGTGCTGAAACAACCGCCGACATCCCTCCAACCTCACCCCTGGCGCAGGTGACGCCAACAGCGCCCACCACGCCCACTAAAACCACGCCACCTCCAGGGGCGTATAATCAGCCCGAGATAAAACTGGCCGCAATCGACGGGAACGAGATTCCCTGTTGCCCCCGATGGTCCCCGGATGGACAGAAAATAGCCTTTGCCATAGGGTTGGGCAACTACAAAGGCATTTACGTTGTCAACCGCGATGGGCGCAATTTTAAACGGCTGGTATACATTCGTCGCGCCGAGGGAGATAGTCCGCCTATTATGCCTACCTGGGCAGATGATGGTCAGCACATTTTGTATCGGGAAAAAGATAATGTCTTTATTGTCGCTGTTGATGGTAGTAGCGACCCCCAACCCTATGCCGGAACTGACCCGCCCATCCCTGAACCTGCCTGGCCGGCAGATTATCACCCGCCATCACCCGATACACGGTATAACCGCCAGCTTTCGCCAGATGAACAGTACCTGGCTATCGTTAAAGGGGTTGAAGTACCACGGTCAGAGCAGGGTCTTTACATTAGACCCACACATGCCTTATCTTCCACCCAGAAAGCACCATCTACAGCGGAAGGTGTCCTCAACACGCAAACCTACACCGACCCTATGCTGAACTTCAGCCTGCGATATCCCTCCGCCTGGACGCTGGAAGTCCGGGCTGGTACAAACCGCAATGATGGGTCTGGCAGGACTATTCTTTTGGAACGTGAGGGCTATCTGCTGGAAATGGAGGCCCAGTTCAGACCAGACATCCCTGGCGAATGTAGCGGTCGGTTCCACCAAGATAATGACTCGCCCGATGATTATTGGCACTATGAGGCCGATGGGGTTGCCTCGTGGCGGCCCAGGGTAGAAAAGGGCCACGCCGGTGGCTATAATGATGATACCCTTACCTTCGTTACCATTATTTCGCCCACCCATCTAACTGACACTGTCGATAGCAAAGGGTATCTCGGCAGTTACACCTGTTCATTGGAAATTGAAGCCAAAATATTCGCCATTGATTATCGCCTGCCCCTTTCGCTAGACGCAATTGAGGCTGGTCAACATCGAGCCGATATCGTGGCAGAAATGGACGGGATTCTACAATCGATCATCTGGGATGTTGGTGGCGGGAATATGTTGCCCACGGCCACGCCAACTCCACTTACGCCCGTTCCGCCCACGCCAGACTCATCAGCTAGATCAAGGCCCTGAGCCAGCCTGAAATCCGTTCACTTAATTGATTTATACCATGATAGCCCAGATTGATAGATTGTCTGGATTTTGGCGCTCAACGATCCAGTCATTCTGTTAATTCGGGCTATGATAGACGCAGTATTCATTGAATTCTTTCTTCTTTGTTAATTTCCTTCCGCCAATAATCGCCTACCGCAACCCCAACTCATTGCGTGCAATAACCATGCGCTGAATCTCGCTGGTGCCTTCGTAGATTTCGGTGATTTTGGCGTCGCGGAAATAGCGCTCGACGGGCAGTTCCTTGCTGTAGCCCATCCCACCGTGAATCTGCACCGCCTGATGAGCGCAGAACATAGCCGTTTCGCTGGCATAAAGCTTGGCGATTGAGGCTTCGGTGGTGTAACGAGCGCCCGTTGTCTTGGCCGCTTCTTTGGCCAGGGCCGCCCGATAGATGAGCAGCCTGGAAGCGTCAATACGGCACTTCATATCGGCGATTTTCCACTGAATGCCCTGATTCTGGCCGATGGGACCGCCAAAGGCCTGGCGCTCACGGGCGTATTGCAGGCTGGCCTCATAGGCTGCTTCGGCAATGCCCAGGGCCTGGGCGGCGATGCCAATGCGCCCTGCATCCAGGACAGTCATGGCGATTTTGAAACCTTCCCCTTCCTCGCCCAGTCGGTTTTCAAGGGGACAGCGGTAATTTTCATAGTGAATTTCGCTGGTCGCACTGGCCCGAATGCCCAGCTTGTCTTCGGTGCGGCCGGGATGAAAGCCGGGTTGGTCGGTTTCGACGATAAAGGCGGTAATACCGCGATGTTTCCGCTCCGGGTCGGTCATAGTAAAAAGAACGATGAAGTCGGCCGCAGGGCCACTGGTGACCCAGCTCTTGGTACCATTGATGAGGTAAGAGTCCCCTTCACGCACGGCGCGGCTCTTCATGGTGGCCGCATCGGAGCCGGACATCGGCTCGGTTAAAGAATAGGCCCCCACCTTTTGGCCGCTGGCCACAGACGTGACATATTTCTGTTTTTGTTCTTCCGTGCCAAATTTCAGAATGCCGTGACAAAAAAGGGAATTGTTCACCGACATAATCGTGCCGTGGGCGGCGTCGGCTTTGCAGATTTCCTCCATGGCCAGCACATAGGCGATGGTGTCCATGCCCGCGCCCCCATATTCCTCTGGCACCTCAATCCCCATGAAGCCAAGTTGCCCCATCTTTTTGATGGTTTCATAAGGGAACTCGCCTGTTTCATCGTAATGAGCGGCCACTTTGGCAACTTCATTCTGGGCAAACTCCCGAGCCGCATCGCGTATCATTTTATGTTCTTGACTCAGTTCTAAATCCATTATTCTCCCCTCTCACGATGTCGTGGATTAAAGGCAAAAATGAGACTCTTAAGCGCTTCATTCGGCCGGTTTAATTGAACGGACCATATTAAACGTATTCACCCCCAGAATCCAGCGGCTGCCGATTTCGCATTGCTGATAACGCTCGAAATCCCCGGTGCTATAAGTTTTTCGTCCATCTTCAGTGTTGAAAATACAGCGGTAGGTTTCCTCTCGCTCCCCTTCGCGCTGGTTGCGGGCTAATCGAAATTGAGGCCACTGGGGGTTGAAATCATTGCCGGAGAGGGTGATAGTATCAGCCTCACGCCATTCGTCTACAGTATATTCACACCAGGGAGCGTAAACTTCGTACTGGCAGTCTTGTACCACTTCGCCATGGCCGCTTCCGGTATCAATTGTGTAGGGCGTGCCGCAAATCTCTTTGGCATTACGAGCTGGTTGATCTTGGGTATGATGGGGTTTTTGAGTGCAGCGGCCAATCTCGGCCCCACTGGGAATTTCGTTGCGCCAGTCCTCATGCGTGACGGGCACCAAGGCTTCGATATGGATATCGCGTTGCCAGGAGACTGACTCGACCCGGCCGGTCATTTCATCACTCTGATTGAAGAGGAACACCAAGGTGCCACATATAGCCACGACGGCTACAATCAGAGCCACAACACCGGCCTTCTTTAGAAAGCCTGTTTTAGCCGGCGGCCGCTCAGGCGCGGCTGGTTCAGCCTCAGGTGCCGGCCGGGCTTGGGCCAGGCTGGCCCCACAGTTGGCACAGGTATCTGCGCTGGGGTCGTTCTCTGCGCCGCAGGCGGGACAAAGTATTGGCTCGGCCGGCCCGGTGCGATGAGCACCAACCATCCGGCCACGCCGCCGGGCCGTCCCTTCGCTTAAATCAGCCCCGCACTGGCTACACGTTTTAGCCCCGGCCGGATTGCGGGTGCCGCAGTAATAGCAATGTATGTCGGGTCCGGCTTGAGCCCGGGCAATTTCGGCTTCATCCTGGATCAATTCTTCCTGGGCCGCCTGCTCAAACTCGACGTCTTCCGGTTGCGGGTAACCACAGTTGACACAAGTTTTTTGTGGACCGGGATTCCTGGTGCCGCAGTTAGGGCAGGTCCATTCCAGGTGCACATAGCCGAGAGTCTTTTTGGCCATTGATCATCCTCCAAATCGTGTTTGTTATATGATCCATTCTACCATAAAGACACCTCTTTGACACCGGGAAAGGCTTCGAAAATAGGACATGGTTCACTGGCTAACAAAATAGGTTTATAATTTACCACCCTACGCCAGCCACGGACGT
>JABAHQ010000049.1_pt1 | contig 16031 bp, 14 predicted proteins | sample 7062091 | NCBI WGS metagenome assembly JABAHQ01 (sample SAMN14534359, study PRJNA622989) | marine sediment metagenome | biome: marine biome [ENVO:00000428]; feature: marine pelagic biome [ENVO:01000023]; material: deep marine sediment [ENVO:00002113] | place: India: Gulf of Kutch | collected...
TAGGGAATCGTGGCCGCCGGGACGGACGATCCGGGCCGCCGGGGCGCCTCTCGAGGGCAGGTGTTCGGATCCGAACACCCATTCCCGCGATCGGACACGAGCGAGGCCCCCGAAGGAGCGGCCGACAACCGGGAATCTCCCGGTCTGACAGGCCGTCTGGCGGTTCGGGGGGTTCTGGCACGACCCTGGCAACTAGACAAGGGAGAGAGCGACCGGGTTCCGGCGTCGGCGCCGGAGGTGTGAGGGGAGGTGGGGACGTGGACCGCCGAGAGACACGGCGGCTTCGGCCCGGCCCGGTTTCCCCGGTCGCCCGAGCCGGTCCGGATCGTTTCCGGGCCCACGGAGAACGGAGACCACGCAGCGCGGGTGGAGGCGACGAGACAGCGATGAACCGGTCGATGACCATGGCAACGGAACGGCACGCGGCGACGCCCGGTCCCGAAGGCGGGAGGGGCGGGTCCGGCGTGCGCGCAGGAGCGCTCCTCGGGATCGGGATCGTCGTGCTCCTGGTCGCCGTGGCGGTGGCGATCGCGGTCCGTCCGCTCGCCGCCCAGGAGTCGCCGTGGCGGCTCTCGTTGGACGAGGCGGTGACCCTGGCCCGGACGAACAACCCCGTCTTCCGGCAGGCCCAGCATCGCATGGGCTCGGCGAACTGGGGGGTCCGGGAGGCCCGTTCCCAGTTCCTCCCGACCCTGACCACGAACGCCGGGATCCAGTACGTGGGAGCCGGAACCCAGCGCTTCGGGATCTTCACCGGCGAGGACATCGGGGCCGGGACGACCGACTACTTCCTCTCCGACTACTCCCTGAACCTGGGCTATTCCCTGGACGGCGGGACCTTCTTCCGGGTGGCGAGCAGCAAGGCCGATCGGGCCGCCGCCCGGGCCGGCCTCCGGGCCGCCGGCTACGATCTGGAGGCCCAGGTCACCCAGCAGTATCTGACGGCCCTCCGGGCCCGGGACGGGATGGACGTGGCGCGGCGTCAGCTCGAGCGCGCCGAGGAGAACTACGAGCTGGCCAGCGCCCGGGTCCAGGCCGGCGCCGTCCCGGGCACCGACGCCCGGCAGGCCGAGGTGGAGCGGGGACGGGCCGAAGTAGGGGTCATCCAGGCCGAGAACGACTATCGGGCCGCCTTGCTGGGTCTCCTCGAGCAGATCGGAGTGCCGCCCCGGGGCGAGGTGGTCCTGGTGAGCGAGTTCCAGGTCTTCGAGCCGGGTTGGGACCGGGAGGCCCTGGTCGCGTCGGCGCTGGACGCCCATCCCCAGCTCCGCTCCTTCGAGGCCACCGAGGAGGCGGGCGAGGCCCGGCTCCGGGAGGCCCAGGGCAGCTACCTGCCGAGCCTCTCGTTCAACGCCCAGTGGTCGGGCTTCACCCGGGAGCTGGGCAATACCTCCTTCCTCCTGAACCAGGCCCGCGGGTCGATCGAGGGCCAGCGGCAGGAGTGCCAGTTCTTCAACCAGATCTCGTCCGGGCTCAGCGAGCCTCTGGACGGGTATCCCCAGGACTGCAGCCAGTACACCTTGACCTCGACCGACGAGGCCCGGATCCTCCAGGGTAACGACCAGTTCCCGTTCAACTTCGAGCAGCAGCCGCTCTCCATGAGCCTGCGGGTCTCGGTGCCGGTCTTCCAGGGATTCACCCGCCAGCGGCGGGTGGAGGAGGCCCGGGTCCAGGCCCGCAACGCAGAGGAGAACCGGCGGGCCGAGGAGCTGCGTCTGCGGACGGTCGTGACCCGGGCCTACGGCAACCTCGAGGCCGCCCATCGGATCGTGACGATCGAGGAGCGCAACCGTCAGGTGGCCGAGCAGCAGCTCGAGCTGGCCAGGGAGCGCTACCGCATGGGCGCGGCGCCGTTCCTGGAGCTCCTCGACGCCCAGAGCTCCATGGCCACCGCCGACCGCGACTATCTGAACGCTCTCTACGACTTCCACGGAGCCCTGGCCCAGCTGGAGCAGGCCTCCGGCCGGGACCTGCGGCCCGAGACCGCGGTTCGCGAGGTGGATCGGCCCGGGAGCTCCGTTCCCACCGGGGACGGGTCGGGCGGCGACAGCGGCTCTCATCCAGAAGAAGCGAGGTAGGCGCAGGTGGATATTCCACGCGACCCGAAGCCGAAGAAGAAGAAGCGCATCCTCCAGGGCGCGGCCGTCGTCGTGGTCCTGGTGCTGATCACCGGGGCCCTCCGGACCCTCAAGCCCGCCGCCCCCACGGTGGACGCGGCCACGGTGTGGGTGGACACCGTCCAGCACGGGACCATGGTTCGCCAGGTCCGGGGTCCGGGAACCCTGGTACCCGAGCAGCGGCGCTGGATCACCGCCGTGACCGCGGGTCGGGTCGAGGAGATCCTGATCCTCCCGGGCTCCGAGGTCAGCGGGGAGACGGTGTTCCTCCACATGAGCAACCCGGACGTGGAGGTGCAGCTCCTGGAGGCCCGGCAGCAGCTCTCCGACGCCCAGGCGCGCCTCGTATCCCTCCGCTCGGACCTCGAGACCCAGCGCCTGAACCAGCAGGGCCTCGTGGCCCAGGTGCGCACCCAGTACCTGGACGCCAAGCGACAGTACGAGATCAACCGCTCGCTCCACGAGAAGAATACGGACCTGGTGGCCCGGGCCGAGCTGGAGCGCACCCGGGAGTCGGCCGAGGAGCTCGAGACCCGTCTCGAGATCGAGAGGCAACGGTTGAGGGTGCTCGCGTCGTCTGTAGAAGAGCAGCTCGATGCCCAGCGGACCCAGGTGCAGCGCCTCCAGGCGATCGTCGAGTTCAACGAGCAGCGGGTCGCGTCCCTCGACGTCCGAGCCGGGGTCAACGGGGTCCTGGCCGAGCTGCCCGTGGAGGAGGGGCAGTGGGTCACGGCCGGGGGAACCCTGGCCCGGGTGGTCCAGCCGGGACGCCTCAAGGCGGAGATCCGGATCCCCCAGACCCAGGCACAGGACATCGCCGTGGGCCAGGTCGCTCACATCGACACCCGGAACGACACGATCCAGGGCCAGGTGACCCGGATCGACCCGGCGGTCCAGAACGGGACGGTGACGATCGACGTGGCGCTCCCCGAGGAGCTGCCCCGGAGCGCCCGGCCCGACCTGAGCGTCGACGGCACCGTGGTGATCGAGCGGCTGGACGACGTCACCTACATGGGGCGCCCGGCGTACGGACAGGCGAACTCCCAGGTCGGCATCTTCAAGCTCGTGGAGGGCGGCGAATACGCCCAGCGGGTGACGGTGCTCCTGGGCCGCAGCTCGGTGAACGAGATCGAGGTCCGGGAGGGCCTGCAGCAGGGAGACGTCGTGATCCTGTCGGACATGTCCCAGTGGGACGGATTCGACCGGGTCCGGATCGACCGATAGCGCGGGAGAGCCGACGACATTCCGGGCACCCGGAAACCCGGGCCGGTCTCGTCACGTAGGGACGGCCAAGACGCACGATCCCCGAACCCAGGGAGAGTAGACCATGTCGGAGAACGGGCACCCCCTGATCCACCTGGATGGCCTGAGCAAGGTCTTCTACACCGAGGAGGTGGAGACCCACGCGCTGAGCGACATCCACCTGGACATCGAGAGCGGCGAGTTCGTCTCCATCGCCGGGCCCTCGGGCTGCGGGAAGACGACCCTGCTCTCGATCCTCGGCCTCCTCGACTCCCCCACCAAGGGGAAGTACCTGCTGGACGGCGAGCCGGTGGAGAACCTGACGGCGTCCCAGCGGGCGAAGATCCGCAACCAGGCCATCGGCTTCATCTTCCAGGCGTTCAACCTGATCGGNNCGAGAACGTCGAGCTCCCCCTCACCTACCGGGGAATGCCCGGCTCGGAGCGGAAGCAGCGGGTGCAGGAGGCGCTGGAGCGGGTGGGGATGGCCCACCGGATGAACCACTATCCGTCCCAGCTCTCCGGCGGTCAGCAGCAGCGCGTGGCGGTGGCGCGGGCCATCGTGGGCGGCCGCTGATCCTGCTGGCCGACGAGCCGACGGGGAACCTGGACTCGAAGAACGGCAACGCGGTGATGGACCTGCTGAAGGAGCTCCACGACGAGGGCGCGACGATCTGCATGGTGACCCACGATCCCCGCTACGCCCACATCGCCGAGCGGACCGTCCACCTCTTCGACGGCCAGATCGTCGACGAGGAGGACGCTCGACGGGCCCGGGAGCTGGAGGAGAGCGGCTTCGACGTTTGACGGGGCGCTCAAATCGGCGCTCCGCGTCGTCGGGTTTCGCTCGGGGTCGCTGCGGCGTACTACACGTACGTCTCACTCCCCCTCGCTCGCCCTCCTACCGGAGCATCCGATTTGAGCGCCCCCAGACCGGGCGGGTGAGTCGGGAGGGGTCGGCAAGAGCGCGGCCGGGCCGCTGACGGCGGCGAGGCCGCCCCACGGGGGGAGGTCGGGATGGGGGGTCTCTTGAAGAGCGTGAGGGTGGCGGTCCGCACCCTGGCGAAGAGCCCGGGGTTCACGGCGGTGGTGGTCCTGACCCTGGCGCTGGGGATCGGGGCCAACACCGCGATCTTCAGCGTGGTCCACGGGGTCCTCCTCCAGCCCCTCCCCTATCCGGACTCCCACGAGCTGGTGGCGGTGTGGGCCGACTACACCGAGCGCGGCGGTCCCGAGGCCGAGTGGTTCTCCTATCCCGACTTCGCCGACCTCCGGGACCAGGCCTCGACCCTGAGCGCTCTCGCCGTCTACGACGGGTGGGGACCAACCCTCACCGGGAGCGGCGAGACGGAGCGGCTTCAGGGGGCCCAGGTGAGCCACGGGATGTTCGGGCGGGTCCTGGGCATCTCGCCGGACCTGGGGAGGAGCTTCGAGGCCAGCGAGGACGAGCCCGGCGCCGAGCCGGTCGTCCTCCTCTCCCACGGGCTCTGGATCCGTCGCTTCGGCGCGGATCGCGAGATCGTCGGCACGAGCCTCAGCCTCGACGGCGCGCCCCACACGGTGGTGGGCGTGATACCCGAAGGCTTCCGGCCCCCCTTCCTGCCCGCCGCGGAGCTCTGGCGGCCCCTCCGTCAGGGGCCCGGAGCGAACTGCGGGCGGGGCTGCATCACCCTGCGGGCCGTTGGACGCCTGACGCCGGGAACCGACCTGGAGAGGGCCCGCTCCGAGCTCGCAGCCCTCTCCCGACGCCTGGAGGAGACCTACCCGGACACGAACGGCGACATCCACTACTACCCCGTGAATCTTCGCCAGGACGTGGTGGGCGACACCGCCACGCCCCTCTGGATCCTCTTGGGGGCGGTGGGCTTCGTCCTCCTCATCGCCTGCGTGAACGTGGCGAACCTGATGCTGGCCCGGGGCACGGGACGCCGGGGGGACCTGGCGGTGCGAGCCGCCCTGGGCGCGAGCCGCAGTCGGATCGCCGGGGAGGTCCTCCTGGAGAGCCTCGTGCTGGCGGCCGCGGGCGCGGCGGCGGGCTTGATCCTGGCCTTCTGGGGAACCGACTTCCTGGTGAGCCGGGCTCCGGCGGGGATTCCCCGGCTGGAGGAGGTGGCGGTCGAGCTTCCCGTCCTCGGCTTCACGGCCCTGGTCACGGTGGCCGCGGGCCTCCTCTTCGGGCTGCTTCCGGCGGCCAGCGCCGCCCGGGGCGACCTCCAGCGGGCGATGACGGGGAGCGGGCGCGGGGGCGCCCGGGGGCCCGGAAGCGGCCGCACCCGACGAGGGCTGGTCGCCGGGCAGGTCGCGCTCGCCCTGGTGCTCTTGGTGGGCGCGGGCCTCCTCCTCCGGTCTCTCGAGCAGATCGACCGGGCCGATCTGGGCTTCGAGCCCGATCGCCTCCTCACCCTCTCGCTGAACCTCCCGGCGGCCCGCTACCAGGAGGGGACGGACCGGATCCAGTTCTACCAGCGCCTCGTAGACCGGATCGAAGCGATGCCCGACGTGGAGGCGGCGGGCGCCGTGAGCTCCCTNNGTGGTGGAGGGGGAGCCGCCCCCGCCACCCGATCGGCCCCAGTCCGTGTGGTACCGCGGGGCGACGCCGGGCTACTTCGAAGCGATGGGGATCGAGCTCCACCGGGGACGCGCCCTCCGGGCCTCGGACGACGCCGAGGCGCCTCGGGTGGTCGTGATCAACGAGACCCTCGCCCGCCGCCATTTCGGCGAGCGCGATCCCCTGGGCCGGCGCCTGGCGCCCGGAAGCGGAGAGGACCCCGACTGGTTCGAGATCGTGGGGGTGGCCGAAAACGTGAAGAACTTCGGGATCCGACGGGACGCCCCGCCGGCGATGTACCTCTCCCACGCCCAGTTCCCCTTCCGGTCGATGTTCGTCGTCGCCCGATCCCGGAGCGAGCCCGAAGCGCTGATCCCGGCCGTGCGCCGGACGATCGCCGCCCTCGACCCCGAGCTGGGCGCGTCCCGGATCGAGCCGATGGGCTCGGTGGTCCGAGGCTCCGTCGCACGGGAGCGCTTCACGATGACCCTACTGGGCCTCTTCGCCGCCCTGGCCGTGATCCTGGCCAGCGTGGGCATCTACGGGGTCGTGGCCCACGGGGTGAGCCGGAGAAGCCGGGAGATGGGGATCCGGATCGCTGTGGGGGCCCGCCCGGGCAGGATCGCCGGCCTGGTGGTCCGGGAAGGCCTCCTCCTCGGCGGGCTCGGAGTCGCCGGCGGCGTCCTCGGCGCCCTGGCCCTGAGCCGCCTGCTCGGGGGGCTTCTCTACGAGGTGAGCCCGGGCGACCCCGTCACCTACGGGGTCGTGGCCCTCGCCCTGGTGGGCGTGACCGTGACGGCGAGCTGGATCCCGGCCCGCAGGGCCGCCGGCGTCGATCCGGTCCGGGTGCTCCGGGTGGAATGAGGGTCACGGCCGGGAGCCCCGCCTCCGGCCTGCCCGACCGGCCCGGGTCCCGGAGGCGGAACCGCCCCGGGGGCCGGGCTGTCCCGCGCTGACATCCGCAGGCCCTTCGGCTACCTTATCCTCTGCGGTCCGAGAAGGGGTACGCTTCCGGGTCGGCGTGACGTGCACATTTTCCAGCGACATATGATCAAGCTACGAGACGTCGAGAAGTCCTACCGCGTGGCGGGGGGCCAGACCTTCGTCCTCCGCAGGATCGAACTGGAGATCGCCCGGGGGGAGCTCGTCACCATCATGGGTCCCTCCGGAGCCGGAAAGACGACCCTCCTCTCGATCCTGGGGATGCTGGACAACGAGTGGCGGGGCGAGTACTGGCTCCTGGGCCACGCGGTCCACGGGATGAAGCCCCGGGACCGGATCGACCTCAACAAGCGGTACATCGGCTTCGTCTTCCAGCAGTACCACCTCCTCGACGACCTGACCGTCTACGAGAACCTGGAGATCCCCCTCTCCTACCGGAACGTGAAGCGGAAGGAGCGCCAGGCGATCGTGGCCGACACCCTGGACCGCTTCAACATCGTGGCGAAGAAGGACCTCTACCCCTCCCAGCTCTCCGGGGGACAGCAGCAGCTCGTGGGCGTGGCCCGGGCGGTGGTGGCCGAGCCCGAGCTCATCCTGGCCGACGAGCCGACGGGGAGCCTCCATACCAGCCAGGGGAAGATGATCATGGACCTCCTGGCCGAGCTGAACCGGGAGGGCACCACGATCATCCAGGTCACCCACAACGAGCGCTGGGCCCAGTACGGAAACCGGATCGTGAACCTCAAGGACGGATGGATCGTCGACGAGTGACACCCGCCGGACGGAGCCGGCCCCCGCCCGGGCCGCCCTCCGGAATCTTCCGCCGGACCCGTCCCTCCCACCCCGGTCCGCGCCCGTGAGCGACGATGCCCCCCGCATCCTCGTGGCCGACGACCAGCCCGACGTCCTCGAGGCCCTCCGCCTCCTGCTCAAGGCCGAGGGCTTCGGCATCTCCACGGCAAGCTCTCCGGCCGGGGTGCTCAAGGCGGTGGAGAGCGAGGAGTTCGACTGCGTCCTCATGGACCTCAACTACACCCGGGACACCACCTCGGGGAAGGAGGGCCTCGATCTCCTGAGCCGGCTGCGCAGCCTGGACAGCACCCTCCCCGTGGTCGTCATGACCGCCTGGGGGAGCGTGGAGGGGGCGGTGGAGGCGATGCGCCGGGGCGCCCGGGACTACGTGGAGAAGCCCTGGGACAACGAGCGCCTCCTCACCACCCTGCGTACCCACGTGGAGCTGGGCAGGGCCCTGCGTCGCACCCAGCGGCTGGAGACCGAGAACGAGCGCCTCAAGCGCGAGGGCGCGCCTGACTTCATCGCCGAGTCCGACGCCATGCAGCCGGTGGTGGAGCTCATGGAGCGGGTGGGGCCGTCCGACGCCAACGTCCTCGTCACCGGCGAGCACGGCACGGGCAAGGAGGTCGTCGCCCGCTGGCTCCACGCCGTGTCCAACCGGTCCGAGGGGCCCTTCGTGGCGGTGAACGCCGGGGGCTTCAGCGAGGGGGTGTTCGAGAGCGAGCTCTTCGGCCACGTGAAGGGGGCCTTCACGGACGCCAAGTCGGACCGGGTGGGGTGCTTCGAGCTGGCCGACGGCGGGACGCTCTTCCTGGACGAGATCGCCAACGTGCCCCATCAGCAGCAGGCGAAGCTGCTGAGGGTGCTGGAGACGGGTGAGATCCAGAGGGTGGGATCCTCCAAGGTGCGGAAGGTGGACGTGCGCGTGCTGTCGGCCACCAACGCGCCGATCTCCGACGTCGTCTCCAGCGGCGGGTTTCGCGAGGATCTCCTCTATCGGCTCAACACCGTGGAGATCCATCTTCCGCCCCTGCGGGAGCGGCGGGAGGACATCCCCCTTCTGGCCCATCACTTCCTGGAGAGGGAGGCGGAGCACTACGGGAAGGAGATCGAGGGCTTCAGCGACGAGGCCATGAACGCCCTCCTCCGCCATCCCTGGCCCGGCAACGTCCGGGAGCTCGAGCACGCCGTGGAGCGGGCGGTGCTCATGGCCCGGAGCGAGGAGATCGAGAGCGGTGATCTCGGGCTGCGGCGGACCGGGGCCGAGGGAGAGGCGCTCCTGGAGGCGATGACCCTGGAGGAGGCCGAGCGCCTCCTGGTGGAGAAGGCCCTGGAGCGGCACCAGGGCAACGTCTCCCGCGCCGCCGAGGACCTGGGTCTCAGCCGGAGCGCCCTCTACCGGAGGATGGACCGGTATGGTCTGTAGGAAGCCCCGGTCCGGGACGCCCGGACGGAGGGGCGCCGGCCGAGCGCGCGGCTCTCCGTCGGCGCGCCCCGATCCGTGACGGCCGAGCGATCGGGTCCGTGGGAGCGGATCCGCTACGACGTCCGCATTCTCGTCCTCGCCCTCCTGGTGGGGCTGCCGGGGGTGGCGGCGACCCTGGGGCTCCTCTGGCTCGGGCCCTTCTCCGTCCGGCTCCGCTGGACCCTCTCCCTCCTGGTGGTCCCCTCGTGGGTCGTCCTCTCCATCGTCCTCCGGGAGCGGGTGATCCGGCCCCTCCAGACCCTCTCCAACATGCTCGCCGCCTTCCGGGAGGGGGACTTCTCGATCCGGGCGCGGGGTGCGGGCACCCGGGATCCCCTGGCCCTCACCTTCCTGGAGCTGAACGCCCTGGAGCGGGTGCTCCGGGAGCAGCGCCTGGGCGCCGTGGAGGCGAGCACGCTTCTCCAGCGGGTCCTCGAGGAGATCGACGTGGCCGTCTTCGCCTTCGACGAGTCCGAGGAGCTCCGACTCACGAACCGGGCCGCCGAGCGGGTGCTGGGGCAGAGCTCCGACCGGGTGCTGGGCAAGACCGCCTCGGATCTCCGCCTCCGGGAGACGCTGGAAGGAGAGGCGCCCCGGACCCTCGAGCTGAGCCACCCCGGGGGCACCGGGCGCTGGGAGCTCCAGCGCAACGTGATCCGGATGGAGGGCCAGCGGCTCACCCTGGTGGTGCTCAGCGACCTGAGCCGGGCCCTGCGGGAGGAGGAGCGCCAGGCGTGGCGCCGCCTGGTCCGGGTCCTGGGCCACGAGATCAACAACTCCCTGGCGCCGATCAAGTCGATCTCGGCCAGCCTGCGGGGCCTGCTGGGGCGGGATCCACGTCCCTCGGACTGGGACGAGGACGTGGAGCGGGGCCTCGAGGTGATCGCGGGGCGGGCCGAGTCCTTGAGCCGCTTCATGGGGGCCTACGCCCGCCTGGCCCGTCTCCCCCGCCCCGAGCTCGGGGACGTGGACGTGGAGGAGTGGGTCCGACACGTGGCCCGGCTCGAGACCCGCCTCGAGGCGGCGGTCCGTGACGGCCCCCAGGTCACGATCCGGGCCGACCGGGACCAGCTCGAGCAGGCGCTGATCAATCTCGTGGGAAACGCCGCCGACGCGGCGCTCGAGACCGGTGGAGGCGTGGAGATCGGATGGTCGCTCCGGTCCGGCGAGGTGCACGTCCTCGTCGAGGACGAGGGGCCGGGGCTTCCCGATACCGGCAACCTCTTCGTGCCCTTCTACACCACCAAGCCCGAGGGCTCGGGGATCGGCCTGGTCCTGAGCCGCCAGATCGCCGAGAGCCACGGCGGCTCCCTCAACCTGGAGGACCGGGGCGAAGGAGGGGGCGCACGGGCCCGCCTCGTCCTCCCCATGGATCCCGAGGCCGAGGAGGGCTGAGTCCCCTGAATTCTCGGCCCTCGCCTCGGAAGGCGCGATGGCCGCCCCGTGGACGTTCCTCCCGCCCGGCCGCACCGCGGCCTCCGCCACGGCGCAACCCTTTCTTTCCAGGCCGTGTCCCATGAGCGCGGAAGAGGAACGGGGCCGGCGCGGCGTCACCCGCGCCCGGGCCGACGAGGACGCCGCCAGCGCGAGGAGAGCCGCCCGCTTGGACGAGCGCGAGCTGATCGCCCGGGCCCGGAACGGGGAGGAGTCGGCGTTCCGGGCGCTCTACGACGCGAACGTGGAGCGGATCTTCCGGGTCGCATTCCGCATGACCGGCCACGAGGATGAGGCCCGGGACTGCACCCAGGAAGCGTTCATCCGGGCCTTCCGGCGCCTGGAGCAGTTCCGCGGAGACGCGGCGTTCTCGACCTGGCTGCACCGCGTGGCCGTGTCGGTGACCCTTAATCACCTCAGGAAGCGCAAGCGGCAGCGGGGCAGGGAGGTGGACCTGGAGGACGCCCGGGGGCTCTCGGCCCCCCGCCGCCGGGGGGAGCCGGAGCTCCGGGAGCGCCTCCATCGGGCGATCGACGGCCTGAGCGAGATCTACAGGACGGTGTTTCTGATGCACGATCTGGAAGGATTCACCCACGAGGAGATCGCGGACGCCCTCGACGTGGCCGTGGGAACTTCGAAGGCACGGCTCTCACGGGCCCGGGCCAGGCTCCGGGACGTGCTCGGAGACGCCGTGAAGGAGTACGCCTGATGTCCGGCGAGCGACCCCTGGACGAGAAGCTGGCCCGGCTGGCCCGGGCCTACAACGAACCGCCCGCGGCGCCTGCCGAGGAGATCTGGGGCCGGGTGCGGCGGTCCCTGGAGGAGGAGGGCCGCCTGGCGGAGCCGGAGGGCGTGACGCCGATCCGGGAGGGCAGGCAGGAGCGTCGGGCGCACCGGTGGCTCGGGCCGGCCCGGTGGGCCGTGGCGGCCGCCGCCCTCCTGATCCTCGGGATCGGGCTCGGCCGGTGGAGCGCGGTGGAGGGCCCACGCGCCGCGTCCGGGCCCGGGGTCGGCGCCGCCGTCTCCGGGGACCCTGCCGGCCCCCTGCGGCTGGCGGCGAGCCGGCACCTGAGCGCCAGCGAGAGCTTTCTCACGGTGGTCCGGGCGGAGGCCCGGAGCGGACGGCTCGACCCGGGCGTTTCCCGGTGGGCCACGTCGCTCCTCTCCGAAACGCGCCTCCTCCTGGACTCGCCGGTGGCCCGGGATCCGGAGATGGCGGGGCTTCTCGAGGACCTGGAGCTGCTCCTGATGCAGGTGGTGCAGGCCTCGGGGAGCGGAGGGAGCGACGAGGGGCGCTTCCGGCAGGAGCTGGAGCTCCTGACCCGAGGGATCGACGCGAACGACATGACCGTCCGGATCGAGGCGATCCTGCCTCCGATCCAGGACGCCACGGGGATCTGACGGAGGAGATCATGAGACGGAAGGCTGGAACGCCACGGAGAACGACGAAGACGGCGCGCAGGGTCGCCGGGATCGGCCTTATGGCCCTGGTGATCGGGACCGGAAGCGGGACGGCCCAGGCGTCCCCGGAGCTCGCCGGGAGCGGGCTCGCGGCTCCCCGGGCGGCCCGCGGCCTCCAGACCGCTCCCGGCGACTCCCTGTACCGGGAGGCCCGGGACGCGCTGAATCGGGGCCGTCTCCAGCGAGCGGCGGCCCTCTTCCGGGAGCTCCGTCAGGACTATCCCGACTCCCCCTACACGGGGGACGCCCACTACTTCGAGGCGTTCGCCCTCTACCGAGTCGGCGGGGAGGAGCAGCTCCGTAGGGCCCTGGACCTCCTCGACGAGCAGTCCGACCGGTATTCCTCCGCGCCCACCCTGGCCGACGCCCGGACCCTCCGGGTGCGCATCCGGGGCGCCCTGGCACGGCGGGGCGACGTGGAAGCGTACTCCGACGTGGAAGCCCAGGCCCGGGAGGGGTGCGGCCCCGACCAGGAGACCCGCCTCATGGCGCTGAGCGCGCTCCAGAACATGAACCCGGAGCGGGCGGTGCCGATCCTCCGGGAGGTCCTGGAGAGCCGGGACGAGTGCTCGGCGGAGCTCCGCAAGCGGGCGGTCTTCCTCCTCTCCCAGAAGATGACGGACGCGTCGGTGGAGATCCTCCTGGACCTGGCCCACCGGAACCCGGATCCCGACCGGGAGGTCCGGGAGGCGGCGGTGTTCTGGCTCTCCCAGGTCGGCTCCGAGGAAGCCCTGGACGCCCTCGTCTCGATCCTCCGCTCCAGCGACGACCCGGGCATCCAGGAGAAGGCCCTCTTCGCTCTCTCCCAGCACCGGGGCGAGCGGTCCGGAGAGGTGTTGCGGGAGTATGTGGAGCGCCGGGACGCCCCCGGCGAGCTCCGGGAGCAGGCGATCTTCTGGCTGGGTCAGAGCCCGGGTGGGGCCGGCTACCTCCGGAGCCTCTACGGTCGCCTGGAGAGCCCCGGGCTCCGGGAGAAGGTCCTCTTCTCGGTGGCCCAGTCCGGGGCCGTGGACGCCGAGGACTGGCTCCTGGCCCGGGCCCGGGACGCCTCGGAGCCGGTGGAGCTGCGCAAGGACGCCCTCTTCTGGCTCGGACAGGCCGACGGGGCGGACGCCGCTGAGGTGGGCGCCCTCTACGGCTCCTTCGCGGAGCGGGAGTTGAAGGAGCAGGTCCTCTTCCTCCTCTCCCAGGAGGAGTCGTCGGAGGCGGTGGATGCCCTCCTGGAGATCGCCCGGAACGAGACCGATCTCGAGCTGAAGAAGAAGGCGGTGTTCTGGCTCGGGCAGAGCGACGATCCCCGGGCGGAGGAGTTTCTCCTGGAGATCCTCCGGGGACCGCCGGGGGCCGGGGGATGATCGGTCGGGGTGGACGCGGGCGCGGAGCGTCCGGATCCGTCCTGCCGGCCCCGAGCCGTGCGCTGGTCGTCGTCGCCCTGGCCGCGCTCCCGGCCACGCCGTCAACGGGCAGCGGCCAGGCGCCGACCGGCGTGAGCCCCGACGGAACGACCCGGATCTCCTTTCCTCTGCGGGACGACGTGGAGCTCTGCCCCGGAGGCGGGGGGTGGGTCCACCGGACCCGGGGAGACGTCCGGATCCGCGTGGGGAGGGAGGAGGGCTGTGGCTCCGGAGAGGCGACGGCGGAGATCGAGACGGAGGGGGGACGGCTCCGGGCCCTCCACCTGCGGGCCGGGAGCTCGGCGTCCCCGGGCGACGCGGCGCGGCTCTCCGGTCCCGAGGCGGCGGTCGCCTTTCTCGCCCTGGCCCGGAACGCCCGGAGCGGAGAGGCGGGCTCCGACGCGGTCGTGGCGGCAGTGGTGGCCCGGGACGCGGTGATCTGGCCCACCCTCCTCGACCTCGCCCGGAGCGATACGGTCGTCCGACAGACCCGGAAGAGCGCGGTCTTCTGGCTCGGCCAGCGGGCCGCCGAGGCGGCCCCCGACCTCGAGGCGCTCGCCCGTGCCGACGACGAGGACCGGGAGGTGCGAAAGGCGGCGGTCTTCGCCCTGTCGCAGCTCGACGACGGCGGCGGCACGGAAGCCCTCATGGAGGTGGCCCGGTCCGACACGGACCCCGAGGTGCGCCGGGCCGCCTTCTTCTGGCTGGCCGAGGGGGCCGACGACGAGGTGCTGGCGTTCTTCGAGGAGGTCCTGAGGGGAGGCCGCTAGCGCCCTCGTGCCGGGTGGGTCCGGGACCCGCTCCTATCCTTCCTGGATCGCCCGCTCGCCGCAGCGGGTCACACCCACGGCCTCCATCGCCGGGAGCTCCCGGGCGTGCTCCTCGTGGCCGGGGTGGTCCGGGTCGTGATCGCCCTGGCCGAACTGGTGTCCCTCCATGATCAGCGTGACCCGGTCCGTGGGGAGCAGGTCGAGCCAGACGGAGATCGAGTCGTCGAGGATGTCGTTGGCGTAGCTGTCCGGCAGGGCGTCGGCGGGACAGAACGCCTCGTCGAGCCCGTCCTCCTCGTCTCCCGAGATGTCCTCGACCGTGGATCCGTATCCTCCGAGGTAGACCAGGACGAAGTCCCCGGCCGAGACGGACTCCGAGAGCCACCGGGAGAGCGCTTCCTGCAGCGAGGCCCGGGTGGCCTCTTCGTCGAGGAGGATTCGCATGTGCTCCCGGGGAACCTCCCAGCTCGTCTCGAAGACCCGGGCCATCCGCTCGGCTCCGGCCACTCCGGCGTCCAGGGCGGGAAAGTGCCGATACCGGGAGACTCCCACCACCACGGCCCAGCCCGCCTCTCCTCCTTCGCCGGCCCGGGCCGCCTCGTCCGGTCCTCCTCCGCAGCCCGCGGTCAGCGCCGGAGCCAGGAGGAGGAGGGAGGTCGCAGCGGGGGCCCGGGTCCGTCGCATGGGGGCTCTCCGGCGTCGGAAGGTCGTTGCGCGGAGCGTTTCGGACTGCTGACAAGCTACGCCGGCCCCGTATCCCCGGCCACCTCCACGGGGGCCACGGCGGCGGCCGAGGGAGCTCCGGAGAGGCCTCCGCAGCGTCGTTTTCTTCGTGGCGTGCCGATGGAGTTCCGGTTAACTTTGCCAGTAGCCCCCGGAGGGTCTTCCCCGGTCTCCATCACGCTCTCGTCATCCACGCCCGAATAGATGCCAGAAGTCGATCAGCGCCCTCTGACCATCCTCCTGGTCGAAGAGGAATCCGAGCAGCGGGACGCCGTCACGGAGATCCTGGCGGGGGCCGAGTCGCCCCGGATCGACGTGGAGGAGGCCGAGACCCTGGCCGCGGGGCTGGAGCGGCTCTCCCGGGGCGGCATCGATCTGGTGCTCCTCGATCTCGATCTTCCGGATTCCGAGGGAATCGTCACCTTCGAGCGCGCTTCGGCGTTCGCCCCCGACGTGCCGGTCGTGGTGCTCACGGACGTGGACGACGAGGACGTGGCCATGGGGACGGTCCAGGGTGGCGCCCAGGACTACCTCGTGAAGGGCGAGGTCGAGGCGAACCTTCTCCTGCGCTCGGTCCGATACGCGGTGGAGCGTCATCGCCTGCTCTCGGCGCTGCGGAGCCTCTCCCTCATCGACGACCTCACCGGCCTCTACAACCAGCGGGGTTTCGAGGAGCTGGGAACCCAGCAGCTCAAGCTGGCCCGGCGCATGTCCCGGGGAGTCCTCCTCGTCGTCCTCGACGTGGACCGCTTCAAGACGATCAACGACACCCTGGGGCATCACGTGGGCGACCGGGCGCTCCTGAAGCTGGCGGAGCTGGTCCGGAGCACCTTCCGGCGCTCGGACCTGGCGGCGCGCATGGGGGGCGACGACTTCGCGATCCTGGCCATGGAGGCGTCCGAGGACGACGCGAAGCTGATCACCCGGCGCATCCGGGACCGGATCGAGCACTTCAACCGGACCAGCAAGGAGCCGTACCGGCTCTCGCTGAGCCTGGGCGTGGCCCGCTACGACCCCGAGGATCCTGTCTCCCTCGACGTCCTCCGCGAGAAGGCCCGGACGGCGATCCAAGAGGAGAAGGACGACAAGCGCAGGGCCGTGGCCCCGTGAGCTGCTTCGAGACGATGTGGATCCCGAACCC
>JABAHQ010002912.1_pt5 | contig 16023 bp, 12 predicted proteins | sample 7062091 | NCBI WGS metagenome assembly JABAHQ01 (sample SAMN14534359, study PRJNA622989) | marine sediment metagenome | biome: marine biome [ENVO:00000428]; feature: marine pelagic biome [ENVO:01000023]; material: deep marine sediment [ENVO:00002113] | place: India: Gulf of Kutch | collected...
CTCGATCAAATACTTGATAACTATAAATGATGATATTGAGTTAATATATTATGGCAAAACCACTGCAAGAAAAACCGTTGACTAAAAATATACGTCCCGGTGAACCCCCGATGGATGTAACAGAATATGAAAAAGCCGGCGGTTACCAATCGGTGCGCAAGGCCTTAACGGAACATTCACCAAGGGAAGTTCAGGAAGAAGTCAAACAATCGAATTTGAAAGGTCGTGGTGGCGCCGGATTTCCAACCGGTATGAAATGGGGATTTGTGCCGATGGGCGAAGATGCTCCTCACCCCAAATATCTGGTCTGTAATGCCGACGAAATGGAACCCGGCACTTTCAAAGACCGGGTTTTGCTTGAAGGCGATCCGCATCAATTAATCGAAGCGATGATCGTCAGCGCCTATGCCATTGAAGCATCCGAGGGCTATATCTTTTTGCGCTGGGCTTACAAAGCTGCCGCCAACATCCTGAGCAAAGCGATCGCCGAGGCCTACGAAGCCGGGTATCTCGGTGAAAATATACATAGTAGTGGTTTTACGTTTAATCTTCATTTACATACCAGTGTGGGCCGTTATATGTGCGGAGAGGAGACCGGACTGTTAAACGCATTGGAAGGCAAAAGAGCGACTCCGCGTGCCAAACCCCCTTACCCGCAGGCAAGTGGATTATGGGGCAAGCCCACCATTGTTAACAATGTGGAGACTTTATGTTGCGTTCCACACATTATCAATAATGGCGCTCAGTGGTTTAAGGATTTGAGCTATACCGATGATGGCGGTACCAAATTATATGGTGTCAGCGGGAAGGTGAACAAACCCGGCGCCTGGGAATTGCCCATGGGCACCACCATGCGGGAATTGATTGAAGAACACGCCGGAGGGATGCGCGATGGCGTCAAGTTTCGTGGCGTTCTCCCTGGCGGCGCGTCGACGGATTTTCTGGTGGAAGAGCACATGGAGGTTAAATTTGATTACGCTTCGGTGATGGAAGTCGGAAGCCGATTGGGAACCGGCACCCTGATCGTCCTCGACGATCAAACCTGCCCGGTAGGATTTGTGCAAAACCTGGAACATTTCTTTGCCCAGGAGTCATGCGGATGGTGTACGCCCTGCCGGGATGGTCTCCCCTGGGTGGCCAAGATACTGGAAAGTATTGATAACGGTGAAGGACAAATGGAAGACCTGGACTTGTTGGCCTCCCACTCCAAATATTTGGGCCCCGGACATACATTTTGCGCTTTAGCGCCCGGAGCAGTTGAACCCTTACAGAGCGCCCTGAAATATTTCCGAGATGATTTTGAACAACACATTCACGAAAAGCGATGCCCCTGGAGGTCTTGAATGGCAAAGATTTATATAGATAGTAAAGAATACGAAGTTGATCCCCATAAAAACCTGTTAGACATTTGTATCTCCCTGGGACTTGATCTGCCTTATTTTTGCTGGCATCCGGCCCTGGGATCTGTTGGCGCCTGCCGTCAATGCGCAGTGAAGATGTTTAAAGATGAGAATGATAGCAGAGGTAAACTAACTATGGCTTGCATGGAGCCGGCGGCAGACGGCACCCGCATCTCCATTAAAGACCCGGAAGCCCATGAATTCAGAGCCAATGTTATAGAATGGTTGATGGTCAACCACCCTCACGATTGCCCGATTTGCGACGAAGGCGGCGAATGTCACCTTCAGGACATGACCGTTATGACAGGTCACAATTACCGCCGCTACCGGTTTAATAAACGAACCTATCGAAATCAGTACCTGGGGCCGTTTATCAATCATGAAATGAATCGTTGCATTCAGTGTTATCGCTGTGTGCGATTTTATCGGGATTATGCAGGTGGGCGAGACCTTCATGCGCTCGCTGCTCACAATCATGTCTATTTTGGTCGTCATGAAGATGGTGTGCTGGAAAATGAATTCAGCGGTAACCTCGTAGAAGTTTGTCCCACTGGCGTGTTTACTGACAAAACGCTCAAACAGCATTATGCGCGCAAATGGGATTTGCAAACAGCGCCTTCGATTTGTCACCATTGCGGACTGGGATGTAATACCATCCCCGGTCAACGATATGATAAACTGGTCAGAATCCTCAGCCGTTATAACGGAAAAGTTAATGGCTATTTTATCTGCGATCGGGGGCGATTCGGATATGAATTTGTGCATCACACCAAGCGAGTCAGATTTATTTTAGGCCGCGACAAAGCCGGCGAACAACCGGAAGTAGTTTCTAAACAAGCTGCCTTAAATCATGTGGCCGGTTTGATTTCCGATCAATCAAAGCTGATTGGTATTGGCTCACCGCGTGCCTCCTTAGAATCCAATTACGCCCTGCAAAAAATGGTGGGAGCCGAACGCTTCTATTCCGGAATGTCTGAGAAAGAACATCGGTTAGTCTCAACAATTGTGGAAATTTTGAAAAATGGCCCGGCCCGCACACCCTCTCTGAAGGAAACCGAAAAAGCCGATACGGTTTTTGTGTTGGGAGAAGATTTAACCAACACAGCTCCCATGTTGGCACTGGCTTTACGCCAATCGGTACGACAACAACCGATGGAAATACCTGACCAATTAAACATCCCCCGCTGGCACGACGCAGCGGTGCGGGAAGCGATTCAGGAAAAAAAAGGGCCCCTCTTTATTGCCACAACCGTCAAAACCAAGCTTGATGATGTCGCGACACAGACCTTTCGCGCAGCTCCTCAGGATCTGACCAGATTAGGATTTGCTGTGGCACATCTGTTAAACAATCAGGCGCCGGAAGTCAGTGATTTAGCAGATGAGTTGTATTTATTCGCCCAAAAAATCGCCAATGCACTTAAAGAGGCTCAAAACCCGTTAATCATCTCCGGCACCAGTTTGGGAAGTGAATTGATTATCCAGGCTGCCGCCAATGTTGCCTGGGCATTATGCACAGAGGAAAAGAGAGCGAATTTATGCTATACCGTACCGGAATGTAACAGTATAGGGCAAGCACTGATAGGCGGCAAGAATTTGACAGCCGCCATCGAAACCTTTAAAAATGGCAAAGCTGAGACACTGATCGTTTTGGAGAATGATTTATATCGACGCGCAGATAAACCGGTCATTGATAATTTGCTAAAAACTGTCAAACATTTAGTGGTTTTTGACTACCTCGATCATGCCACAGCAGCAATGGCCGAGGCGGTTATTCCGGTCGGCACCTTTGCCGAAGCCGATGGCACCGTGGTAAACAACGAAGGCCGCGCCCAGCGATTTTACCAGGTCATGATGCCGGATGTGGATGTTCAGGAAGGCTGGCGCTGGTTGCAGGAAGTAATGGCAACCGCCGGGAGAAAAGATGTTCAGACCTGGGATAGCCTACTCGCGGTTACGCAAGAGTTGGAAAAGGAGTTACCCTTATTTAAAGATATATCAACCCTGGCGCCGCCACCCGATTTTCGCATCGCCGGGCAAAAAATTCCGCGCCAGCCGCACCGCTTTAGCGGTCGTACTGCCATGAAGGCGCACATTAATGTCAGCGAGCCAAAACCACCGGACGACCCGGATTCCCCCCTGTCATTTTCCATGGAGGGGTATCGAGGGAAACCTCCGTCTTCACTTATACCATTTTTCTGGTCGCCGGGATGGAACTCGGTGCAGGCAATCAACAAATACCAGATTGAAGTCAGTGGACCATTACACGGTGGCGATCCCGGTCTACGTTTAATGGAGCCGGCTGAAAACGTTGATATCAATTTTTTCAAGGAAATACCTCAGCCACATAGAATTGCCAACGGTGAATGGCTGTTGATACCCAATCATCATATTTTTGGAACGGAAGAACTGAGCGCCCTGGCGCCTGCTATTGCCGAACGCACTCCGGAACCATTTGTAATCCTCAACCCAGATGATGCTTCTCAATTGAATATTGCGGAAGGTGAGACCGTCGAAATTTTCACAAATACCCATTCTTATAAATTGCCGGCTAAACTTCAACCGGAATTGGCATCCGGTTTGGCCGGTTTCCCGGTCGGTTTACCGGAATTACCCTGGACGGAATCGCCTGTAAAGTGTAAAATCGCGGGAGCGAGACGATGAGTAACGAAGTAATTACACTGATAATCATTGCTGGCGTCTTATTTGCTATGCTTAATATTGCAGCGCTGCTGATATGGATAGAACGCCGAATGCTTGCTGCCTGGCAGGACCGCTATGGGCCAAACCGGGTGGGCCCATTTGGCATATTTCAGGTTTTGGCAGATATGATAAAGATCTTTTTTAAGGAAGATTGGATTCCGCCTTTTGCCGATAAAACAGTATTCTTTATCGCCCCGGCGATCATTTTGGCAACCGTCTTAATGAGCTTTGCTATTATCCCGTTTACACCGGAAATCATGGTCATAGATTTAAATATCGGCATCCTGTTCTTTTTGGCAATGTCCTCTCTGGGCGCTTATAGTCTGGTTCTGGGTGGATGGGCATCCAACAACAAGTATTCTCTTTTAGGGGGTTTGCGTACTGCGTCTCAAATGATCACTTATGAAGTGTTTATGGGACTCTCCCTCATGGGAGTGGTCATGATGGCCAGTTCTTTGAACCTGCGGGAAATCGTCGAAGCTCAAAAAGAAATGTGGTTTTTTGTTCCTCAGATTCTTGGCTTTGTGGTCTTCTTTATCGCCGGATTAGCAGAAACACATCGTCTCCCCTTTGATATCCCGGAAGCGGAGAGTGAGTTGATTGCAGGATTTCATTCGGAATATTCAGGTATGAAGTTCGGAATGTTTTTTGTCGGGGAATACGTTGGCGTGACTCTCATTTCCGCCTTGATTGTCACTCTGTTCTTTGGTGGATGGTTAGGACCAGATTTTCTCCCACCGGCAGTCTGGTTTCTGATAAAGATGTTTATTTTTATTCTTATCTTTGTTCTGTTGCGAGCGTCATTACCCCGGCCTCGTTACGATCAGCTCATGGGTTATGGGTGGAAAATTTTATTGCCGTTATCACTGGCCAATATCCTGGTGACCGGGGCGATTTTGCTCAGTGGCTCTTAAAATATAATTAAGTCGATCACCACGCTTTAGCGTGTGTTTTGTAAATAAAATTTTCAAATAAGCAGGGAATGAAAGTTAGAGGCAAATAATGTTAAGTATACTTCGCAGCATGTGGATTGCTTTTACCCACATGTTCCGAAAAAGAGTAACCATCCAGTATCCCGATGAAAAGCCTTATCTGCCACCGCGATGGCGTGGTCGTATTATTTTAAGTCGCGATCCCGATGGGGGTGAGCGGTGCGTGGCCTGCTATCTTTGCGCGGTTGCCTGTCCGGTAGACTGTATCTCCTTACAGGCAACCGAAGACGAACATGGACGACGCTACCCGGATTTTTTCCGGATCAATTTTTCCCGGTGCATTTTTTGCGGTTACTGCGAAGAGGCCTGCCCCACTTATGCAATTCAATTAATCCCGGATTTTGAAATGGGTGAATACGTGCGACAAAATTTGGTTTACGAAAAGGAACACTTACTGGTTGACGGACCGGGGAAATACCCGGATTACAATTTTTATCGATTTGCCGGATTGGAAATCGGCGGTAAGGGCAAAGGTGAAGCCGAGAACGAAGATCCGCCGATCGATGTGCGCAGTCTGTTACCTTAGTATTTTATAAGTCTATAGATATTCAATAACGGAATCAGGTTGTTGTATGGAATTGGTATTCTACATTGCTTCAGCTGTTGCGGTAATTTCGACCATCATGGTTATCACCCGGCTGAATGCCGTGCATGCGTTGCTATATCTCATTGTTTCTTTACTGGCAGTAGCGGTTATCTTTTTTATATTGGGCGCACCTTTTATTGCCGCGCTGGAAGTGATTATTTATGCGGGGGCAATTATGGTATTGTTCATATTTGTGGTGATGATGTTGAATATAGCAGAAGCCACCGATCAGGAACGAAGTTGGCTAAAACCCGGTGGTTGGGTCGGTCCGTCTGTATTGGTAGCGATTCTATTTTTCCCTTTTATATTTAATGTTGCAAAATTCGGGAATCAACAATTTTCAGCCGGCGTAATTGATCCGCAACAAGTTGGTAGTACCCTCTTCGGACCGTATTTAATCGGGGTGGAGTTATCCGCTATGCTTTTATTGGCGGGGATTATCGGTGCTTATCACCTTGGACGACGCAAAAAGAAGGCCAGACATCGATTTATGGAAGGGGCTGAAGAATGATGGCAATTCCCCTCTCACACGGCATTATACTGGCGGCTGTTTTGTTCGCATTGGGCTTAATTGGTGTCCTGGTTCGTCGCAACATTATTTTTATTCTTATGTCCATCGAAGTCATGTTGAATGCCGCCGGGCTGGCCTTTATCGTCGCCGGTGCACGCTGGGGGCAGGTGGATGGTCAAATCATGTTTATTTTTATACTGACCATGGCTGCTGCTGAAGTAGCGGTGGGGCTGGCCCTTATCATCGCCTTGTATCAACGCTATCAAACCGTGGACTCCGATGTTGCCAGCAAGATGAAAGGATGAGGAGTTATGCTAAATTTGCTCTGGGTAGTACCTGCATTACCGTTTCTCGGTTTTTTAATATTAGCTCTGTTTGGAAGACACCTTACTGAAAAACCGATACAAACTGTCGGCGTTGGCTCGATCGGTATATCAGCCTTACTGGCCGTCATTATATCGCTGTCGTTCATGACCACACCACCTCCCGGGGACTCTTTTTCACAAACCCTCTGGTCATGGATGGAGGTGGCTGGCTTCTCTCCCCACATATCGCTCTATCTCGATTCCCTCTCAGTTGTCTTTATGCTGGTGATTACAGTGGTGGGATTCCTGATCCATCTCTATTCCGGAGAATACATGGCTGGCGATGAAGGGTTCAGCCGCTTCTTCGCCTACATGAATCTGTTTGTCGGATCGATGCTGATGTTGGTACTGGCGGATAACCTGTTACTGCTTTACCTGGGATGGGAAGGTGTCGGACTGTGCAGCTACCTTCTGATTGGCTTCTGGTATAAAGATCCGCCCAATGAAGCAGCCGCCCGCAAAGCGTTTGTGGTCACCCGGGTAGGCGATACCGCTATGGCGATCGGACTTTTTTTGCTATTCACCAGCCGGGGTACCCTGAATATTCAGGAAATGTTAGAGACTGCATCGCAGCACTGGGCGGTTGGTTCGTCGCTGGCGATTGCTTCTGCTGCTTTGCTTTTGGGCGGCGCGGTTGGAAAATCCGCCCAGTTACCGTTACAGACCTGGTTGCCCGATGCAATGGCCGGTCCAACCCCGACCAGCGCCTTAATTCATGCAGCGACCATGGTGACTGCCGGGGTTTATTTAATAGCCCGCACCCATGTTATTTTCTCTCTTGCTCCCGCTGTGCAACTTGCAGTTGCCATTCTTGGTGCGTTAACACTGTTGCTGGCCGGTTTTGCGGCTTTAACCCAACATGACATCAAACGTGTCCTGGCCTACTCCACTATCAGTCAAATCGGATACATGTTCCTGGCGCTGGGCGTTGGTGCATGGGCCGCCGGCATTTTTCACTTCATGACCCATGCATTTTTCAAAGCCTTACTATTTATGGCTGCCGGTGCTATTATCATATACCTGCACCATGAACACAACATTTTCAAGATGGGCGGATTGCGCAAGCAACTTCCGGTAACCTTCTGGACATTTCTCATCGGTGGCGGTGCGCTGGCTGCTTTTCCGTTAATTACGGCCGGATTTTACAGTAAAGACCTGATCCTCTGGTATGCCTGGTCCAGTGATATCGGTAGTCCGTGGCTGTGGGCTGCCGGGATGTTGGGGGCTTTTGTCACCGCCATTTACACCTTTCGTTTAATCTTTATTACTTTTTTTGGTGAAGCCAAAGGCCATATTACCGGTACGCCGGGGATGAAAGTAAAACTGCCTCTGGTCGTGCTGGCGATATTGTCCGTTATTGGCGGATTTGTGGAGTTGCCGCACACGCTGGGTCACTTACCTATTTTTTCCGCGTTTATGCATAGCAGTTTACCGGAAGCACCGGTAGTGCATGCCGATATTAATTTGGAATTGACATTACAACTCATTGCGGTAGCGGCAACTTTACTCGGCATTTACCTGGCTTACCTGTTCTTCCTGAAACAACCGCAGTTATCCCAACAACTCTACAATACCAATGCAGGTAAATTGCTTCACAGGTATTGGTTTTCAGGATGGGGATTCGATTGGGTGTATGACCGGGTATTTGTGAGACCCGCAGTTTTCCTGGCAAATATCAATCGGGCGGATTTCGTTGATTTGATTTACAAGTCCCTGGCATCGTTGGCTCGAATTTTCCATCAAATCCTTAGCGTAACTCAAACCGGGCGCTTACGCTGGTATGCAACCGGTATTGTTATCGGCGCAATTATAACTCTTTACGTGGTGATTTTATGATGTTAACCTGGCTAATCGCTATTCCATTGATCGGCGGGATTGTGGCCTGGATTGCCGGAAAGACCAGCAATCTGTGGCCGCGAATCATTTCCTTGCTGGCTATCGGTATTGATTTTATACTGGTGGTCTATTTTTGGCTAACGCACTTGCCGGAAATCACCATTGCGGAAACCGGTAGCTGGCTGGCAGAAATCAATGCCGAGTGGATACCGCAATTCGGGATCGGTTTTCATCTGGCGATGGATGGCCTCAGTCTGCTGCTGATTATGCTGACCGCTTTTCTGGGAATCATCTCCGTGCTGACTTCCTGGAGCGAAATTCAGGAACGCATTGGCTTTTTCCATTTTAACCTGATGTGGATTTTAGCCGGCATTATCGGCGTCTTCCTGGCCCTGGACCTCTTTCTGTTTTACTTCTTCTGGGAAGTAATGCTGATTCCGATGTATTTTCTGATCGGCATCTGGGGGCATGAGAACCGCACTTACGCGGCGATCAAATTCTTTATCTTTACCCAGGCCAGTGGTTTGCTGATGTTGTTGGCTATCCTGGGACTTTATTTTATTCATGCCCATAACACCGGCGTTTATACTTTTGATTATACTGAGCTTCTGGGAACCTCGCTTTCACCGGCAATATCCATCTGGTTAATGTTAGGATTCTTAATCGCCTTCCTGGTGAAACTGCCGGTGGTTCCGGTTCACAACTGGTTACCGGATGCCCACACCGAAGCGCCTACCGCCGGTAGCGTCATCTTAGCCGGATTATTATTAAAAACCGGGGCTTATGGGTTGCTGCGTTTTGTGCTCCCGCTCTTTCCCGATGCCGCAGTCAGTTTTATGCCGGCAGGAATGATTCTGGGTGTGATTGGCATTCTCTACGGTGCCAAGTTAGCCTTCGCTCAAACCGATTTGAAGCGTCTGGTTGCTTACACCAGCGTCAGCCACATGGGATTTGTCATCTTGGGTGTATTTGCATTAAACGACCTCGCCCTTCAGGGGGTAGTCATGCAGATGATCTGTCATGGCATCAGCACCGGGGCGCTATTTATTCTGGTGGGCAATCTGCAGGAAAGAATTCACACCCGCGATCTGGAACGCATGGGAGGACTGTGGGAAAAAGTGCCCCGTATGGGTGGCGTGGGGATGGTCTTCGCCATGGCCTCCCTGGGATTGCCCGGATTGGGAAATTTTGTTGCTGAATTTTTAACCCTGGTCGGTGTGTTTCAGGTAGATGTCTTGATGACAGTATTAGCAGCGCTGGGTTTAATAGCTGCTACGATTTATTCCTTACGTATTGTTCAAACAGTTTTCCATGGCAAGAAGACCGAAGATTGGAAATTATCTGATTTAAATGTCCGCGAAATGGTGGTTATGGGGGCGATGATTGGTGCGATTGTCTGGTTGGGACTGTATCCGCAACCGATCTTAAATACCACCAAACCGGCTTTAAAGAGTGTTCAACAATATCTACTTCCACAACGTGTGAAGCGTATTTCAAAACCGGAGGTAAACCGTGACGAGTACGGATCTGTATGTACTGTCTCCTCTTCTCATCATTGCAGCCGCACCAATTCTGATTATGTTAGTGCTCGCTGTGCGCCGTCGCCACGACGTAACCGCGATAATTACGTTAGCAGCATTCGCCCTGGCATTCCTGGCCATACAACAACTGACGTTTTTGACGCCGAGGCAAATTACGCCTTTACTGATTATTGATCGCTATGCGTTTTTCTACATGGCGTTAATTTTTGCGGCCTCTTTTGCCATCACATTGCTGGCGTATAGCTATTTTAAAGATCACAACATAAATCTGGAAGAATTCTATATTCTCCTCTTAATTGCGACTCTTGGGACGGCGGTCCTGGTAGCGAGCAATCACTTTGTATCCCTCTTTTTGGGATTGGAAATTCTCAGCGTTTCTCTGTATTCCATGATCGGATATTTACGGTTTCGCGAACAGAATATCGAAGCCGGTGTAAAGTATCTGATTTTAGCCGCTGTCTCCTCTGCATTTCTTCTGTTCGGCATGGCGCTGGTTTATGCCGATTTAGGAACATTTGTTTTTTCCAAACTTGCCTCCAAATTAGCTTTGATCGGGCGAGAAAATATCCTGGCCTTTGCCGGCTTTGCAATGATGATCGTCGGTATCGGCTTTAAATTAGCGGTGGTCCCCTTCCACATGTGGACGCCGGACGTGTACGAAGGCGCCCCGGCGCCGGTCACGGCTTTTCTGGCCACCGTGTCGAAGGGCGGCATGTTCGCCATATTATTGCGCTTTTTCTGGGAAGTGGATGGATATCGTCACGCACCTTTGTTGCTTATCTTTAGTATTATCGCCATCGCCTCCATGTTCCTGGGCAATCTGTTAGCCCTGATGCAAAGCAATGTTAAACGCATTTTAGCCTATTCTTCAATCGCCCACCTGGGCTATTTACTGGTTGCCTTTCTGGCCGGTGGAGAAATGGCAGTTGAGTCAGTTACCTACTATCTGATCGCCTATTTTGTTACCACCCTGGGCGGATTCGGAATCGTGTCAGTACTCTCCGGAAAGGAACGCGAGGCGGAAGAACTGGAGGATTATCGGGGCCTCTTCTGGCAGCGTCCCTGGCTGGCAGCGATGTTTACAGCCATGCTGCTCTCCCTGGCCGGCATTCCCCTGACTGCCGGTTTTGTGGGCAAGTTTTACGTCCTGGCCGCCGGCGTGGACGCAGCATTGTGGTTACTGGTGATTATTCTGGTGATTAACAGTGCGATTGGACTCTACTACTATCTACGCATTGTGGTGGCCATGTATTCACAACCTGCTGTTGAAGCAGAGATGCCTGCCTCTCCCCTCTCCCCTTCATTATCGCTGGGCGGCGGTGTAGTCCTCTCTGTTTTAACCCTGCTTTTAATCTGGTTTGGCGTTTATCCTGCTACATTAATGGAAATGATTGCAGCGATGGTGACGAGTTTGAATTTGTAAGTTAGTAGGGTTGTAGTATTTACAACAGGGGATAAGTGTAATCAGGGATGTTTTCTTAGCTGTCAATCTTCATTCGGCAGGGACAAGCCCTGCCGAGATGATCTCACTTCCTTCATTGGCATTATCGGCATTATCCTCACATCGATTTCTAATAAGCTATTCAACATTCGAAATTCAGCGTTCGGCATTCGATATTCAAAGAGTAAACCTCGAACTTAGAAGAACCGCATTTATCCCTGTAGTGATTGTAGCCTATCACAAACGAGATCCCTATCCCCTCTTTGGCCGATAAATATGCGTCGCCTGCCCGAACAGCACCTCTGCACTTTCCATCACCGTTTCAGACAGCGTCGGATGGGGATGAATACTCAATTTAATGTCTGTCGCCAAAGCGCCCATTTCTATTGCCAACACCCCCTCGGCGATCAATTCGCCTGCGCCAGGCCCGGCAATGCCCATTCCCAACACCTGCTCGGTGTCGGGATCAAAGATTAATTTGGTTACGCCATCGGTTCGGTCCATAGTGAGCGCCCGACCGGAGGCCGCCCAGGGAAAGCGGGCTACCTCAATGGGTCGCTCCTGTTCTTTGGCTTCGGTTTCAGTCAGGCCACACCAGGCAACTTCCGGATCGGTAAATACCACTGCGGGAATGGCGCGCGCTTCAAATGCCACTTTGTGTCCGGCGATTACTTCCGCCGCGATTCGCCCTTCGTGAGAAGCCTTGTGGGCCAGCATCGGCTCTCCGGCCACATCACCAATGGCAAAAATGGTATGTTCAGCGGTGCGGCGTTGTTCATCAACCTCGATAAAACCGTTGTCGTTAATTTTCACGTGGGTATTCTCCAAACCCAACCCACTGGAATTCGGTGTTCGTCCGATCGAAACAATCACCTTTTCAAATTTCTGTTCCGCTTCGCTGACCTTTTCACCTTCAAACGTTACTTTGATCCCATCTTTCAATTCCCGCATTTCCACGACCTGAGTGTTCAGCATGATCGAGGAAAATTTTGCTTCCAGACGTTTATGAAGCACTTTCACCAAATCTCGATCTGCGCCGGGTAATAAGCCGGACAACATCTCCACCACCGTGATCTTACTTCCCAAAGCTGCATACACGCTGCCCATTTCCAGCCCGATGTATCCGCCGCCAACCACCAGCAATGATTTGGGAATATCTTCGATTTCCAATGCACTGGTAGAATTCAGCACCCGTGGGCTATTTAGTGACAATTGCGGAATCGTCGCCGGGCGTGAGCCGGTGCCGATAATGGCGTAATCAAAGGAGAGTTTGTGTTTTTTGCCCTGCACATCATCGATTTCCAGATTACGGGCATCACTGAAAATGGCTCGTCCCTGGATGTAGTTTACCTTCCGATGCTTGCTGAGCTGCCCAACGCCGCCGGTGAGTTTATTCACCACCGTGTTTTTCCAGGAGCGCAATTTATCCAGATTGATCTTGGGCTCTGAATACTCGATTCCCCAGTTTTTGGCCTCCTCGGCTTCCGACAACAATTTCGCAACGTGTAACAGGGCTTTGGAAGGAATACATCCCCGATAAAGACACACGCCGCCTGGATTCTCTTCCGGATCGATCAATGTAACCTGCATGCCTAAATCCGCTGCCAAAAATGCAGCAGCGTAACCGCCGGGCCCTGCGCCAATTACTGCAACTTCTGTCGATGATGGTTGATTATCCAAAACAATACTCCTTTTCGATGTTTAGCATTCACAAAGGTTGACCTACAGGTTTTACAATCAGCTTTCCAAAACGATCAGGAACGGTTGTTCAATGGCCTCAGCAATCCAGCGTAAAAAGCGGGCTGCATCGGCGCCATCTATTAACCGATGATCGTAAGAGACAGAGAGTGGCAGCGTTTTACGGGGCTCGAATTTGCCATCCACATAAACTGCTTCCACCTGGGTACGAGAGACGCCCAGTATGGCGACGTCTGGAGAATTGACTACCGGCGCGAAACCGGTCCCGCCAAGGCCGCCCAGATTAGAGATACTAAAATTACCGCCCTGCATGTCTTCCAGGGTGAGCTTCCGATCCCGCGCTTTTTGAGCTTTATCGGTCAATTCGATTGCCAACTCAGTGATACTCTTCTGATCCACATTTTGAATCACCGGCACCAGCAGTCCCCGATCCGTATCAACCGCCACGCCGATATTGTAATAATGTTTGTAGATGATCTCCTGCTTTTCTATATCGATGCTGGCGTTGAATTTGGGGAACACTTTTAAAGCAGCAGAAACGATTTTCAGCAAAATTGCGGTCACGGTTAATTTACCACCAGCCGCTTCCACTTTTTTGCCGTACTGTTTCCTTAATTCTTCTAATTGAGTGATATCCGCTTTATCAAATTGTGTAACATGAGGAATGGTTGTCCAGGCATAGCTGAGATGGCGGGCGGTGGTCTTCCTCACATTGCTCATCGTTTCCCGCTCGATATTCCCCCATTTGCTAAAATCAGGCAGGGGTTCCGGTCGTACGCCGGTCAACAACGATTCGGAGGCAGTTCGCTGCTGATGGAGCATTTTTGAATAGTTCTTGACATCCTCTATGGAAATGCGTCCCCCCGGACCGGTGCCGGCAACATCATTAATATCGATGCCCAATTCACGTGCAAATCTCCTAACCGATGGCGCAGCCGGCGCAACCTTTCGGGGTTTCTCCATTTTTTTTGCAGCGGCCGGGGTGGTAGAAACTTCAGTGGGTTTTTCAGCGACTTTTTCTTCTTTGGGTTCCAGCGGCTTTTCCTCAGCCTTCTCTTCAACTGCTTTGCCTTCTTCAACTTCAGGTTTTTCTGCAGGAGCTTCCTCTATTTCCGTTTCTTCAGCTGCCGTCTGAATCTTGAGCAACGGCTGTCCTAACTTGACTTCCTCACCTTCTTTTATCAACACTGCTTTGATAGTACCGCTAACATCAGAGGGAAGCTCAAAGACTGCTTTGTCCGTCTCCAATTCCAGCACGTTTTGTTCTCTCTCAATCGTTTCTCCCGAAGAGACCAAAACTTTGGTTACAGTGCCGGACTCAACCCCTTCTCCAAGTTCCGGTAACTTGAACTCCTTAATTTCACCTGCTTTTGTCTTCTTTGTTTTTTTCTTTTCGGTGGTTTCTTTGGCTTTTTGTTTTGCAGGTTCTTCTTCCTTTGGCTTTTCCTCTACCGTTTCGGTTGCTGTTTCCGTGGCTCCGGATTCTTTCTCTGTTTCTTCTGAACGCTGAGGCGCTTTTTCTTTCGGCTTACCTTCACCATCCTGCAAAACCAGTATTTTTTGCCCGACTTTTACCTCATCGCCTTCGTTCACCAAAATTTCTTTTACAATTCCGCTGACATCCGCAGGTACCTCAAAAACTGCCTTATCGGTTTCCAACTCAATCACAGTTTGTTCTTCTTGTACTTCATCTCCCTCGGAAACGACGATTTTCGTTATAGTTCCTGAATCTACATTTTCTCCTAATTCCGGTAATTTAAATTCTGACGCCATGACGCTTCCTTATATTGGTTGTCAACTCTCAACTAATCATCGGATTGGCCTTTTCCGGATCGATATCCAGATCTTTGATGGCCTGTTTAACAGTTTTCCTCTCGATTTTTCCTTCTTCAGCAAGACCGAATAAGGCGGCTAAGGCGATGTAACGTTCGTCCACTTCAAAAAAGTTGCGCAACTGACTTCGTCCATCGCTTCTGCCGAATCCGTCCGTTCCCAGGGAAATCACTCTTCCCGGAATCCACTTGGCAATCGACTCGGAATGAGCTTTTACATAATCTGACGCCGCCACAAATACCCCTTTGGAATTTTTTAAGGTTTGGGCGAGGTAAGGCACTTTGGGCTGTTTATCCGGATGAAGCATATTCCATCGCTCAGCCGCCAATGCATCGCGATGCAATTCTTTGTAACTGGTGGCGCTCCACACATGCGCAGCGACATTGTATTTTTCTTCAAGAATTTTCTGGGCCTCGATGGCTTTGTTTAAAATTGTTCCACTGCCGAATAATTGCGCATGCATCTTGGCATTTTTCTTGTTGGATGATTTGAATTTGTATAATCCCTTCAGAATGCCTTCTTTAACATCCTTGCCTTTGGGCATCGCTGGTTGTTGGTAAAACTCATTCATAACGGTGATATAGTAAAAAATATTCTCTTGCTCCTCGTACATCCGGCGAATGCCATCGCGGACGATGACCGCTAATTCATAAGCATAAGCCGGATCATAAGTTTTGAGATTAGGGTAATGATAGGCCAAAAGATGGCTCTGACCATCCTGGTGCTGCAATCCCTCTCCGGCCAGGGTAGTTCTGCCCGAAGTACCCCCGAACAGAAATCCCCTGGTGCGCATATCGGCGCCGGCCCAGATCAAATCTCCGATACGTTGAAAACCAAACATGGAATAAAAGATGAAAAACGGTATGGTATTGATGCCGTGATTGGAATAGGCAGTACCGGCGGCAATAAATGAGGACACCGAACCTGCTTCGGTAATGCCTTCTTCCAGGATTTGTCCGTCTTTCGCTTCTTTATAGTAGAGCAGTGTTTCCTTGTCAACCGGTTCATAGAGCTGACCGACGTGGGAATAAATACCCACCTGCCGGAAAAGCGCTTCCATGCCGAAAGTGCGGGCTTCGTCCGGGATGATCGGGACGATGTATTTACCGATTTCCTTGTC
>JABAHQ010004250.1_pt1 | contig 16023 bp, 11 predicted proteins | sample 7062091 | NCBI WGS metagenome assembly JABAHQ01 (sample SAMN14534359, study PRJNA622989) | marine sediment metagenome | biome: marine biome [ENVO:00000428]; feature: marine pelagic biome [ENVO:01000023]; material: deep marine sediment [ENVO:00002113] | place: India: Gulf of Kutch | collected...
TTCAACCGATTGGCTGATATTAGCCACTTTTCGTTCTCCTGAGTTGCTTGCAGGTCATAAGCTCTTTTCTGCCCACAAATCAGGTTTAACAAAACAGCTTTATTTCTCTTGAGGATAGTCGTTTATATTGACTTTACGGTGGGTTATAACTTTCTGGATGGAGTAACTTAATTCAGGCTGTTTAATAGGCTTGGAAAGATAATCATCCATTCCTGCTGCCAAACATTTTTCTCGATCACCTTTCATCGCATGAGCAGTTAAGGCAATGATCGGGATATGACTCCCAAACTGCTTTTCTTTTTCACGAATCACTGAGGCAGCTTCAAGACCGTTCATCTCCGGCATTTGGACATCCATCAAAATTAGATCAAAATCATCCTTTTCCCAGATTTCAACCGCTTTTTTACCGGTTTCGGTTACCCGAACCAGATGACCCAGCTTCTCTAATAATCTTACGGCCAGTTTCTGGTTAACCACATTATCTTCCGCAAGTAATATCCTTAATTTTGATCGCGAATTTTGTTGTTCTGCTTCGCTGTTTGTATAGTAGAGCTCAGCTTCTCGCAGACTATGTCGGGTAACCAACCTGGAAGAGTTCTCTTCATGTTTGGCTTGCGTCATTACGGTTAGGATTGCTTTTAGTAGTTCGGATTGTTTCAGGGGTTTGACCATATACCCTTCAATCCCTAATTGGCGACAACGAGCTGAATCACCGCGCTGTCCCGAGGAGGTCATCATAATGATTGGAGTATTTTTTAATTGGGGGTCTTTTTTAATTTTTTCTGACAACTTAAAACCATCCATTCCGGGCAATAGTTGATCGATTAATGCTAACGGAAAAGGATTGCCGCGCTGAATTGCCTCCTCCAATGTCTTCAGGCCCTGAAAGGCATTTTCAACGATGGTGGGCACAGCACCCCAACTTTTCACATTATTGGATAAAATTCGCCTGTTGGTTACATTGTCTTCTACAATCAGGATGGATAATCCCTCTATTTCTGAAAGGTTGACTCGTTTGGGTCGGGCCTTAGCCTGTTCCTGCTTCTTCAAACGTATAGTGAAGTGAAAGGTACTCCCGGGTGCATCTGTTTTTTGGAGTCCGGTTTGGGTCAAATACTTGGACGGACTTTCTATCCATAATTCGCCCCCCATTAATTTGACTAATTGAGAAGAAATTGACAGTCCCAATCCGGTTCCACCAAATTTGCGAGTCATCGACCCATCCGCCTGAGAAAACGCTTCGAAAACCAACTTCTGTTTTTCATAAGGGACGCCGATGCCGGTGTCGGAAACTAAAAAATGCAAACCAACTTCACCATCCTTTTCCCATGACTTTTCCACTTCCAGAACCACTTCACCCTCTTCGGTAAACTTTATGGCATTACCGACTAAATTGACAATAATTTGGCGTATGCGCCCAGGGTCTCCGATTAATTCGCCGGGTACCTCCGGAACAATATTGTAAATCAACTCTAAATTTTTCTGATGAGCGCGTACGGCCATCGACTTCATCACATCACCGATGTTATCATAAAGATTAAAGTCGATTGGTTCGAGGTCCAACTTACCCGCTTCAATTTTGGAAAAATCAAGGATATCGTTTATCAATGTGAGTAGAGATTCGGCAGAAGAATGCACCATTGTCAAATAATCCCGTTGCTCGATAGTAAGTTCGGTATCCAGGGTTAACTGCGTCATCCCCAAAATGCCGTTCATAGGGGTTCGGATCTCATGGCTCATATTGGCTAGAAATTCCGACTTAGCCTGAGTCGCTTCTTCGGCTTTCTGTTTTGCTCTTTCCAATTCGCTAATAGTCATTGCCAATTGATTGGCATTTTCCTCCAGAGTGGATTTTGTCGCTAACAACTCTATGGTATATTCCTCAAGCGCTCTTTGTGTTTGCTTACGATCGTTTTCCAGCTCTTCTAATTCCCCAACACGATTGCGTAGCTGTTCTAGTTCTTTCAAGAGTTGTTCTTTTGTTTTCTCTTGATCCTGCATATTAAATCTCACTCTTTGAATAGCAAAAGTTGGAGTATATGGGTGTTTACTCCAACTGTAGGAGTAATAAAAATTAAATACCTAAAATCTAATAATTATAAATTAATCGTTGTCTCTTCCGTAGGAGAATCCTGCAGTTGACTCAATTTATTTATCAAATCCTTTATTTCCTCGACCTCCTCATTTAATTTTAATTTTTCAAATGCTTCGGATGCTTTTTGGTAATATTCTTTAGCTTGTTCAATATCCCCATTCTCTCTCAGTAAATCTGCATAGGTATAACAGCTTTCTGCCAATCCTTCCGGATAATCCATTTGTTGGTTGACCCTAATGCTATCTTTTAAATATTTTGCTGCTCCCTGGAAATTATCACGAGCACCGTGTATTAATCCGAGCACATAGTTCACTTCCGCCAGACTCAGTTCATCTCCCATTCGCTTAAAGATCCGATAAGCCTTAATGGCATACTCATTTGCTTTGCTGGGTTCTTCCTGACGGGCATACGCTTTACCCGTGTTGAGGTAGGCCATCGCGATCAATTGTTTATCCTCGGACTCATCTGCCAATTCAAGGCACTGTTTAAACGAGTCAATCGATTCCGTCCAATGTTTTAAATCAGATTGGGTCATACCGATATTGAGGTAAACCCGAGCTTTATCGCTGTTATCTTGCCTTTGACTGTAAATTTCCAATGCCTGGTGATAATGTTTCAGTGCTGCTTTATGATCATGGCGCATGTTAGCGATGATGCCCATATTGGTAAAGGCATGAGCCATGTCATACTGACCCATGTCACTATCTACGGAATGAATGGTTTGATTGAAATAATGTAGCGCTTGTTCAAGATCGCCTTTGGAAACATAGATGACACCAATATTGTTATAAATACGGCTGCGGACATTTTTAATCGGATGCTTTTCGATGATTTGTAAACAGCGCTGGTAATAAGACAGGGCCACTTCCCAATCGCCTTTTTTATCGTGAATGCGACCGATCCGTCTAAAAGCTTCTACCTGTCCGGCAAGATTTTGATTTTCTTCATGAATCTTAAGTAACTTTTGATATACGGATAGACTATACTCCCATCTGCCCAGTTCTTCATAACAGATTCCCAGCTGAAAGAAAATGTCGGAGAAAGATATTGATTCGGGTAATGCCTGTTCCTTGTTTTCTACTACGTTTAATAGATTTTCCAGAAACACACTGGCCTCCTGAAAAGCGGACATTTTAAATCCTTTGGTTCCGGCCTGGAAAAGTAATGGTATCGCTTTTTGGTAATCTCCACCCTGATAAAAGTGATGGGCCAGATTGCCAACAATTGCGCCACTTTCCTGCCCATGTCTTTTTGCTAACTCCTCAGCAATCATTAAATGATATTCCTGGCGCAGAATGGTGGGGATCTCTCTGTAGAGCATTTCCCGCAACATGGGATGCTCGAACTGGTAACCTTTCTCGGTACTGTAAATGATCTGTAAATCTTGTTCAACCCGTTGTAGGGTTTTTAATATCTTAATTTTAGAAACCTCAAGCAGCATAGATAATAACGATATATCTACCTTATGCCCGATAACACTCGCCACTTGAAGAATTTCACGTTCTTCATCATTCAATTCACGGATTTGCCTCAGAAAAACGTCTTCTACCCGGTTGGGTACTTCGATGTTAAAATCTTCCTGACGATCGTACCAGGCGCCTTCTTTAAAATATATGTCGCCATGTTCGTGGAGTAATTTTAAAGTTTCCAGAGTAAAGAACGGATTTCCTCTGGTTTTTTCGTAGAGGCGATTGTAGAAATCCTCCGAGAAAACTGTATTTGTAAGGGATTTGTCGATCAATTGGTCAGAGTCATCGCGAGTCAGAGGTTTCAGTTCAATCTCGGTAAAGATTCCTTCACGGCGCATTCTGGAAAGCATGTCAAGAATCATAGCCGGCTTGCCATTTTTTTGCAAATCGTATCGATCGGTCCGGCGAATGCCCAACAGAAAAATCCGGCTTCTTCCGATATATCGGGCAAGATAATGGAATAACCTTAAACTGGCTTCGTCTGCCCACTGTAAGTCATCGATAATTAACACAGTGGGTTGAATACTTGATATAAGGGATATCAACTGAAAAATACCTTCGAATAGATTAACATTTTTCAAATCATTGGTCATCGATGAATTAGATCCGGGCGGACCATAGCTGGTCATAAAGTGCTCCGTAAATTCGATAAAGAGCGGCACTTTCTCCCGGATCATCTCTTTGAGATTCATGCGATTGTCAGCAGACAGGCTGAGGTTCTCCGGGCTAAAAAACCCACGCAATGCGTCGATATATGGCATATATGCATCCATTCCCTCCTGATACAGACTGGCTCCGTATAAGACGAAGCCCTGGCTATTTCTGACATAGCGCCGAAATTGATTTGCCAGAGTACTCTTACCAACCCCTGCTTCGCCGGCGACAATTACGACCTGTCCTTTGCCATGGGAAGCCTGGCCATACATATTCACTAACTTTTTCAATTCCTTATTGCGTCCGATAAAAACCGGGCGGAATTGCTCTGCATTAGATTCCTGGTCAGTGGATTCTACTTCACCATCGATCGAGTCAATTTGTATATCCGGCGTGGCGGGAATCTTCTGTGGCTGTGTACTGGCACCATTTAGTACGCTTCCTAAATTTTCGGCAAAATCCTGGGCTGATGGCCAGCGATTTTCATAATCGCAGATTGCCTTCAGTATGACGTTGTCCAATTGAGTGCTAATTTGCTGATTATAATGAGAAGGTGGAATTGGATCCTCATTCAGCTTTTTATACAAAATTGCTGCCGGACTATCGGTGGGAAATGGAAGTTGCCTGGTGAGGGTTTGATATAAAAGTATCCCAACTGAGTAAATATCACAGCGCTGATCGACAGTTTCTCCCATCATTTGTTCAGGAGCCATATATTCGATAGTGCCTAAAATGTCTCCGCCCACCGTTAGACCTTGTTTATTTTGGAGTTTGGCAATGCCGAAATCCAAAATTTTTACCGTGTTATCCTGAGTGATTAAAATATTGTCTGGTTTTATATCGCGGTGGAGAATCCCCATGCCATGGGCGCGCTGCAAACCATTTAATATTTGCAGAGTTAAATTAATAGCTAATTCCGAATTTACCGGTTTTTGAGAGGCGAGCAGTTTTGCCAGCGGATCTCCCTGTATATACTCCATAANNTCCATAACAATAAACCGACCTGATTCGGCATTGCCCACTTCATAAATTACTGCGATGTTGGGATGAGCTAATTTTGCTGCAGCCCTCGCCTCCTGCATAAACCGTTTATCATTTTTCTCATCAGCCAATAAGTGGCTATGCATCACTTTAATTGCAACATGGCGCTCAAGTATGGAATCGAAGGCTTTGTAAACAACCCCCATTCCCCCAACGCCAATTTTTTCGATAATTTCGTAGTGCTTTAGTTTTTCCATTCCAGGTTTCCTTCAGTCCTTGACGGTCACTGAAATTAAAACGATCAACGATTGATGAAGCAATTTTTGCCGGGGAGAAAAACGTGGGCAGATGTTTTTCCTAGAAGATGTCATTCCCTTGACCCAATTTTTACATCCAGCAATATGCGTTTACAAAACGTTAATTATAAACAAATTCCATTTACATTCTCTTCAACATAATAATATCGTTTTATTTCCTTATACCTTTATAACAAAAACTGATTTCGGATAATTTGCTATGCATTATTACGATGGTCTTCATTCCATAATCCATAAGCGATTATCAATTCCCTCAAGTCATCTTTTATCTGTTTATATTCAGATTCCGACGGGCTTGCCGATATTGAATTTCGAGGAGTGCCCGGATTAATCGAGATTGTTATAAAAATCATCATCAAAATGTTTTCCTAATTGGGGTTCAAAATGAAGAAGCCAAGGCCATTAGATTTTGAACTGAATGAAAATAAGATCCATGAAATAGAGTGGAAAATAAAAGAATTGAGCAAGAGAAATAGAAAATTAACCAAAAGAGTTCATGGTTGGCTTATTGCAGGTTTCTTTCTTATGTTTGCACTTTTAATGTTTAAGGATTTTGAATATCATGCCCCATTAATTGCCTTTTTCCCTGCAATTATTTTCGGAATTAGCATCGCGAAATTTGCGGTGAAATACTACACCCAATCCATACATAAACCACAGTTTACAAAGGATCTTGACTACCAAAATTATCTCGAATATATCAGGGCAAAAAGGGATTACGAAAACCAATATAGAGGATCGAAAAGAGCGCGCTGGGGGCAGCTGCAAAAAAAAGATTTTGAAACGGAAGTTATTTCATTACTGCGACAAGCATATGATAAGGTAAAATTGGTTCATTTCAATCAAGAAGGCGGGGATGGCATTTTGCTTGGTAATCATACCTTTGTCAAATGCCTCAGTCAAAAATCTCCGGTTTCCATGAAAGCTATTTTTCCGGTCGAGCAAATATTACAGCATCCCCAAATCAATAGGGCCATTATTATTTCGCAGAGCGGTTTCCGGAAGGCTTATCAACAATCAGCGAAATTAAAGGCTATCCAATTGTGGAATATAAACGATTTGATCGACTTGGAAAGAAAATGTGAGCATTAGCCTGAAGTCATTCTCTATGAACCACTTTCCATTCACAAAGTGATGGATTCCCAAAAGATTTGATTGCTATACTCAAGGGATTTGAAATAAGCAAATTGGATTTCCGTCTCTTGAATTCCCAACCCGTTGCAATATTCTCCGAAGCGTTGCCAGTCGCCTCGTTCGTGAGAGATCATGAGCTCATAAACATCCCTGAACTGATTTGGTTTACCCGATAAGGCGTTTTTTATATTCTCCGATATTGGTAGTTGCTCTAAAATTTCTGCCATCGGCCTCTCGATAAAGACGTCAATCATGGAAAAAAGACCCAAAAGGAAGAGATCAAACTGTCGCTGCTTTAAATTGATTTTTTCGGCGAGTAACTCACAAAACTTTGCCCTGATGATTGAACGGATCATTAATTCTTCTGGCTTATCCTGACCGACATGGTTTAGCCCCACCAAGGTAATCCATTTCTTGACCTCACGTATCCCTAATAAAACCAACGCCTGTCGAATGGATTGGATTTCTCTTTTAAAACCGTAAGCAGCTGAGTTGATGAATTTGAGCAATTTAAAGGATAATGATAAATCTTTCTTTAATGCTGCTTCAATTTTCCCAAAGTCAATATCTTGATTATAAATTTCTTTAAGGATTTGTAGATAAGAAAGCTTGTATCCCGGAACATCTTTTACGGATATGATTTCAGGTTTGCTAAAAAAATATCCCTGAAAATAAGTAAATCCAATTTCATTTGCGCGATTGAACTCTTCAAGCGTCTCAACTTTTTCTGCTAAAAATTTTAGACCATTTGGTCCAAATTGCTTAATTAATGAGCCACTTTCTGAAACAGAAGTTTTCCTCAAATCGACTTTAACAATGTCTACAATTTTAAGTAAAGGGAGATATTTGGGATTAAACACAAAATCGTCTAAAACAATTAAGTAACCGGCGCTTTTCAACTTTTTACACACACGGATAATCTCCTCATCCGGCTCAACATCTTCTAACAGCTCTACTGCTAACACTTCTTTGGGAAACGTTTTGGGATACTCTTCAATAAGTAATTTCCGGGTAAAATTAACAAACGCGAATTTTCGGTGAGTTAAATTATCAATTCCAATGGAAAGAAAACTATTGGATAGTACCGATGAGGTAGCCTGATCACCATCCATGTGATGATAAGAATTTTGAAGGCCATCGCGAAATAGTAATTCGTAGCCAAAAACTTTTTTTTGGGTGTCAAAAATGGGTTGGCGTGCGACAAAAACTTCCATGTTGAGCCTCTTCATTTATTACCACTAATATTAATCGTTACCATTTATTTTTCCTTTAAGATTGATTAAGGAAGTGCGAAGATGGCATGGTGGGTTAAGAAGGAAGAGCGACGCAAAATGTTGCGCCGTTCTCCCTTCTACGAATAGGCTGAAAATGCAATGGCTCGACTCCCTGCCTGTTCGGGCAGCCACTTGTTATGGCAAAATCGTTACTTTGTCAGGCTGAGCGGAGTCGAAGCCTGTTTTTAACAAGCACGATGTGTTTAACACTACCCTTAAATTTATCGCATCAAAATCATTCTACGGATTTGCTTAAATTCATCAGCCTTAAGCTGATAGAAATAAATGCCACTGGCAACCCCGATTCCGGGTTTAGTTTCCCCATCCCATTCCACAGTGTGCTTTCCAGCTAATAGTCAATCCAAGTATAATACAGGTAGTTTTTCTTTTCGTTAATTTATATATTTGAGGCAATTACGGGAAAGGCGAGTCTGAGTTGCGGCATCTTCAAATAATAATATTTAAATCAATACCAATTAACGAGGAGGCAGATAAATGGCTAACTTTAATAGTTATGCTGATCAGGCAAGTAATCTGATCACACTTTATGGTCCCAAAGTGTTGTTAGCAATTGTCACGCTTTTAATCGGTCTGTGGATCATTAAAATAATTGTCCGGGTGATGAACCGTGGATTGATAAGAGCCAAGGTAGAACCATCCTTGCAAAAATTTTTAGCTAATTTTACCAGTATTCTGTTGAAAATATTGCTGCTTATAAGTGTTGCTTCGATGATCGGGATCGCCACCACTTCTTTCGTTGCCATCCTGGGTGCAGCCGGTTTAGCGGTTGGTTTCGCGCTGCAGGGCAGTCTTGCCAATTTTGCCGGTGGGGTGATGATATTGCTCTTTAAACCCTTCAAAGTTGGTGATTACGTGGAAGCACAGGGATATTCCGGTACGGTTAATGAAATTCAGGTTTTTTATACTGTTTTGAAAACCCCGGATAACAAAACCATCATTCTTCCCAACGGTGCATTGTCTAATGGCAATATTACCAATTATTCAACCGAACCCACCCGAAGAGTCGATTTGCAATTCGGTATCAGCTACGGGGATGATATTCAAAAGGCCAAATCAGTTTTACAGGAAATTGTTAGCGCGGATAATCGTGTTTTACAAGAGCCTGCTCCACAAATTGTGTTGGCCGAGCTCGCTGACAGTTCGGTCAATTTTAAAGCAAGGGTTTGGTGCAACTCCGCTGATTTTTGGGGCATCTATTTTGATATGCAGGAAAAGGTAAAGATGGCATTTGATCGGCAAGGTATCAGCATTCCTTTTCCGCAAAGAGACGTTCATTTTTATCAACCTTCTAAAACGGTTTCTTAGTAGATCATAATTTGTTGAAACTCCAGAACCATTCAAAAAGATGAGGTCAGTATGATTTTACGATTTGTTCTAATTTTATTTGCGATTATTCTAATACCGTTGAGTCTACCTATCTTTGCTCAGGAAGAAGCAAAAGAGAAACCTAAGTTGGGCTGGCAAAACGAGGTTGTGGGCAATTTGAATTTTACCCAGACCAGTTTCAGCAACTGGGCACAGGGTGGCGAAGACACCTGGTCCTGGCAACTTGATATTAACGGTAAGTTTGTTCAAAATCAGCAAAAATTTAAATGGGAGACTTCAGGTAAGATTTCATTCGGTAAAACAAAAGTCGGCGATGCTGAATCCAGGAAAGCCGCAGATGAAATTCGGCTCGAATCTGTTTTTACCTATAAGTTAGGCGTCTATGTGAATCCATATATTGCTGCCACTGGTCAGACCCAATTTACAGAGGGATTTGACTTCTCGACCGATCCCAAAACAAAAATTTCGAATTTCATGGATCCGGCATACTTTACCGAAAGCGTTGGCGTCGGCTATGAACCTTATGAAAATTTTAAAACGCGCCTGGGAATGGCTTTAAAACAAACCATTGCAGATGAATTTGCAGTGCTATATTCAGACGATCCGGAAACAACAGAAATTGAGGATGTGCGTTCAGAGGTTGGTGTAGAATCAATTACCGATTTCAGCAAAAAAGTAATGGAAAATATTCTCTTTACTACCAAGCTGGAGCTGTTCTCCGATTTACAGGGACAAACCCTTGAAGACCCTAACGGAAATGTAATTCGCGATTTGTCTGTATTTGATCGAATCGACGTGCGCTGGGATAGTGTTTTAAAAGCGCAGGTAAACAAATACGTGACGGTCAGTTTTAACGTTCAGCTTTTCTATGATAGCGATATAAACATAAAACGCCAGCTAAAGCAGGTATTGGCGGCAGGCTTAACCTATTCATTCTTGTAAGATTTTGGAATGTCAGCTTTACTAAACTTTCAAAGTTTAGTAAAGCGTGCTATCGCTCAGGTATGGTTTGCAACGGCAACCTTCAAATGTTTGGGTAAAATTTCAACCGTGAGATGAGCGTTCTCAAAATACAAATCGCCATCGGTATGGATCGGCCCGTTATCTTCACGATGAATGACTGCTTTTCGCGTCTGGAAAATTTCCATCTCCGACAGGTCTTCTATCTTCCCGTTAAATAATTTGGGAATATTGATCAGAGCCTTTGCCATGTTAACCGGACTGAGTATACAAATATCAACCAGTCCGTCATCAGGGCGCGCTTTGGGGGCAATAATCGCGTTGACCCCATATTCAGGTAAATTGGCAAAACAGAGCAAAATCGGACTGCGTTTAACTTCTCTTTCTTCTAAGTGAAGCGAAACCGGTTGAGGCCTAAAGCGAAAAAACTCACGAATCCCGACAATGAAATAGGGCAGTGGGCCCCGAATGGGATAACTGTTAAACTTGGCCGTAATTTCCGCATCAATACCGATGCCGGCAATATTGAAAAAGTAATGATCGTTGATTTTTCCGACATCTATTTCTTTGAGCCTGGGATGCCTTAAAAGCTCAATCGCGGCTCTGGGGGCTAACGGAATTTTCATATTTCTGGAAAATCCGTTTCCGGAACCGGCCGGGATGATTCCCAACGCTGTTTCCGAGCCGACCAATCCGCGGCCAATTTCATTTATAGTCCCGTCACCACCGGTGGCAACTACCATATCAAATTCATTATCCACAGCTTCTTTTGCTAATGTTGTCCCGTGTCCCTGATGGCTGGTATTCACGATTTCATACTGTATGCCGGAATTGTTGAACTGTTGGTGAATCAAATCGCCAATTCTTCCTTGACGGCGATTGATACCGGAAATTGGATTTATAATAAACAAAACTTTCTTGATCTTTTTGTCCATCTTTTTGTTTCCCGCAATTCTCCTGCCTGGCTTCTTCTTTACATTTACCATATATTAAATTCTTCCAATATCTGTTCTGCTACCTGAGATGTGCTTTTATTATCTGCATTTAATTCCAACCAGTTAACATCCTTATCGCCTCGTAGCCAGGTCAACTGGCGTTTGGCATAGCGACGCGTATTTTGCTTGACCAGCTCCTTGCAATTAAATAAATCCATTTCATCCTGAAGATAAGCAATAACTTCTTTATAACCTACTGAATTTAAGGAATTGAGCGTTGGCGAGTAGCCCATATTTAGAAGCCTTTGAACTTCAGCGACTAATCCTCGTTCGAACATTTTTTCCACCCGCTGATTAATTTGCCGATACAATAACTGGCGTTGGCAAAAAAGGGCAATCTCTACCCAGGGAAAAGGCGCCGGATCCTGATGTGCTTTTTGCAATTGGGAAAGCGGTTCACCGGATGCCAGATAAACTTCCAGAGCGCGAATGACGCGTTTGACGTTATTGGGATGGGTTTTCTGAGCTGATTCCCGGTCGACTTTTTTTAGTTCGGCGTAAAGTTTATCGATGCCTTCCTTTTCCAGACGTTGATACAACCATTCCCGAAGCGCTAAATCTTTCACATCAGATTTAAAAAAGCCCACTAAAAGTGCCTGAATGTACAGGCCCGCCCCCCCGACAACCAGCGGAATTTTTCCTCTCATCAGAATTTCTGAGATGGTTTGCCGGGCGGCATTGGCAAAGGCCCCGGCGCTATAATCCTGATCAGGATTTAATATGTCGATGAAATGGTGGGGAACTTGTTCCCGGACTTTGGAATCAGGTTTGGCGGTGCCAATATCCATGTAGCGATAAATTTGCCGCGAATCGGCGGAAACAATTTCAACCGGCAACTTCTTTGCAATCGCTAATGAAAGACCTGTTTTACCGACACCGGTGGGGCCGGTCAAAACCAATACGGTTTTTTCAGGGGGATGTGTTTTGGGGGAGCTCATCATTCAATTTTGGTATTGCCAATGAGAAATGAAAAAGTAATTGTATCCTTATTGACAGTTTTTTCGCCTCATCAACCGAAGCACTTTTAAATCCTTTTAAATTTGCGGTCTAATTCCTCCAAATCAAGGGTAACGACAACCGGCCGGCCGTGAGGACAAAAATAGGGTTCTTTGGTTCTAAAAAGTTGGTCAACCAGAGCATTCATTGCTTCAAGTGTCAGCTTTTCACCCGATTTAATCGCATTCTTACAAGAAAAGGCGGCAGCGATTTTTTCATGCGGTTCATATTCGCCGCCTTCATTCCGGCGATAAAAATCAAGAATTTCAATCAAGACTTTGCCTTCATTGCCCACTTTCACATCCGCCGGAATAGCTTCGATGTTGATAGTCCGTCCACTAAGTTCGTTGATCACAAACCCAATTTTTCCTAGCCATTCTTTGATATCAGAATAAATAAGATAGTCTTCCAATGCCAAATCCATATTGTGCGGAAACAGCAATTGCTGCGAGGGAACCTTTTTCCCCGATTGAAGATATTCCAAAATTTGTTCATATAAAATCCGCTCGTGGGCCACATGTTGATCGATAATCACCAATCCGCTTTTTATTTGGGAGACGATATACCGACTGTGAACTTGCCACAAATTGGCCTGATAAGTGCCGTTTTGGATATCTGCCCGACCTTTGTCTTCACTATCCTTTCGTTTTTTGGGAAGCGAATCATAGGCAAATGAAATTTGTGATGATTCTTCTTCATTATCCGAACCTTGCAGCGCTCCAAAACCAAAGTCGCGCTTGGTAGGCTTGCCAAGATTTTGAAACTGATTTTCAATTTCCTTTTGTGAAGCCTGAGTGGGCTTCATCTTAAATTCGGGAATGATTTGCTTCGATTGAATCGCCTTGCGCACCGCCGATAAAAATAAATGATAGATAACCCTTTCATTGGCAAAACGCACTTCCATTTTGGTCGGATGAACATTGATATCAACCAACCGGGGCGGGATGTGAAGAAACATCATAAATTGGGGATATTGGGAACGCTCGATCAGATTGCCATAACCCTGAAACACCGCGTGCGCTAAGCTGCGATTGACAATCGTGCGACGATTTAAGTAAATGAATTGATTATCAGTATTGCCACGGGTTTGATCGGGACGACAAACATATCCTTCCAGGGTGATGTCATTCAGTTCTTCGCGGATATACACCAGTCCGTCATAAAACTTTTGTCCGAAGATTTGGCTGATGCGTTCGTCCTGCGATACCGGCGGGAGATTATAGAGTTCATCGCCATTGTGGATCAAGGAAAAGTGAATTTCCGGATAGGCGAGGAAGAACCGCTTCAGCCATTTTAAAATTCGGTTAAACTCGGTGGTGTCGGTTCGTAAAAAATTTCGTCGGCCGGGGGTATTAAAAAAGAGATTCTTGACGGAAATTGTAGTGCCCTGCTTGAACGCGGTCTTCTCTTTTTTTTCGATGACCCCGCCATTAATTTTTAAGCTGGTGCCGACCTGCTCACCTTTGGCGCATGTTTTAACTTCCACTCGGGAGACGGAAGCAATGCTTGGTAAAGCTTCGCCCCGAAAACCAAGTGTAATAATTCGATCCAGGTCCTGAATATTGACAATTTTGCTGGTGGCATGACGTTGAAAGGCAAGTTCAACATCGGTTTCATTTATACCGATGCCATCGTCAATGACCTGAATGAGCTCTTTGCCTGCTTGTTCAATCACCACTGTAATATGGTTGGCTTCCGCATCAATCGAGTTTTCCACTAACTCTTTGACCACCGATCCCGGGCGATCCACTACTTCTCCGGCAGCAATTTTATTGGCAATATTTTCCGGTAAAACTTTTATTTCGGACATATAATTCTTTGCGCAAGTTTTCGATGAATTTTGGTGCTCGTTCAAAGCTCCGGCTTTGGACGCATCCCCGCTCGAGAAGCTCTCCGTGGGAGTCCCATGGACCTGCTTCGAGCTTGTTATTTACTCTAAGTTCTGAACGCAAACGATTTTGACGTCAACAATTTTTTGTTCCAACTGCAAACGAAATATAACCAAGTGATTGAAGGCTTTCAAGGTATTCCCTGTAATTTCGAACGAGAATTAATGCGCAACGAAAAAGGAACGGCAACAAAAACCTCACTCGCGGGTGGAAGAGTGAAATTATCAGGAACAACTTATGGTTTATTGAAAAAAAGGAGCATGAGAGAAAAGCGCCCCGCCAGAGCTGTCCTGGTGCTGTGCTAAAGCTTTTGCCATCAATCAATGCTCCGCGGGAACAAGTCCCGCGGTGGCCGTATTCGGAGATTGCCTAGTTTTTTGCTGTCAATCACTGCCTCGCAGGGACATGCCCTGCGGAGGCTAATAGGAGCTAAAAATTAAACTCATCTCCGCTGGGCTTGTCCCTGCGGGATAAAGATTGGCCGCCAGGCTAAAGATTCTCCAAAAAATATTCCGTAATCATTGTGAACAAGTGACGGGAGGTGTTGCCGCCGTGAATGCGATGATTGCGGTTGGGATACACCATCAAATCAAACTGCTTATTCTTGGCAATCAAATCATCTACGAATTGCATGGTGTTTTGGGGATGCACATTGTCGTCCCCACTGCCGTGGATTAGCAGAATGTCACCCTTTAATCCCTCGGTGTAATTGAGCACGTTGGCCGCTGCATACCCTTTTTTATTCTCGCTGAGTAATCCCATATACCGTTCGGTCCAGATCGTATCATAATTGCGAAAATCACTTACCGGGGCCACAGCAACACCGGTGGAAAAATAATCGGCGGCACGGGTCATCAACATGCAGCACAAATAACCGCCACCACTCCATCCCCAGAAACCGATTCGCGAGGCATCCACATATTTCAAGGATTGCAAATATTTGACGCCTTCAATTTGATCGTGCACTGCCCATTTGGATAGATCGCCGTAGGCCAGATTTTTGAAGGCCTTGCCTCTGCCGCCGGTGCCGCGATTATCTACACAAAAAACAACATAGCCCTTTTCGGTCATCAATTGATGCCATAAGGTTCGCTGCAGGTGGCGGAATTTACTCCCTAGTCCCCAGCGATTCACCACCATCTGCGATCCCNNAATACCAACACCGGATATTTTTTAGAGGGATCGAAATCGGCCGGTTTCATCATATACGCATTCAGACGCGTACCGTCGCCAGTTTCGGTGGTCATAAATTCCGGATAAACCATCTGATATTCAGACAGTGCTTCGATATTATTCGCTTCCAGGATGCGGATTTCCGAGCCATCTGCCTTGCGCAGTCTCACCTGGGTGGGCGTTTTTACGTCGGAAAAGAAAGCCACGTAGTGTTTGAGGTGTGGGGAAAAATTCGCCTTATGCCATCCGGGTGATTGAGAAATTTTTTGAAATTGTGACCCGTCCAATTTTACGCGGTAAATATGTTGCTCGATGGGTGACTCTTTTTTGCCGTATAAATAAACCCATCGCTCCTCTTCGTCCATTCCGATTACCGAAGTGACTTCCCAATTACCCTTTGTCAATTGCCGGAGCTGTTTGCCAGCGTAATCGGAACGATAGATATGGCGATACCCACTCTTCTCCGATGTCCAGATGAATTGATCTTTGTCTTCCAGAAAAATAAAATCATCGGTCACATCGACCCAGGCCTCGTTGGTATCGGTTAATATAATTTTCGATGCCCCGCTTCGAGCGTCAGCGAGCAATAGCTCCAACCGATTTTGTTTGCGGTTCAATCGTTGCATGGCCAGGGTATGGGGATCGGTGGTCCAGTGAATGCGCGGAATGTAAATATCTTCATTCTTTCCAATATCCATCCAGCTAATCTCACCGTTCTCGATATCCACCACGCCAATCT
>JABAHQ010009614.1_pt5 | contig 16018 bp, 18 predicted proteins | sample 7062091 | NCBI WGS metagenome assembly JABAHQ01 (sample SAMN14534359, study PRJNA622989) | marine sediment metagenome | biome: marine biome [ENVO:00000428]; feature: marine pelagic biome [ENVO:01000023]; material: deep marine sediment [ENVO:00002113] | place: India: Gulf of Kutch | collected...
CCCGCGCACGGCCATGGCCGAGGTGGCCTTCCACTTCAACGCGCCCGACAAGGCCGCCTACGTCTGCCGCCTGCTGCGCAAGGCCTACCTCAAGGGGGCGCGCGTGTCCGTGCTGGCCCCGGTCGAGCAACTTGAAACGCTCGATCGCGGCCTGTGGCTGATCGCCCAGGGCGAGTTCGTTCCGCACTGTGTCGGGGCGGACGCCGAGGCCACGCGCCGCCATTCGCCCATTCACCTGCTCGACCGGCTCGACGAGCGCGCGCCCACGCAAGTGCTGGTCAATCTCACCGATGACGTGCCGGCCGACTACTCGCGCTTTGACCGCGTGATCGAGGTGGTGGGCCAGGACGACGGCGACCGGGCACTGGCGCGCCAGCGCTGGCGCCGCTACCTGGCCGACGGTGTCGAACCGCAGCGCCACGACCTCAGGTCCGTCGGCGGCGAGTGAACGCATTCGGTGCACGCGCGGCTTCAGGAAAACCCTCGAACCGCTCGCCCAACCGTGTTTTAGGCTTCGGTCCCGGCCAAAAGCCGGTTCGTTTTGGAGTATCTTTATGCGGTGGAGTAAAAAAAGTTCCCTCCGCAAATCAATCCATCCTTACCGAGGAAATTCCATGCAAGTGAACATGAAACTGGCAGTGCTTGCCGCAGCCGTCGCGCTCGCGGCCTGTGGCAAGAAGGAAGAGGCTGCTCCCCCGGCCGCTGCACCGGCCGCAGCGCCCGCACCGGCCGCACCGGCGGAGGTCGTGGTCAAGATCGGTCACGTCGGCCCCACCAGCGGCGCCATCGCTCACCTGGGTAAGGACAACGAGAACGGCGCCCGCATGGCGATCGAGGAGCTCAACGCCGCCGGCCTCACCATCGGTGGCGGCAAGGCCAAGTTCGAGCTGCTGGCCGAAGACGACGCCGCCGACCCGAAGCAGGGCACGGCCGCCGCGCAGAAGCTGGTCGACGCCAAGGTCAACGGCGTCATCGGCCACCTGAACTCGGGCACCACCATTCCGGCTTCGCAGCTCTACAACGACGCCGGCATTCCGCAGATCTCGCCCTCGGCGACCAACCCCAAGTACACCCGCCAGGGCTTCGCGGGCGCGTTCCGCGTGGTGGCTGACGACGTGCACCTGGGCGGCACGCTCGGCAAGTACGCCATCGAAACCCTCAAGGCCAAGAACGTGGCCGTCATCGACGACCGCACGGCCTACGGCCAGGGCGTGGCCGACGAGTTCGAGAAGGGCGTGAAGGCCGCCGGCGGCACGGTGGTGGGCCGCGAGTTCACCAACGACAAGGCGACTGACTTCAACGCCATCCTGACCACACTGAAGGCCAAGAAGCCCGACGTGGTGTTCTTCGGCGGCATGGACGCCGTGGCCGGCCCCATGCTCAAGCAGATGAAGCAGCTCGGCATCCAGGCCAAGTTCATGGGCGGCGACGGCATCTGCACCAGCGAACTGCCCAAGCTGGCCGGCGACGGCATGAGCGACGAGCAGGTCTACTGCGCCGAGGCCGGTGGTGTCGAGGGCGAACAGAAGGCCGGCATGGACAAGTTCCGTGAGGACTTCAAGGCCAAGTTCAACGCCGACGTGCAGGTGTACGCCCCGTACGTGTACGACGCCGTGAAGGTCATGGCCAATGCCATGGTCACCGCCGGCTCGGCCGATCCCAAGGTCTACCTGCCCGCCCTCAAGGCCTCCAGCTACAACGGCGTGACCGGCAAGATCGAGTTCGACGAAAAGGGCGACATCAAGAACGGTGCCCTGACGCTGATGACCTACAAAGGCGGCAACCGCACCACCATCGCCGTGATCCGCTGATTCCCTCAGCCCCCGGCAACGAGAAAGCCACCGCTTGCGGTGGCTTTTTCTTTGGGTGGCCGGCCCGCGACGCTCAGGCTTTCGCGGCGAGCGCGGCCTCCACGGCCTGCGTCAGCGTGCGCCCCATGGGCTCGGTGGTGCTGGCGTACTGGTCGATCACGCGGCCATCGCGGCCGATCAGGTACTTATGGAAGTTCCAGCGCGGCGACACGCCGGTGGCCTGGCGCAGCTGCAGGTAGAGCGGATTGGCCTTGGCGCCGGTGACCACGGTCTTGTCGAACATGGGGAAGCGCACGCCGTAGGTGTTGAAGCACAGCTCGGCGATCTGCTTCGCGTCGCCGGTTTCCTGTTCGAAATCGTTGGATGGAAAGCCGAGGACCACCAGGCCCCGCTCGCGGTACTTCGCGAACAGCGCCTCCAGGCCTTCGTACTGCCTGGTGAAGCCGCAGTAGCTGGCGGTGTTGACCACCAGCACCACCTTGCCCGCAAACTGGCACAGGTTCTGGGGTGCGCCGTCCTGCAGGCGCGGGAACTGGTGGTTCAGCAGGGCGGGGCAGGTGCTGGCGCGGGCGAAGGGGGCGCCCAGCAGGGCCAGGGGGGCGGCAAGGCAGAGGTCACGGCGTTTCATGCGGGGCATTGTGTGCCCGCACTCCGTGGTCCGCAACGGGGAGCCAAAAGGCCCTGGGTTCCGTCGCGGTGGCCCTATCGCAAGCCGCCCAGCACGCCCAGCGCAAACGGCAGGCTCAGCATGCCCAGCAGCGTGGACAGCGTGACCAGCCCCGCCACGTAGGGCCCGTTGTAGCCCATGCGCGCGGCCAGCACATAGCAACTGGACGCCGTGGGCACGGCCGAGAAGGTCAGCAGCACGGCGGTCTGCACCGGGTCGAGCCGGAACAGCAGGGCGAGGCCGAAGGCCATCAGCGGCACCGCCAGGTGCTTGATGGCCAGCACCGCCACGGCCAGGGCCTTGGCGCTGGCCATGCTGCCGAACTGCATGCCCGCGCCCGCCGCCATCAGGCCCAGCGCCAGCGAGGCCTGGCCGATGCGGTTCACCGTGGGCGAAAGCCAGTCGGGCAGGGTGAAGCCCAGCAGGTTGGCCACCAGCCCCGTGGCGGTGGCAATGATCAGCGGGTTGCGCAGCAACTCGCGCCCGAAGCCCTTGTTGGCGTGGCGCGCCATGGGCCAGACCGCGCCCACGTTGAAGATGGGCACGCAGCAGCCGATGATCACCGCCACCATCAGCAGGGCCTGCGGGCCGGCCACGCGGTCGGCCAGCGCCAGCAGGATGAAGGAGTTGAATCGAAAGCCCACCTGCGCGCTCGCCGCGTGCAGGCGCACGTCGATGCGCCGGCCCAGCCAGGGCCAGTGCGGCAGCGAATAGGTGAGGGCGATGGCGCACACCGCCAGCGAGACGGCTGCGCCCACCAGGCTGGAGGCCGCGCCCAGGTCCAGGGGGTTCTTCACGATGCTCTGGAACAGCAGCACCGGGAACAGGAAGTAGTAGACGAGGCTCTCGACCTGCTCCCACACCGGGCGGTTGAGCTTGGTGAAGCGGCACACCAGGTAGCCGCACAGGATGAGCGAGAAGTCGGGAAAGAGCAGTTGGGCGAAGTTCACCGCCCGATCGTAAGGGCGCGCCGTGGCCTCAGCGCGACGGCGCCCCCTCGCAGGCCCTCATCTCGGTGACGCCGNNGTCAGAGGGCAGCCAGTGGCCCATGGGGCGGCAGGCGCCGTCCACACAGAGGTCGAAGTCCGCGGTGAATTCCGAGCGCGTGAGCGGCAGCCGGGCTGGCGAGCGTTCGCTGGGTGTGTAGTGGAACGAGCCGTCGCGCAGCACCGCGTCCGGCGGCGGCTCCATGCCCGCGGCCGAGCCCTTGATGCGCGCGGTGGTGGCGATCAGGCGCGCGGGCGGCCCGATCACCTGGTAGTCCTCTTCCCAGCGGACTTTTTCGATGCTGTGCGTCCAGGCCAGGGTGAAGTGGCGGCCCGGCAGGAAGACCGCCTGCTGCGGCGCGGCGGCCAGGGCGAGGCACAGACCCAGCACGCCCGCCGCCATGCCGTCCTTGCCTCAGCGCGCGCCGGCCTGGCCCATGCCGGGCCGGCGCGTGCGCCACCAGTGCCAGGCCAGGAAGGCCGCGATCGCGGCCAGGCCGATCTCGTCGGTGAGCGGCAGCGCCACCACCAGGAAGCAGGCGGCCACCACCACCCAGGCGCGCTCCCACCAGGCCAGTGGCGCGGCCAGGAAGCCGATGGCGCCCGCGCCCCACATGGCGATGGCGAGCACGGCCTTGAACACGACCCAGGCCACGGCGCCCCAGTCCTCGCTCTGCAGCATGAGCGCGGGCGAGTACACGGCCATGAAGGGCATGATGAAGCCGGCGATGGCCACGCGGATGGCCTGCACGCTGATCTTCAGGCCCGTCTCGCGCGCGATCGGCGCGGCCGCGAAGCAGGCCAGGGCCACCGGTGGCGTGAGGTCCGCCATGATCCCGAAGTAGAAAACGAACATGTGCGAGACGATCAGCGGCACGCCGAGCTCCAGCAGCACCGGCGCCGCGAGCGAGCTGGTGATGATGTAGTTGGGGATGGTGGGAATGCCCATGCCCAGCACCAGGCAGGTGAGCATGGTCAGCAGCAGCGCCAGGAACAGGTTGTCCTGGCCGATGGCGATCACGCGCCCGCCGATTTCCGCGGCCACGCCCGTGAGGTTGATGACGCCGATGATCACGCCCACCAGCGCGCAGGCGATGGCCACGGGCAGCGCGTGGCGCGCGCCGTCCACCAGGCTCTGCACGGCGAGCTGGCGCGCGTCGCCGCCGCGGCGCATCACAAAGGTGAGGGCGATGAGCACCAGCGCGACCACGTAGAAGGTGCCCACGCCGAACTCGAAGAAGCCCGCCGTGGCCAGGCCCAGCAGCACCCAGGCCAGTACACGCAGCGGCGTGCCCTTCACGCCGCTGATGACGGCGGCGCCGAAGATCAGGATCACGGTGAGCCCCAGGCCCACGGTGCCCGAGAACAGGGGCGTGTAGCCCGAGAACAGCAGCGCGACCAGGCCAGCCAGCGGCAGCAGCAGGTACCAGCGTTCCTTCACCGCCGTCCAGGGGTTGGGGCATTCCTCTTTGGGCAGGCCCAGCAGGCCCTTGCGGCCGGCCTCCAGGTGCACCATCCAGAACGCGGTGCCGAAGTACAGGATGGCCGGGATCAAAGCGGCCTTGACGATGTCCACGTAGGGCACGTTGATGGTCTCGGCCATGAGGAAGGCCGCGGCGCCCATCACCGGCGGCATGATCTGCCCGCCCATGCTGGACGTGGCCTCCACACCGCCCGCGAAGGCCGGCGAGTAGCCGAAGCGCTTCATCAGCGGGATGGTGAACTGGCCCGTGGTGACCACGTTGGCCACGCCCGAGCCGTTGATGGTGCCCATGAGGCCGGAGGAGATGACCGAGACCTTGGCCGGCCCGCCGCGCGTGTGGCCCACGGTGCCCATGGCGAAGTCGTTGAACAGCCGGATCATGCCGGCCTGTTCGAGGAAGGCGCCGAACAGGATGAACAGGAAGATGTAGGTGGACGACACGTAGGTGGGCGTGCCGTAGATGCCCTCCGTGCCGAAGGCCAGGGTGCTGACGATCTGGTCCAGCCCGTAGCCGCGGTGGGCCAGCGCGCCCGGCAGGTACTGGCCGAAGAGGGCGTAGAGCAGAAAGATCGCGCAGATCAATGGCAGGCCCCAGCCCATCACGCGGCGCGCCGCCTCGAACACCAGTGCGATGGTGACCACGCCGATCACCCAGTCCGCTGCGATCAGCTCGCCCGCGCGCGCGGTGAGGTCGGACTCGAAGACCCAGTGGTAGAAGGCGAAGACGAAACCCGTGAGGCCCAGCACCCAGCCCAGCGCGCGTCCCGCGGTGCCGAGGGCACCTTCGCGCTCACCGAAGGGCGGGTACAGGGCGAAGATCATCAGCAGCACGAAGCCCACGTGGATGGCGCGAATCACCTGGCTGGACAGCGGGTGGAAGGACGCCATCCAGATCTGGTAGGCCGAGAAGGCGATGGCCACCCAGAAGATGGCGCCGCGCAGGGGCGCGTGGGCGGGGGCGTCGTGAGAAGGGGTCGGATCGGTCATGGATTCCTCGACTCGGTGGCCGGGCAAGAAAGCAGAACGGCCCCATGCGGGGCCGTGTCCTCAACGATGGGGGCTTACTTGATGAGGCCCGCTTCCTTGTAGTAGCGCTCGGCGCCCGGGTGCAGCGGCACCGGCATGCCCTTGATGGCATTGGCCGGGTTGATGGCCTTGGCCGCGTTGTGTGCGGCGTGCAGCTTGTCCAGGTTGGCGTAGAGCTGCTTGGCCATCTGGTAGGCCAGATCGTCCGACACCCCTGCGTGCGTCACCAGGAAGTTGGGGATCGCGGCCGTGGGCACGTCGGCCGTCTGGCCGCCGTAGGTGTTGGCCGGGATGGTGGCCGGCTGGTAGGCCGCGTCGCCCACCTTGGCGACCACGTCGGCGGGAATCGGCACCACCACGATCTTCACGGCCGTGGCCAGGTCGCGGATGGAGGCCACGCCCAGGCCGGCAGACTGCAGCGTCGCGTCGAGCTGGCGGTTCTTGATCAGCTCCACCGACTCGCCGAAGGGCAGGTACTCGACCTTGCCCATGTCCTCGTACTTCAGGCCCGCGGCCTTGAAGATGGCGCGCGCGTTGAGCTCGGTGCCCGAGCGCGCCGCACCCACGGAAATGCGCTTGCCCTTGAGGTCGGCCAGGGTCTTGATGCCCGATTCGGCGCTGGCGACGATTTGCACGTAGTTGTTGTACGTGGCCGAGAGACCGCGCAGCTTGTCGAGCTTCCTGGTGAAGCCGGCCTCGGCGTTGCCGTTCCAGGCGTCGGACACGGCGTCGGCCAGGGAGAAGGCGAGTTCGCCGCGGCCGGACTGCAGCAGGTTGAGGTTCTCGGCCGAGGCCTTGGTGACCTGCGCCGTGGCGCGCGCGTTGGGGATGGCCTGGCCATAGACCTGTGCCAGCGCCACGCCGAGCGGGTAGTAGACGCCGGCCTGGCCGCCGGTGAGCACGTTGACGAACTGCTGCTGCGCGAGGGCGGCGCCGCTGGTGGCGAGCGCGGCGGCCAGGCTGATGCCCAGGCCGATCTGGCGGATCAGACGCATGCGATGTCTCCTGATGTTGTTGAACGGAAGAACGGGGACCATACCCCAGCGGGCGCCGTTTGGGACTCGCGGGAAACGCGTACCGATGCCTGCGGGTTTTCCCGAGTCGTGGGATCACGGATCGGGCCCATGCGCCGAGTGGCCCACAATGGCGCCGCCGCGGGCACGTCGCTTGCGTCCCCTACGCTGTCTTTCCACCCTCCCCAACCAATGGAGTGCATCGCATGACCCCACGTCGCAACTTCAACCTGGCCGGTCTGGCCGCGGGCCTGATCCTCGCCGCCGGACCCGCGCTGTCGCAGGGCTTCCCGAGCAAACCCGTCACGCTGCAGGTGCCCTTCGCGCCGGGCGGCACCACCGACATCATCGGCCGCGTCATGTCCGAGCCCCTGGGCAAAGCCCTGGGCCAGAACGTGATCGTGCTCAACCGCGCCGGCGGCGGCGGCGTGGTCGGCGCGCAGGAACTCGCGCGCGCCACGCCCGACGGCCACTACATCGGTGTGGCCACGGTCTCCACCACGGCGGCCAACCCGGCGATCAACCCCAAGATCCCGTACGACACGATCAACGACTTCACGCCGATCATGAACATCGCGGCCACGCCCAACGTGATCGCGGTGCACCCCAGCTTCCCGGCCAAGGACCTCAAGGCCTTCATCGCCGAGGTGAAGAAAAACCCCGGCAAATACAGCTACGCCAGCTCGGGCACCGGCGGCATCGGCCACCTGCAGACCGAGCTGTTCAAGAGCCTGACCGGCACATTCATTTCATCACGCACATCCCCTACCGTGGCGCGGGGCCGGCGCTCAACGACACCATCGGTGGTCAGGTGCCCATCATCTTCGACAACCTGCCGTCCGCGCTGCCGCACATCCTGGCCGGGCGCCTGGTGGCGCTGGCGGTGGCCGCGCCGGCGCGGGTGGCGGCCCTGCCGAACGTGCCGACCTTCAAGGAGATGGGCCTGGAGCCGGTGAACCGCATGGCCTACTACGGCCTGATCGGCCCCAAGGGCCTGCCGGCCGACGTGGTGAGCAAGATCCATGGCGCCGCCGCCGAGGCATTGAAGGACCCGGCGGTGCGCAAGCGCATCGAGGACACGGGCTCGATCGTGGTGGGCAACTCGCCCAGCGAGTTCGCCGCGCAGATCAAGACCGAATTCGGCGTCTACAAGGAAGTGGTCGCCAAGCAGAAGCTCAAGCTCGACTGATGGCCGAAGCGAAGAAGGCCGACGAGCACCCCACGCTGTCGGCCTTCATCGACAGCCTCTGGCTCGAAGAGGGGCTGTCGCGCAACACGCTCGACGCCTACCGCCGCGACCTGACCCTGTTCGACGCCTGGCTGCGCGAGCAGGGCAAAGCGCTGCCCGAAGCGCAGGAAGCCGACATCCACGGCTACTTCGCCGAACGCCACGCGCAGACGCGCGCCACCACGGCCAACCGGCGCCTCACGGTCTTTCGCCGCTACTACCGTTGGGCGCTGCGCGAGCGCTTCATCACCGCCGACCCGACGCTGAGGCTGGCCCCCGCCCGCCAGCCGCTGCGCGTGCCCAAGACCTTGAGCGAGGCGCAGGTGGAGGCGCTGTTGAACGCACCCGACGAAGGCACGCCGCTGGGCCTGCGCGACCGCACCATGCTGGAACTGATGTACGCCAGCGGCCTGCGCGTGAGTGAGCTGGTTACGCTCAAGACTTGGCACCTGGGCCTGGTGGAGCAGGTGCTGCGCATCACCGGCAAGGGCAACAAGGAACGGCTGGTGCCCTTCGGCCAGGTGGCGGGCGACTGGCTGCAGCGCTACCTCACCGAAGGCCGGCCCGCCATCCTGGGCGGCCTGGCGAGCGAGGACCTGTTCGTCACCTCGCGCGGCGCGCGCGCCGGCTCGGCCATGACGCGCGTGATGTTCTGGCAACTGGTGAAGCGCTACGCGCGCGACGCCGGCATCACCGCACCGCTGTCGCCGCACACCCTGCGCCACGCCNNAGATGCTGCTGGGCCATGCGGACATTTCCACGACGACGATCTACACGCACGTGGCGCGCGAGCGCTTGAAGACCGTGGTGGCGCAGCACCACCCGCGCGGGTGAGCGTGCCTACAGCGGCTTGAGCACCAGTCCTATGCGCAGGCCGGTGTCGGTCACCGTGATCTCGCCGGGCTGCATGCCCATCGCGTCGATCGCCTTCAGGTCCTCGGGTTGCAACTGGTGCAGCACCACCTCGCGCAGCGACTGCGCGGCCATCGAGGGCGCGTAGGCGTCTAGCAGCCGCACCACGTCGGGCCGCAGCGAAGGAAAGCGCAGGCGGCTCAGGCGCAGCTCCTGCGCGCGCACGGTGCGGTCGCTGGCCTCATAACGCAAGGCAAAGTCGACGTCGAAGCTGCCCTGGTGCGTCTGGTGCAGGGCCGGGCCGCTGGCCTCCAGCGCCATCTCCGCCAGCAGGCGGTTCTGCTCGGGCAGTGGGCGCAGGCGGGGCGTGCGCAACTCCAGGTCCAGCACGCCGGGCACCGGGTAGCGCAGAGGGAAGCGTTGCGCCACCGCCGCTTGCAGTTGTCCGGTCGAGACCGCGTAGCCGGGCGGTGGTGCGTCCTGCTCGCCGCCGTCGGCCGCGTGCGCCGTCACGGCGCCGACGAGTGCGCCGGGGACGAGGACGAGGGAATGGAGAAGGCTTCTGCGTCGCATGGGTGCCCATTCGACGCTCGGGCGCCCAGCGGGTTCGGCCGCAAACGTCTCCAAATGTTGGTGCGCGCGGTTCAGTCCTCCAGCACCCGCACTTTCACACCCTTGCCCTTGATGCGCCCCGCGTTGAGCCGGCTCGCCGCCTGCTGGGCGATGCCACGCTCCACCGCGACGTAGGTGGACCACTCGTTCACGTTGATCTTGCCCACCTGCTCGCGCGTGTAGCCCAGGTCGGCGGTGAGCGCGCCCAGCACGTCGCCGGGGCGGATCTTTTCCTTGCGGCCGCCCTGGATGTGCAGCGTGGCCATGGGCGGCACCAGCGGACCCTGGCCCGTGGGCACCAGCTCGCTCAAGGGATGCCAGGCCGATTCGCGGCCCTGCAGTTGCTCGATCTTGCCCACGCTGCCCATCTCGTCCAGGCTGGCCAGGTTCAGCGCCAGGCCGCTCTCGCCCGCGCGCCCGGTGCGGCCGATGCGGTGGACGTGTACCTCGGGGTCGGGCGTCACGTCCACGTTGATCACCGCGGCCAGACTGGCGATGTCGAGCCCGCGCGCGGCCACGTCGGTGGCCACCAGCACCGAGCAACTGCGGTTGGCGAAGCGCACCAGCACCTGGTCGCGCTCGCGCTGCTCCAGCTCGCCGAACAGCGCCAGCGCACTGATGCCCTGGGCGCGCAGCACGGCCACCAGGTCGCGGCACTGCGCCTTGGTGTTGCAGAAGGCCAGCGCGCTCTCCGGCCGAAAGTGCGCGAGCAGCCGGCCCACCGCGTCAAGCCGCTCGGTCTCGCTCACCTCGTACCAGCGCTGCTCGATGCGCTCGCCGCTGTGTTGGGACTGCACCGCCACGGTGACGGGCTCGCGCAGGAAGCGCGCGGCCAACTGGGCGATGCCCTCGGGGTAGGTGGCGGAGAACAGCAGCGTCTGGCGGGCGGCGGGGCAGCGCCTGGCGACGGCGGCGATGTCGTCGATGAAGCCCATGTCCAGCATGCGGTCGGCCTCGTCCAGCACCAGGGTGTTGAGCGCGTCCAGCGGCAGGCTGCCGCGCTCCAGGTGGTCCAGCACGCGGCCCGGCGTGCCCACCACGATGTGCGCACCGTGCTCCAGCGAAGCGAGCTGCCCGCGCAGCGGCACGCCGCCGCACAGCGTGACGAGCTTGATGTTGTCCGCCGCGCGCGCCAGGCGGCGGATCTCGGTGCTCACCTGGTCAGCCAGCTCGCGCGTGGGGCACAGCACCAGCGCCTGCACGGCGAAGCGGCGCGGGTTCAGATTGGCCAGCAGCGCCAGGGCGAAGGCGGCGGTCTTGCCGCTGCCGGTTTGGGCCTGGGCGATGAGGTCCTTGCCCAGCAGGGCCGGCGGCAATGCGGCGGCCTGGATCGGCGTCATGGCCGTGTAGCCCAGCTGCTCCAGGTTGGCCAGCGTGGCGGGGGAAAGGGGGAGGGTGCTGAAGGCGGTCGGGGCGGCGGAGGTCATCCCCGATTGTCCCGGTTTGTGCAGGTGGGGCTGCTAAAGGGGTCGTTCAGGATCGCCAGTCCCGGATGGCGGAGTGCGCTTATGTCGTGACAAGCATGGCACTGTCTGGTCATCGCCCATCGTGGACAACTTCAAGAACCGCTTCACGACTTACGGAAAGGCCGCCTGAACAGATCACTTTCCAGCACGGCATTTCTTGAACACCAGTACCTATACAAAGTACATCAGCCCTACGGAGCCACCAGTGAAACGCAAATTCAACACCCTCTCAAGCATCTTGAAGCTCATAGAGACCATGGACGCCCACCCTGTTGGAGGCGCATTGTTTATTCGCCTTGTTGCTGTGTGCCTGGGTGGATCTTGTGCTGCAGTTATTGTGGTGTTCATCAAGAGCCTGTTTGGATGAACTGTTCTCGGCGCTCAAGCTGGCCGATGGATTCATGTCTTCCGAACTATCTTTGAGCGAATTGGCTGCCCAGGCCACTACATCTAGCGTGCAAAGCCGATGCTGGGCGCTACCTATAGCGTTTTTGGCGGATTTTAGCTACAGTCTGTCGCATGCCATCCGTATTCCTGCCCGACAGCGCTATCGAGGAACAAGCCCTCGAGGTGCAACGTGAGATGTGGGACCGCCAAGTGTCAATCTGGCCGGGCAGGCAGGTACATCGCTTGGATTGCTGCGATCCCTGGGAGGTTGCGAAATACCTCAAGTTTGAGGTACAGGAGGGCGACCTTAGCTGCCCTGATATCCCGTACGGCATGCGCTTGGGCGGGTTTCTCAATCGTCCCGCACGATTGATTGCGATTGCCGACCAACTGAAGCCGCGGACGAAACGCTTCACGTTGGCGCACGAAATCGGCCACTTACTTCTTCACCCCGGGATGCACCACCATCGGGAAATGCCTATCCACGGATTGGGGGAGCCAAGAGACCCGGTAGAGCCGGAAGAACAACAGGCCAATCACTTCGCAGGTTGTTTGCTCGTACCCACCTCCCTACTTAGACGAGCGTTCCGAGGGATGTTTAAGGTGGAGTACTTGGCTTTGACTGACGACGTGGCCTATGACCTGATCGGCGAGGACTACATGTCACTGATGAATTCCTCTCCGCATTCACTCGCGTTTCACCGCCGGGTAGGCGCAGTCGAGCGCTTCCGGGGCAAACAGTTTCAGTCGCTAGTCGATCTCTTTCAGGTTCACCCCACGACGATGGCGATTCGACTGCGCCAGTGCGGTTTGGTACGTCGCTGACCTCGCGACGGCTCGGATTTCCGAGCACACCTGACAAACATCCATTCACGTGATCCTGGCCCCTACTCGCTACCGCGTGGAAGTAGAGATCTGCGGCTCAAATCACCGGACGCGCTCCGATGCGTCCTGTCTGGTAGATACGGACGGGCTACCGCTCCGTGCAGATGCGCCGTCTTCAGCCCGTAGTGCGCTCAGCTCAGCTTCGTTGAAACCCGCGCGGCGACGCGCCTCCAGATTGAACGGCGGCCGCAGCCGCGGCGCCGCGTGCTCGCGCGCCAGGCGGCGGTAGTGCGGCAGCGGCTCGATGCCTTGCTGGGCGCACAGCCAGCCGTACCAGCGGTTGCCCACCGCCACATGCCCGATCTCGTCGCGCAGGATGATGTCCAGGATCTCGACCGCGCGCTGCGCCTCCTGCTTCACCTCGCGCACCGTCACCTGGCGCAGACGCGCCTGGATCAGCGGCGTGGCGTCCAGGCCGCGCGCCTCCAGGGTGCGCGGCACCAGGGCCATGCGGGCGAGCGGGTCGTGCTGCGTCTTCACGCACATCTCCCACAGGCCGTTGTGGGCGGGGAAGTCGCCGTAGCCGTGGCCCAGTTCGCCCAGCAGATCGCGCAGCAGCCCGAAGTGCGTGGCCTCCTCGTGCGCCACCTGCAGCCACTGGCGGTAGTAGTCCAGGGGCAGGCCGGGGAAGCGCCACAGCGCGTCCAGCGCCAGGTCGATGGCGTTGAACTCGATGTGCGCGATGGCGTGCAGCAGGGCGGCCAGGCCGTCGCGCGTGAAGGGCGAGCGCTGGGCCACGGCCTGCGGTGGCACCAGTTCGGGACGGGTGGGGCGGCNNGATGGGGACCGGGGCGGACCAGGCGGCCTCGTCGTCCGCGCCCAGGGCGCGCCAGCGTTCCCACAGCGCGTGCGCCGCCGCCACCTTGGCCGAGGGCTCGGCCGTGCAGAGCGCGGCCAGGGCCTGTTCGCGCAGGCTGGGGGGCTTGTCGCGCGTGGAGGGCAATGGGGTGGGGGGCATCCCTACAATTCTAGGTTTCGACACCCACAGCACCCGAGGAGACCGCCGCATGGCACTGTATGAACTCGATGGCGTGGCGCCGACGATGGCCGAGTCGGCCTGGGTCGCCGACAGCGCGCAAGTGATGGGCAACGTGCACCTGCACGAGGACAGCAGCGTGTGGTTCGGCGCCGTGCTGCGCGGCGACACCGAGACCATCACCGTCGGCAAGGGCAGCAACGTGCAGGACGGCACCGTGATGCACGCCGACCACGGCTTCCCGCTGGTGGTGGGCGAGCGCGTCACCATCGGCCACCAGGTCATGCTGCACGGCTGCACCATCGGCGACGAGTCGCTCATCGGCATCGGCGCCGTCGTGCTCAACGGCGCGAAGATCGGCAAGAACTGCCTGGTGGGCGCGCGCGCCCTGGTGACCGAGGGCAAGGAGTTTCCCGACGGCTCCATGATCCTGGGCAGCCCGGCCAAGGTGGTGCGCCAGCTCACGCCCGAACAGATCGAGGGCCTGCGCCGCAGCGCGGCCCACTATGTGGAGAACGCCCAGCGCTACCGCAAGGGCTTGAATCGCGTCGGCTGAGCACCATCTGCCGACCTTTGCTTGAAGGAAATCCGTGTCCGAGCTCCACAAATTCGTGTTCGAAGGCCTGCCGGTGCGCGGCATGCTGGTGCGCATCACCGACGCCTGGCAGGAGATCCTGCAGCGCCGCGCGCAGGCCGGCGGCTACCCCGCGGCCGTGACCGAACTGCTGGGCGAGATGACGGCCGCGGCCACGCTGATGCAGGCCAACATCAAGTTCGACGGCGCCCTGGTCATGCAGATCCACGGCGACGGCCCGGTGAAGCTGGCCGTGGCCGAGGTGCAGCCCGACCTGCGCCTGCGCGCCACCGCCAGCGTGGATGGCGAGGTGGCCGAGGACGCGCCGCTGTCGCACATGGTCAACGTCACCAACCAGGGCCGATGCGCCATCACGCTCGACCCGAAGGACCGCCAGCCGGGCCAGCAGCCCTACCAGGGCGTGGTGTCGCTGTTCGGCGATCAGCGCGAGAAGCTGGAAAAGCTCAGCGAGGTGATCGAGCACTACATGCTGCAGAGCGAGCAGCTCGACACCAAGCTGGTGCTGGCCGCGAACGACAAGATGGCCGCCGGGCTGCTGATCCAGCGCCTGCCGCTGCAGGGCGAGGGCAACCTCGCGGCCCAGTCGCAGCAGCGCGACGAGGACCAGATCGGCCGCAACGAGGACTACAACCGCATCGCCATCCTGGCGAGCAGTCTGAAGCGCGAGGAACTGCTCGAACTCGATGCCGACACCATCCTGCACCGGCTGTTCTGGGAGGAAGACCTGCGACGCTTCGACCCGCTGCTGGCCGGCGCGGGGCCGCGCTTCGCCTGCACCTGCTCGCGTGAGCGCGTGGGCGGCATGCTGCGCTCGCTCGGCCGCGACGAAGTCGAGTCCATCCTGGAAGAGCAGGGCCAGATCGAGGTGAACTGCGAGTTCTGCGGCGCGGGCTATCAATTCGACCCGGTGGACGCGGCGCAGATCTTTCTGCAGCCGCTGGCCCAGCCGCCCGGTACCGACCGGCCTCAGTGAGTTTCAGCCCCCGCCGCTGCGGCGCGCGAGCAGGGCGCTGAACAGGCGGTGCTCGCAATCGGGGTCGCTGCAGGCCTCGCACTGCCAGCGGCCCGAGCCCTCGCGCAGCAGCGGGTCGTCGGGCAGCAGCTCGCGGCCCAGCGCGGCGCCCACGGCGCGCAGCGCGGCGCGCAGGCGCTGCGTGCCCTGGCCATAGACGGTCTGAAAGCCGATGCCCTCGCCCTGCAGCTCGCGACGCAGCACGGCGTCGGTGGCCTCGCGCACGACGGGGCTGTCGCGAAAGAAGCCGTCGGACACCCAGGGCAGGTCCAGGCCCATCAGCAGCGTCAGGCCCAGGCGGCGCTGCGCGGCCAGGGCCTCGCGCCAGAGGCTGCGGTCGTTGAAATACAGCTCGCTGTAGGCGGCGACCATGAGCGCCGTGGTGTCGGCGATCACCACCTCGGCGCGTGTCGACTCGATCAGGCGGGTCTGTTCGGCCGCGATGGCGGCCTGCTCGTGGGCCTGCGGTGCCCGGCCGGCCGCTTCGCACCATGCGCGCAGGTGCTCCGGCACCAAGGCGCTGTCAATGCCCTGCGCCTGCAGCGCGGCGTGCAACTGCCGCGCCAGCGTGGACTTGCCGCTGGACTCGCCGCCGAGCAGCGTCACCGTGAGCATGGGAAAGGGGGGAAAGCGCCGATCCGCTGGGGATCAGCGCGCGATCTGCACGAAGATCTCGTTGGGCTTGACCATGCCGAGGTCCTGGCGCGCCAGTTCCTCGACCATCTCCAGCCCCTCCTGCAGGTCGCGCAGCTCGCTGGCGACCTGCGCGTTGCGCTGTCTGGCCAGCTCGTTCGCCTCTTGCTGCGCGGCCAGGTCGCGGCGCAGTTGCGCCACCTGCGGCACGCTGCCCCGGCCGAACCAGAGCTGCGCGTGCAGCACCAGCAGCAGCGCGACCAGCAGGCCGGGGATAAGGCGGTTGGCCATCAGTGGATCAGCGGAGGTTGTAGAACGCGGCGCGGCCGGGGTACACGGCCACTTCGCCCAGGTCTTCCTCGATGCGCAGGAGCTGGTTGTACTTG
>JABAHQ010010728.1_pt3 | contig 16018 bp, 17 predicted proteins | sample 7062091 | NCBI WGS metagenome assembly JABAHQ01 (sample SAMN14534359, study PRJNA622989) | marine sediment metagenome | biome: marine biome [ENVO:00000428]; feature: marine pelagic biome [ENVO:01000023]; material: deep marine sediment [ENVO:00002113] | place: India: Gulf of Kutch | collected...
TCAGCGGCAGCTGGCGGATGTTGCTCTGCTCCGACAGCTGGTTGAGCATCAGCTCCCATTGCCCCCCGGCGCCGGCCTGCAGCAGCTCGTCGAGCACGCAGCGGATGCCCTCGCGTTCCGGCGTATCGCCGTAGACGAAGTTCTGCAACACGCTGAGGCTGTCGCGATTGGCCAGCACCAGGCAATCCGAAGCGTTGCCGTCGCGCCCTGCCCGACCAATTTCCTGACTGTAATTTTCCACCGACTTGGGCAGGTCGTAGTGCACCACATTGCGGATATCGGCCTTGTCGATGCCCATGCCGAANNCGCACGTCGGGCTTGTCGATGCCCATGCCGAACGCGATGGTGGCGACGATGCAGTTCAGTTCACCTGCCATGAAGCGCCGCTGGATCGATTCACGCAGCTCGTGCGCCATGCCCGCGTGGTAGGCGCTGGCCGGAAACCCCCGCTGCGCCAGGTGTTCGGCAATCTGCTCGGCGGTCTTCTGCTGGGTGACATAAACGATGGTCGGTTGCCCCGCCTTGCCCGTCAGCCATTCCACCAGCCGGCGCTGTTTGTTAAAGCCGCTGACCGGCTCCACCAGCAGATTGAGATTGGGCCGGTAGAAACCCGTGGTCACCACGTCATCCGCTGCAATCGAGAATTTGGCCTGCATGTCGGCGATCACCGGTGGCGTCGCCGTGGCAGTCAGCAGCAGCACCTGGGGAATGTTGAACTGGCGCTGGTAGTCGGGGAGCTTGAGATAGTCCGGGCGAAAGTTGTGGCCCCACTCGGAGATGCAGTGCGCCTCGTCCACCACCAGCAGGGAGATCGGCACCTGGCTGATGAAGTGGCGGAAGCGCTCGTTCTTCAGCCGTTCCACCGAGATCATCAGGATCTTCAGCTCGCCGGACTTGGCGCGGGCCATGGTCTCGCTCGTCTGCTCGCGGCTCTGCGCCGAGTCGATGCTGGCCGCAGCGATGCCGTGCCCATGCAGGAACGCCAGCTGGTCCTGCATCAGCGCCAGCAAGGGTGAGACCACCAGGGTCAGGTGCGGCAACAGCAGCGCCGGCAACTGGTAGCACAGGGATTTGCCCGAGCCGGTAGGAAAGATCGCCGCCGCAGAGCGCCCCGCCACTACGGCGCGAATGGCCTGTTCCTGGCCCGGACGCAGGCTGTCGTAGCCAAACGTCTGCCTGAGGGTCTGTTCGATCATGCGGCGTCGCTCCTGTGACGGGAGGCAGGAGGGTAGCAAAAGACAGCAGAGGGCACTGCGCATCGACCCGCCTCGTCGGCCGGGTGCGACGCCGAGGATCCTTGGGACGGTGCGGCAGCGGAACGGCCAGGCATTTCCGTCAATCGCGCGGATTGGAAACCGCAATTACCGTTAGGCGCCTATCTACTTCTACGATGCCTGAGCTCCTGACAACAAGCACAAGCGACGCCGGGTCAGGTGATCCGGCAGGCAAAAACAGGACGGACCTATGAACCAGAACAGGATGCCCCGCCATGCGTGCAACCCTTATTGCCACTGCCCTGCTGTTTACCTCGCTGGCCCAGGCTGATGATGCCAGGGCTCAGCCCTACACCTACGGCACCCGTCTGGATGTCGCCTCGGTGCTGTCGGTGAAGATCAAGCCGACCCCCTACTGCGAGGTGACCGACGCGGAGATGACCTATCGCGATTCCACCGGTACCCAACGCAAGCTGGCCTACCGGACGCTGTCCGAGGCCTGCAGGAATCAGAACTGAGTGCCACGAACAGGGACGCTGGGGCCGGGCGGGAGCGCGCAATACGCCCTCCGCCCGGTCTTGCGGAGCGCGATCAGAAGCGGTCGCGAATCACCACCTCGTCGAACGGCAGCTTGCCGACACGCGGCTTCGGCTCGGCGGCGCGCTTGCCCACCGCGACCATCAGCGCGATGACATGGTTGTCCGGCAGGTTGATCAGCTTGCCGACCGCATCGAAATCGAAGCCATCCATGGGGCAGGAATCCAGGCCCTGGGCCCGTGCCGCGAGCATCAGCGTCTGCGCCATCAGACCGCAGCTGCGCATGGCCTCGTCACGCTGCACCTGCGGCTTGCCACGGTAATAGGCATCGATGGCGCCGGCCATGTAGTCCTGCACCTCGCTCGGTGCGCCTTCCCAGACGCGGCGGACATTCTTTTCCCAGCTGTCGACCTGGGCGCAGATCACCACCAGCATCGAGGCGTCGGTCATCTGCGCCTGGTTCCAGCCCACCTCGCGGATCTGCGCGCGCAGCGCCGGGTCGCTGACCTCGACGAACCGCACATGTTGCAGATTGAAGGCAGAAGGCGCCAGCAGCGCCAGTTGCAGCAGCTCGTCCTTTTCTTCACGGCTCAGCTGGAAGCTGGGGTCGTAGGCCTTGACGGCGCGGCGGGTGCGAATGGCTTCTTCGGTATGCATGGCGAGTCCTCACGGGAGAAAGGTGGCGCCATGCTAAGGGTGTCGACCGATCGAATCCACGGGACTTCACCGATCACAATCATCGAGCTGCTCGATGCGTTTCCGATGCTGCATAAACGAAAAAGCCGCCCGAAGGCGGCTTTTCGATGACTCGGCAGGCAGCTTAGAGCTGCGGACCGGCGTTGCGGATGGCGTCGGAAACATCGAACTTCTTGAAGTTCTCGATGAACTTGCCAGCCAGTTCCTTCGCGGCTTCGTCGTAGGCGCTCTTGTCGGCCCAGGTGTTGCGCGGGTTCAGCAGGTGGGTATCGACACCGGGAACGGCCTTCGGCACGTCCAGGTTGATGATCGGCAGGTGCTCGGTTTCGGCACCGATCAGCGCGCCGCTCTGGATCGCGGCGATCACTGCACGGGTGGTCGGAATGTTGAAGCGCTTGCCGACACCGTAGCCACCGCCGGTCCAACCGGTGTTGACCAGGTAGACCTTGGAGCCGAAGTCGTCGATGCGCTTGATCAGCAGCTCGGCATACACGCCGGCCGGGCGCGGGAAGAACGGCGCACCGAAGCAGGTGGAGAAGGTCGACTTGATGCCGCTGCCCGAACCCATTTCGGTGGAGCCGACCAGCGCGGTGTAGCCGGACAGGAAGTGGTAGGCAGCCTGCTCGTTGTTCAGGATCGACACGGGCGGCAGTACGCCGGTCAGGTCGCAGGTCAGGAAGATCACCGCATTCGGCTCGCCGCCGAGGTTCTTCTCGGAACGCTTCTCGACATGCTGCAGCGGGTAGGCCGCGCGGCTGTTCTGGGTCAGGCTGGCATCGGCGTAGTCCGGCAGACGGGTGCGCTCGTCGAGCACCACGTTCTCCAGTACGGCACCGAACTTGATGGCGTTCCAGATCACCGGCTCGTTCTTCTCGGACAGGTCGATGCACTTGGCGTAGCAGCCGCCTTCGATGTTGAACACGGTGCCCGCGCCCCAGCCGTGCTCGTCGTCACCGATCAGGTAGCGGCTCGGGTCGGCCGACAGGGTGGTCTTGCCGGTACCGGACAGACCGAAGAACAGGGTGGTGTCGCCGTCTTCACCGATGTTGGCGGCGCAGTGCATCGGCAGCACGTCGACGTCCGGCAGCAGGAAGTTCTGCACCGAGAACATGGCTTTCTTCATTTCGCCGGCGTAGTGCATGCCGGCGATCAGCACCTTCTTCTCGGCGAAGTTGATGATCACGCAGCCATCGGAATTGGTGCCGTCGCGCTCGGGAACGCACTGGAAGAACGGGGCGTTGAGGATGCGCCACTCGCTCAGACCGGCCGGGTTGAACTTCTCGGGAATGATGAACAGGCAGCGGCCGAACAGGTTGTGCCAGGCGGTCTCGGTGGTCATCTTGACCGGCAGGTAGTGCTCGGGATCGGCACCGACATGGACATGGGACACGAAGCTGTCACGCTCGCCGATGTAGGCTTCGACGCGGCTCCACAGGGCTTCGAAGTTGCCCGCCGGGAACGGACGGTTGATCGGGCCCCAGGCGATCTTGTGCTGGGTGCTCGGCTCTTCGACGATGAAGCGGTCAGCCGGAGAACGACCCGTGCGGTGCCCGGTCTTCACCACCAGAGAGCCATTGGCGGACAGTTCGCCCTCTCCGCGCTTGACGGCTTCTTCAATCAGTTGAGCGGTGCTGATGTCGGTGTACACGGCGTTGGTGGCTTGCGTCATGAGTGTTCCCGTCGGCCCTGGGCCGATTCCTCCATGCTGTTGTAGCCCGCCAAAGAGCGAACTACATCGAAAAAAGTGCGCGCGATTATGCCAGATAATGCGCCGCGCTGGGTATGAGGCCGTGATGGCCAAATAGTTCACTGCCCGAGTGCAGGTCCATCCCTGCCTCATTCCCGGCCGCCGCGGCAGCAGGCAGACGACCGGAACGCCGCACGCCGATCAGTGCCGGGTATCCGACGGCGCGTCGCTGCCGCCACCGGCGAAAAGCTGAGCCACATCCGCCGCGTCGTAGGTGTATTTCTCGTTGCAGAACTGGCAATCGATGCTGACCGAACCGCCCTGCTCCGCCACCAGCTGCAGGGCGTCTTCCTCGCCCAGGCTGACCAGCGCGCGGGCCGAGCGCTCGCGCGAGCAGCTGCAGCGGAAGCGAATCGGCAGTGCATCGAACAGGCGCAGCTGCTCCTGGTGATAGAGCCGATGCAGCAACGTCTCGCTGTCCAGCCCCAGCAGTTCCTCGGCGGTCAGGGTGTCGGCCAGGGTACGCAGGTGCTCCCAGCTGGCGTCACGCTCCTCCGGATCCTTGAGTCGGTCGGCCGGCAGCCGTTGCAGCAGCAGGCCGCAGGCGCGGCGGCTGTCGGCATTGAGCCAGAAGCGCGTCGGCAGCTGTTCGGAGGCCGCGAAGTAGTTGGTCAGGCATTCGGCGAGCGTGGCCCCTTCAAGATCGACGATGCCCTGGTAGCGCTGGCCATTGGCCGGATCGATGGTGATCGCCAGCATGCCTTCGGGCATCAGCTCGGTGAGGGTGGCGTCCGGCTGGATCTGCTCGGCGTGATAGCGGGCGATGCCACGCACCTCGCGGGCGCTGGAGCACTCGACCATCAGCAGCGGCACGGCGCCACTGGAGCGGGCCTGGAGAATCAGCAGCCCGTCGAACTTGAGCGTGCCGACCAATAGCGCGGCCGCGGCCAGCAGCTCGCCGAGCAACTGGGCCACAGGCTCTGGATAGGTGTGTTTGGCCAGCACGTGCTGGTAGCTTTCCTCGAGCGTGGCGATCTCGCCGCGAACATCGGAATCATCGAAGAGAAAACGCTGGGTTTGATCGGGCATAGCCGGAAAGCTCGCAGGTACGGCGGAGGAAGCGGCAATTTTAGGCGCAAAGCCGGCCCGGACCAAGGGCGGGCGCCGGACGGGCTGCCAGACAGCCGCAAGCTGAACGCTGGCTGAACGGCTCGCAGGTAGTCAGGACAGCCGCAACGGCAGGCTCTAGCATCGCGCGCCATCGCAACCCCAGGGACGATCCTCATGCCCGTGACCACGCCCCAGGCGCGCTGGCGCCCACTGTCTTGGTTCATCAGCCATCTGCTCGCCGGGCTGCTGCTGCTCAGCTGGCTCTCGCCCGTCAGCCGCCCGTTCTGGGATGCTCTCGACGAATCGGCCTTTCATCTGCTCAACGGCTCGCTGGGCCACCAGGCCTGGTGGGACTGGCTGTGGGCACTGGCCAGCGTTCGCGTGTTCGACATCCTCGTCGGCGCACTGCTGCTGACCCTGCTGATCCGCCGCGACTGGCTGTTCGCGCAGCACCAGCTGCGCCCGGCGCTGTTCACCTTTATCGCCCTGCTGCTGGTGTTGCTGGTAGTTCGCGTGCTGGTGACCAAGCTGGCCGGCCACTTCGGCTGGCAACACGCCAGTCCATCGCTCGAGATCGCTGGCGCCTATCACCTGAGCGACCACTTTCCGCTGCTGGAGCGGGTGTTCGAACTAAAGGATCGCTCCAGCCGCAGCTTCCCCGGCGATCATGCCTCGGTGCTGCTGATCTGGGGACTGTTCATGGCGCTGTTCGCCCGCGGCGGCCGTCTGGCACTGGTGCTCGGCATCACCGTACTGTTCATGCTGCCGCGGCTGGTGGCCGGCGCCCATTGGGTCAGCGATGACTTCGTCGGCGGACTTCTGATCGCCTTGCTGGCCATCGGCTGGGGCTATTGCACACCACTGGGCGCACACCTCGCAGCCCTGCTGCAGTGGCTGGCCCGTGCGCCCATGCAGCTGGCCGCCAGGCTGCCACTGCTGCGCCAGCTGGCGGTGCTGCGTGACTAGTCGGGCTTGAAGTCACGCAGCAGCTGGATCTGCCGGCGCTGCTTCTTGCTCGGCCGGCCGTCGGTCTGCATGCCGAGGGCACCCGCCTTGCGCAGCGCAGCCGCCTCCTCGCGTGCCGCCAGGCTCTGTGCGGTTTCTTCGTAGAGCGTCTGCGCCTCTGGAGCACCACGGCGCACCGCCGACAACGCGCGGATGACCACCGTGCGCTCGTCGAAGCCGCTGCGGATCACCAGTTCATCGCCAACCTTCGGTTCCTTGCTCGGCTTGCAGCGCTCGCCCCGGCAGTGCACCTTGCCACCTTCGATGGCCGCCTTGGCCAGTGCACGGGTCTTGAAGAAGCGTGCGGCCCATAGCCACTTGTCCAGGCGTACCTTGTCGTCGTCTTTTTCGGCCATCGTCCAACTCAGTCTCGTATCGGTCGTTCCAGGGTGTTACAGACGGATGCAGTTGTCATGCACGCCGACTAGAATGCCGGCAAATTCTTCGGACTCTCCCATTGAAGAAACTCGACCCCCATACCGTGATCGGTCTGCGTGAATGGATCGCCCTGCCGGATCTCGGCGTGGTGGGCCTGCGCGCCAAGGTCGATACCGGGGCCAGCACCTCGGCGCTGCACGCCACCGACATCAGCGAATTCGAACGCGATGGGCAGCGCTGGGTTCGCTTCACCGCGCACCTGGGCACGCTGGTGCAGCGCCGCCATCGCTGCGAGGCGCCGCTGGTCACCCGCAAGCTCATCAAGAGTTCCAATGGCCAGGTCCAGACCCGCTACGTGGTGCGCACCCTGCTGGCGCTGGGCAGCCATGTCTGGCCGGTGGAGTTCACCCTGACCTGCCGCAAGACCATGCGCTACCGCCTGCTGCTCGGCTCCAAGGCGCTGGTCGACGGCCAATGGCTGATCGATCCGTCGCGAACCTATATCCAGGACAAACCCCAGATCCTCACTTCTTCCGGTGCTCAATGAAAATCGCCGTGCTGTCGCGCAATCCGCGCCTGTATTCCACCCGTCGTCTGGTCGAAGCCGGCGAGCAGCGTGGCCATGAAGTGGTGGTGATCGATACGCTGCGCGCGTACATGAACATTGCCAGTCACAAGCCGCAGATCCACTACCGCGGCAAGCCGCTGGAGGGCTTCGACGCGGTGATCCCGCGCATCGGCGCCTCGGTCACCTTCTACGGCTCCGCGGTGCTGCGCCAGTTCGAGATGATGGGCGTGTTCCCGCTCAACGAGTCGGTGGCGATCACCCGCTCGCGCGACAAGCTGCGCGCCCTGCAGCTGCTGTCGCGCCGCGGCATCGGCCTGCCGGTGACCGGCTTCGCCCACTCGCCTGACGACATCCCCGACCTGATCAACATGGTCGGCGGCGCGCCGCTGGTGATCAAGCTGCTGGAAGGCACCCAGGGCATCGGCGTGGTGCTCTGCGAAACCCACAAGGCCGCCGAGTCGGTGATCGAGGCCTTCATGGGCCTCAAGCAGGACATCATGGTGCAGGAGTACATCAAGGAAGCCGGCGNNGGAGTTCATCGCCGAGGCCGGCGGCAGCGACGTGCGCTGCCTGGTGGTCGGCGACCGCGTCGTGGCGGCGATGAAGCGCACCGGCAGGGAGGGCGAATTCCGCTCCAACATCCACCGCGGCGGCACGGCGGAGAGGACGCGGCTGACGCCGACCGAGCGGGCGACGGCCCTGCAGGCGGCGAAGATCATGGGGCTGAACGTCGCCGGCGTCGACATCCTGCGCTCCAACCACGGCCCGGTGGTGATGGAGGTGAACTCTTCGCCGGGCCTGGCCGGGATCGAGGAAACCACCGGCAAGGACGTCGCCGGGCTGATCATCCAGTACCTGGAAAAGAACGGCGGCCCGCACCTGACCCGAACCAAGGGCAAGGGCTGATCCCACCGCGCTGCGAGCCGGCTTATTCGGCCGGCTTGCCCTGCACCGCATCGCGCGGCAGCAGCAGCCCCAGCGGCAGGCTGACCCGCGCTTCCAGACCACCGCCCTCGCGATTGCGCAACTCGACCACCCCGCCATGCTGCGAGGCGATGCGCTTGACGATCGCCAGGCCCAGCCCGGCGCCCTGCCCGCCACGGGCACGATCGCCGCGAATGAACGGATTGAAGATGCCTTCCAGCTCGGCCGGATCGACCCCCGGGCCACGGTCCAGCACGCTGAGCACCACGTAGGGCGCATGCTGGTCGCCGGAGACATAGGCAGCCACTTCGACGCCACCACCGGCGTAACGCAGGGCGTTCTCGATCAGGTTCACCAGCAGGCGCTTGATCGACACCCGACGCAGGGCGAACGGCGGCATCGGCTCGACGCACAGGCGCACGGTTTCCTGCTGCTGGTTATAGGGGGCCACCACCTCGCGGATCAGCTCGGCAAGGTCCGTGGTTTCCACCGGCTCGTCACTGCCATCGCGGACAAAGGCGAGAAACTGGTCGAGGATGGCGTTCATGTCCTCGACGTCGCGGATCATGTCCTCGGTCAGCTCGTCATCACTGGCCATCAGCTCCAGCGACAGGCGCAGGCGCGTCAGCGGCGTGCGCAGATCGTGGGACACCCCGGCCAGCATCAGCTCGCGCTCGCGACCGGCCTGCTCGACGTCTTCGGCCATCTGGTTGAAGGCACGGTAGACCTCGGTCATCTCGCTCGGCGTGTCGCTGATCGGCAGGCGGACGCGCCGGCCCTTGCCGATCTGCCGCGCGGCGAACACCAGCCGCTTGAGCGGCAGGTTGAGCTGGCTGACGAAGATCCAGGCCGCGCCGGTGGACAGCAGGCCGATGCCCAGGAACCAGCCGAGCACGCTCCAGATGCGCTGGCCGCGCAGCGGATAGGCATAGAGCGGCACCTGCACCCAGTCCGGCCCCAGATTCGGCGCGCGCACCCAGATCGCCGTGGACGGCTGGATGCGCACGCGCACCTCAGTGTCGTCGCCCAGTTCGTCGCGCATCTGGCGCTGGAAGATCTCGGTGTAGGGCCAGTGATACTCGCTGCGCGGCACGTTCTGCTCGGCCACCAGTTGCAGGCCGGCGGCTCGGCCGATGCGGTCGCGGTCCTCCAGGTCGGCAGCCCAGTAGGCGCGAAGGGTCAGCGCCGCCCCGTGGCTGTACTGGCGGTCCACCAGCACGTCCTCGTTGGTCATCAGATAGACCAGGGTGAGGACCTTGGAGAACAGCACAACGATCAGCACCATCCACAGGGTGCGGGCGAAGAAGCTTTGCGGGAACCAGAGCGGGGTCTTCATGAAAAAGCGGCGGCAAGCCTCGGGCTGCGGGTAACGAGGCTATCGCGCCCGCGGCCGGTGGCACGCCGTGGTCGACTCACTTGTTGCCGTCCGGCACGAACACGTAACCCACACCCCAGACGGTCTGGATGTAGCGCGGTTTGGACGGGTCCGGCTCGATCAGCCGACGCAGGCGGGATATCTGCACGTCGATGGAGCGCTCCAGCGCATCCCACTCGCGGCCGCGGGCGAGGTTCATCAGCTTGTCCCGGGTCAGCGGCTCGCGGGCGTGCTGCACCAGCGCCTTGAGCACCGCGAACTCACCGGTGGTGAGCATGTGCACCTCGTTGCCCTTCTTCAGCTCGCGGGTCGCCAGCGACAGCTCGTATTCGCCGAAGGTGACGGTCTCGTCCTCGCTGGCCGGGGCACCGGGCACCTGCGGCGCCTGCCGGCGCAGCACCGCACGGATGCGCGCGAGCAGCTCGCGAGGGTTGAAGGGCTTGGCCAGGTAGTCGTCGGCGCCCTGCTCCAGACCCTGGATGCGGCTGGCCTCGTCGCCCTTGGCGGTGAGCATGATGATCGGGATCTGGTTGTTCGCCTCACGCAGTCGGCGGCAGGCGGACAGCCCGTCCTCGCCCGGCATCATCAGGTCCAGCACCACCAGCTGAAACAGCTCGCGACTGAGCAGGCGGTCCATCTGCTCGGTGTTTTCCACGGTACGGACGCGGTAGCCCTGCTCGTCGAGAAAGCGCTCGAGCAGACGCCGCAGACGGGCATCGTCATCGACGATAAGGATCTTTTCGCCTTCGTTGGCTTGCGCAGTGCTGCTCATGGAAACTCCCAGATGGTCGACGGCGCATTATTGCGCAGTGTGGTTCGGCCCTACTGACAGCCATTGTTAGCAGATTTTTCGCGCAACCGTCTTGCCCCGCGCGCCTCGGAGGCTTCAGAGCAGGACGGCGAGCCAGACGACGGCAATGGAAATGAGCCCGAGCAGCTGAGCCGCACTTCCCAGATCCTTCGCGCGCTTGGACAACGGATGGATTTCCAGCGACACCCGATCGACCACCGCCTCGATGGCTGAATTCACCAGTTCGATGGCGAGCGACATCAGCACCGGCAGGACCAGCAGGGCACGCTCCACGGGGGTGCTGCCAACCATGAAGGCAACAGGAATGAGCACGCAGGCAAGCAGGGCCAGCTGACGAAAGGCCGCCTCATGCCGCCAGGCTGCGGCGAGGCCGGCAAAGGAATAGCCGGCCGCCTTGGCGATGCGCCCAAGCCCCGGTTTGCTCTTGAAGGCAGACGCCTCGTTGGTCGTTTCGACTTTCATCTCTCATCCGCTCGTTCGTGACTGCCCATTCGACTCGTGACCGGCCATCGACCCCCACTGTCGTACGCCGAAGTCACTTGATATCATATTGGCATCAATCAAGGACGATTCAGTTTCCGACGAACAGTCTGGTGACGGTTTAAAGCGCTTCAGCGCCTGGCCGACACGCCGTTCAGGACGCTACAGGTCGCGCCCGAAACCGCCGCAGGTGACTTCTTGCTTCTCTTCCGCCAAAACCAGCAGCTTCCGGCCCCGCTCGGACTGGACGGTATCGAATGGCCGATTTTTGCGCTAAATGACGGACGCCTGCATTGGATCATGGCGGAAAAAGCGAGCGATGCGGCGCTGCTGACCCGGCAGGTCATCGGGAACATGGCGGCCGGTCAGCGGGCGGCGATGATAGCGGACGCAGCCCGCCAGCGGCACGCACTGGCCGACCTGCCGGCTGACGCGGGCCCTGGTGAACTGCTGGCCCTGACTCTGACGCCGGACCATTTCGAAGCGATGCTGCAGCGCCTGGATTCCGAACTGGATCGCTCGGGCAACATGCGCACCCGGTACATCCTGCTCAACCTCCCCACTCAGGCCTGGGAACGCCTTGCAGGGCCGCGCCTCTCAAGCTGGCTGACGCGGATCGGCGCCTGGCTGCTCGAGCGCCGCGCGACCCTGCTGATCATCAGTGACGGTGTCAGCGACGCCCTGAGCGAGGGTCTGCTCCGACTCAGCCATTGCCTGGCCGGGTTCGCCTCGCTCACTCAAACCCCGTCCGGCACCCGCCTGTATCTGCATCACTGGCAGAACGAGCGCGGCATGACCAGCGCCCGCCAATTCGCCCTGCGCCACCAGGCCGACGGGTTCCAGCTGACGGCTTGCGGAGAACTCGGCGAGGTGCTCGAGCACCCCGATCAGGGGCGTTTCTACGCGGAGCGCAGCGTGCTGGAAGGGGTGCACAACCTGTCCACGCAGTGGCGCCTGTTCGAGAGCAGAGCGGCCCTACTGACGCATGCCGAAACCGCCAGGGCTGCGAGCATCCTCTTCGCGATCACCGATAACGAGCAGGTCGACCAGCTCGCCCATCAGCTCAATGGCTTGCGCCGCACCTGCGGCAATCAGCTGAAGCTGATCATCCGGGAAACGGCGCCCTGCCTGCGCTATCGGGACGAACAGCTGCTGCTGGCCGGTGGCGCGTCGCTGGTCGTGCCTTTCGGCACCTCGCTGCCACGCTTCCTGACGATGGTCGAGAGCGCTCAGGGGCATATCTGGCAGCGTCAGCTGAGCGACATCGATGCCAGCCTCGACAAGCTCAAACCGCTTCCGCTGCGTGGCCAGCTGAGCCCGCGCCGCTTTGCCGAAGCCGCCCAGGAAATGTGGGCCGGCAGCACAACGGGTGAGATCGTTCATCAGCTGGTTCGGCTGCAACCGGTACCCGGACTGAGCCTGGAGCAGGTGCTTGGTCAGGCTCATCTGCGGCGTAACGGCGACATAGCCTGCATCGTCGACAAGGCGCTGTATCTTTTTCTTTTCGCCTGCCGCGCGGAATCGCTCGAGGCGGCTCTGGACAACATCTTTGGCGTCACCTGGCAGGAGCTGTTCCTCGGCCTCGAACAGCTGGCGGATCTCGAGCCCCTGTCCGGCCCCGGCTTCCACGGCGAAACCTTGTCACTGCCGGGCAACGAAACGCTCGTCAACGAGCCGGGACCGGGTCGACAGCTTCAACCCCGCCCCCTGACCCTTTCGCTGGTGACGCAACCATGACGCTCGAGCAGCTCCTCGAGGTCGCCAGCCTGTTCCTGGCGATCGGCATCGGTATCGGCTGGTTGCTGACCCGGTACGGCCACAGGGCGCTGCGTGCATTCGATCGAATGCTCCCGCCCCGCTACCTGAAAAGGACAGCGATACGCCGTCGTTCCACTGGATCGGGAGACACGCCATGAATGCGCCGGAGCGGCTGATCGTACCCACGCCCCCGGTTACCCGCTGGCCGGGCCTGGGTGTGTGGAATCTGTATTTTCTGCTGAAGTTCCTGTTGCTGGGCCTTGGCCTGCTGAACTTCCAGGCTCTGCCGAACCTGGTGTTCGCGGCGTTTCTCGTGGTGCCCCTTCCGGGCGCCCCGTGGCGCATCGTACGGCAGCTGATCGCGATTCCCGTGGGTATCGCGCTGCTGTACCACGACACCTGGCTGCCCCCGTTCGACCGGTTGCTGGCACAACCGGGGGTGCTGGACTTTTCCCCAGCCTATCTCGTGGAACTAGCCGGACGCTTCGTCGACTGGACCGTGCTCGGCCTCTGCGCCTTGCTGGTGATTGGCTACAGCTACATGGCGAACTGGATTCGCCTGTCCACCATCTGCCTGGGCGGTCTGATCTGGCTGAACCTGGGCAGCATCCCTCTGCTGGCATCACCACCGCGTGCAGATGCCGCCCCCGTCGTGGCGTCCGCACAGGGCAACGACGCGCCGGCCCTTCAGGACAATGTGGCGCTGGATACCTGGCTGGAGAATTTCTTCCGCACCGAGGCCACGCGCCAGACGCAGTTCCCCCTGCGCAGCGAGCAAACCGCGGCGTTCGACGTGCTGTTCATCAATGTCTGCTCGTTGGCCTGGGACGATCTGGACGCGGTCGAGTTACGCGACAACGCTCTGCTCAAACGCATGGACGTCATCTTCGATCGTTTCAACTCCGCCACGTCCTACAGCGGGCCGGCGGCCATCCGGCTGCTGCGAGCCAGCTGCGGTCAGCCCCGTCACCAGGCCCTGTACGAACCCGCGCCGGAACAATGCCTGCTGTTCCAGAACCTGGCCAACCTGGGCTTCCACGCCGAAACCCTGATGAACCACAACGGCAAGTTCGACGGCTTCGCCGGTGAAATCGAAGCCCAGGGCATGCCCCAGCCGGTGCTGGCGAGCCAGAAGTTCGCGCGTGCGCTGGCAGGCTTCGACGGCTCGCCGATCGCCAGGGATTTCGACGTGCTCAACGGCTGGTGGCAGCGTCGTCAGGCATTGCCGGAGCCACAGGTCAGCCTTTTCTACAACAGCATCAGCCTGCACGACGGGAACCGCATCGTCGGGGCGGGTGGCAATGCCCAATCGGCGGCATATAGGCCTCGCGCACAGCGCCTGCTGGATGACCTCAACCGTTTCATCGATGAGCTGGAGCGCAGCGGTCGACCGGTCGCCTTGCTGCTGGTACCCGAGCACGGAGCGGCGTTGCATGGTGACCGCATGCAGATCGCCGGCATGCGCGAGATTCCCCGGCCATCGATCACCCAGGTGCCCGTCGGCCTGAAACTGATCGGGATGGACGCCTCTCACGGCACGCAGCCCGTGCACATCCAGCAGCCAACGAGCTTCCTGGCGCTTTCCGAGCTGGTTTCCCGGCTCTACGCCGCCCGTCAGCAAGACAGCACCCCGAACCTGGAGGCGCTGGTCGCTGACCTGCCGCAGACCGAGCTGGTCTCCGAAACGGCCGGCGCGCAGGTGATCGAGCTCGCAGGAAAACCGTACGTACGTCTCAGCGGCCAGACCATCTGGCTTCCTTATCCAAACCGGTTCGAGTAGCACGCCTATGGAATCGCTGATCCTGCCGTCGCCACAAGACGATGTCGACAACCTGAAACGCCATCTGGGCATGCCGAAGCTCGGCTATCAGGACATCTCCGCGTCGCTGGCACTGGACAAGGCAGTTCAGCGCTGGCCGCTGCTGAGCGAGCTTTCCGTCGTCGCACACCTGAACAGCGCGCTCGAGAGCGTCTCGCTCGAGAACGCCAGTGTGGCCGTGGCCAGCAGGCGTCCGGCATGAAGCAGCTCGTGCTGCGCGGCCTGCGCGGCGGAATCGGCGCCACCTCGCTGCTGGCCGGCCTCGGCATCGCGCTGCATGAACAGGGTGAGCGGGTACTGCTGATCGATCTCAGCCCGGACAACATGCTGCGCCTGCATTTCAGCGTCGACATTGCGTACGCCTCCGGCTGGGCGCGCGCGCAGCTGGATGCTGCGCCATGGCATGAGAGTGCCTTGGAACTGCTCCCGGGCCTGCACCTGCTGCCGTACGGCGAGCTTGGCGGGGCGGAGATTTCCCAGCTCGAAGGCCAGCTCTGCGCGGACTCGAGCTGCTGGGCGCAGCGCTGTGACTTGATCGGACACAACTACGACTGGGTGCTGTTCGACCTGCCGCAGCGGCTACCGGGCCATCGCGCCGTTGTGTCGGAAGCGAATCGGGCCGACGTGCTGATCGATCTGGCTACACCCGATCCCGGGTGTCATGTACTGCTACAGCAGCGCCCACGCCCGGATGCGGATCTCCTGCTGATCAATCGCTTCAATCCGGCCAGCCAGCTGCAGCGCGATCTGCTGCTGCTCTGGCGCAGCCAGCCGAGGAGCAACCGGCAACCGCAACTGATCCACGAGGACGAAGCGCTGCCGGAAGCCCTGGCGCACAAGCTGCCGATAGGTCATTACGCACCGAAGAGCCAGGCCGCCAGCGACCTGCGCAGCCTGGCGCTCTGGTGCCTGGCCCAGCGAGCGAAGTGCTGATATGCCCAACCCACTGAGCTACTACCAGTACATCCGCTATCGGCGCGGTGCCAGCCCGATTGCTGCGCTGAGCTGGCTGATCGCCTACATGACAGCCTGGCTGCTGCTGCGCCTGGATGCTCCTGGCTGGCAGTGGGTCATGGCCGAGCGCCGCAGGCTGTATCCGCACGTCGCGGGCAAAAGGCCCACCGCCGGCGACCCGCTGCGGATCGTCATCCAGAGCATCTGGCTGCTCGTCGCACGCGCGCCCGGGGCCGCGCCGAAGCGCTCGCTGGGCGATCGACTCCGCTCGACCTGGCAGCGACTGCGCAGCGTCGCGCAGCAGCTGCCCAGGCCGCCGCGCCTGCGGCACAGGCGGACGTTCGACCTGCCTGGCTTGCGCAATGCCGAAGCGCGCGTCGGAAAGGCCGAACGCTGGCTTTCCAGCCTATCGAGACCCGTCCGCTACGCGTTCAACATCGCCATCGGCGCGCTGGCCATACTGCTTGGCATTCTCTGTATCACCGAACCGTTCGGCTATACCGCGCAGGTCACCTTCGTGCTCCTGCTCTGGGGCCTGGCCCTGCTGGTCCGGCGCGTTCCCGGGCGCTTCGCGGTGCTGATGCTGATCGTGCTGTCGGCCATCATTTCCTGCCGCTACCTGTGGTGGCGCTACACCGCCACGCTGCATTGGGATTCCTATTTCGACCTGGCGTGCGGCATCACCCTGCTGGTGGCGGAGAC
>JABAHQ010005637.1_pt1 | contig 16011 bp, 15 predicted proteins | sample 7062091 | NCBI WGS metagenome assembly JABAHQ01 (sample SAMN14534359, study PRJNA622989) | marine sediment metagenome | biome: marine biome [ENVO:00000428]; feature: marine pelagic biome [ENVO:01000023]; material: deep marine sediment [ENVO:00002113] | place: India: Gulf of Kutch | collected...
CGTGGACGCTCCCGTCCACGGGCAGGGCCGAGACCGGACAGCGGGCCAGGAAGCGCCGGAGCTCCTCCTCGGGCACCACCACCGGCTCGCCGGGCCGGGCCCGGACCGCCGCCACCCAGGCGCCGAACTTCCCCGGGGCCCATCCCGCCCGGGTCGCCGCCACCAGGGGGCGGGGGAAGACCCGGAAGAGGGTCCGGAGCGCCCGCTCCGCCTGCCGCTCCGGGGAGCCGTAGAGGCGACCCAGCCCGTCCATCCCCAGGAAGACCCGTCCCCGCCCGGCGGGCTCCAGCACCGGCGTCACGCCGGCCAGGGCCTCCACCATCTCCTGGTGGGCCGCGTCGTAGTGGGCCGGGTCCGGCTCCAGGAGGGTGAGGGAAGGGCAGAGCCCCACGGCCCGGGAGACCCGCTGCCCCGGCCGGACCCCGGCCCGGTGGGCCCGCTCCGAGACCTGCCAGACCTCCCGCCGGCTCCCCTCGCCCGGGGCCAGGAGCGCCACGGAGGTGGCGTCCAGCTCGGGGGAGCGCACCAGCTCCAGGCGGAGCTCGAAGGTGGGGAGCCAGAGGCAGAGGGCCCGGCGGCTGGCCCGGCCGCCGCCGGAGGGGCTTCCAGCGGAGGAGCCGCCCGGGGCGGCGCGCCCGGCGGAGCGGGCCTCGGACCCGCGCACGCCGCCCGCTTCGGAGGCGTCCCTGGACCCGCCCGCGGAGCCGGGCTCGAGCCCGCCGCCGGACCCCTCGGAAGGCCCCTCGGGAGCGCTCCAGCGGGGCGTGGATCGGGGTGGGGTCTCGGCCATGGGGATCGATCGATTTCGCGGATAGGAGATACCGAACAAAAACCGAATATCGAAGATAATACCGAAGCCGGGGTCGGGGCAAACGGACCGGGAAGGGGGGGAGATGGAGTGCCGTGACGCCTTCGCGCTCCGTGCCGTGCCGTGCTATTCTCCCCCCCCACGGTCCGCAGAGCATCGGCCCCGTCGGAACCCATGACCTCCTTCTTCACCCGCCTCCGGGAGCGCCGGCTCGTCCAGTGGACCCTGGCCTACCTGGCCGGGGCCTGGCTCGTCGTGGAGGTGGCCGACGTCCTGGGCCAGTGGTGGGGCTGGCCTCCCGGGGTCGTGCAGGGGCTCCTGATCTTCCTGGGCGTGGGCTTCTTCGTGGCGGCGGTCGTGGCCTGGTACCACGGCGAGAAGGGGGCCCAGCGGGTGAGCGGGCCCGAGCTGCTGATCATCGCCCTCCTCCTGGCGATCGCGGGCTCTCTCGTGGCGCTCCTGGGGCAGCGGGGCCGGGGGGGCGCGGACCTGGCCGCTGCGACCGACGACGGGCCGGCGGCCGCGGCCCCCGCGTCGGCCGGGACGGAGACCGGGGCTGCCTCGGTGGCCGTCCTCCCCTTCCGGGACCTGAGCCCCGCGGGCGACCAGGAATACTTCGCCGACGGGATCGCCGAGGAGATCCTCACCGCCCTCACCGCATCGAGGGTCTCCACGTGGCCTCCCGGACCTCGGCGTTCCGCTACCGGAACCCGGACCGGAGCGTCCCGGAGATCGGCCGGGAGCTCGGCGTGGAGGCGGTCCTCGAGGGGAGCGTCCGGACCGACGGTCGGAGGATCAAGGTCACCGCCCAGCTCATCGACGCGGCCTCGGACCGGCACCTCTGGGCCGAGAACTACGACCGGGAGCTGGAGGACGTCTTCGCGGTCCAGGAGGAGATCGCCCGGGCGATCGCCGGAGCCCTGAGCGTGGAGCTCCTGGCCGGGGCCGGCGATCCAGTCTTCGCCACGACCTCTCCGGAGGTCTACCGCCTCTACCTCAGGGCCCGCCACCACCTGGGCCGTCGCACCGGGCCCGACGTGACCCGGGCGGTCGAGCTCTTCGACTCGGCGGTCTCCCGGGACCCCGACTATGCGCCGGCGTGGGCCGGGCTGGCCACGGGACACGTCCTCACCTCCCAGTACAGCGGCGCTTCGCCCCGGGAGGCGCTCTCCGGGGCCCGGGGGACGGCCGAGCGGGCCCTCGCCCTGGACCCCGCCCTGGGCGAGGCCCACGCCGTGGTCGGCTTCGTGGAGATGCACCTGGACTACGACTGGGAGGAAGCCGAGCGTTCCTTCCTCCAGGCCGTGGAGGTCCAGCCCGGGGACCCCCTGGTCCACCACTACGACGCGAGCTTCCTCCTGGCCCGGGGACGCTTCGACGAGGCCCGGGCGGCGTGGCGCCGGGCCACGGAGCTCGACCCGGTCTCCGCGATCATCGCGTTCAATGCCGCCTTTCCCGACCTCTACGAAGGGCGGCTCGCGCGGGCCCTGGCTCAGTACCGGCGGGTGATGGAGCTGGGCCCGGGCTTCGATTGGACACCGGTGTGGATCGGAGCCGTCCACCTCCAGCGCGGGAAGGACGCCGAGGCGATCGCCGCCATGGAGCGGGTCGAGGGCTCGAATAGCCACGCCATGGGCTACCTGGGGTACGCGTACGGCCGGGCGGGCCGGGAAGCGGACGCCCGGGCCCTGCTCCGGCGCCTGGACGATCCGGACGGAGACCTGTACAACGCCCACGCCGTGGCGATGATCCACCTGGGCCTCGGAGAGACGGAGCGAGCCCTCGACTGGCTCGAGGGGGCCTACGAGGATCGGAACACCCACATCGTCCAGGCGGCGGTCCGTCCCGAGCTCCAGGTCCTTCGGGGCCACCCCCGCTTCGAGGCCCTCCTCGAGCACACGGGGCTCGACGACGTGGCGCCCCCCCGAGGCCCCACGCCGTGAGGGCGAGGCCCGGGGCCGCCCGGAGGTCCGTCGGGACGCGGAGGCGCGCCGTGAGCCGTGGGACCGCCGCCTCCCTGACCGTCGCCGCCGTCGCGGCCGCGGCCACCCTCGCCTGCGGCGACGGCGGAGTCGACGTCGAGCCCGCCCCGGGCGTGAACATGGAAGATCGCGTGAGCCAATACGCCACCGTCCGCCTCACCGCCGACCTCGACGGCCTCGACGAGGCCCAGCGGGAGATGATCCCGCAGCTGATCCGGGCCGCGGATCAGATGGACGCCCTCTTCTGGCAACAGGCCTACGGCGACCCGGCCCTGCTCCTGGAGGGGGCATCGGACGATCCGGCGCTGCGCCGGTACCTGGAGATCAACTACGGGCCCTGGGACCGCCTGGCCGGGAACGAGCCCTTCGTGGCGGGGGTGGGCCCCAAGCCGCCGGGAGCCAACTTCTACCCGGCGGACATGACCGCCGAGGAGTTCGAGGCGGCCGCGGCGGCGGCCCCCGACGGGGGCGAGTCGCTCCGATCCCTCTACACCCTGGTCCGCCGGGCCGACGACGGCTCCCTCGTCGCGGTGCCCTACAGGACGGCCTACCGGGAGCGCCTGGACTCGGCGGCGACCCTCCTGCGCCGGGCCTCGGAGCTGGCCCGGGACGAGGGCCTCTCCCGCTACCTGGCCCTTCGGGCCGACGCCCTCCTCACCGACCGCTACCGGGAGAGCGACCGGGCGTGGCTCGACATGAAGGACAACGTGATCGAGGTGGTGATCGGCCCGATCGAGACCTACGAGGACCGGCTCTTCGGCTACAAGGCCGCCTTCGAGGCGTTCGTCCTCCTCAAGGACCGGGCGTGGAGCCGGCGGCTGGCCCGCTTCGCCGCGCTCCTCCCCGAGCTGCAGCGGGGGCTCCCGGTGCCGCCGCGCTACCGGGCCGAGAGCCCCGGCACCGACGCGGAGCTGAACGCCTACGACGCCCTCTACTACGCCGGCGACGCCAACGCCGGCTCCAAGACCATCGCGATCAACCTCCCCAACGACGAGGAGGTCCAGCTCGAGAAGGGAACCCGCCGGCTCCAGCTCAAGAACGCCATGCGGGCCAAGTTCGACCAGATCCTCGTGCCGATCTCGGAGGTGCTGATCGCCGAGGACCAGCGGGAGCACGTCACCTTCGACGCCTTCTTCGGCAACACCATGTTCCACGAGGTGGCCCACGGCCTGGGGATCAAGAACACCGTGGGCGGGGAGGGGACGGTGCGGGAGGCGCTCCGGGAGCACTACACGGCCATGGAGGAGGGGAAGGCCGACGTCCTGGGCCTCTACCTGGTGACCCGGCTCCGGGAGATGGGGGAGATCACCGAGGGGAGCCTCGAGGACGACTACGTGACCTTCCTGGCCTCGATCTTTCGCTCGGTGCGCTTCGGGGCCTCCAGCGCCCACGGCCGGGCCAACATGGTCCGCTTCAACGTCTTCCGGGAGCGGGGCGCGTTCGAGCGGAACGAAGCCACGGGCACGTACAGGGTTCACATGGCCCGCATGCGGGAGGCGATGAACGCCCTCGCCGGCACGATCCTCCGCATCCAGGGCGACGGCGCCCACGGCGCCGCGGGCCGGCTCCTGTCTGAAAAGGGGGTGATCGGTCCCGGTCTCCAGGCCGATCTGGACCGGCTGGACGCCGCGGGGATCCCCGTGGATATCGTCTTCGAGCAGGGCGTGAGCGCGCTGGCCGAAGCTTCCTCGGAGGAGGGGCCGTGAAGAACGTCTTCCGTCCCACCCTCATGGAAGCGCCGGTCGGACGCCGCGAGGAGCTCCAATACGACGGCCCGCGGAGGTGGGGCCGGATGACACCCCGTCAGGCCGAGTGGCGCTTGAGCGACTCCCTGGAGGCGATCCTCGGCGACCGCCCGATTCCGCCGCGGCTCCCGGGCCTGCGCCGGCGCCTGGCGCGCTTCGCCGCGTTCACCCTCCCGGTCCCCTGGCTCGAGGGCGTCCCCACCTCCTCCCGGGTGAACCCCCCCGGAGGAGGGCATCCGGACCGCCGACTCCGACGAAGACGGGGCGGAGCTCCGTGCCCCGTTGGACCCGCTGGTGGCCACCGAGGGCCGGGCCCTGGACCCCCACTACCCCTGGGGCGACCCGGGTGGGGCGAGTGGGGCCGGCACGCCCACCCTCCCCTGGACCACCACCTGAGCCAGCTCGGTGTGTAGACCTTGCCCGGTGACCGACCGCGGAGGTGATGGCCGATGGAGATGACCCTCCGGCAGCTCCTGGGCGACCTGGGCCTGGCCCTGGCCGCCTTCGCCTTCGCCTTTCCCATCGGCTGGGAGCGCCACGCCCGGGGCCGCCCCGCCGGCCTCCGCACCTTCCCGATCGTGGCCCTCGCCTCCTGCGCCTTCGCGCTGCTCGGTCAGGGGGCCTTCCCCGACGATCCCGGAGCCCAGGCCCGGATCCTCCAGGGCCTCATGACCGGGATCGGCTTCATCGGGGGAGGGGCGATCGTGAAGGAGATGTCCGGCGAGGAGAGGGAGGGGACGGTGACGGGGATCGCCACCGCCGCCAGTATCTGGAACACGGGGGCGATCGGGGCCGCCGTCTCGTACCGCCGCTTCGAGGTCGCCTTCGTGCTCAGCGCGGTGAACTTCCTGATTCTCCGGTATCTGAAGCCGGTGGTGGAGCGGGCCCCCACCGCGCCCGAAGGCGAGGGGGGATCCGACTAGATCGAGAGTCGGCCCCGGCGCCGCCGGAGGCGGAGCGCCGCCCCGACGCCGAACGACCTTCTTCCAGTGAACGCGAGGAGTGCCGACGGTGAAAGCGCCTTCCCTCACCCTGGGGATCGAGGAGGAGTATCAGATCATCGATCCGGAGACCGGCGAGCTCCGCTCCTACATCCAGGAGATCCTGGAGGGTGACCACGTCACGATCCAGGAGATCAAGCCCGAGCTCCACCGGTCGGTGGTGGAGGTGGGGAGCCCGGTGTGCGACACGCCGGCCGAGCTCCGGGAGGAGGTGGTCCGCCTGCGCCGCACCGTCTACGAGCTCGCCTCCGAGGCCGGACTCACGATCGCGGCGGCGGGCACCCACCCCTTCTCCTCCTGGCTGGACCAGGAGATCACCCCCCTGGAGCGCTACGTGACGATCCAGGAGGACCTCCAGGAGATCGCCCGGCAGAACCTGATCTTCGGGATGCACGTCCACGTGGGCATCGAGGACAAGGACTTTCTCATCGACGCCATGAACGTGGCCCGCTACTTCCTCCCCCACCTGCTCTGCCTTTCCACGTCGTCTCCCTTCTGGCAGGGCCGGAACACCGGTCTCAAGTCCTACCGGAGCGTGGTGTGGCGCAATTTTCCCCGGACCGGAATCCCCCGGATCCACCAGAGCTGGGCTGCCTACCGGGGAATGGTGGACAGCATGGTCCGCTGCGGATCGATTCCCGACGCCACCAAGATCTGGTGGGACCTCCGTCCCCACCCGGTCTACGACACCCTGGAGTTCCGGGTCTGCGACATCTGCACCCGCGTGGACGAGGCGGTCTGCATCGCCGCGCTCTTCCAGGCGATCGTGGCAAAGCTCTGGAAGCTCCGCAGGGACAACATCACCTTCCGGCTCTATCCAGCCGAGCTGATCGAGGAGAACAAGTGGCGGGCGGTGCGCTACGGTCTGGACGGGAAGCTCATCGACCTGGGCAAGGAGGAGGAGATGGACGCCAGGGAGCTCCTGGACGAGCTCATCGACTGGTTCCTGGGCGATGTTCTCGACGAGCTCGGAAGCCGGGAGCAGGCCGACTACGCCTACACGATGATGGAGGAGGGCACCAGCGGCGACCGGCAGCTCGCGCGTCACCGGGAGGCCGGCGACGGGCTGCGCCCGGTGGTGGATCTCCTGGTCGAGGACACCCTGGACGGCGTCGCGTAGGCGCCGAGGGAACGGCGCTCCGGGTTCGGGGAGTATCTTCAACAGGATCCCTCGGGAGGCGGCGACCGGGAGCGCCGCCGCCGGCGCTCCCGTGCCTCCCCCGGCACACGGCGATTGCCAAGCGACCTAGGAGCCGCGGTATGGCAGAGAGTTCTTCGGCCGGAGAGGGCACGGCAACGCGGATCGTTCCCGTTTCCGTGTACAGCGACTACACCTGCCCCTGGTGCTACGTCGGACTCCGGCGCCTGGATCGCCTCCGGGAGGAGCTCCCCGAGGGTCTGGAGCTGGACGTGACGTGGAGGCCCTTCGAGATCCACCCCGAGGTGCCCCGGGAGGGGATGCCCGTCGAGGACCTGGGCTACCCCGAGGAGCGGTGGCAGGTGATGCAGGCGCACCTCCGCCGCCAGGCCGCGGCCGAGGGGATCGAGGTGGCGAACCGCCCCAAGGTCTCCAACACCCATCGGGCCCTGGCCGCGTCGGTCTACGCCCAGGAGGAGGAGCCGGGCCGCTTCCCATCGTTCCACGAGGGCCTTTTCCGGGCCTACTTCTCCGAGGGGCGGGATCTCGGGGACGAGTCCGTGATCCTGGACGTGGCGGAAGACGCGGGGCTCGACGTCGGGGCCCTCCGGGAGGCCCTGGAGGACCGGCGCTTCGACTCCGCCCTGGAGGAGACCTCCCGGGACGCTCGCCGCCGTGGCATCAGCGGAACTCCCACCTTCCTCTTCGGATGGGGCTACGCAGCGGTCGGGGCCCAGCCCGTGGAGCGTCTCCGGAACGCCCTGGAGCGGGCCCTGGAGGAGGACGAGGGGGCCTTCGCGAGGGAGGACTAGACGGAGCTCCGGGTCCCGGCGGCCCGAGGCGCCGTCCGGTTCCCCCCCGAGCGGGTCGCCGCTAGGCCTTGCCCAGCCGGATCGCGGCGCCGTTCACGGGGCCGCCGTCTTCCGAGGCGAGGAACGCCACCACTCGGGCGATCTCCCCGGGGTGCAGCCAGGTCGAGCGGTCGGCGTCGGGCATGGCCTCGCGGTTGGCCGGCGTGTCGATGATCGTGGGCACCACCGCGTTCACCGTGATCCCGTTCGGGCGCAGCTCCGCCGCCAGGCTGTAGGTGAGGTTCAGAAGCGCCGCCTTGGCCGGGGCGTAGGCGCTCATCCCGGCGGCCCCTCGTTCCAGGGCCGGCATCGAGGCCACGTTGACGACCCGGCCCCACGCCGCGCGCCCCATGGCGGGGGCGGCCGCCCGGGAGCAGAGGAAGGCGGAGGTGGCGTTGAGCTCGATCATCCTCCTCCACGTCCCGGGCCCGGTCTCCTCGAGGGACCCCATGGTGAACCCTCCCACGCCGTTCACCAGGATCTCCAGCCGCCCCTCCGCGTCCACGACCCCCGCGACGAACCTCTCCACGGCCTCCGGATCCGTGACGTCGCACTCGGCGACGGAGACCCGAGCGGCCGCGTCCTCCCCGAAGCGGTCGGTCAGGAACTCCAGGAGCCCCCGATCCGTCCCCGCCGGCCTCCGGGGAACGTGGATCCGGTCGCCGCGGCGCGCCAGCTCGCCCACCACCCACCGTCCCAGCGCCCCCGCGCCCCCGGTCACGATCCCGACGCGTACGGCCTTTCCTTCGCTCATCCTGGGGCCTCCGGTCGTTCGCGCTTCTGCGTCGTCGGAGAGGGGAGTACGCCCGCCGCGGCCCCGGGATCCCCGGGCCGTCTGTTCCGGCCCCGGCGACGGGCCGTGGAGCGTCCGCGCGGACGCCCCGTTCGCCCCGAATACATGGGAGAACGTCGCCTTGCCCCCCTCCCGGCGTCTTGGATATGTTCCGGCCGCCCGACGCCGCCCGACCCGGCCCTTCCGGCCTCCCGGGGCTCCGAGGCCCCGCGGTCCGGCGTGCTCCGAGCTCCCGACCGAATCCAGGCGCATCCATGTCCGAATACTCCTACGCCCGCGTCCCCGACCGCGGCGAGCCCATCGCCGTCGCGGACGGTGGGCTCTCGGTTCCCCGGCGGCCGATCTTGCCGTTCATCGAAGGGGACGGCATCGGCCCCGACATCTGGAGCGCCACGAAGCGGGTGGTGGACGGGGCGGTAAGGAACGCCTACGAGGGGGAGCGGGAGATCGCCTGGATGGAGATCTTCGCCGGAGAGAAGGCGAAGGAGAAGACCGGGGAGTGGCTCCCCGGGGAGACCTACGAGGCCCTCCGGGAGTTCAAGGTGGGGATCAAGGGACCCCTCACGACCCCCGTCGGTGGGGGGATCCGCTCCCTGAACGTGACCTTGCGGCAGGTCCTGGACCTCTACGCCTGCATCCGACCCTGCCGGTGGATCGAGGGCGTGCCGTCGCCGGTGAAGGAGCCCGAGAAGCTCGACGTGGTGATCTTCCGGGAGAACACCGAGGACGTCTACGCCGGCATCGAGTGGGAGGCCGGCACCGACGAGGCCGAGCGGGTCCGCCGCTTCCTCGTCGAGGAGATGGGCTCCGAGATCCGCGAGGAGAGCGGGATCGGGATCAAGCCGATCAGCCCCTTCGGGACGCGGCGCCTGGTGGCGGCTGCGATCCGCTACGCGCTGAACCGGGGCCGGCAGTCGGTGACCCTCATGCACAAGGGCAACATCATGAAGTTCACCGAGGGCGCGTTCCGGGACTGGGGCTACGAGGTGGCCGCCGAGGAGTTCCCCGAGGTGACGCTCTCCGAGCAGGAGCTGTGGCGCCGGTTCGAGGGCTGCCTCCCCGAGGGGCGCATACTGGTCAAGGACCGCATCGCCGACGCCATGTTCCAGCAGGTGCTCCTGCGCCCCGACGAGTACGACGTCATCGCCACGCCGAACCTGAACGGGGACTACCTCTCCGACGCCTGCGCGGCCCAGGTCGGGGGCCTGGGGATGGCGCCCGGCGCCAACGTGGGCGACGAGGTGGCCCTCTTCGAGGCGACCCACGGGACCGCGCCGAAGTACGCGGGGATGGACAAGGTGAACCCCGGATCCCTCATCCTCTCCGCGGTGATGATGCTCGAGCACATCGGCTGGAACGAGGCCGCCGAGGCGATCGACCGGGGCCTCGCAGGAGCGATCGGCGCCAAGACGGTCACCTACGACCTCGAGCGCCAGATGGAGGGCGCGACGAAGGTGACGACCTCCGAGTTCGGAGAGGCCGTGATCCGCCACATGTGAGTCGGCGCGTCCCCGGCCGGGCTTCGGCACCCTGACTCTCGACGTCCAAAAATCCATGCACGTACGACCCCTGACCGCGGATCCCGCGATCCACGAGACGCCTCTCCTGGTCCTCCCGGCATTCCAGGGACGGGAAGGGCTGCGGCCCCTGGCCGCACGGCTGGACGAGCGCCTGGGCGGGGTCCTGGAACGTGCCCTGGAGTCGGGCGACCTGAAGGGCAGGGAAGGGGAGTCGGCGCTCTTCTACGCCGAGGACGACCAAGGGGGCCCGGCCCGGGTCCTCTGCGTGGGCGTGGGCAAGCCGGAGAAGTACGACGGTCGGGCGGTGCGGAAGTACGCCGGACGGGCGGTCCGGGCCGCCGAGTGCCGGGGCCTCGGCCGCCTGACCCTGCACCTGGAGGCCGAAGGCTCCCTGGAGGGGGAGGACCTGGTCCAGGCGGGTGCCGAGGGCACGGTCCTGGCCGCGTGGAGGTTCGTGGAGCAGAAGACCGAGGGCGGACGGAGGGAGGACGAGGAGCTTCCCCCGGAGGTGGAGGAGGTGGAGATCCACGCCGTGGGGGCGGACGACGCCCTCGAGCGGGGCTGCGCCGCGGGGAGCGCGACCGCCGCGGGAGAGAACCTGGCCCGCACGCTGCAGCAGCGGCCGGGAAACGTCTGTACGCCCACCCATCTCGCCGAAGAGGCCCGGAAGATCGCCGACGACGTGGGCCTCAACGTCCGGGTGCTCGGCCCCCGGGAGATGGAGGACGAAGGGATGGGCGCACTCCTGGCCGTGGCCTCGGGTTCCCGGGAGGAGCCGCGCCTGATCCTCCTCGAGCACCGCGGGGGCGGGGAAGGGGAGGCGCCCCTCGTCCTCGTGGGGAAGGGTCTCACCTTCGACGCGGGGGGAATCTCGATCAAGCCGTCGAAGGGCATGGAGGAGATGAAGTTCGACATGTCCGGGGGCGCCGCCGTGATCGGGGCGCTGCGATCCGTGGCCGAGCTGGAGATTCCCCTGAACGTGGTGGGCGTCGTGCCCTCCTCCGAGAACCTCCCCTCCGGAAGCGCCGTCAAGCCCGGCGACATCGTGCGGACCCGCTCCGGGAAGACGGTGGAGGTGGTCAACACCGACGCCGAGGGGCGCCTGATCCTCTCCGACGCCCTCTCCTACGCCGTGGACACCTATCGGCCGGCGGCCATGGTGGACTGCGCCACCCTCACCGGGTCGTGCGTCGTGGCCCTGGGGCACCACGCCGCGGGCCTCATGGGCACCGACGAGAGCCTCGTCGACGAGCTTCGCGCCGCCGGCGATCGGAGCGGGGAGCGCTGCTGGCCCCTGCCCCTCTGGGAGGAGTACCGGGATCAGCTCCACTCCGAGGCCGCTGACCTGAAGAACGTGGGGGGACGCCCCGCGGGGGCGATCACCGCCGGCCGCTTCCTCCGGGAGTTCGTGGGCGAGACGAGCTGGGCGCACCTGGACATCGCCGGCACCGCCTACGGTGACGAGCCCCCGCCCTACCTCCGCAAGGGGGGCTACGGCGTCCCCACCCGGCTCCTCGTGGAGTGGGTGCGGAGCCGGGCGCGGTGACCCCCCGGTCCTCGTGCCCGCCCTGAGGAGCGCCGTCTCCCTTTTTCAGCGCACGGACGGGACCGGCCGCCCGGGCGGCCGGTGGGCCACCCCCCCTTCCGGAGGCTTCCTGCCGTCGACGCTCCTCTGGCTCCTGCTCCTGGGCGCAGGGGGCCGGGCCCTCCGGGCCCAGACGCCGCCCGACACGCTTCTCCCCTCGGACCCGGCGGCGGACACCGTCCCGGCCGACGAACCGCCGCCGGACGAGCCCCGGGACACCCTTCCCCCGGACACTCTCCCGGTCCCGGAGACCGAAGGGACCGACACCGTTCCTCCTCTGGAAGGTGCGCCGGGAGACACCGCGTCGGCGGACACCGCCGCGGCCCGGGTGGACACCCTTCCGGCGCTGCCCGATGGGATTCCCCCGGGCCCGGGGGCCGGGGTGTGGGAGTGGAGCCGGGAGGAGATCATGGCCGCCCGTGCCCACACCCTGGCCCAGCTCCTCGCCGAGGTTCCCGGGCTCGTTCCCCTCCGGGGCGGAGACTACGGGATGCCCCGGACCGTGGCCTTCCCGGGAGCCGCGGGTGGCGGGATGCGGATCTTCCGGGACGGGGTGGAGCACCTCCCCCTCTCGGGGAGCGTCCCCGACCTGGCCCGGATCGGCCTCGGGGGGATCGACCGGGTCCGGGTGGAGCGGAGCGGTGGGGGCCTTCGCGTGGAGCTCCGGAGCCATCGTCCCGCGGATCCCCGTCCCTTCTCCGTGGTGGAGGCGGGGACGGGCGACCTGGACACGAACCTCCTCCGGGGGGCTTTCCTCCACCCCAGCGCCCTGGGGGGCAATGCGGGCGTCGCCCTGGACCGGGTGGACAGCCAGGGCCGGGACTTCCAGCAGCCGGGCTCGAGCTCTTCGATCTGGCTCCGCTACACCTTCGTGGGCGGGGCCCGGTTCGGGGTCGCGGCGGAGCTGAGCCGCGCCACCCAGGACCGGGACACGCTCTTTCTCCCCTCCCGGGTGACCCGTACGGACTGGAGTGTCCGGGTCCGGGCTCGCCTGGCGGAGGGCGTGGTCGCCGACGCCTTCTGGGCTCGGGCCGATCTCGAGGCGGACACAAGCGACGTGACCGATCCCGCCGAGGCCGTCTTCCCCTTCCGGTCCGAGGCGCGCGCGCAACTCGGGGCCCGACTCGCGGCCGGGCGGGGCCCGCTCTTCGGCCGCTTCGCCGTTCGGAGCTTCGACGGCGAGGGACTCCCCTCCTCGTCGATCGAGGTGGAGGCGGGAGCCCGGCTGCCGAAGTGGGGAGGTGTGGCCGGGACGTGGCGTCGCGACGCCTGGGATCCCCGGGCGGTGACGACCGTGGGCGCCCGGGCCTGGACCCGGGACTACCGGGGTCTCTCGGCCTTCGGCTCCTGGGAGGACTTCGAGAGGGGGGTGCCGTTCCTGCCGCCCCCCGCCGACGACGAGGGCGGGGACGGGACCGACGGGGGAGCGCCGGACGGGGGGAGCGCCGGGGACGGCTCCGCACCGGGGCCGTCCTTCACCACGGGAGCGGTGGGACGCCTCGGGCTCCGATTCGCCTGGCGCGGTCTCGACGCCTGGGCGGCCGGGCTCACGACCGAGGCCGATACGCTCCATCCCCTGGGGCTGCCCATGGACCGGGGAGGGGCGTCGCTGGCGGGGGGCGACCGGATCGGATGGGAGACGTCGTTCCGGATCCCCCTCCTCCTCATGGACGGCCTCCATCTCGTCGGGGCGGCTCAGGTCTGGGAGCCCAGGGCCGAGCCCTGGCCCTACTTCCCCCGTCGCACGTGGAACGGTGCCCTGAGCTTCCACGACACCTTCCTGCCGAGCGAGAACCTGGAGCTCTGGGTGGACGTGGGGATGGAGGGGCGGGATCCGATGATCGTGCCTTCGCCCGTGTCGGGGACGGAGGGCGACGGCGAGACGCCCCCTCCGGTGACCGTGCCCGGCTACCGGAGCTGGTACGCCCGACTTCAGGTCCGGGTGGTCACGGTGCGGGTCTTCGTGAACCTGGACAACTTCATGCGCCGGAGGTTCAACCAGGACTTCCCGGGCCTCCTGCTGCCCCTCAACCGGACGGTCTTCGGGGTTCGGTGGACCCTGTGGAACTGACGGAGGACCGAGCGAACCCGCGTAGCGGGTCCGCCGTGGTTGAGCCGGGCGCCGGCCCGGAGTTAGCTTCCGGGCCTCGCCGGGACGCCCCATGGCGCGATCCGGCCGGAGAGGTGGGAGAGGCTCGGAGGGACGGGGAATGATCCGGAGCATGACGGGATTCGGGGAGGGAATCCGGGAGCTCCCGGAGGGCCGGGTCCGGGTGGAGATCCGCACCGTGAACCATCGGCACTTCAACGCGAGCCTGCGGACCCCCACCGGGGTGGAGCGCCACGAGGCCCGGATCCAAGCGTGGATCAAGGAGTTCGTCTCCCGGGGCCACGTCAACTACAGCCTTCGCGTCGACCGGGGGAGCGGAACGGACGGGGAGCCGCTTCCCGAGCTCGATCTCGACCGGGCCCGGAGGTATCTGAACCTTCTGGATCGCCTCCGCAGCGAGCTCGGGGTCTCGGGGCAGGTGACCGTCTCCGACCTGGCCGGACTGCCGGACATCTTTCGCCGGCCCGACCCCGAAGAGGAGACCCGGGAGCTCGACTGGGAGGCGGTCCGGGAGGCCACCGAAGAGGCGGCCCGGGCCGTGGTGGAGATGCGGGAGGCCGAGGGCCGTCGGCTTCTCGTGGACCTGGAGGCCCGGGTCGATTCGATCTCCACCGCCCTGGACCGGATCGCCGAGCGGGCGCCCAGGCGTCTCGACGCCGAGCGGAACCGGCTGCGGGAGCGCGTGCGGGAGCTGACCGAGGCCGAAGACGTGGACGAGGACCGCCTGGCCCGGGAGATCGCGTACCTGGCGGAGAAGTGGGACATCAACGAAGAGGTGGTTCGCTTCCGCGCCCACGCGGAGCACTTCCGGGAGCTCCTCGACGCCCCTCCCGACGAGCCGGCGGGAAAGCGGCTGGGGTTCGTGGTCCAGGAGATGCACCGCGAGGCCAACACGATCGGTGCCAAGGCCAACGACACCCGGATCGGCCAGGCGGTGGTCCAGATCAAGGAGGAGATCGAGCGGCTGCGGGAGCAGGTGGAGAACGTGGAGTGAGGGAAGCCACGGCGGGGCGCCCGGGCGCCGGAGGGAGATCCGGGTGAGCGATGTGCGCCGCCGGGCGTTTCCGTTGGTCCTCGCCGCGCCGAGCGGGACCGGGAAGACGACGATCGCCCATGCCCTCGTGGACGCCTCCGAGCGCTTCGTCTTCTCGGTGTCGGCGACGACGCGGGGGCCCCGCTCCGGTGAGGAGGACGGCATCGACTACGTCTTCGTCGACGAGGCTCGCTTTCGGGAAATGGTCGCCGCCGGAGAGCTGCTGGAGTGGGCCGAGGTCCACGGGGAGCTCTACGGCACGCCCCGGGCGCCGGTGGAAGAGGCCGCCCGGCAGGGGCGCCACGTGGTCCTGGACATCGACGTCCAGGGCGCCCGCCAGATCCGGGAGAGGATTCCGGAGGCCGTGCTCGTCTTCGTCTTTCCTCCGTCGGCCGCCGCCCTGGCGAGGAGGCTGGGGGGCCGGGCGACCGAAGCGGATCCCGAGGTGGCCCGACGGCTCCGCAACGGCCGGGCCGAGCTGGAGCGGGCCCGTGACTTCGACTACCTGGTGGTGAACGACGAGCTCGAGACCGCGGTGGACCAGGTCCGGGCGATCGTGGAAGCGGAGAGGCTTCGCCCCGGAAGGGCGGTGGACCTCGACGGCGACGTCCAGCGCCTCCGCGGGGAGATCGACGAGTTCCTGGAGGGCGGCGGCGAGGCGTCGAAGTGAACCTTTCGGCCGGCAGCGGGAGTAGAAAGCGGCGAGGCCGAGACGACCACACCCGAGGCATCGATGAAAGTCTTCACACCCGACGAAGTGGCGAAGCATTCCTGGAGCAAGTATCTGGGCGTGCTGGTGGCGTCCAAGTACGCCCGGGAGCTGAACAGCCTTCCCCGGGAGGTCCTTCCCCTGGGGCAGGAGAAGAAGCTCACCACGCGCTCTCTGGAGGCCCTCACCTCCGGGGAGCTCGAGTTCCGCCTCGTGAGGCGCCGCCGCCGGGAGGAATAGGCGCGTTGGATCCTCCTCGGGGTCGTCTCGCCCCCGCCGGGGGAGATTCGTCCCGGACGGGCCGGTGACGGGCCCGGTCCCGGGCCCCCGGAGACCCTGGGACGGACGTCGCGTGGTCCTGGGCGTCACGGGGGGGATCGCGGCCTACAAGGCCGTCCAGCTGGCCCGGGACCTGACCCGCCTCGGCGCCGAGGTGGACGCCGTCCTCACCACCTCGGCCCGGGAGTTCATCCGACCTCTCACCTTCGAGGCCGTCACGGGTCGGCCGGTGCACACCGACCTTTTCGCCGCCGACGGCCCCGCACTCCACATCCTCCTCGCCCGAGAGGCCGAAGCGGTCTGCGTGGCCCCGGCCACCGCCGACCTGATCGCCCGGGCCGCACAGGGCCGGGCCGACGACCTCCTGACCACCCTTCTCCTGGCCACCCCGGCGCCGGTGATCCTCTGCCCGGCGATGAACGACCGGATGTACGAGCACCCCCGGACCCGGGCGAAC
>JABAHQ010007027.1_pt1 | contig 16007 bp, 11 predicted proteins | sample 7062091 | NCBI WGS metagenome assembly JABAHQ01 (sample SAMN14534359, study PRJNA622989) | marine sediment metagenome | biome: marine biome [ENVO:00000428]; feature: marine pelagic biome [ENVO:01000023]; material: deep marine sediment [ENVO:00002113] | place: India: Gulf of Kutch | collected...
ATGCTAAAAGGATTTAGGATTTAATTCATGAAAGAAATCTGTCATTTTGTTTGGTTGCCTTCTGCTACTTTCCCTGACAGCACACGATTTCCAAGTTTCGCACGAAACCACCCCTGCTGCTTCATTTCAAGTAACAGGATTATAAAATAACACCACCTGTCACCTGCGTGTTCGCGCAACAAATGCCGCTGGACCCAGTGTACCGGCGGCCCGGTTCTATCCTCGCCTTCGGATAATACCTCTGGGGTTTCAACCAATCCGACTTTAGAATAGAATCCTTCAAGCGGGCGGATTCTTATTACTTACGAGTTTTGATGGAAACTAATTTTTCAATAACGGTAATCGATCTAAGCGGGCTTGCTGCTACGTCGTTTCAGGTAACAGACTTGTCGAACAACACCTGCTATTTTGGGCGCGTGAACGCAATAAATGCAAATGGGACCGGTCCCTTTGCGGCTTTGCGTGCAATAAAATAGCGTCACAAATCTTTTTGTAGATATTTAGTGTGAGACTACGGTGGCATGAATAGAGACTATGAAATGAAAGATACTTTAAAGAAAAAAGAGAAAATGAACGATATTACGCAACGTATTACGGAACTCCCCCCCGAAAAACGGCAGCTTCTTATCGAAAGACTCAAAAAGAAACACGGAGTTTCTCCAGAACAGCGCATCCCCCGGCAACCTCGAGAATCGAATGTGTTCCCACTCTCCTTTGCTCAGGAACGGCTTTGGTTTCTCGAGCAAATAGAGCCCGGGACGTCCGTCTACAATTTCCCTTTTGCTTTCGGATTAAGGGGACATTTAAATGTGACGGCGCTTGAGCAGGCTCTTAATGAAATTGTCAAGCGTCACGAAGTCCTGCGCACCACTTTTGCAACTTTGGAAGGACAGCCTGTACAGATCATCGCCGAGGATTTCAACCTAACTCTGCCGGTAGCCGACCTCAGCGGCCTTTCCGAGGCTGAAAACAATAAAGAGATCAGGCGCTTAATTGACACGGATGCGCAAACGCCTTTTGATTTGAGCAAGGGGCCTCTGTGGCGGGCGACTTTGATTAGGCGAAGTGACGTGAGTCATGCCCTCATGATATGCATACATCACAGCATCACCGATGGTTGGTCAAAGGACGTTTTCCACAAAGAACTCTTAGCCCTTTATAATGCCTTTTCCAGTGGTCAGCCCTCACCTCTCCCTGAGCTACCGATTCAATACGCTGATTACGCCATCTGGCAAAGAGAATGGCTGCAAGGAGACGTACTCGAACACCACCTTTCCTACTGGAAGCTGCAGCTGGCAGGTGCTCCGCCGATTTTAGAGTTACCAACGGATCGCCCACGCCCAACTCTTCAGACTTTTCCGGGTGGTTATGAGACTTTCACTCTTTCGTCAAGTGTATCTGAGGCGGTTACAGCATTAAGCAAGCGAGAAGGGGCTACCTTGTTTATGACTATGCTGGCGGCTTTACAAATTTTACTGCATCGCTATACCGCACAGAAGGACATCGTTGTGGGGTCTCCGGTTGCTGGCCGTGATCGACCTGAAGTCGAAGGGTTGATTGGATTTTTTGTCAACAACCTAGTCTTGCGAACCAACATGTCCGGCAACCCTTCATTCCGCGAGCTGCTTTCTCGGGTCCGAAAAGTAGTCCTGGACGCCTGTGCTCATCAAGATATCCCATTTGAAAAATTGGTGGAAGAACTTGAGGTGGAAAGAAATCTGACTACCACACCCCTGTTTCAGGTTATGTTCATTATGCTGAATGCTTCGCCACCAAGCCACAAGTTAGAGCAACCAGATCAGAAGGTCGGTCCTCCCATACTTCAGAATAACATGACTTCAAAGTTTGATTTGACGCTATACCTGGAGGAAGCCGAGGAACTGATCGGAACTTTTGAATACAATACCGACTTGTTCGATGCCTCTACCATCAAGCGCATGGCGGGACATTTCTTATGCCTACTGGAAGGTATTGTCAACGATCCTGAGCAACGACTTTCTGAGCTCCCTATTTTAACGCAAGGGGAACGGCAACAACTACTGGTTCAGTGGAATGCCACCGAGATGGAGTACCCAAGGGAGCTGTGTTTTCCTCATCTGTTCGAAACTCAGGCGGCAAAATCGCCGGATGTCGTTGCGCTTGTATTTGAAAATCAACGGTTAACCTATGGCGAACTTAATTCTCGGGCCAACCAATTAGCGCGTTATTTAAGGAAGCTGGGAGTCGGACCGGATAGTCTGGTAGGCATCTGCACTGAGCGTTCACTTGAAATGATGATCGGGTTGCTGGCGGTACTCAAAGCGGGTGGGGCTTATGTACCTTTAGACCCGTCTTATCCTGAAGAACGCCTGGATTACATGCTTTCTGATTCGGGAGCGAAGGTCCTGCTGACTCAGGAGTCGCTCATAGAAGATTTTCAATTTTCGGTTTCCGATTTAAACAAAGTTTGTCTCGACCGCGACTGGAACCAAATTTCTGAAGAGAGCGAATCGAATCCTGAAAGCGAAATAAATGCCGCGAACCTGGCTTATGTCATTTACACCTCCGGCTCCACAGGAAAACCCAAAGGGGTTGCCGTTCAACACGCAAACCTGATGAATTTTTTAACTTCTATGCGCGAAGGACCGGGACTATCCTCAGATGACGCTCTTGTGGCCGTGACCACCCTGTCTTTCGATATTTCGGTGTTGGAGCTTTACCTGCCGCTGACGGTCGGTGCTCGGGTCGTTTTAACGAGTCGGGAAGAAGCCGGAGATGGCCGACGACTGGGCGAAATTTTGACCGATTCCGGCGCAACCGTTATGCAGGCAACGCCGGCCACCTGGCGCATGCTGTTGGACACGGGCTGGAGCGGCAGTAATCAGCTAAAAATGCTTTGCGGCGGTGAAGCCCTGCCCCGTGAACTCGCGAATGAGCTCTTCGAAAAGGGAGCGTCTTTGTGGAACATGTACGGTCCCACCGAGACCACAATCTGGTCGGCTGTACTGAAGATCGAGGATACGGACGGTCCTGTACATATCGGTCCGCCGATTGGCAATACGCAGATTTATATTCTGGACTCGCATCTTCAGCCCGTACCCATAGGAGTTTATGGCGAGCTTTACATCGGCGGAGAGGGTCTGGCTCGTGGGTATCTCAATCACCCTGCATTGACGGCAGAAAGGTTTATTCCTGATCCCTTCTCCGAGGATTCCGGTGTACGATTATATCGTACCGGCGACCTGGCACGTTATTTACCGGATGGCAAAATTGAATTTAGTGGTCGTATCGACCACCAGGTTAAAATTCGTGGCTTCCGTATCGAGTTAGAGGAAATCGAGGCAGTTTGTGTTGAGCACCCTGCTATACAAGAGGCGGTTGTGATGGCAAGAGAAGTGGCAAAAGGCGATATGCGCCTGGTGGCTTATATTAAATATGATACGCACGATGAGCCAACGGTCAGTGAATTACGCCAATACATGAAAGAAAAGCTGCCGGACTATATGGTGCCCTCCCTTTTCGTAACCATGGATACGTTTCCGTTGACGCCAAACGGAAAAATCGACCGCAAGATTTTGCCCATCCCTGTCGGAATGCGTGGGGAAACAGGCAAAGCGCATGAGCCGCCTAACTCCGAGATGGAAAAAGTTATTGCGGGGGTTTGGCAACAAGTTTTAGGGATGAATGATTTTAGCGTGAATGACAACTTCTTTGACATCGGCGGCCATTCACTGCTGTCGATGAAAGTATTGTATCACATTGAAAAAGAATTGGGACTGCGGATCAACCCCCGTGAGATCATGTTTAAGAATTTAGGGCAACTTGCGGCGTTTTGTGAAAAAGAGTTGCAACGGACACAAAAATCCCGATCTAAAGGTAGCCTATTGAAACGCATCAAACAAGCGGTTCATTTATAAACTGCAAGGCATTAGACTTTGGATTATGAATCCCTTTTATTTCGGTAGATCTGAAAAACCGCTGTTTGGCATTTATTATCTCCCACAAAATCATCCAGCGCGCGGAAGCGGTATCGTTCTCTGTTATCCCATGGGACAGGAATATATGTGGATGCACCGCGCCTATCGGCAATTGGCGATGCTTTTTTCTCGTGCCGGGTTTCATGTCCTGCGTTTTGATTATTACGGGTGTGGTGATTCCGGAGGGGACACCGAAGAGGGTGATGTAACTCAATGGCTTGAAGACATTTCAACCGCCATTGAGGAGATAAAAGATTCCAGCGGATTAGACAGCGTGACGCTGGTAGGGTTTCGTTTAGGCGCAACCCTTTCAGTGCTGGCAGGAAGTCAGCGAAATGACGTAGACAACGTTGTTCTCTGGGATCCGGTTGTAAACGGCCGCAGCTACGTCGAAGAATTACTGCAAATGCATCGAGCCTGGGCTGAAAATAATTTGCCGGACCCGGGTTATGCTTCGGAAAACAATGGAAGCCTTGAAATAATGGGATTTCCGCTGACAAACAGGCTGCGCGGTGACCTGGAGAAAATAAATTTACTGAAGATTGAGCAGCGAATTGCCGATCAGGTTTGTTTTGTAGAAAGCGGGAAAGCCTCCGACGTCAGCGTTGTGCGCCATCATCTAAAAAAATTGAGCAATCGCGTTGATTACAATCATATTCCGGGTTCGAAAGAATGGATTCGGTCGGCGGGACTGAATCCGCTTGCGGTGCCAAATCAAATTCTGCAGTCAATTGTCTCTTGGGTGACCGAGGTCAACGCATGAAAGAAAAAACCGTACTTTTAGGTCGCTCGCAATCTTTAATCGGAATCCTTACAAATCCTGGTCCGGAATTCGATGAGCGCGAGCGTCCCGCAATCGTTCTCCTCAATTCGGGACTGCTGCATCGTGTTGGACCAAATCGGCTTTACGTCAAGATCGCCAGGAGATTAGTTGCCGATGGGTTCCTGGTTTTGCGATTTGATTTGTCTGGAATAGGAGATAGTCGGATACCCAACGAAACTCAAGCTTATGATGAGGGGGCCGTTGCCATCACGGACACTCAAGAGGTGATGGATTATCTCTCGGAAACGAGAGGCATCCGCCAGTTTATCTTAATGGGGCTTTGTTCCGGCGGCAGCAATGCCTTTAAAGTGGCCCGTCATGATGAACGGGTCGTTGGCGTAAACCTGATCGAAGGCTTTGCTTTCCCGAGCAGCACCTATTTTGCTCGGGCATATAGTAAATCTCTGTTGAGTTTCAGAAGCTGGTTGCGATTACTCACAGGCAAAAGTGAAATTTGGGGACTCATCCGCGGCCTTATTAGATTCCACACTTCGAAGCAGACGAGAGAACTCACGGAAAATTTGCAGGTGCCCGGCAAGGAAGAGCTACTTTCCGACTTGCAGACCTTAATTGAACGTGAGGTAGATCTGTGCTTTATCTATTCTGCGGATGGAGCCGCATCTTACAATTATCGCAAGATATTTGAAGAAAAAATACAGTCGCTGCCACAATCACAAAGACCACGCGTGGATGTTCTAAATGGTACGGATCATCTTTTCACGCTTTTGTGTCATCAGGAGATGCTCATTGATTTAATCAAGGATTGGCTTTACAATTTCACCCAACCCAAAGAAGTTAAAGAAGTTACAGAAGTGACATAAATGAACAGCAATAGTTGGATTTCCTTCTCTAAACCGAACCCTCAAGCCAAAGATGATCTGCAGGCATGGCACAGCCATACTAAGAATTCCTTCACAGTTCAAATGTTTTCCGGGGATCAATTCTTCCTCCTCTGAGGAAGCTTACCCGATGCTTTAGCAGGCGAAGTGGACACTGGGCATAAACTTCAAGCACAGCCGGGCAAAATAATTGCGTAAGCATTAATTTTAACAAAACACAGTGTAACCTTATTACTCAACAAACTTAACACTTGAGGAGGTGAATTCCATGGCTACCCTGGCGAAACGTATTCAACACGCGGCGGCCTGGCGCTCGCGTCGGGCTATCGCCAATGTGCAGGATTTCAATGACAGTTTTCGCGCATATTTAAACAGGAGGCGATTTGAGAAAGCGCAAGTAGACCCTCGCATTACCTATCCCTGCTATAAGTCGCTAGACGAATATATCGATGTGGAAAGATTGAAATCCCTGGACGGTTACCTCAAAAAGAAAGTAGAGAGGCATCTCAAGGCCGGAAAATGCCCGGAATTTCACACGGGCTTTCAGAAACTGAAGTTATTGAGCCGTACAAAACCTGGTTCAAAACTCATTCCACTAACCGTTTCAAAACAGCCGTATAATTACCTTGATCTCGACAAGCCGGAACTCTGGGAACCTTCTGAGTACGCCAGTGACTTTGCCGATCTCATGGATTTTATCGACACCTTGCCTTTCAAAGCAACGGCCAGAATCATGATTATGGCCGACGATAAAGGCAGAGCTGTTTCGGCGCACAGGGATCACACTCTCACGGACGTAACGCATGAATTCATCTGGTTTCGGACAAACCTAGATAAACCGTTCTACATGCAAAATAGAGAGACGAAGGAAAAGGTTTACGTGGACTCCTATAGCGCCTGGTTCGATACCGTCAATCAGTTTCATGGGGGTGACAGGACCGGAACCTTAGCTATCAGTATTAGAGTAGATGGCATTTTTTCCGATGAATTCAGAGCACAGATTCCGACGCCAGCTTGCAACCCGGCTTCGATTGCGGCGCTATGGGCGAGTTTGTCAAACTAAGAAAATCAATGCCACTTTTGGATTATGACATTGAAGATGCTGTGACAAGTCTTTATTCAAAGGACTGTTAGCGAAAAAGGACCCATCGCATGAAGCCTAAGGAAGCTGATAAAATTATCCGCAAGACGATTCAGATCGATGGCTGGTTTTCGTTCTGGGACGCAAGACTATTTGCATGGATCGATGAAATTCAGAAATCAAACGGTCTCGTAGGCGACATTTTCGAAATCGGCGTCTATCACGGCAAGAGCGCTGTCTTTCTCGGTGCAATGCTAAGCCCCACACGAGAGAAACTCGGCATGTGTGATGTTTTTGAGGCCCAAACCAAGAAGGTTCCAGGCTCTGCCACTGGGGATCGGCAGATCTTAGAACACAATTTGAAAAGATATCTGTATCATCGTGTTGACACACACGTTTTCGCGAAATCTTCCGCTGAACTAACTGTAGAAGAAATTGGAAGGAATCACCGGTTCATTTACATAGACGGTGGGCACACTGTGGATGATGTACTTAGCGACCTTAAACTCGCGGCATCTTCATTGATTGAAGAAGGAGTGATTGTGCTTGATGATGCAATGGCGCCCGTCTGGCCAGGTATTGCTGAGGCTATTTTTCACTTTCTATTGAGTGATAAACGATTCTGTGCAATTGTCTTAGGGTTTAACAAGATGGTTTTGGTCAGGCGAAAAATTGCAGGTCTTTACACTCGACAAATCGATGATGAGGAGTTGCGCGTTAATTATAAGTTTGGTTATCCGTGTCATTGGAAAAAAATTCCTTTCATGAACCATCCACTTCGTGTTGTTTATATTCCTGGCAATACTCTGCGCACCTCTCTCACCCGACGGACGAAGTTGATACAATACTACCAACAGCACAACTGGCCAAAACATCCTTCGCTTCGGCCAATTGTGTTATTGGCCAAATCTATCGTGCGGCAAGAAAGATGATGACCTAAGATCTGTTAAGTCTGGTACAGAGTATGCATTCTTCATAAACGAATGTTGGTCTCTCAAAAACCATGACTGCCGAAATGACATTCATTGTGGGTTTTATTCTGACCACGCCCTCAAGCTTTGAGGAGGATATCAATGAGTACACTGGCGAAACGTATTCAGCATGCGATTGCCTGGCGTTCGCGGCGGGCCGTTAGTGAAATGCGGGTTGCTTATCGTACCTTTCGCATTGCTAAGGCAAGTAAGCATGAGCAACAAGAAGTTGATCCGCGAATTGCGTATCCATGTTACAAATCAATGGATGAATATATCGATGTGCTGCGACTAAAATCTCTGAATGAATCTATCACGAGAAAAGTAAAGGCTTACCTCCGGGCTGGACACGGAGAGAATTTTCATACGGGCATTCTAAAGAGGAAAATTCTTGCTCCTTCGAGACCGGGTTCCATAGTCATTCCATTAAGCGTTTCTAAAAGTGGTTTTGAGTATTTCGATCTCGATAAGCCGGAGCAGTGGCAGCCCTCCGAGTTTGCTAATGATTTTGCCGATCTCATGGATTTTATCGCTACGCTGCCTTTTAAGACCACCGCCAGGATGATGATTATGGCTGACGACAAAGGCAAGGCGGTTACGGCTCACAGAGATCATTCACGTAAGGATGTAAAACATGAATTCGTCTGGTTTCGGACGAACCTCGATAAACCGTTCTACATGGAAGACGGGAAGTCAAAGCAGAAAGTCTACGTCGAGTCCTATAGTGCGTGGTTCGATACGGTCAATCAATTTCATGGGTCTGACAAAACCGGAAAATTGGCCATCAGCATAAGAGTGGATGGACATTTTTCTGACGAGTTTAGAGCAAAGGTCCCAACGCCAGAATGCAACCCGGCATCCACGGCGGCCCTCTGGGCTTGTTTGTCAAGCTGATTAAACCAGAGGAAAGCGCAACGGCTTCCAAACATTCTAGAAACTGAGATAGCCTCTATCAAATGGAGAAAACGTTATGTCAAACCCAATTGTAAAAAAAGTATTGCTGTTTATAGTTATTGCAGTCCTTATGCTCATCTCCTTTGTGTATGGCGTGATGTCTGTCCGGCGTGATAATTTTGCTTACAGCATATATAAGTATTTCTATCAGCAGAAACGCGCGGTTTTTGCTGATACCGACCGCAAACGCGACGGCATCTGGCACAGAGCGCGAAATCATCTCGGGCATCAAGAGTTGACTGATGAACAACAGGAAGCCATGGCGAAGATTTCCGGACTGCCTTACTTAAAAGGATACAATTCTGCTCCGGATGTCGAAAACGTGACCGTTTATAACGAGAAGCTTGCCCATGACGGACTGAATTTTGTTGTCTCTGCCGACGCTGCAAAGGCGTTTTTGATGGACATGAAAGGCAATATTTTGCATGAGTGGCGAAAAGATTTTGAACAAGTCTGGCCAGAGCAGGGGATACCTAATATTTACAAAACCTATTGGCGCCGTGCTTATCTTCTAGACGATGGGGAACTCTTGGCCATGTTCATGAACTTTGGTTTGATAAAATTGGATAAAGATTCTAATCTACTTTGGGCGTATAAAGGCGGCTGTCATCACGATCTGTTCATCGGTGAAGAAGGCGATATCTATGTTTTGACGCGTGCAATCAAGAAGCACGACGGTCTGGAGCTTGAGTCGATGGTGTTCGATCGCCCGATTTTGGAGGATTTTATCACGGTCCTGACTCCATCGGGGAAGGAAATCAAGAAAATTTCGTTGGTTGACTGCTTTCTCAATTCCGCTTATGCGCCCTTGCTTGAACACATCAAAGTTCCGGTAGATATTCTGCATGCCAATACCATAGAACCCATAGATGGTCGTGTCGCCCATCGTTATCCTATGTTCCAAAAAGGCCGTATTTTGGTGTCCATGCGGGAAATTCACACGATAGCTGTTATTGACCTGGAACAGGAAAAAGTAACCTGGGCCATGACCGGAATGTGGAAATATCAACATGAGCCACGACTTTTACGTAACGGCCATATCCTGGTTTTTGACAACCGGGGTAATGATGGTAAGTCGCAGGCCCTCGAATTTGATCCTTTGACCCAGGAAATCGTCTGGAGTTACCGGGGAGACCCTCCTGAGGCATTCTACTCCAGAGAAGCCGGAACAATTCAACGTCTTCCCAATGGCAATACGCTTATCACTGAGTCTGAAAATGGCCGAGGTTTTGAAGTCACCAAAGAGGCTGAAATCGTCTGGGAGTTTTTCAACCCTTATCGAGCTGGTGAGAATAATGAACTCATTGCCGCGCTATACGATGTGGTTCGATTTGAGCAAGACCAACTTGATTGGTTGGCGTTAGATCCTAAAGATTAGGGATCGGCATAGAAGGTGAAGTTATTTATATTTTTCAGGATTTACAAAAAAACTACCAAGCGATGGTAGAAAAATAACCTGGAAAAGTTGATTTATGAATTTGGGATAATGGTAAAATTCCACTGTGGCAAAATTTTATAGTTACTGAGATTGACTTCTGTCATTTGTTCATCTGAAATTCCTATGCCTTTTTCATACTTTTTCTGATGCAAAACAGCTTCGATCCCTAATCCTTGCCTGGTGGTCGTCTCTTGGATGTATCGCAGCATGATTTCATCTGAGCGAAGCGTCATTTCGACCCAGCTTAGGCTTATAAAACCGTACATTCGATGGTCAATGGGATTCCACTTTCAAGCGCCGCTCAAAGACTCTATTTTCAAGAAGTAAATGAGATGCCCGTGATTTTCAAATGGAAGTACACACTTGATGACATCTCCAGGGTGTCGAATGCCGCATAACTGTTTGCTATGTTAATTAATTAATTAGTTTAGAAATCGAATATCTGGTCTAGATATGGATAAAGAAGCGTGGAGCCACTAAAGTTTTTTGGTGTGGAGCTTGGTATGAATAAAAAGTCTTGTTTGGTTATTTTTGTGTTTCTGGTATTGTTCACCATAATAGATGTCCAGTCTGCATTCGCTTATATTGGTCCAGGAGCCGGGTTTGCTTTTTTAAGTTCATTCTTAATGTTGTTTGCTAGCTTTTTTATGGCCTTTTTCACGTTGCTTACATGGCCGGTTCGTGTTTTGGTGCGATTTTTCAAACGTAGAAAAGCATTGGCAAATGCAAAGACTGAAAGGGTTATTATACTTGGCCTCGACGGACTTGAACCAATAATCACGGAGCGTATGCTGAAAGAAGTTAAATTGCCTAATTTGCAAAAACTTCAGGAACAAGGGTCCTATGCTCGATTGCAAACCACATATCCTGCTCTTTCTCCGGTGGCATGGTCTGCTTTTTCAACTGGGGTAAATTCCGGACGTCACAACATATTTGATTTTCTTTCACGTAATCGCCATTCCTACCTACCGGAATTAAGTTCTTCTAAGGTAGGAATTCCAAGCCGCAAATTATCACTTGGCAAATATGAGATTCTGCTTGGCAAACCTGTGGTTCGATTTTTACGAAAAAGTGAGAGTTTTTGGAAAATTTTAGGAGACAGGGGTATTTTTAGCCATGTTCTGAGAGTACCGATTACTTTTCCTCCAGAAAAATTTAATGGAGCCATGCTTTCTGCAATGTGTGCTCCCGATCTTTGGGGAACGCAAGGCACCTTTTCTTATTTTACCTCCGACGAATCCATCGATCAAATCAACAAAGGCGGAGAAAGGTCGGTCGTCAAACTTGTCGGTGACAGGGTTGAGGGATTCATAAAAGGCCCGGAGAATGCGATCAAGAAAAGCAAAGAACTCATGAAACTGCCTTTTGTCGCCGATATTTTGAACAACAAAGAAGCAAAGCTGATCGTCGATAAACAAAAGATTCATCTGACAAAAAATCAATACTCGGATTGGATCGAACTAAAATTCAAGGCCGGTCTCGGGATTAAGGTTCAGGGGATCGCACGGTTTTATCTGCTGGAAACGCGACCTCATTTCCGTCTCTACATGACACCAATCAACATCGATCCCGAAAAACCGGCTCTGCCGATTTCTTATCCTTACTTTTACTCAGTGTATTTTTCAAAATTGTTCGGAAAATATGCCACCCTTGGGTTGGCGGAAGACACCTGGTCGCTGAACGAAGGCATTCTCGACGAAAAGGCTTTTCTCGAACAGGCCTACCTGATTCACGAAGAAAGGGAGAAGCAGTTTTTTCATGCCCTCGATAAGACCAAAAAGGGACTGTGTGCCGTGGTCATCGATGCCACGGACCGGATTCAGCACATGTTTTTCAGAACACTCGAAGGGGATCATCCCGCCAACAAGGACAAGGAAAACGAAAAATATCAGAACGTGATCGAAGATCTGTACACGCGCATGGATGATCTGGTCGGACGCACGATGGCGAAAATCAATGAGGATGATGTCTTGATGGTCATTTCCGATCACGGTTTCAAGTCGTTCCGCCGCGGCATCAATTTGAATGCATGGTTGAAACAGAACGGTTATTTGGGGCTCAAGGACGGTGTCACCGAAAGCGGAGAATATTTTCAAGACGTCGACTGGAGCCGAACCAAAGCTTATGCGTTCGGCCTGGCCGGGATTTATCTCAATGTGAAGGGACGCGAAAAGCACGGAGTGGTCGCTCCCGGAGAGGAATATGAGACGTTGAAAGCGGAACTGATTCAGAAACTCTCCGGACTCAAAGATCCCGACACCGGCCAGGTCGCCATTACTGAAATGTTTGATAGTCACAAGATCCACAACGGCCCGTATGTGAGCGAGGGTCCGGACTTGATCAGCGGTTACAACATCGGCTATCGCATTTCCTGGAATGGTGCCACCGGCGTGATCAACGACCAGTTGTTCGAGGACAACGTCAAAGCCTGGAGCGGTGATCACTGCATCGACCCGCGTCTGGTGCCGGGGGTCATTTTTGCGAACAAAAAGCTTGCGGCTGAAAAGCCCGCTTTGATCGATATCGGGCCGAGCGTGCTGGATCTGTTTGGAGTCGAAATTCCGCGACATATGGAGGGACGTCCGATATTCGATGGACAGCCATGGTCGCCCGCATCCAAACCGGAGGCAACAAAAGCTACGAAACGTGAAGAGAAAAAGGAGGTCGCGACGCTCGATGAATAAATGCGTGTATCCAATAGGAGTGCTGTTATTATGCTTTCTAAGCCTCATCGCATGGAAGGGCTGTGGAACGGGTGAGGCCATGGCTCCGCAAAACAAAATGATCGTCATGGGATTTGACGGCATGGACCCTCAGCTGCTGACACAATACATGCACGAAGGCAGGCTGCCAAACTTTTCAAAAATGGTTAGTCAAGGCCATTTTAAGCCGCTCGGCACCAGCAACCCGCCGCAGAGTCCGGTGGCCTGGTCGAACTTTATCACCGGAATGAACCCTGGCGGGCACGGCATCTATGATTTTATCCATCGTGATCCAGAGTTGATGATTCCCGTCACCTCTACAACTGAGACACGGGGTTCCTCCCGAACCATCAAACTTGGAAAATGGTTGATTCCAATTTCCAGTGGCGAGGTAGAGAATCTGCGCAAAGGCAAGGCCTTCTGGAACATTTTGCAAGATCACGGCGTGCCCACAACTATTTTCAAGGTCCCGGCCAATTTCCCGGCGGTGGAATCCGAGGCCAAAACCCTGAGTGGTATGGGCACACCGGATTTGCTCGGCACGTTTGGAACATTTTCGTATTACACCGACGATCCACCTGAAAACCACAATGACATCTCTGGCGGTATCGTGTATCCGATTCAGATGATCAATAATTCTGTTGAAACCAAGCTCGTCGGTCCGACGAACACATTTCGTGAGGACAAGCCGGACGCGACCATTCCTTTTAAAGTCTGGCGCGATCCCGAAAATCCAACAGCCAAGATCGCGATTCAAGGTCACGAAATTGTTCTTATGGAAAAAGAGTGGAGTGATTGGATCCAGATTGAGTTCGATCTTTTGCCAGTAGGACTGCAATCGGTAACCGGTATTTGTCGATTCTACCTGAAAGAAGCGCGACCCAATTTCAAGCTCTATGTTACTCCGGTGAATATCGATCCGTCTAATCCGGCGCTGCCTATCTCGACCCCGGAAGAGTACGTCCACGAGTTATTCGATTGCTGCGGTCATTTTTACACGCAGGGGATGCCGGAAGATACCAAAGCGCTGTCATGGGGTGTGTTCGATTATCATGATTTTCACAGCCAGAGCCAAAACGTATTTCAGGAAAGACTGCGGATGTTTGACTATGTGTTCAACAACTTCGAAGAAGGCATGCTGTTCTTCTATTTTTCGAGTACTGATTTGAACGCCCACATGTTTTATAACATGATCGATCCAGAACACCCTTCTTATGATCCGGAGAAAGCAGAGGAATTTCACGATGTCCTGGCGAGGATATATGAAAAAGTCGATGGAGTAGTTGGCCAAATTTTAAAGAGGATAGACGACAAAACAACTCTAATCCTGATGTCCGATCACGGGTTTGCTCCTTTCAGACGTGCGATTCATCTGAATACCTGGCTGAAAAATGAGGGCTACATCGCGCTTGCAGACGAATCGAAGCAGGCAGAGAGCGAGTATTTCCTCAATGTCGATTGGTCTAAGACGCGACTTTACGGACTGGGCTTCAACAGCATTTATGTCAACCTGAGAGGTCGGGAAGCCAATGGAATCGTAGGCCACGCTGAGCGGGAAGCCCTGTTGGATGAGGTCTCTCAGAAGCTCCTCGCAATGCGCGATCCGGAAAACGGCAACAAGATTGTGGACCGAGTCTACCATGCACGAGATATCTACTCAGGCCAGCAACTGGAAAAAGCACCGGATCTGGTGGTCGGGTACAACAGAGGATATAGAGCATCGTGGGAGACGACTGTCGGTAATTTCCCGCTCGAATGGATTCAAGACAATATGGATACCTGGAGCGGCGACCACTGTATGGCGGCTGAACTCGTGCCCGGCATTATCCTGACCAACAAGGAAATCAAATCCCCCAACCCCATGTTGTACGATCTGGCACCAACGATTTTAGCAGAATTCGGTATCGAACCACACAGTCAAATGCTGGGAAACTCCATATTTCAAGCCTCAAATAAGGAGGACGACTATGCGTGGACCCAAGATCAGACTCGATAAGGAGCTTTACGATCGCGTGAAACGCTATGCTGAAATTGTTGGCTACTCATCAGTCAATGAATTTGTAACCCACGTTCTCGAAAAAGAACTCTCTTCCGTTGATGAGTCCGAATCGGAGGAAGAGGTCAAAAAGCGACTGCAGGGATTGGGATACCTATCTTAAGCTGTATAACGTTCTGTGCGGAAGTCGGGGTTTCTTTAGTTTGACGGAAAAAATGACGATCAAGTAAAAAAGAGTAGAGATGGATATTTTCAACCAGATTATCAATTTTATTTTTGGTATTCTCTTTATGCCCTTTCAGAGTATCGATCCGGTCTGGGGCATGATCGTGATCTCCTTTCTGACAGGAATCGTGATGCTGCTTGTTTTCAAGATAACTTCTGATCAGAGAGGAATCAGGCGGGCGAAGGATCTGGTCAAAGCGCATTTCCTCGCGATCCGGTTGTACCGGGATGACATCACTCTCATGTTCGAGACCATGCGCAATATTCTAGCGAGCAACCTCGGGTATATCAAAAAATCGTTGCGTCCCATGCTGTTTCTCATTGTGCCAGTAGCGTTGATTTTGGTGCAACTGGGGGTGCGGTATGAATTCCGGCCGTTACAGGTCGGGGAAAGTACCGTCTTAACCTTACGGCTGCAGAAAAATGCTACGTTTGAAGATCTTAAAAATGTTGAGCTTGAGCTACCTGAAGGCTTGAAGTTAGCAGCGCCCCCGGTCAGAATCGAGATGTTGAAAGAGATCAGCTGGCGTATCACGGCTGAGGAGACTGGGGTTTATGATATCGGGATGCTGTTAGAAGAAAATCGGATTGAGAAACGTATGCACGTGGTGGATGAACTGGTGCAAGTTACGCCCCAAATTGCAAGCGATTTTACGACCCCACTCATTTTTCCTGGTGAGCGTAAACTGAACAAGACGGCCTTTGCGTCTTCGATCAGCTTAAATTATCCGCGGCGGGATTTTACGTTTTTCGGCCTTGACATCCACTGGCTAATCGCGTTTTTTGTCCTGAGCGTGGTCTTCGGGTTCGCGTTTAAGAACGTGATGGGAGTCGAGGTTTGAAGTTGGTCGAACAAACGGGTCTCTTGAAAATAAACTCACTGTTGCAACCTGTGCTCATGAACAGATCGAAAAGTGACTGTCACGTGGGGCTTTGGTTTGCCATGGTTAGGTTGATTTGACGAGAATGGTATCTCCGAAGATACATGCGATTTTTAGTTTTTAAACAAATTACTTCGGAGC
>JABAHQ010008949.1_pt1 | contig 15987 bp, 15 predicted proteins | sample 7062091 | NCBI WGS metagenome assembly JABAHQ01 (sample SAMN14534359, study PRJNA622989) | marine sediment metagenome | biome: marine biome [ENVO:00000428]; feature: marine pelagic biome [ENVO:01000023]; material: deep marine sediment [ENVO:00002113] | place: India: Gulf of Kutch | collected...
CCTGTATCCCCTCCTTGGTAAGGAGGGGAACCGGCCAGCGTGACGCTGGACCCAATCGGGCAAGGCCCGGAGCTGATTTTAATCCTGTCACCCTGAGCCTGTCGAAGGGCGACATTTAAGGAAGAAGCCCCCCGGCCCCCTTCGGAGAAGGGGGAGCCAAACCATTAGGGAAGGAGCTATCAACCACCCCTAACCCCTCCTTAGGAAGGAGGGGGATAACCACCAACCAAGGTTTTACATTACGAGCGGAGGTACTCCGCAGGACCTGCCTTATGCGCGTTATGGGAATCGATCCCGGAAGTCTCTGCACCGGTTACGGCATTGTCGAAGAAACCCCCGCCGGGCTTTCCAGCGTCCATTTCGGGAGCATCAAAAGTTCCTCCAAACATCCCTTTGAGCGGCGCTTGAAAAATATCTACGACGGCCTGACGGCGGTCATGGAGGAATACCAGCCGGAAACGGTGGCGGTGGAGGATGTGTTTTTCGCCGCCAACGCCAAGTCGTCCATCAAGCTGGGACAGACGCGCGGTGTGGCCCTGCTGGCGGCGGCCAACCGGGACATTGCACTGGCCGAGTACACGCCGCTGGAGGTCAAGCAGGCGGTGACCGCTTACGGCCGGGCGGACAAGCGGCAGGTGCAGGACATGGTCGCCACTCTGTTGAAGCTCAGGGAAAAACCGGAACCGCTGGACGCCTCGGACGCGCTGGCGGTCGCCATCTGTCATCTCAATTCGTATCAGGCGCGGGAGCGTCTCAAAACCGGAGCGTAACCCCGCATGATCGCGCATCTGTCAGGCCAGTTGACGCAGAAGTCCCCGGTGTCGGTGGTGGTGGACGTGCGCGGCGTGGGTTATGAGATCTTCGTTCCGCTGACCGTGTATTACCAGCTTCCGGATACCGGCACCGCGGTGAACCTGCACATACACACGCACCTGCGGGAGGATTCGCTCAAGCTGTTCGGATTCCTGAGCGCCGACGACAAACGGATTTTTGAAGCGCTGATCCGCATCAGCAAGGTCGGCCCCAAGATGGCCCTCGCCATTTTGTCCGGCATGACGACGCAGGATCTCACCCAGGCGGTGTTCAATCATGATATTTCCAGGCTCAGCGCCGTTCCGGGAGTGGGACGCAAAACCGCCGAGCGGCTGGCGCTGGAGCTGAAGGACAAACTGTCCGAAATGAATCTGGAGCCCGCCGCCGCTTCCGGTACGGAACCCGCGGGAGGTTTGCAGGAGGACGCCGTCTCCGCGCTGGTCAACCTGGGATACAAAAAGGCGCAGGCCGAGCAGGCGTTGAAAAAAGTCTGGCGGGACGATCCCAAACCCACGCTGGAAGAATTGATCAAGGACAGTTTGAACCGTTTGTCTTGAAGAAGACCGTTGTATAAATAGTTATTGGGTTGAAAAAGGAAAAATTCATCAACCACCCCCAGAAGGAGACCTTTGCATAAGTACCCATTTTCAAACCTTCAAGGGGTCATTCGATTATTTCCTCTCCCCTAAAGGGGGAGCACCCACAGGGTGACGGATTAAGGTGAGGGGGTCTTTTAAAACCATACGATATCAAGGGCATGGACCGGACCCCCCTCACCCTGCCCTCTCCCCATGAGGGGAGAGAGGTTTTGGTTTTTCGCCGAACCGGGAAACACCGGGTTATGCAAAACTCTCCTTTGGAAGGAGGGGAGAAGTTAGGCAAAGGTCTCGTCCTTAGGGAACCGACATGAGCATCGAACGCGACATTCCACCCGAACGGGACCTGGCCCTCGGCGCCACGCCGCAGGACGTCCAGTTCGAATCCAACCTGCGTCCCCACACCTTTGACGAATACACGGGACAGGACAAAATCAAAAAGAATCTGGAGATCACCCTGTCCGCCGCCAAGATGCGCGGGGAGTCGCTGGACCATGTGTTGTTTTACGGTCCGCCGGGCCTGGGCAAAACCACGCTGGCGCATATCATGGCGTCGGAGATGGGGTCGAACCTCAAAACCACTTCCGGGCCGGTGATTGAAAAATCGGGCGACCTGGCGGCTCTGCTGACCAATCTCAAGGAAGGCGACATTTTATTCATCGACGAAATCCACCGCCTGCCGAAACAGATCGAGGAAATCCTGTACCCGGCCATGGAGGATTACCAACTGGACATCATCATCGGCCAGGGTCCGAGCGCGCGTTCGATCAAGCTGGACCTGCCGCCGTTCACCCTGGTGGGGGCGACCACGCGGGCGGGGTCGCTGACCTCCCCCCTGCGCGACCGGTTCGGGGTGGTGCATCGTCTGGACTTTTATACGGCGGAGGAGCTGGGAATCATCCTGCACCGTTCCGCCAAAATTCTGGAGGTGGAAATGACGGAGGCGGGGTGCCGGGAAATCGCCCGCCGCTCGCGCGGAACGCCGCGCATCGCCAACCGCCTGCTGAGGCGCGTGCGCGATTACGCCCAGGTGAAAGGCGACGGCCTGATCGATCCGGATATCGCCAACCGCGCGCTGGAGTTGATGGAAGTGGACCACGCCGGGCTGGACAAGATGGATCACAAACTCCTGCTGACCATGATCGAACAGTTCAAGGGCGGTCCGGTGGGCATCGAAAGCCTTGCCGCGTCCATCCACGAAGAACGGGAGACCATCGAAGATATTTATGAACCCTACCTTCTGCAACAGGGTTTCATCCACCGCACCCCGCGCGGAAGAGTGGCCACGCCGACGGCGTTCGAGCATTTCGGCAAAGCCCAGCCCCGGCCAGACAATCAAAGTTCCTTATTCTGATCTCACTGAGGCCTCCCCTCCTTCCGAAGGAGGGGGGTAAAATCCAAACAAAGATTCTTCGTCGCCTGCGGCTCCTCAGAATGACAATCGTTTCTCTCTGTCATTCCGAGCGGAACATTGTGGAGCGAAGAATCTATGTTTTGATTTTTTTAGTCGCCCGATTCATCGGACGGTTTTGAAAAGAGCCTCATAAATGAGGCAACTATAGAAATGAGGAAAGGTTCATCAACCACCCCCAGCCCCTCCTTTGGAAGGAGGGGAGCCTTATTTCAATTGTGCACGAAGATCATCGACAGGTATCAACCGTCAGCACTCTCTCTCCGGGGAGGAGTTCCAGATTTCCTGGAAGCGGGCGAGGAAGGCGTCATCCATTTTCGTGGTGCCCAGAATATCGGGGGTCTGGTAGGTGGTGAAGCCGTGGAAGTCCCGGCTGCCGGTGGCGACCAGGTCGAATTCTTCCGCGAGGGAGAGAAAATAATCGACCTTGCCCATTTTTTCATGGTGCGGGTAAATGCATTCCAGCCCGAGGAGCCCCTTGCTTTTCAAATCCGCCACCATCTCCGGTACGCCTTCCAGCTTGCGGCCCTTGTCGGGATTGTAGAGTGAATAGGTTCGCTCCCCGGGGTGCGCCAGCACCGGCACGCCGTTGCTTTCCCGCACCATGCGCAGGGCTTCCGCCATCTCCAGGTTTTCCTTTTCGATGTTGTATTTGACCAGATAGCGGTCAAACGCGTCGTTGGTGGATTTGACAATTCCCAGACGCACCATTTCGCGCGCCAGATGCGGCCGCGCCAGCACCCCCTCCGAGGCTTTTTTGACATTGTCGAAGGTGATCGATCCCCGGAAACGGTCCGGAATCACCTCGTTGATCCTGGCGATCAATTGGTGCATGCGGTCTTCGCGCGCCTCCTTCATTTTCTCCACGCGAACCCACAGTTCCGGCCGGATCGATTCGACGGATTTGAAATACGCCAGAAGATGCAGGTTGAAGTCCCGGTACTGAACGGTGATCTCGATTCCGCAAAACGCGAAGACGTCGGAACCGCGCGCGGCTTCCATGAACTCCGGCAGGCCGGAAAACGTATCGTGATCGGTGAGCGCCATGATCCCCACGCCGTTCTGCCGGCCGATGCCGATCAACTCGGCGGGGGAAAACTCGCCGTCGGAAAAAATCGAGTGCATGTGAATTTCGGATTTGAGAGGGGCCATGAAATAATTGAAACCGGGTTTCCTCAGGAGATTCGCAAACCGTTTAGATTCATACTATCTGGTTTTGACTCAAAAGGAAACCCGTCTCATACAAATCAGGCGGATTTCTTTCCCGGGGTTTCATTTCCTATATGCCGTCTATTTGAGGTAGAATTTCAGTAACGGACAGACAATGGATAACCCGGAGAAAATTGAATTGCGCCGACGCCATCCCCATCCAATCCTTGCCTTCGTTTTAACCGCTGTGCTGATAGGCGTGGCCGGCCAGGCGGAGCCCCCGTCGCGCGAACTGTTGATTGTTTATTCCGGCAACGCGCTGGGAGAACTGAAACCCTGCGGTTGCGACAAGGAGGAGGACCAGGGCGGTATCGAGCGGCGGATGGGTTATTTGAAACGACGGCAGGCTTCGAAAACCCAAACCCTCCTGGTCGATTTGGGAGACAACTTCAAAAAACCCACCCGTCAGGGCAAGCTGAAGGCGCAGACCATGATGAAAGCCCTGGCCCAAATGCAGTACGATGCCATTACACCGGGCGATAAGGATCTGGTTTACGGCAACGGGTTTCTTGCCAGCGGCGGACCGCTTCCCTGGGTGTCCGCCAATTTACGGCTCGATGGATTTTCCATGCCCGCCTCCAAAACCCAAGTATTGGATAATGGATTGAAGGTATTCATCACCGCGGTGGCCGATCCGGATCTGTTTTACACCTCGCCGGATTCCAATATCCGGTTGAGCGATCCCCGGGAGGCCTTCCGGCGCCAATTGAAGCGGGCCCGGGAATCCGAGCCGCCGGACCTGGTGGTGGTTCTTACCCATATGCCGCGCGACAAAGGTGTTCGGTTTCTCGATGTTCCGGGGGTGGATGTGGTCATCAACGGTCATATAGAAAAGGACTCCGACAAAATCGATATGAACCCGGTGATCAAGGACGGAAAGATTTTCGTTCAACCCGGTCCCCTGGGACAGAAAATGGGGGAGTTGTTCGTTCGAATCGATGGCAAGGGCCGGAAAACCTTCCGGCAGAAAATGGTCCGGCTGGGTTCCCAGGCGCCGATGGATCCGGAGATGACACGGCTGTACGATGAATATAATGCTCAGGTAGAAGAAATATTTTTAGACACGCTGGCAGCCAAGCGGAAGAAAAAGGAGAGCCGGGTGTACGCCGGCGACCAAACCTGCGCCCCCTGCCATGCCGAGGCCCACAATATCTGGTCCCAATCCAAACACAGCGGCGCCTACCAGGCGCTCCAGGAGGTGAACAAATCCTTCGATCCGGAATGTCTGGCCTGCCATACCGTGGGGTTCGGCCAGCCCGGCGGGTTTATCAGCGAAATCGATACGCCGAACCTTAAAAACGTGCAGTGCGAAGTGTGCCATGGGCCGCGATGGGAACACAGCCGGAACCCCGAAGGCGGCTTTGCGCAGGAAGCCCGGAAAGCCTGCGGCCGCTGTCATGTCAAAAAACACAGCCCAAAATTCGATTTTTCCCGGTATTGGCCGCGAATCCGGCATTAAAATTTTCCTGCACTTGACTTCCCACTTTGCCGTTATTTTTTATATAATAAAAACATATTCAACTGATTAGGAGATTTCATGAAAACCGTTAGCGCGCTGATACTGGCTTTTGCCCTGATCCTGCCCGCCGCCTGGGCGGGTGAGAAACCCCGCCCGATCAAAGGCAAATACGAGGTGGTGGGGAATCTTTCCAAACTTAAGAATATCAAGCAGATTGAGATGATTGAGTTTTTCAACTACTCCTGCGGCCATTGCTACCGGTTTCTGCAAACCTCCAAACGACTCCATAAAAAGTACAAGGGCAAACTTCATCACATCAAATATCCGATCTATTTTGAGAAGCAGAATCCCTATCCCGCCATGGCGTATTACATTGCCGATGAACAGGGCGTGGAAAAAAAGTTCACCAACGACTTGTTCTATACAAATTTCGAATTGAGCACCAATATCTTCCAGCCCCGGGTGATCAAAATTCTGGCGAGGGAACACGGCATCGAAAAGGAAATGACGGCGGGAATGCAGTCGCCCATCATCAAAGCCAAGGTGCAACGGTCCATGGACCTTTCAAACCAGTACAAAACGCGGGAAACCCCGACAATTATCATCAACAAAACCCTTAAGGTCGCCCCGAGCATTGCCGGGGGCAATGTCGACAAGATGACGGACAATCTTGAAATCATATTCGACGATCTGCTGAAACGCTAATTCAACTCCGTGAAACTCATGAATCCTCGATCCTTTAAAAAATATTTGCTGGGAGTGCTGCTGGTCCTCCTGGGATTTTTCCTGGTTCAGCCTGCCGGACTTCAGACCTCGAACCTGTTTCAAACCCGGCCTGCCTATGCCGGCTTTTTCAACGATGACCTCGACGTGTTCGACGAGGTGCTGGAGCTGATCGCGGACAATTATGTGTATCCCCCCGACTTCCGAAAGCTGTTCGCCGTGGCGATCGGCGAGATGGTTCAGCCTTATAAGGAGCATGGCCTCACTGTCGCCTCCGTCAACTCAGGCCAAACCCTTTCGGTGAAAGGCCGTCAATTCAGCTACCGGCTCACTTACAGCCAGAAAGACAATATGGAAATATTGCGCGGGATGTTCGATTTTCTCAGCCGGGAGCTGGGCGATAAAGTCAACAAAAGAGACATGGAGGAAAACGCCATCCGCGGTATGCTCGACTCACTGGATCCCTATTCGGTCTACCTGGACCCTGGGGAGTTCGAACGGTCGATGAGAGATACCGAAGGCCAGTACGGGGGCGTGGGGATGGTCATCACCCTGCAGGATTTGAAATTGACCGTGGTCCGGGTACTGAGAAATTCTCCCTCGGCACGAGCCGGCATTCTGCCCAACGACATTATCACCCGCGTGAACGGCGAGGAAATCAAGGGTATGCAGATCCAGGAACTGGCCTCCAGACTCCGGGGCTACCCCAACACTCAGGTGGAAATCGATGTGTTCCGTCCTTCCACCAAGGTGACGCACACGATGAAACTGACGCGGGAAATCATCTCCATTGAAACCGTTCTATACAAGTATCTGGGTGACCGGACGGCTTATATCGGGATCAGCAGTTTTTCCAAGCAGACCAACGACCAGCTGGAAAAAGCGCTGGATCAGGCCCGCCGGGACGGCGCGGAGGCGTTGATTCTGGATTTGCGGGACAACCCCGGCGGTCTGCTCAGCCAATCGGTCAAGGTGGCGAGCCATTTTCTCCAGGAGGGACAACTGATCGTTTACACCCAGGGACGGGACCCGAAGGACACGCAAACCTACGAAGCGGTGTTCGACGACCCCTGGCGTCACAAACCCCTGGCGGTCCTGATCAACAGCCACAGCGCCAGCGCTTCGGAAATTGTCGCGGGATCGCTCAAGGATTCCGGCAAAGCCCTGATCCTGGGAGAAAACTCCTATGGCAAGGGATCGGTCCAGACCATTTTTCGAATCAGCGACGGCTCCGGATTGCGCCTCACCACCTCTAAATATTACACCCCTTCCGGGATCGATATCACGACCTACGGAATCGTTCCGGAAATTCAGATTCAGATGGATGTTTCCGGTCTGCCCGAAGTCCCGAATCCGGGCAGGCATAAAAACCGCCGCGCCAACCACCCCCTGGGCAAGCCGATCATGGTGAAGGAGTCGGAGCTCCAGAACTTTCTCAAGAAAAAAGGTAAAACGGTTAACGGCGAAACCGATCTGCTTGTGGATTTCGCCCAAATGGCGATCAACAATCCCCCCCAGACCAACAAAAGCCATGCTCTGGCCAAAGCCAGGGAACTGGCGGCGAATATTCACCATTACTGAACCCCTATGGGGTTGAGGGGAGAAACGACAGGAATGAACCTTATCGATATTGATTATGACAAGGGAATCGTCAAAAGCGATTTCTTTGAGTGGCAAATTGTCTTCAATGAAAACAACAAGTACCTTCTGCTGCAACGGGAAGACAAAGGGAAGTTCCGGGCGGCGGAAGCGGATGTCAAAAAGAAACAAATCTGGGAAGTGAGCGAAATCACCTACCACAGCCCGGACGGGGATTTATACGTGTTTGAAGAGGATACCGGAATTTCGAAGCTTTAACCCTCCCTCAGGCGACTCCGCATTAAAACAATTTCAGCGACTTCAGGTGCCCCAGTTTTTGTTTGAGGGTTTGCTTCGTGTGGTCGGCAAGGAAATTTCCCCGCAGGTCGAGTTTCCTGAGTTTGGGGAAATTTTCAGTGTTGGCGAGAGCCAGGCCGCCCTGATCGCGCACCTCGTTAAAACTCAGCCCCAGTTTTTCGAGTTTGGGCAATCCTTTGGAGCCCGCCAGGGCCACGACCCCGTTGTCCAGCAGGTAATTGTGTCTCAATTCCAGTTTTTTGAGATTACCCAATTTATCGGAATCCGCCAGAGCCTTCGCCCCCTTTTCAGAGATTTCGTTGTACCGCAGATCCAGCTTGGTCACTTTCTTCAGGAAATCCCGGGTCAACAGCAGGAGCAATCCCTCATCCCCGATTTTCTTTCCTGATAAATTGAGCGTTCTGCCGTTGCCGGAAAGCCCCTCCTTGAAAATTTTTTCATAATCGAGCTTTTTCTCATCCAGGGAACTTCTCTTTTCGAAAAACTGGGCATACGGCTGCCCGGCGGGAAGGGCGAGGACAAGGCCGGCGATCATCAGAAATGAAACAAAGTTTTTCATAAGCAGGGGTAACCGTTAATCGTCATCCTCATCATCCAGATCGTCATGGTATTCAAATTCCTCCAGATCGTCCACCATCAAATGGCAAAACCGGGTTCGGCACTTGGCTCTCTGCAGAGCCTCAATCCCTTCCCGGCGGACCCGGTTGGCATTGATGTACAGATGAGTGACCCGGGTCAGGGTTTCGGACTCGGCCAGGGCAATGGCGCCTTCGTCTTCGATCAGATTACCGAACAACCCCAGCTTCTTGAGCTTGCCCAGATAGGGAGATGAGGCCAGCGCCTTGACCCCGTCGTCACTGATGACATTGTCATAAAGATCCAGTTCGGTAAGATTTTTAAAATATTCGCAGTTGGCGATCTCCTTCGCCCCCTCGTCGCTGATATTGTTATTGGGCAGGCGGAGCGAACGTAATTTGCCGCGTTTGAGTTGCGGAGATTGCGTCAACTCACGCGCCCCCTTGTCACCCAGGTCATAATTGCTGATGTCCAGACGGCGCTGGTCATCGCTGATAAACTGCTTGATCAAATATTCCACACTGGCCACGAATAAACCCTCTGCTTTCTCAAAACCCGCCCGCGGAGCCCGGGCGGCGGATTAAATATTCATCGATGAAAGGTGATTATACCACAGGTCAAGAGAGGGTATTTGGCGGGAATCACAGGGTAAAATATCGCGCCACAAACAGCAGGGCAATCACCGCCATGCACCAATGCACCTCCCGCGCCTTGCCGCACAGGACTTTAATGATCGGGTAGGAAATGAAACCCATCGCCATGCCATCGGCAATACTGTAGGTCAGCGGCATTCCGATCAGGATCAGGAAAGCCGGCAGGGATTCGTCCCACTGTCCCCACTCGATACGGGCGACATTGGCCGCCATCATGCTTCCCACGATGATCAGTACCGGAGCGGTGATGGGATAGAGCGTCTCGCCTTCCACCGGAGACACCCCTCCGCCGATCATGCGGGCCAGCGGGGCAAACATCAGAGCCAGCAGGAACAACAACGCCGTGATCACACTGGCGAGGCCGGTGCGTCCGCCCTCCGCCACGCCGGCGGCGCTTTCAATATAGCAGGTCACCGTTGACGTACCCAGCAGGGCACCCGCCGTGGTCCCGACGGAATCCGGCATCAGGGCCCGCTGGGCTCTGGGGAGTTTTCCGTCTTTCAAAAAACCGCCCTGATGCCCCACCCCCACCAGCGTGCCCGCGGTATCGAACAAATCGACAAACAGAAACACCGCCGCTATGGTCAGGAGCCCCAGATCCAGGGCGCCCAGGATATCGAGTTGCATCCAGGTGGGCGCCAGGCTCGGCGGAGCGGAGAAAATTCCCTGGTACTGAACCAGGCCCAACGGCAAGCCGACCAGGGACAGGGTCACCATCCCGATCAGAATCGCACCCTTGATTCTGCGTTGCAGGAGCGTGGCGATCAGGATCACCCCGCCCAGCGTGAACAGGGCAGGCAGGGTTTTCAGCGGTCCCAACTGGACCAGGGTGCCCGGGTGCGGTTTCACCAGCCCGCCCTGCACAAAACCGATGAAGGTGATGAACAGCCCGATACCGACGGCAATGCCGATTTTAAGGTCGCGGGGGATGCTGTTGATGATGACTTCGCGAAACCTCAGCAGAGTCAGCAGGATCAGGAGGATGCCCGAAATAAACACGGCTCCCAGCGCCACCTGCCAGGAAATTCCCTGCCCCAACACCACGGTGAAGGTGAAATAAAAATTGATACCCATGCCCGGGGCCAGCGCGATGGGGTAATGGGCCCACAGGCCCATGATCAGGCAGCCGATGGCGGAGGCGAGGCAGGTGGCGGTCATCACCGCTCCAAAATCCATCCCGGCCTGGGACAACACGGCGGGTTGCACAAAAATGNNAGGAAGGTGACCAGACCTGCGCGGACTTCCGTCCCCACCGTACTGGCGTTCTCGCTGATTTTGAACATCCGGTCGAGAGTGCTGTGGAAATCATTCATGGGGCCTCCCGGGGCTGTCGACAGGGGTACTGAAACGTGCCGGTAATCAGCGGCTCAGGAACCGGCTCTCCACCAGTTTCACCTCCTCCTCCCGCGAGTGGATCAAACCGTTGAGGCGCGCTTCCCGCAGGGCTTGGAAAACGGTTTTGAACACCGGACCCGGCTTGATTCCCAGACGGATCAAATCGTCACCGGTCAAAGCCAGTTGGGCGGAGGCGCGGTACTCGGTAAAATAAAGCAGGATATATTTATTGATCTGCTCATTGTTAGAAACCGCCATCAGCAGCAAGGCGGTTTCCGCGGAGAGTTCCGACAGCAAATTATAAATTTCGCTGGGCTGGAAGGTTTTCTTTCGCTTCAGAGCCTTGAGGCTGGTTTTGCACTGTTCGATATTCTCCTGAATCCGCTTCCGGGTTTTAGGCGACAGGTGAAGCCGGGTCGCCACCCGGGAAATTTCCCGCCCGTTGAGGGAATACACCATCGCCAGCAGATAGACATACCACGCCTCAAAATCATCGACCAAATGAACCATGCGGGAGAGGGAAAACACTTCCCGCACCCGTTCCACGGTTTCAAAATCCTTTTTCTGTTTTAACAATTTGGGGTGAATGAACTGGAGCAAGTCCAGGTCTTTCAGCCGCTTGAGACAGATCAGCGGATCCGGCTCCTTCAGGATCAGGGCCAACTCGTTGAACAGCCGCGAGCCGCTCAGCTTGTCGATCCACTTTTTCAGAACCGCACGTTTGATGAACGATTCCGTTTGCTTGCCGATGCGGAATCCCAGCCGCTGTTCAAAGCGGACGGCCCGGAAAGCCCGCGAGGGGTCCTCCACGAAACTCAGGTTATGAAGGACCCGCACCACCTTGTCCTTCAAATCCCGCTGACCGTTAAAAAAGTCAAGCAGGGTGAACGCTTCCGGACCGTTGAGGCGGAGCGCCAGGCTGTTGAAACTGAAATCGCGGCGAAACAGGTCCGATTTGATGGAGCTCATCTCCACCGTCGGCAGGGCCGCAGGATGCTTGTAATATTCCGTGCGCGCGGTAGCCACATCCATCTTGAATCCACTGGGCAGGCACACCACCGAAGTGCCGAACTTGGAATGGCTCACCACCTTGGCTTTCAAATCCTTGCCGATGGTACGGGCGAATTTGATGCCGTCGCCTTCGATAACAATATCGATATCGTCGTTGTCAATGCGGAGAAGCAAATCGCGCACAAAGCCGCCCACCACATACGCGGACATATTCAGCCGGTCCGCCACCTGTCCCACCTGACCCAGCAGGGTCATGATTTCTTTGGGCAGCCGTTCCACCATCAGACTCTTGATCTGCTTGGGTGACCCCTCTCCGCGTTCCAAAAGGTCGATATAGGGTCCGGTGGTATAGCGGGCCATGTCCTGGTGGAGAATCCGGAGAAAATCCCCTCGGCTGACAATTCCTACCAGGTGCCCTTTATGCGAGTCCACCACCGGAACGACCTTTTGCCGGTCCTCGATAATGGTGGGGATGATGGTTTTGAAATACGCTTCGGGGGTACTGACGGCAAACTCATGCATCATCACGTCTTCCACCTTGTCCCGTCCCATTTTGTGATGGAGGGCTTTTTCAACGATCTGCCGGGTGATCAATCCGACGGGCTTTTTGCCGGACAGGACCGGCAGGGTATTGTGATTGAACCGGGTCATTTTCTTTTCCGCCTGGTGGAGCGTGTCTCCCGGCTTGACGGAAATGACCGGGTAATGCATCAAATCCCGAATTCGGCTGAGGGGGGTGATCTGTTCGCTCAGCACGGAAATCAACTGTTCGCGGACCTGCACGAGGGTGAGGTCACGCGTGCTGGCGGCGGCCGCGTTGGCATGCCCGCCACCGCCAAACGGCCGAACCATATGCGCGACGTTGACCTCTTCCGTACGGCTTCGCCCGATCAGATAAACCCGGTAATCCAGGCGGATCATGGCAAAGGCGACGTTCAGGTTTTCCAGCTCTATCAGGCGGTAGACCACCACCGCGAGGTCGCCGACATAATGGTCCAGCGTGGCCGTACACAGCGCCACATCCACCCCGTTGAAATGATGAATTTCCAGGTTCCGGATCAACTCGTTCATTACCCCTAATTGCTCTTGATTCAAACGCGGCTCGACGAAGTCGGCGACCGCATTGAGATCGGCCCCCTTCGCCACCAGCCCCCCGGCGGCATGAAAATCCTCCGGGGTGGTCGAAGAAGATATCAGGGAATGGGTATCCTGATAAATACCGAGGGCCAGCAACGTGCATTCTTCCGGGGTCAGAGAAATATTTTTTTCCGCCAACTGTTCGTAAAGAATCGTGGAGGACGAACCGCGTTTGCGGATTACGGAAAGGTCGGCTTGCAGGGGATGCGCCACATCCAAATGATGGTCGTAGACGTGGACCTCCACCCCTTCTTTGCCCAAAAGTTTTTTGAACAGCCCAATCCGTTCCGGGTCCTGGGTATCCACCACGATCAGGCGGGTGACCTGTTCCAGGTCGATATCTTTCACCCGCGAAAACCGGAAGGGAGGATTGACCGCCTTCAGATAATCCTGCGCGGGTTTTTCCATGGACCCGGAAAAAACCATTTTGGCGCCGGGATAAAGCTTCTGCGCGGCCACCATGGCGGCCATGCAGTCGAAATCGGCACTGAGATGTGTGGTGATGACCTGCATAAATTTAAATCTAACACAGTCCCCTCTTGCCAAGAGAGGATACCGGTGGGGCCGGGCCCGGACCTAATATTCTCCTCTCCCCTCAGCGGGGAGGGGATTCAGGTGAGGGGGTCTTTGAAAACCATACAATATCAAGGGCATGGAGCCGACCACCCCTCACCCTGCCCTCTCCCCGTGAGGGGAGAGGGGACTTTTTATTTGTGCCGGATTGGAAAAGTCCGGGTTATGCAAAGGTCTCCTTGGTAAGGAGGGGAACTGTTCAAATCCGGTTTCCACTTATTTAAAAGAGAGGTCTTTCAGCCGTTTTCGTCCGCTTTCACTATAACACGAGTTCGGAAAGTCTCTTCTCTGGGCAGGGTACAAATTCGATTGTCGCAGGTCCGGAAACGGAGCCTGCCGGTCAGGGGATAGGTTCCGGGCGGGGTGTCAGGCGGAACGGAAAACCGGCGTGTAAACTCCACCCGTCCGGAATGCGTTTTCAGGATTTTCGACAGCACTTCATCCCGCGCCAATACCGGCTTGGATTCGCGCCACTCCGATGCGGGGGGAAACGCCGGGGGGTCCAGAAGAATCCGCGTCGCCACCGTTTCGTCTTCCGTCTGTTTTTCCAGCGAGTACATGTGCCAGCCTTCGTCCAGGTACACCACGACAAAGATCAGGAAGGTCTCCCCGGGCCGGACGATTTCTTTTTCGGCGGTGGCCTCCAACCGGATATGGATAACGGCAGGTTTGGATTTCGGGACTTTCTTGAAACCATCAAAGGCCCAGCCCGGGATTCCATAACCCAGTACCATACCCATTAAGAGAAGCCCCGTTCCCGCGCGGGCAAAGCTCAAAAAACCGGCGGACACCCGCCACGCCGTTTGCATAAAACGGATTTCGGGCAAAACCCAGTTCTCCTAAAAATTATTCCTGGGAACGTTTCAGATATTTTTCGATGAGGCCGACGAATTTTTCGGAGGAAACCGCGCCGGAAAACATTTCGCCGTCCACCGTAGCGGTCACGGGATTGTAACTGCCGATGATAAAGGTGGGGGTTCCCTGGATACCCAGCCGGACGCCCTCTTCAAAATCCTTTTGGACACGGTCCCGGTACTTTCCGGAATCGATGCATTTTTCGAAAGCGGAAATGTTGCGGATTCCCGCCAGGCGTCCGCCCTTGATCAACTCGCTTTTGCTCCGTTGCATCCCCCGCGGGTTTTTGTAGACGACTCTTTGGAACTGCCAGAAACGGCCCTGGTCCCGGGCGCATTCCACCGCTTCCGAAAGAATCCGGGCTTCTGGATGAATGGGGAAATGGCGGTAACCAAACTGAACGTTTGCCGCATATTTTTTCCGCAGGATTTGCAGGGTCCCCTGGACTTTGCGGCAGAAGGGACACAGAAAGTCCGAATACTCCATGACAAAGACTTTCCGCGGCGTCCCACTCTTCTCGTTGAACAACAGCATCGCGGTTCCCAGCCGGGCCTGGAGCAGGAAATCGTTGGGAGGGTCGAAATAATCCACCACCCAGCCCTTTTCGACCGCCATCTGATATCTTTTTTCCAAATCTTTCAGATAATCCCGCCGCCGGATCTTTTCCAAATAGACCCGAATCTGGCCCTCGATTTGTGTCAGCTCCCCCATGTCCTTGATTCCGGGTTCGGTCCGGTAAAACCGCTCGATATCCTCTTGTTTGACTTTTTTAACTCCGTTCGATTTCAACTCCGGATGGGTTTCCGACAGCGAATTGACCACCTTTTGTTTGAGCAGAGTCCGCTGCATCGTGTAAAGCCGCACCATCATTTCATGGATCCGGGCATTTTTCAGGTCATCCAGCAGAATGGGTTGACCATCGGCCAGGGCCACGACCGGATTATTGGAGAACAGCTCAGAGGATTCTTTTTCCTCCGCCCGGACGGAGCCGGTGAGAGAACCATAAAAAAGAAGGGATACCAGTAAATAAAGACCACTGGTTTTTAAGAGTGAAGACATACCAAAATTCCTGATTTGCCACGATAGTAATCTTAAAAAAGGCGGCGCTTGCCGTCTTTTTATGCAGGGGAAAAGAGGTTTCTCCACCTGTGATTAAGACCATTATCCAACATTTGAACCATTGATCGCAATGGGATTGTCAAAAAGATTTTTACAGAGCGGGAAGAGAAAATTAAGGCCATTGGGGCGGCCTGAGCCGCCCGCCATGAAAAAAAAATGTCTGGACCGATCCGCTTATTTCCCTTTTTTCAATTCAACTCGCTTTGAGGGTTTCTTTCGGATTTAAAAACTTGTGACAGTTTTCGGCCAAACTCAAAAAGGCTTGGGTCGCGGCGGAGTCCGGGCGAGAAAGCACCACCGGCTCGCCACTGTCGGAACGAATCGCCACTTCCGCATCCAGCGGTATCCGGCCCAGGTAAGGCAGAACCAGTTCCTGCGCCAAAGTTTCGCCGCCGCCGCGTTTGAACACGTCGATTTCCTCCGAACAATGCGGGCACACCATGGTACTCATGTTTTCAATAATGCCCACGATGGGAACGTTGCTGTCGCGGGCGAAGGAGATCATTTTACGGGCGTCCAGCAGAGCCAGATCCTGCGGCGTGGTGACCACCACACAGCCGTCCACCTCGCCAATAAAATCGATAATGGTGATCTGCTCGTTGCCGGTACCGGGAGGCAGGT
>JABAHQ010003418.1_pt1 | contig 15985 bp, 15 predicted proteins | sample 7062091 | NCBI WGS metagenome assembly JABAHQ01 (sample SAMN14534359, study PRJNA622989) | marine sediment metagenome | biome: marine biome [ENVO:00000428]; feature: marine pelagic biome [ENVO:01000023]; material: deep marine sediment [ENVO:00002113] | place: India: Gulf of Kutch | collected...
CTCCTGATACCGATCACCGGGCTTCGCGCAGGTACACTTGCGGACGATTCGCGAGAGCCCCGCGGGGCTCATCGCCAACACTTCGAGACGCGGCAGCTCCTCGTCCGGCTCGTTGGGGTGCCGGCTGGTCAACAGGTAATNNAGGTAATGGAGGATCCGGCCCAGGCCGTAGATGTCGGCGCGGCGGTCGACCTTCCCTCGATTGCGAACCTCGGGCGGAGCGTACTTCTCGGCGTGGGCGTACTCGATGTCGTCACCGAGGGTGCCGACGAGGAGGTTCTCTCCCTCGACGCCCGCGAGCCACGGGCGATAGCGCTCGTCGATGAGCACGGTCGCCGGTGAGATGGCCCCGTGCACGATCCCGCGATCGTGCAGTCGCTCGAGGGCCTCGGCGATCGTCGCTACGAGCAGAACGCGACGGTTGAGCGGGAGCCGAAGCGACGGAACCGTATCCACCGTGCCCTCGGTGCAGAGCTTCGTCGCGAACGCGTGGTTCTTCGCGTCCACCGCGAGGGGCACCAGGATCCCCTCGGGGTCGCCGACGCCCAGCAGCCTCAGGCGCTTCACCGCCTTGGTGAACGCTTCCCGCTCCGCGGGCGTCGCCGAGTCGCCGAGGACGTGAACCGAGACGGGGTCGCCGTCCCTCTCACCTCGCCACCACTGGCCCCTGCTCCCCTCACCCAGCTGTTCCTGGATGACGGCCCCTGCCACGGTCCGACCGATCACTTGGCTCTCCGTCCGCAAGTGAATCCACTATGACCAGATTCCGTACTCAATGCAATATTTTACATATACAGCACCTAGCTCGCCAGGGCGCCTCCGGCGCGAAGCGCGTCGATCTCCTCCGGGCTGAAACCTCTTTCCGCAAGGATTTCATCAGATTGAGCGCCGTGGGCGGGGGCTGGTCCTCCAGCGGGCTCATCCGCGATCGGGGTCCGGGGGACGGGGAGCTTTCCCTGAGGAACGAGCATACCCCGCGCCTGGTGCTGCGGGTCGTGGGCGAGCTCGTCGGGGGTGAGCACGGGCTCGAGACAACAATCGGCGCGGGCGCCGATCTCGGCCCACTCGTCGCGGGTCCTCTCGGCGATCGCGGCGGCCACCTTCTCCTTCCACGCCTCTTGGTGAGGTCCCGGCACGAGGGCATCCATGCCCACCTCGAGCCCTGCCTCGCGGCAGAAAGCCTTCCAGAACTTCGGCTCGAGGGCGCCGAGAGAAACCGCGCCTCCGTCCTTGGTCCGGTACGTCCCGTAGGGCGCGATACCACCCATGAGCATCCCGGCCCCGGCCGGCAGCGCGAGCCCGCCGAAGTGAGACGTCAGGCCGTACATCGCCATCGCCATCGAGCCTTCGCACATGGCGACGTCGACGAAGCGACCTTCGCCNNCCGCCCCCCACGTCGGCGATCTGCACCCCGTGCACCTGAGGCGGCCCCCCTTCGGGGCCGGTGATGCCGAGCACGCCGGCGCGAGCGAGATAGTTGATGTCGTGTCCGGCGCGCTGTTCGAGGGGGCCGTCCTGACCGTAGCCGGTGATCGCGCAGTAGACGAGCTTCGGGTTCTTCTCACGAAGCGTGTCGTAGCCCAGCCCGAGGCGGGCCATCACGCCGGGTCGGAAGCTCTCGACGAGGACGTCGTAGCCCGCGACGAGACGGAGAAAGGCCGCTCGCCCCTCCTCGCTCTTGAGATCGAGGGCGAGGCTCCGCTTCCCACGGTTGAGCGCGACGAAGGTGGCGTTCATGCCGTCCACGTGGGGCGGCATCGCGCGCATGTAGTCTCCGCCGCGCAGATCCTCGACCTTGTCGACCTGGGCGCCGAGGTCGGCGAGGACCATCGTGGCGAACGGTCCCGGCAACAGCCGGGAGAGGTCGAGGACGCGCAGCCCCGTCAGAGGGCGGCTCACACGCGGATCAGGCCAGGATCTGCTGAAGCTTCGTGGCGAGCATGGCGTTGCCCGTCACCTTCAGCTTGCCCTGGAAATAGAGCTGCATGGCCGCGGTCGGGTTGCCGCTGATCTGCTCCCAGTCCGACGACGCGATCTCGAGGGTGCAATCAGCGTTGCCCTCGTCGCCCTCGCGGACTCCGATGTTGTCCTTGCAGTCGACCGTCCAGACGCCTCCGTCGTCGCCGGTGATCTTGAAGCAGAAGATCGCGCCGATCGCCTTTGAGGTGTCTGGGTCGTTCTCGATCTTCTTCGGGATGTTGGTGCCGAAATCGGTCTTGGCGTCGGGCATCGAATCAGGTCTCCTGGGTGCTGAATGACGATTCAGTCCCGCTGATTTAGACCCCGAGCCCGTGTGTGTCAAGGTAGTCTCCCGAGCCCGATGGACCTGAAGAACCTCCTCCTTTCCCGCGGGATGAAGCTGATGCAGGACCCCCGCGTCGCCAAGCTCATGCAGGATCCCCGCGTCCTCAAGACCCTGATGCAGGCCGTGGCTCTGCGGGGAAAGGTGCAGGAGACCTTCGAGGAGCGGGTCGCCCGGGTGGCCAAGAGCCTGAACCTCGTGACCCGGAAAGAGGTGCGGGAGCTCGAGCGCACCCTCCGAAAGATGGAGCGGGAGCTGGACGCCGCCCGAGCCGAGATCGAGGACGAAAAAGCCTCGAAATAGCGACTTCTGAATCCACGGGCGTATGTGCCAGTCTTAGAGAGGATGCGCGCACTGCTCTCGATGCTCCTGGTGGCCACCGCCATCGCTCTTCTGGCGCCGTCGGGCACGGCTCATGCCCAGCGGACGCGGCAGCAGCGGATAGAACGAGCGCGCCAGCTCTTCACCGAAGGCGTCCAAGCCTACGAGCGAAACGAGCTGGACCTCGCCGTCCGCAAGCTCCTGGCCGCCCAGCGGACCTGGCGGCGGCCGGAGTTCGCATTCAACATCGCCCGCTGTTTCGAGCGGATGGGTGAGGCCCGACGCGGGATCCACTGGTTCCGCGTCTACCTCCGTCACGGGCGGCCGGACGCGGAGACCCGCGCCGACGTGAACCGGCGGATCGCCGAGCTCGAAGCGCTCCGCCAGAGGCAGCAGGCGCAGAACCAGACCCAGGGTGCGAACGCCGCGGAGCTGACGGCGGAGTCACGCCGTCTCTACCAGCAGGGCGTCACCTTCTACGGCCGCGGCGAGTACCGCACCGCCTACGAGATCTTCCAGAACGCCTGCAACGTGCTCTCGGTCGCGCAGCAGAGCGAGTACGGCGAGTGTTCGGATGCCGACATCAGCTACAACCTGGCGCGCACCGCCGAACGGCTCGAGCTGTGGCGGGACGCGCGGTTGCACTACCGGAAGTTCCTCCGTCTCAGGCCGAGGTCGCCGGAGCGCCGCCGTATCGAGCGGCGCATGGAAGAGCTCCGAAACAGGTGAATCGAGGCCGACTTCACTGGCCGAGGAGCTGGTCGACGGCGACGACGCCCGAGATGGCCAGGAGCCAGAAGACGAAGATGGGCAGCAGAACGCTGGTGATGACCAGGATCACGGAGATCACCACGAGCGCGTAGTCGATCAGCGTGGGCTTGGCGTCCGGGTCGTCCCGGTACTTTTCGACGATGTCGAGGTTCTTGCGGTTCGACTTCCAGAAGACGTCGAAGACGTCGCCGATGATCGGGAGGCTGCCGCCGAGGGTGTCGATGGCGATGTTGAGGACCATCCGCGCGAGGGCGACGGTCGGGACCTTCTCCTGCCAGGCCAGGTAGATCAGCGCGAGAGAGCCGCTCCCGGTGACGAAGTCACCGACGCCGGGGAGGAGAAAGCCGATGATCCCGTCGACACCGACACCGAAATCCGTCCCCGGAATCTTCAACCCGTCGTCGAGAACGCGGACCAGCTTCTCGGCCCAACCCGGCGTCTCCTCGTCTCCTTCTGCCACTTCCTCCCCCGCGGCCTCGTCCACCCGCATGCGCACCGGCGCGGACCGCTCTGCCGGGAGCTCGCCGTGCGCCTCGTCGAGGACGTCCTCGACGGCGACACCGATCTCTTCGTCGCTGGGGAGAGGGGAGCTCTGATTCATTCGCTTCGGCGAGACAGCCAGGTCGAAACCGTCGGCCAGACGGTCTTCGGCGCCTCGCGACCCACGATAATGTCGACATGTCCCATTGGGAAGGCCCGGTAGGTCTTGTCTTTCGAGCGACTCCCCTCGAAAGCGGGCCGAACCGACTCGGCCGGCGCCAGGTGATCGTTCGTCCCGGCGACCACGAGGAGCGGTCGATTGAGGTGCTCGAAAGCGGTGCGGTAATCGGTGCGGCCGTGGCGCCCCGCGAGCACGCCCTCCCGCCCCGCGCGAAAGATGTCGAAAGCGATCTCCAGGCTCGACCAATCGAACGCCCGGTTGAGGTAGTCCTCGAGCACGGAATCCTCGACGCTCCCCGGATGCCACGGGCGGATCGGGGAGGGCCACAGCTTGCTGTCCCAGATGCCCCGCCTCTTGTGAAGGTGTCGGCCCAGCAGCCGCAGGGGGAGCTTCGGATTCGAATCGAACACACCGGTCGAGCGCAGCCCGTTCAGCACCGCGGAGACCGCGGTGAGCGTGCGAGAGCCCATGCCCCAGAGATAAGGCGAGCCGATCGAGACGACCCCGCACGTCTTTCGGCGCAACGAGGTCGCCGCCGCGCCGTAGGAGATGATGCCGCCCATCGAGTGCCCCACCAGGAAGAGCTGCTCGTCCCCCGAGAGACGGAGGGCCTCTTCGCCGAACGCGGGGAGGTCCTCCGAGATGTACTCGTCGAGGACGCGGGGCCGCTGGCTACCGAAGCGTCGCGAGCGACCGTGACCGCGGAGGTCACAGTTGAATACGTCCCACCCCTCGCGCGCGAGATACGCGGAGAACGAACGGCCGGCGACGTGCCAGGTGTAGCGGTTCTGACCGAAGCCGTGGATGAGGAGCACGGTTCCTGGAGACGAATGCCCGTTCTCCGTCGGGAGACGTTTGCGAACCATGCCCAGCGGCTCACGGCCCGGGGTCATGACGACCTGTTTTTCGAGCGTCACCAGCTCGTCGCCGTCGACCGATTGCTCGACCGTCTCGGTCCGCAGGATCATTCACGCTGGGCATAGCACGGATCGGTCGCGCAGCTGGTATGCTATCGGCCGAGATGCGAAGCACTCTCAGCGCCGCGACGCTCTCGGTGATGGCGATGGCCTTCGTTCCGACGAGCGCCCACGCGACGCCGCCGACGAAGTCGGAGCTCGCGCGTCTGCTCTCCGGCTACGAGGAGCTGCCGCCGGCATCCGCATTCCGCGCCTGGGGTCCGGGGACGCTCTCCGTGCTGGTCGAGCTCTACCAGGACGGCACCCAGCCGGCCTTCGTGCGCATTCGGGCCGTGTACGCGGCCGGGCACTACCCGAGCCCGGCGACGCGCACGTTCCTCCTGGCCGTGGCACGAGCGCCGCGGCAGTCCGACCTCTTCATCCGAGAAGCCGTCCTCAGCCTCGGCCGCGCGTTCGGCCCGCGGGCCGTGGACGACCTTCGCCCTTTCCTGCGACACGACGAGCCGGTCGTCCGGGAGAGCGCCGTGATCGCCCTGAGCCGCATTCGATCGCCGGAGGCGTTGAGCGCGCTCCGCGTGCGACTGCCGGACGAGCACGCGGCGCACGTGCGGGATCGGATCCGACGAGCCGTGCGGCGGGGGCTCTAGAGCCCATCTCAAAACCCCCACGCACGCCTCGACGACGGGGTCGGCACGCTCGCCGCGTCAGCCCTCCTCGCAATATCGCTGGATATTCCTCGTCGGCCTTCCTTGCGCACGCACCAACCGCGCTCGCCGATTCATCGCGCGCGAGTTTTGAGATGGGCTCTAGCTAGTCAGAGGTCCACCGCTTCGACCGTGAGCCCTTCCACGTCGCGTCCGAGGAACCGCGAGGCGACCTCGCCGAACCGGTCGGGGAGATCCGTGACCATCAGAGACAGGCCCCCACCTTCACCTTCCGCGGCGAGGTCGCGCTCCGAGAGGAGGGCGGCGAGCTCGTCGGCGGTCGCGCGAGCCGAGTCGACGACGGGGAGCTGCGCCCCGGCGAGGGAGCCGAGCTCCTCCTCGATGACCTCGCGCAAGAGCGGGTAGTGGGTGCAGCCGAGAACGAGAGCGGCGATCCGATCCTCGACCATCGGCGCGAGATAGCGTCTCACGGCCAACCGCGGGACGTCGCCGTCGGTCCAGCCCTCCTCGACGAGGGGCACGAGGAGTGGCGCCGCGCGCGCGATCACCTCGACGCGGCTGCTCTCCGCGGCCACGGCGCGCACGTAGGCGCCCGATGCGACCGTCCCCGCCGTCGCGATGACGCCCAGTCGCGCGGTCCCGGTCGCCGCCACCCCGGCCCGGGCGCCTGGGCCGATCACGCCCAGCACCGGGATGTCGAGCTCCACCCGGAGCATGTCGAGGGCGACCGCGCTCACCGTGTTGCACGCCACGACCAGCAGCTTGATGTCGTGCGCGATCAGCCGGGCGGCGCAGCTCCGCGCATAGCGGATCACCGTGTGCGCGGAGCGCGTCCCGTAGGGCACGCGGGCGGTGTCCCCGAGATAGACCAGCCGCTCATTCGGCAGCGCTGTGGCGATGGCGCTGGCCACTGTGAGGCCTCCGAGACCGGAGTCGAAGACGCCGATCGGCGCGGCCCGGCGCGACTCGTCGGTCAGTTGCACGTCCCGGCCACGCACTCACCGTTCAGGCAGTTGCCGTTACGGATACACGACTCTCCCGGTCCGAACTTCGGCGAGCAGAGATCGAAGATGCTCGAGCAGAAGTTGTCGCGAGAACGTCCTTCTTGATTGCACTCGTCGTCGGTGACGCACGGCTTCGTGCAGACCTTCCGGGTCCCGCCGTCGGCGAACGCCATGCATTCGAGCCCCGTCGCACAGGCGAAAGTGTCGCTATCCGGTTCCGTGCAACGCAGCCCGATCTCGTATCGCGGCACGCAGAGCCCGCCATCGTCGCCGCCCCCGGCCTCGGGATCGCACTCCAGGCGATACCTCAGACCGAGGCTGTTGAGGGGGAAGGAGATGTTCTCGCAGCTGGCGCCGAGGCGCTCGGCCTCACCACAGGTGGTCGTACAGAAGCGCCCCGCGGAGCCGGTGTCGAGACATCGGCCGAGCATGCAGTTCGTGTCGTCGTCGCAGGGGATCCCGTATAGGCCCGGGAGGCACGCAAAGGATCCGTCCGTGCCCAGAAGCTGCCGGAGACAGCCGAAGGCCGGCGGGCAACGCGAGTCGAGGGCGTCGCAGACCGGCAAGCACATCGCGAATTCCGGCTCACCGGTGAAGATGGCCGAGGTGTGGATCGAGCGGGGGGGGCAGTCGGCCGGGTCCTCGGGCGCCGGAACGCAGTAGAGGTTGTCCACGCGCAAGCCTCCCCCGACGGGGATGAAGAAGGAGGCGAGGGCCGTGAGGCACTCCTCGCCGGACGAACAGTTCGCCGATTCGATGCAGCCGTCGACGGGATAGCAGATTCCGTCGTCGTTCTGCGCGCTCACTCGAATGCAATCGTAGTCCGACGATTGGCACGGGCTCGTCGACTCGTCGTCGAGGATCCGGCACCCGCTGACGCAGCTCTCGTTGTCGCCCTGACGGACACACACGCCGTCGCAGTCGTCGCCGCAGTCGGGTGCGCAAAAATCCTCGGCGTACGGCGTCGCGCGAACGCAGCTCCAATCGTCGCCACATTCGTTGGGCCCTTCGCAGAGGAAGAGCTCCGCGTCGAGGAAGCTCCCATCCACCGTGCATCCCCCCAGCAGGGAGATGGCGAACGCCAGACCCAGCCCCCTCACGGCAGCCTCCCGGCGACGGCGACCGACGCACCGTCCGGCAGCGGCGCGACCCCGGCGGTCACCGGCGCCTCGTCCCCGCTGAAGTCGCTGAGGAAGAGCCCGATCACCGCCGCCGCGACACCCGCCGCGGTGACGCCCATGGAGATGTTCGCGATCGTGGCCTCGACCTGCCGTGCGCTGACGAAGTCGGCCGCCTCGCGCCGATTGAGCCCCGGTTCGCGCCCCTGCTGGGAGGAGACGCCGGTGTAAATGGCCAGCCCACCCGCGACCACGCCGACGCCGAGCCCGACCCAGAGGAGCGGCGAGATGCCCGCGGGCTCGTCGGGCGTCTCGCCGGTGGGCGACTCGAGGCTCGCCTCGATCTGCATCGTCGCNNAGCTCGTGACGGCCGGGAGCGACATCGGCGAGCTCCACCGGCTCACCGCGGAACACGCCGATGAGGACACCGTCGACGACCACCTCGGCACCGTCCACGTCGGCCGAGACGAGGAGTGCGCCGGGATCGCTGACGCGCGCGTAGAGCTGCGGTATCGCGTCCTGCACCGCATCGGCGACGGCGCCGACGTCCCCGGACACCTCGCGGAAGATCCGTCCGGCGAGATCCCCCGTTCGGATCTCGATGCGGTTGAGGTTGAAGACCCATCGCTCTCCGCGCCGCGCCACCGTCCCGGCGATGAGCTCGTCTACGCCCAGCTGCACTCCGACGCGCCCGAGGCAGGTGGTCGAGGTCACGCACTCCGCGCTTCGGGCTTCGCCCTGGCCGAGCTGCGCCTGGAACTCCTCCTTGCCGACGATGGAGACGCTGCCGCGGGTGGCGACGGCGCCGATGGCGAGCTCGGTGAGGGCATCCGCCGTCTCGGGATCCACACCCGAGGAGGCGAGGATGACCACGGCTACACGACGCGGGCTCGCACCGCTCTCCGTCGGCGGACGCTCGAGCGCTTCCCCGGAGTCTTCGTCGGCTGCGTCGCCCCCCTCTTCGGGGACGTCAGCAGCGGAATCGTCCTGTGCCCACGCGACACCGGGCGCAGCGAGGATGGATGCAGAGCCGGCGAGGCAGAACATCCCGGCCCAGCCGAGAAATACCGCGAGGCGCCACGGTTCGACCCCTTCGGTGCTCTCGGCTCGCATGGCGAGCCAGCATACGACGGGCCCGCTCACCGGGCCAGGTCTCGACGGGCACGAGCGGGGCCGGTAGCGAGCTGCTAGGCTCCTCACCGGGCTCAGGCCGAAGATGACCGACCAGCAACGCATCTTGGTCGTCGATCCCGACGACGAGAACCGAAGCGCCCTCGGCGAGATGCTGAAGGAGGGCGGCTTCGAGATCGAGCTCGTTCCCGACGCGACGGGTGTCCACGACGCGGCGCGGAGCGGTGAGGTCGACGCGATCATCCTCGAGCTCGCCCTCGGCGACGACAGCGGCTTCGACCTGCTCTCGGTCCTCAAGAGCGATCCGGAAAGCGCCGACGTGCCCGTCCTCGTGGTCACCAGCCTGGAGGGGGAGACGGAGCTGACCCGCGCATTCGAGGCCGGCGCCGAAGACTTCGTCCGCAAGCCCATCCGTGCACAGGAGCTCCTGGCCCGAATCCGAAGCCATCTCCGTCTGAGGGATCACGCCCTCGCCCTCGAACGGGAGCAGCAGGACGCCAGGGCGATGCTCGAGCTGACCCAGGCCCTCGCCTCGTCCCTCGATCTGCGCGAAATCCTCTTCACGGTCGTTCGCCGCATCGCCGAGGTCGTCAGGGTCGACCGCGTCTCTATCGTCCTGTCACCAGAACAGGATCAGGGTGACGTCGGCTACGTCGTCGTCGCGTCCGACGACGAGAAGCTGTCGAATCTGAAGATCGACCTGTCGAAGTACCCGGAGATCCGTCAGGTGCTGAAGAGCGGGGAGCCGCTCCTCATCGACGACGCGAGCACCCACCCCATCCTCGATGGTGTTCGCGACGAGGTCCCGACGCCGTTTCGCTCCATGTTCCTCCTTCCCATCGTCTGGCAGGAGCAGGTCCTCGGCGTCCTCTTCCTCCGGGCGGCCACCCCGGGGTGCGGTGTCGCGGAGCGCGAGATGGGCTTCTGCCGGATCGTGGCCAACGCCACGGCCATCGCGCTCCGAAACGCGCGGGTGATGCAATCCCTCCGCGACCACACACAGCAAGTGACCTTCGCGCGCTTCGAAGCGGAACGCCGACTGCGCAGCCTCGAGCGTTACGCCGATCTCTTCGAGTCGTCGGCGGACGGCATCGCGGTGGTCGACGCGGACGGCAACATGCTCTTCGCGAATCCGCGGGCGTATCAGCTCCTCGGCTACGAGGAAGGACAATTCGCCGGGCAGAAGGTGAAGAAACTGATCCACCCCGACGACGCCACGCTGGCGAAGACCATCTGGGACGGGTTCGCCGAGGGGTCGTTCCCCGCCGACGTCGACCTCCGGCTGAAGCGCAGCGACGGATCGGCGCTGATCGCCAACGTCGCATTCTCCTCGCTCCTTTCCGGGGAGGGGGCGGTGCTCTTCACCTTCCGCGACGTGACGGAAGCGCGGCAGATGGAGAGCGAGCTCGTCCAGACCAAGGAATTCTTGGAATCCCTCATCCACGCGAGCCCCGACGGCATCGTGGCGGCCGACATGGAGGGGTCGATCATCCTCTTCAACGAGGGCGCCGAGCGGATCTACGGCTATTCCGCGATCGACGTGATCGGGAAGATGAACGTCCGCGATCTCTACGCGGAGGGTGTCGCCAAGGAGGTGATGGCGATGATGCGCTCGCCTCAGCACGGCGGCGAGGGGCGGATCGAGCAGATCCGCCTCGACGCGCTCAACGAGGACGGGACCCGCGTGCCCATCGCGCTGTCGGCCGCGCTGATTTACGAGGGCGACGAGCCTGTGGCGACTTTCGGCATCTTCACCGACCTCCGCGAGCGTCTCCGGGTCGAGGAGCGCCTGGCGCAAGCACAGGAAAAGCTCGCGGTCACCGAGAAGCAGGCCCTCATCGCGGAGCTGGCCGGCACGGCTGCCCACGAGCTCAACCAACCCCTCACCAGCGTCATGGGTTACGCCGAGCTCCTCAAGCGCAAGCTCGATCGCGAGGGCGCCGAGCACCGCGCCGCGGACATCATCGTGCGCGAGTCCGAGCGGATGGCGGACATCGTCCGCAAGATCGGCAAGATCACGAAGTACGAGACCAAGTCGTACGTGGGAGACCAACGGATTCTGGACCTGGACAAAGCATCGGCGAGCACGGACTCGGACCGGTCGTCGTCCGAGCCTGCGCGGGAGTAGCTTTTGAGCCGCGGGAGACCAGAGGACGAGACGAGCGAGGAGAGGTTCGAGCCGCGGGAGAGCGGCCGCGTCCCCAAGGATGGGCACACCACCGGGCCGATCCCGCGCGCGGAGGTCGAGCGCGCGCTCGCCGCTCACTCGGCCCCGAGCTTCCCCGGCGGCTTCGCGCCCCCGGGCGCGGATCAGGTCACGGCCGAGCTCCTCACTCTCGCCGCGACGACATCGCCGGAGATGAGCCCGGGACAGCTCGCGGCCGGCTACCTATCGGTCCTGACCCGCCTCTTTCCCGAGCGGCGCTTCGCGATTCGCCTGGCGGCCGACGAGGGGAGCCGTCCGCGCCACGTCGAGGCGAACGGCGCGATCCTCGAAGCCGAACGGGGTCGCATCACCCTGAGCCGAGGAGCCGTTCAGCGTCATTTTCACATCGAGGGCGACCTCGCCGTCGGTGGAGTCGAGATCACCGACGGTTACGTGCCCCTCTTCGCCGCCGGGGCCCAGGGCTTCGACATTCCCCTCTTCGATCGGAAGCGCGTCGCCGGCGTCCTGGCGGTGGAGTATCCACCCGGCAGCGCGGTCCCCCCCGCTGACACGTCGCTCCTCGTCCCCTTCGCGCTTCAGCTCGGCGCAGTGCTCAGGAGCGCGAGGCTCCTCCGAGAGTCGGCGTACCTGAGAGACTACAACGCGAAGATCCTCGAGCACGCCAGCGCCCCCATCATCGTCATCGGCCCCAAGCGCGACATCCGCGTCGCCAACCGCGCCTTCGCCAAAGTCCTGCAGATGAACGCAGACGACATCCTCGGCCGAGACCTCTTCGAGCTCCTCCCCGCCGAGCAGCACTCGCGGCTGTTGCCGGTGTTCATCGACGCTCTACGCGGGGTCCCGACCCGGAACTTCGAGCTTCGGGTGCCGCGCGGCCGTGGGGGCTTCGCTCGGCTGACGATCAACGCGGCGTCGATCCTCTCGGCGGACGGCGTAGTGGAAGCCGTGATCGCCATCGGCCGGGACCGAACCGAGGTCGCGGAGCTCCAGGAGCAGGTCATTCAGGCGGAGAAGCTCGCCACTCTCGGCCAGCTCGCCGCCGGGGTCGTACACGAGCTCAACAATCCCCTGACCAGCATCTCCGTGTACGGCGACTACCTCCATCAGAAGCTCGATGCCTCCGGCGCCGATCCCGGCGACGTGGAGAAGGCGCGACGCATCGTCGACGCGTCGGATCGCATCCTCCGTTTCACCAAGGACCTGGTCACCTACGCCCGGCCGGCGAGCGAAGCGCCCGCCCTCCTGAGCATCGCGGACGCCCTCGACAAGGCGCTCGTCTTCTGTGACCACGTGCTTCAGGAACGGAGCGTCGTCCTCGAGAAGACCTACGCCGACGACCCGCCACTGATCGTCGGGATCGCGGGCCAGCTCCATCAGGTCTTCATCAACCTGATCACCAACGCCTGCCACGCCGTCGATTCCGGTGGCTGCATCCGGATCTCCCTTCAGGCCACGGACGAGGGCGAAGCCGTCGTCGAGATCGAGGACGACGGGAACGGCATCGAAGAGTCCAAGCTCCGGCACATCTTCGAGCCCTTCTACTCTACGAAGAAGGAGGGCGCCGGCACCGGCCTCGGCCTGTCGATCGTCAAGAACATCATCGATACCCACCGCGGCGAGATAAGCGTGCGCAGCGCGCTCGGAGAAGGGACGACCTTCGTCGTGAAGTTCCCGCCGGGTGGGACCGGATGAGCTCTCGCGTCAGCGCGTACGCAGCACCGTGAAGAAGCGCCGGTCGCGACGCTGAACGCGGAGTAGCGCCTGGTGATCGCCCGCCAGGGCTTCGGTCACGATGCGCGGGGCGCTGACGGGCTTGCGATCCGCCCGGAGGATCACGTCGCCGGTCCTCAAGCCAGCGCGATCGGCGGGGGAGCCGCTCTGGACGCGCGAGACGACGACGTCACCGGGCCCCGTATGGCGGATCCGGCGCCGGATCTGCGGCGTGAGGGGCCGAAGCTGAGCGCCGTGACCTCTCGAGCTCCGGCGGGGTCGCACCGCCGGGCGCCGCGCGGGCCGCGCCTGCTGCTGGTTCGGCCGCTCGGCGGTGGTGACGGTGAAGGAGCGACGTCGGCCGTTGCGCAGGACCGTGAGCTGAACGTTCGCCCCGACGGGGCGGCGGATGACCTCGCGCAACAGATCCCGCCCCTCGCGTACCGGATCGCTGTCGACGCTGAGGATGATGTCGCCCTCTCGGATCCCGGCGCGCTCGGCCGGCCCCCCGGACTCGACGTGGTTCACCAGGGCACCTCGGCCACCCGGGGCGCGGAAATGACCGGCGAGCTCGGGGGTGAGCTCCTGAAAGCCGACCCCGACGTAGGCACGGCGAACGACGCCGTTCTGGATGAGCTGGTCGGTGACCAACCGCGCCATCGCCGACGGGATGGCGAAGCCGATGCCGCTGCCCCGGCCGATGATCATCGTGTTGATACCGAGGATCTCGCCGCTCAAGTTCACCAGCGGTCCGCCGGAGTTGCCCGGGTTGATGCTCGCGTCGGTCTGAAGGTAGTCCTCGATCTCGTTGGCGCCGATCCCGCGCCCCGTCGCCGACAAGACGCCTGCGGTGACGGTGTAGTCGAGGCCGAAGGGGGCTCCGATGGCGACGACCCACTCGCCTACCCGTGCGTCGTCCGAGTCGCCCCACGAAGCGGCCGGTAGGCCCCGCGCCCGCACCCTGACGACCGCGAGGTCGGTGGCAGGATCGGTCCCGACCACCTGGGCGGGGAGGCGACGGCCATCCTGGAGCACCACCTCGATCCGCCGCGCGTTCTCGACGACGTGGTTGTTGGTGAGGATGTAACCGTCCGCGCGGATGATGACGCCGGAGCCGTTGCCGGTGGCGATCTGGGAGTCGCCGCCGCCGCCTCGCGGGCCGAAGGGGAAGCCGGCCATGGGGTGCCGTCGGCGGGGAGTCTCCACCGAGAGCGTCACCACCGAAGGCGAGACGCGTTCGGCGACGGTGGCAACGGCGTCGCCGACCCGGGCGGCGTCCGCGATGGCGCCGTCGCCCGATGGCTCGGCCGGCGCTTCGGTCTGGCCCTCGGGGCGGGTTTGGGCGACCCCGTGCCCGAGGGTCAGGCCGCCGGCGGCGAGGAGAATGCTGAGTGCGATCGTGATTCGGGTCTTGGTCATCTTCGGAGTGCTCTCTGGCTCGAGTGCTCTCTACGGACGGAAAACCTGTGTCTCCGATTCCGAAGTGACAACACGTCGGGCGCGGCGATGTTCCCGCGCCCGAGATCCCGAAAAATTTTCGGTGAGATGGAGCTCAGCGCCGCGCGATCACGACCTCGATGGCCGATCCGCGGGGGCTGACGCGATAGCTGGGGCTCTGCCCCTCGACGAAGGTGATCGTGAGCTCGGCGTGGTCGCCGCGGTTGAGGATCATCGACCGCTCGACCAGCGGATGCGACGCGGCGATCGGGCCCGCGCGATCCAGGGAGAGGCTATCGGGGACGTCGACGGTGAAGCCATCTTCGCGCACGGTGCCGCGGATGACCGACACGGGCTGACTCATCCGGATGAGGTAGCTGCGGCCATTGGGCACTTCCGGAGCACCGAAGAGGGTCCCCTCGGTCGTCGCCGACGATGGCGCCGCGGCGTTGGCCTCGCCTCCCTCGCGAACGTCCACGGCGTAGGGCGAGCTCTCGGGAAGGGCCTGGGGCGCCTGGGGACGCGCGCCTTCGGCGAGGGACGGAAACGTCGGCGCCGGCATGGGACCGGCCTCTCGCGAGGCTTCGCCGACGGCGCGGGGCATCGAGGGCGTGACGGCCTCGGCGGTCGCGACGGGCTGCGCGGCGGACGGGGCCGGCGCGGGCTGCGCGGTGGACGCGGTCTGCGCGGTGGACGCGGCCGGCGCCTCGGTCGCGGCCGTCTCGGTGACGAGCGGCTGGTGCCCACCGAGGGGGTCGGCGGCGTCGACGGTCTCGTCGCCGGGCGTGAGGGCCCAGACGGCGAGCCCGACACCGACGAAGGCGAGGGTCGAGAGCAGGAGCGTGCGCCGGCGCTTCTTGTTCGCGCTCTCGGACTTGCCGCGCTTGCCCTTCTTGCGGTGCACCACGTTGGAGTCCGCAGGAGGAGGCGCGGTCTTGCGACGGCGACGGGTCTTGCGCGCGAGAGCAGGGAGCTTCTCTGCGATCTTGGCATGGGCGGCGGAGCCGTGGCGCTTGGCAAAGGCGAGCGCCCTCTCGATCGCCGCGGCGAGCTTCGGTGCCCGCTCGGTCTTGAACGCCGCCCACGCGGCGCGGCTCTTGTCGGCGACGATGACCAGCGCGGGGCGAACCTTCGTCAGCAGAAGCAGGAGCTTGGGCCAGAGCGCCTGAACCTCGACCCTGATGCCTTTCAGAATCTCTGCCGGTCCGTTCTTGGCCACCAGCGACGCCGCGATCTCGTCGTCGGAGCGCTCCTCGGACTCCGGCTCGTTCGCCTCGTCGGAGGTGACGGCCGCGAGGGCCTCGTCGATGCTCCCGGGGATCCCCGTGTCCACCGACGGGGTGTCGACCAGGTTCTTTTCGGAGCGCACGTCGACCACGCGGGGCGTAGGCTCGGCGAGCGCGTCGAGGGCCTCCTCGATCGCGTCGTCGAGGGCGTCCCCGTCCAGGTCCGGAACGTCGACGGCTTCGGGAGCCGACAGGTCGACCGCGGTGTCGTCCGAGGTGGTCATCACCGGCGGCTCGAAGTCCGGAACGGTCGTCTCGGCGGAGCTCTCCTCGCTCACCGGAACGGCGTCATCGAAGACGATGTCGATCATGAGGCGGGGGGTCTCGCCGTCGACGAGGAGATCGATGCCCTCGATTCGGCCACGCCGACCGTCCTTCTGGACGCGCACCCCGGTCTTGAGGCGCAAAAAGGGGAGCTCCTGGGAGACGGTGAGGACGTCGTCGTCTTCGGAGACCACGCTGGCACGGATCGGCGACACGACGCCGTCGACCTCG
>JABAHQ010007339.1_pt1 | contig 15982 bp, 16 predicted proteins | sample 7062091 | NCBI WGS metagenome assembly JABAHQ01 (sample SAMN14534359, study PRJNA622989) | marine sediment metagenome | biome: marine biome [ENVO:00000428]; feature: marine pelagic biome [ENVO:01000023]; material: deep marine sediment [ENVO:00002113] | place: India: Gulf of Kutch | collected...
GTTCCAATAACGTACTTCGGAGCTAGAAGAGCACATCCAGCCCTCGTTTCATTTAACGGAATGTATGCGTACATAGGAGGGTTTGATGGGGTCTCCTCTCCGTTAGCGGCGGAAGCTATCGGTAAAGAACCACTAGGAACAATGCCACATGCCCTGTTAATTGTCTTCCGAGGAATGCGAGGATCCCACACGGAAGGTTGGAAAGCGTTTGATAAGTGGATGCCAGAAAAGGTACCGCGAATCGCTTTGGTAGATACTTTTTTCGATGAAGTTGAAGAGAGTCTTGCGGCTGCTGAAAAGATCGGTCAAGAGAAGATATGGGGCGTACGGCTTGATACCCCTTCCACTAGACGAGGCGATTTTGCCTCCATCATTTCAGAGGTCCGATGGAAGCTTGACTCTCATGGATATGAGAATGTAAAAGTATTCTGCTCAGGAGGGGTTGACGAAACGAGTGTGAGAAAACTAAATGAAGCAGGAGCAGAGGGATTCGGAATTGGTGGGGCAGTCGCTGCTGCACCGATCATTGACTACGCAAATGATATTACTGCGGTGAAAAAAGAGGGAACATGGACACCCTTGGCCAAACGTAGTAGATTCGATGGGATTAAGCAGGTTTGGCGGGTTAAAAAGGATGGGAAATACCACTATAAAGTTCTCATGAAGGACAAAAAGCCCAATGAAACACAAGCAGAACCGATGCTTCAAAAATACATAGAACAGGGAGAACTCATTAAGACACCACCTACACCCGATCAAACGAGAGATCTTGTTTTGAGGCAACTTCCAAACGTTGACGCGGTACCAGTCTAACGAGTATGATTTCTCTTTACCTACTGACGATATGGGGTGAGAAGAGTGAATGAAAAAGAACAGGAGGAGAGAGATGTTCGTAAGCACGTGGTCTCTCTCTTGAAACGTGGAAACCGGTTACTGGCGGAACATTGTCCTAAATGTGGAACGCCCCTCCTTTTGATCAAGGATAAAGGCCTTAAGTACTGTCCAAAGTGCCAAGTCTATTTGGCTACGAGAGAAGAGATTGAGAAGGGAAAGGTAGCACGGGAGGAAGACATCTATGAATTTGATCAGTACTGGGAAGAACAAGAAGTCAACGAAGGAACTTCGGTTACAGAGAGACGAGAAACACCTCAAAAAGAAAGACAACCAATGAAACGAGAAGTTACAGCAGAACCTCTCAAACGAGTAGAAGAGACTCAAGAAGCTCCCTCAGATGTGCTAGTGGATGATGTTACGGGGGTTATTCACGCGCTATTACGGAAGTTTCATGCAACAATCGAAAATAGAGAGGTTCCTCCTGAACAGTTGCTCCAATGGCTCAGAACCTTAGTAAAAATTAAGAACGCTCTGGACGGGGAACACGTTGAGTGACGAGAAAATTCAAAAGTTTTTGGATAACATTTCCGGGATGGGGATTCAATACGTGGTCCTTTTCACAAAGGATGGGAACATTTTAAAGCGAACATGTTCAAAGGAAAAAGCAGAACGAATCGTGGATGCCACGCTTGCTCTCTTGGGAACATTTGAGGAAACGATTGCAAAAAAATACGAGAGTAGACTTAAACCCCTTCAGAGCATAAGAGCAAGGGGGACCGATCAGTACCTTTACATCTTGATTGGTACACCAGTTATCATGGTGTTCATCCAAAGCGCTCCTATATCGGATGAAGAGAAACGGATACTAGAGAGCGTACAGAAGATAGAGGAGTTTTTTTAGTGTGAGGAGGGCTAGTCAGCAGCTCCATTAAGACAGCGGTACTCCTCATTCTATCGTAGTCCGTCGAACTAAGGCGATGGCGGCAAAAAGGTTACGAGCCCTCAGTTCTGCTCGGAAAATGTGGAGACCGTAATCATCGTTAGAAAGATCGTCGATATATGCTTGGAAGGAGGTGCTTAAGGTAGCTATTAACGACTCTCCCTCAACTAACCATGTGAATGAGACGTTTCCGAGTCGTGTGCTTTCATTGGTATCATAAAACGTGACAGTGTGTCCGAGTAGGGGGGAGAGGCCGTCACCAGTAATGGTTACAGAAAGGCTGAACGTCTCATTGGAGTAGGCCCACTTCACTCCATCGGTTTCATGAGGAGCATTCGCGGTCATTCCAACCGCTAATCCACAATTAACAATATTTCTATATCGGAGACCCATGAAATGAAGCCAAGCGCTATACGGTGTCCAGCCAAGGTTTGCATCATATACTTCCACCCATGTGCCTATCGATTGTTCCGAAAGCACGGTGATTCCTTCTTCTTGGTTGATGTTCCCTCCTAAGTACCCGACCACCATCCTACTCGGAATACCATAGACCCGCATCAGAAGGGCAAGAGAAGTAGAAAAGTGAATCGGTCTCCCTCCTTTGTTGTTAACAAACCATGATACCACATCAGATCCCTCTGGTGCTGTGGCGTTATTGACGGTGTACTCCAAGGTGAATATGTTCCCTAACGCTTGCACTTGCTCATAGACGCTTGCACTTTCGTCTACCTCTGCTTCATTAGCTAACCTGTTCACAGCAGGGTGTTCAGCTAAGTAGTTACTTCTTCCCCCAGGAAGTTGAAGGAAGTATTCTTGTAATTCGCTTGTCAGCGCACTTTTTGTATCTGCAATTGATGCAGAGCTTGTCTTTGCGATGGTACGGTCAATATAGTTGAGGAAGACGTGGTAGGAGAGGTTAAAGACTTGCAGTTCAGTGTCTGCATTTGCGCCAAGGTCATCTGTAATGTCTGAGGTGTACACCTGGGGATCACTCTCCACTTCAGGAGTCTCTATCTGAAAGTTCTCAGCAAGAGGACGCTCTTCTCCTGGTTTTTGGAGGTAGACAAGAGGATTTGTTTCTCCGCTCGAAAGGTTTAACGCTAAAACTTGTATGAATTCGCTGGTACCAGGGTTCTCCCTGAAGCTACTTAACTCGCTACTGGCATCCTTGCTTACTGTGAACCCCGTAGATGTGTAACGATCGAACCCTTTGAAACGCCAACCAACTTGAGGAGCATTTGAAGTATCAATAGCAATGAAATCGGCTTCTGATGACATGTTATACGTGAAATTCTGTGGAGGGGGAGGATTCTCAGGGGGGGTGGTATTTTCCATTGGTGGGGGTTCAGTAGGGGGGGAAAATTCTGGTACGGGGGGTGGCGAGGTATAATCTAATTCATCGGGAGGGGGTTGCTGCACTTGGTTATTCGAGTGAAAGAACATAACACCGATAGTAGCGGGAATAATGGTGGTAAGTATAATGAGTATTCCAGGAAGGAGTTTCCACTTGCTTTCTTCCTCATGTTCCACGGGGGATCCTGCATCTCACTTAGCTTAAAGTGTATTGGATTTTTTACTTAAAATTTATTGTTGAGTTACATGAGGAATTAAAAATATTTTAGGAAGCCAAGAGAATTTACCGTCATCTTTTGGTATCTCCTTTCTTTTGCAATACAAATATGTGTCTCGTCAGATCCCCTGGTAGCGGCATCTTTAAATGAAAGCAGTATCTCCAACCTGACGAATGTTCAACTATCGTCTCTATAGGACCGCTAGCACAGAAAGCGAGGTACTTCTTTGGGCGAAGAATTCTTTTTGCCTCCCCCAAGAACTTCTGGTACAAACTAGCTACTTCTCGTCCATACAGTCCAGCGGCTTTTCCGTAAGGAAGATCAGTAGCCATACTCCAAATGGAGTTAGCTGGGAATGAGAGGTTGGTGGCATCCGCTTTTTGAAGTTGGATTCGAGAAGCGAGGTCAAAGAACTTCGCATTCCATCGTGCTCCCCCAAGGGACTTCTTTGAAAGGTCACATCCGATGGTTTTCGCACCAATAGCTGCTGCCTCCAAAAGAAACGACCCAGACCCGCAGAACGGATCCAGAAAGGGCTTCCCAGCAGAAGCTCGTGCGAGGTTCACCAAGGCTCTAGATAACTTCGCTTCCATAGTAATGGACGGGGAATAGGGACGGTACTTTGGTTCTCGTTTTCTGAAATCCTTCGTTAATGGTGGAAATTTGGCTAAAAGTATGATTTCGGAGTTTCGAACTAGTGGAGAGAATATTTTATCGGGAGACTCAAGACTTACCACTGCATTTGTCTGTTTAGTGACAAGGTTCGCGGTTCGATGGATCAGCTGTTGTTTTTCCACTTGAGTGGAGACAAGATCGGTATTTACGTCGATTCTGAAAGTTCCGGGTAACCCTTGGTGGGAGAGAAAGGCATTTCTGAACGTTCGCTTAAGGTAGGAAGATGAAAGGCTTCTTACACTGCATAGTATCTTGTATACCTCTTTGACGTATGCACTCCTCCAACTAAGGAAGCGTATTCCTTCATCAGTAGAAATAACCTTGAGTTTCAGGAGATCTTCTTGTTCTATCTGTACAGGAACCTCTTTAATCTCCGCTATGGCGGGTATTTCTGATCTACTAATGGTTGGGAACTGTTTATCGAGAAGAAGGAGATACTTTGCTTTTGGCATTTCCCTTAACTGTAAAAGCGAGGGTCTCCCAATTTAAATCACACCTTTTAAAAATGAAATATAATGTCTAACTAAACAAAAAGGGAAAACAATGTTTCTAGAACTATCAGCTCTCCAATTGGGGGCACTAACTGGATTTATGGGCTTTATTATTCTTGTGATCGTGATAACGCTTATTGTCGGTGCTTTCTTCTTATGGATTTCGTTGGGCTTGGTGGGTGTACCAGATAAAAAGAGGGAGTTCGGTAGTGTGATTATTACACAACTCCTAAACGCTATTGTAGGCTCTTTTTGTTGTATCCTTTCTTGGTACTTCATCAAAATTCGACACGATACTAGTTGGGGTCAAGCAATAGCTGCGTGGTTCCTTGCAGGTTTAATTCCGTTATTAATTGCATTTGGCATCTTTTATGCAATTGGCGGAAGCTTGGCACTTTTTGGCGGAATGCCTATTTAAGAGACCACACTACATCGTATTCAATACCATTTCTTCTTTTTTTCCTCTTTTCTTTTTTATCTTCATAACTTTGTTTCAAAACCTCGAATAGGAACCTGCACTCTGTAAAATTAGTAAGGTATAGCACTCAGAAGTTCGAAACAGGGGAGGCTATGGACAGTAAAAATGTGCCCATCCTTTAAGAAGGAAACCTTTTCAATAAGCTCTATTGTACTGTGTAATGGAGTAACGGATTGAACAAGAAGCTATATAGAAGAACGGATCCCCCCGAAGGTGAATTTATTGGAAAAAACTGTTTGGGACATACAGTTCCACTGGAAACGTATTCTCTCGCACCTTTGGACTTTCTTTTCTGACCTTATGCCTTTCGTTCTTTCTCATCATCCCGAGTGTGAAAAATTCAGTGAAAACCACTACATTACCATTCGAGGCATCAAACTCTGCATTGGGTGTTTCTTTACCATTCCCACCATTGTTGGGTTAGTACTCCTGCAAGGAATTTTCCATTATTGGCGGTTAATTCCCACTTCGTTAGCGTTTGCCGTAGTAGGTGGAGTCAGCATGATTCAAGTTTGCGCTTTTTTGGATGTTGGCAAGGGGAGCTTAGGTTGGAAACTGTTCACTAAGATTGCCCACGGTATAGGCTTTGTTGCAGTGTTTTTACTCATTTTTCGCCTCCCCATTGCTGAGGTGTGGAAATGGATTTTCAGCTACGTTTTCTACTTCACGACGGGGAGTTTGATCGGATTTATACGCGCCTATCGAATGGACGCGGTATGCAGCAACTGCCCTGAGTACGCTGCTTTCCCCATGTGTTACGGATTTACCCACATCTTGGAGCGTTTACAAACCCATGGCTTCATAGAGGTAACCAAACGAGAGAAAACACATCAGTAACCCGTATTACACGGAAAGGACGTGAACTCTTGGGTAAGTTGAAGCGTCAACCAATTCTGAGCGATCTTGGGATAGTTCCAAGGAGGTAGAACCCGTTAGAAAAAAAAGAAAGAGGGGTTAGGAGACTTACGAGATAGCACTAGAGAGATGGTCTTCAAGTGTTCGATGGGCGGCGAAGTGTTTATGGGGGTCTTTAAGAAGGGTCCAGAGCCAGTAGAGTGCAAATAGAGGAATGATCAGGGTAAGAATCACATATAGGCCAGCCGATCTATCAGGCACCTCTTTCCATTCAGGATATACTAACGTAACTCCAAGTTCATCAGCCATCTCTGCAAACGTTCTGAAAAACATCCTCTCTTTCTTATCATGGTCTCTAATGTCACTAGTAAGAAAATACATCACGTACAGGGCCAGAAAAGGAATGATAATGGAAAGAATCGCATACAGTCCTGCCGATTTGGAATCTTCCGTAGAGTTAAGATCGGAGTGAATTGATCGGAGGTTAGCGAGCCGAGAACTGATCCCACTCTTCCCCTCGTGTTTCTCGAGAAGCTTAAGGATCCCTTCTCGTAATGTACGACTTCGTTTGAAGTGCTCATTCCTTCGTTCGATTAGGTTATAGAACATCAGTCCAATTAGAATCATACCTATTATGAGACCAATCACTAACATGACAAATGGACCGTATGGAGGAACGAAAAATCCCATTATGGCAAACACTACGGGCAGTAGTGGACCAAAAATTACGACCAAGAGCCAAGCTCCGGACATCCGTTTATCTGTCTCATCCCGCCTTTGTATAGCGTTCCTAATTATGGCTTTATTCGAGTCGGAAGACTTCATTCTCTTCCCCAATTATCCTAGAAAAATCACTGTTATAAATCTTCCAAGGCATATCGGAGGTTGACTTTTCAGAAGGCTTTTAGGGTAGGGAGGTTACGCAGAAGACGGCACACTACTTTTCGTTTTACATTAAATTTGCCTTGAGAGAACGCATCAAACCCCTACACGCGTTCATCCCTTGTTCCTTTGACGTTACTTCTGTTTTTGATCTTCCTCCTTATTTCTTTGGTGATCCCGATAAGCGAATGGGTTTCTCTTCGTGTTAAAAAGGATCTCCCAGCCAAATTCTCCATGATCTCTTTGAAAATCTCTATTTTCCCCCTCGGTTTCCCTTCATATACATCCTCTATCAATTTTCGCCAAAATGTCACCAGCACTTCTCGTTCTTTCTTTTTCGACGGTTCGTATGGAAGTGTCCTTCCGCTTTCAGTCCTAAGGCTTAACTCATAAGCTATAATTCCTACTGCATGAGATAGATTAAGCGAAGGGTACCCTTCTGCGGTAGGTATCGTGACGATGAGGTCACACATCTGTATTTCTTCATTTTCTAGTCCTGCCTGTTCAGGACCAAAGAGCACCCCTATCGTGCCTGTAGATGGAAACGGGTAGCTTCGAAGTCGTACGGAGGGTACAGCGTTCCGTTTAGGATTTTTACTTCCACCGATGCGTGCGGTAGTCCCGATGAGGTAGTTAAGATCTTCTGCGGTAAGCATCTCGCCTAAACTCTGGTACTTTTTTGCCTTTTTCACAAGGTCTTCTGCTTTTACAGCAAATTGATATGTTTCACTCGTGATTTCGCATGAGTCAAGGAGGATTATCTCTTTAAACCCGAAATTCTTAATTACTCGTGCTGAAAAACCGATATTTCCAGGAAACTGTGGCCTATCGAGGATAAAGGTAAATTGTGGCATCGTTCGTACCCATTACCTACCCCCTAAGTTAAATACTATTTGTTTTTTTAGTAGAGAAGGAAGGAGGCGGGAGTTGATTCAACGACTCTCTTTTATAAAGAAGCGTTTTGTTCGCGACCTCCGTGGTCTAACGTTTATGGGAGTGGAGGAAAAAGTGGCCTTGAAGGTAGATCTGTACCAAGAAGTGTACGATCTGGTTACCCAGATCCCCGACGGGAAGGTAACCACGTACGGTACCATTGCGAAAGCCCTAGGAGACCCCATCGCTGCACGAGCGGTTGGGAGAATTTTGAATCAGAACCCAGATCCCGCATCCGTACCTTGCTATCGGGTGGTTCGAGCGGGGGGTAAACTAGGAGGATATAAGGGGGGACAGAAGCAAAAAAGAGACCTACTCGAAGCAGATGGCCTTGAAGTATGTACTGACCAGATCGTTGATTTTGAAGATTACCTCTTCTCTGACTTTCACACTGACTTTCCTCTAGAACGGCTAAAGGAACAGCAACGGTTACTTGCCGATCAGGTCATTTTGAACGATAGCTTTGAGACCCTTGAGCACATAGGAGGAGTAGATGCGAGCTATCGAGATCGCCATGCATACGGGTCTTGTGTCGTTCTAAACAGAGCTATGGACGTATTAGAGGTGGCTACGTCGATGACGAAGGTAACGTTTCCGTACATTCCCACGTTCTTTTCTTATCATGAGTTCCCAGTGGTGAAAGAAGCTGTACAAAAAGTGAAGACACGAATCGACCTCCTCTTCGTGGATGGTAACGGTTTGATACATCCACGGTTGGGATTCGCCTCACACCTTGGGATCGCCGTAGACCTACCGACGATTGGAGTTGCCAAGAACTTGCTCTGTGGCAACCTTCCTCGGAAGCCGAAAGAGGTGGGCGAAACCCAACCAGTGAGACTGAACGACGAAGTCGTGGGGTATGCCGCAAAAACGTACAAAACAGCAAACCCAATTTACATTTCTCCAGGACATAGAATCTCTCTGGATTCTGCGAGGCGTATAACTTTCGATTTCTGTGAATATAAGCTTCCCGAACCAATTAGGAACGCTCACAAAGAAAGTAAACGTTTAAGGTCTCACTCTATGTAACATCTTGCGAGACAAGTTCGAACACGGCTTTTGCCAAAAGTTTTGCGATTCTGATTGGCTCTGGTCGTTTTCCGTGCGTCATCAGGTGACTTAGCACACGTTTTGCCATCTCTTTGGTGAGTCCAACGGGTCGGATGAACAGCTCGATACCTGAGTCTAAGATTATTTTGACCCTAGGTCCATTTTTCCTATGGATTTTCAGCCGATGCTTTCCCTTCTCCATCTCTAAAAGGTACTCTTCAATCCCTTGGCTTGGCTCGTAAGTCAGCGCGATGAACGGTGTATTCGCTGTAGCATACAGCTCGTGAAGGTCAATCACATTGTAGTAGGAGATCACCGTTCCATTTAGGAGGAAGAATTGAATGTCCGGTCTTCCCAATCTTTTTATCAGTTGCTTAATGGCAGATGTAGCATCAATTCCTCCCACTTCCGCTGTAGCGTAATTGACTCCATCAATTCTCCCGTCTAGACGTTGTACTACACCAGCAAGAATTGATTTAGGGTAGACCCCTTTCTTAAAGGATTCTGCGATTCCACAGACACGACTACCTTTTTTTACTACTTGGTCTTCCGTTTCTGTTTTTCCTTCCCCAGGAATTTCATATTCTTCTACAGTCATTCTCTCTTTGCCCCTCCCTCCGTGTTGGACTCATATTGGAAAACATGCTCTACGTTTGATGAAGCGGATCACTAATTGAGAAAAAGGATCTGAGACGTTATCTTTAAAAAGATCATCATCTTATAATCCACATAATCAAGCCATAAGTTTTCCAAGCTCCTCGGCTAGGAGTACCCCTACTTTATGATGGTGGTGTGACCAATGGATAAAAAAATAGAAACAGCAGAGGATCTTTTGAATAAAGCGCAACTCAAAGAGGTACTAGGCCTCACTCAAGAAGAATTAGAGGAATTACCTGAAACACCTGAAAAACATTACTCTAAAGCTGTCATTGGGACTGCAGGACATGTGGATCATGGCAAGAGTACCCTCACGCAAAGTTTAACAGGAAAGTTAACTATGGAGCATTCTGAGGAGCTTAGAAGAGGAATAACCATTAAACTTGGCTACTCACATCTTGATCTCATGGTGTGCCCTTCCACGTGGGAGCTCGTCTCGAATGTCGACCCAACCTGTTCGAATAGCGAAGCATCTCGCCACGTACGATGTTACTCCATTTTAGATCACCCTGGACACGAAATATTGGTCAGTCGAATGCTGACTGGATCCTCCGTTATCGATTACGGCTTAGTGGTTATCGCAGCAAATGAGCCGTGTCCTCAACCTCAAACTAGTGAACATGTAGCTGCTCTCGAGGCCATGGGGATCAAAGATATTATCGTTGTCCAGAACAAGATCGAACTAGTCTCCGAGGAAGAAGCGTTTAAAAACTACGAGCAGATAGTGGACTTCTTCAAGGAAGAAACGACCTATGAAGAACCGCCAATTATCCCCGTTAGTGCAGCGTTGAATATTAACTTAGATATCCTCAAAGCTGCTATTCTTAAGTATTTCAAACCACTACCTATTGAGGAAGATAGCGACCCTTATTTTTACATTACCCGGAGCTTTGATGCTAATAAACCTGGAAAGGCTTTGAACGAACTTACTGGTGGGATAGTGGGGGGGGTGCTAAAACGGGGTGCCTTAAGGGAGGGAGACGAGGTTGAAATTCGTCCAGGATATGAAGGTACTAAGGATACAACCGTGCTCAGATCCAACGTGACAAGTATTTTCAGTGGTGGGACGCGAGTAGAGGTAGGGAAAAAGCATTCCCTCTTGGGGGTAGGAACAAAATTAGATCCATCACTCACGAAATCTGATGGACTAGCGGGAAACCTACTGGGTAAACCAGGGACGCTTCCTCCACTAGTGAAGAACGTTGAAATCACCAATCTACATAAGCTTGCTTGGGTAGTTGGAGCAAGAAAACGTATGGAGAATCCTCCCTTCCGACGGGGAGATAGCTTGTTACTCTGTGCTGGAACGGGGATGCGCATCGGTAAGGTGACATCTGCTACAGAGAAGTCGTTAGAGATGATCCTCCCGAAGCCGATGTCTCTTCCTAAAGGTCAGAGAGCAGCGTTAACTCGGAGAATCAAGCATGAATTTCGACTTGTTGCATATGGAGAACTGAACTACTAGTTGAGGGACCATGATCACGTCTTTGCTCATTCCGGTATACCGAGAACTAACACAACGCTTCAAGAATTCCCTTTTAGGGTACCTTCGAGCTAGAGTCGAAGGTTTGGATGTTGAACTGAAGATAGAGGATGTGGATGAATGGTATACTACCTGTACCTTGAAAGGGAATGATGAACACACTGCGGCCCTCTTCTTAAAAAAGGAGCTTGGAGGAGAACGGCATATTGACGAACTTACTATGACTGAAGAATATGCTGGTAACTTCTATGAGATCGGTGACACGGCCCTCACCGCTCACATTGGGATTAGAAACCCGCGTTTTCTCATTTCCATTCCTTTTAAAACGTTTTTAGAGGGGCTTTTTGGGGGTTCTACGCTGGTCGAACATCCGCGAGAAACGTTTTTGTCTCTTGGATTGAGAGAGTACTTCCCCCTTCACGTGAAAGTGGAAACGCTTATTCCTGTGGGGAGAGAAAACTATCTAAGCGGGAAACCTAGCTCAGAGACGCTAAGTTTACTTAAAGAATGGCTCCATCTTCCGTATAATCGCGTATTTGTCTACGGAGAAACGAGAGGGAAGATTAAAGAGGCACTTTCCAAGTCAGGGCATGGTCACGACGTGCTTAACATCGAAAGGTGGGGGTTCCTAGAGTGTTCCATTGTCTGTAAAAAAGACACGAGTGCCGTCGGGCTCATTCCTGAAATTGGTCCCTTCCTTGAGGAAGCCGAGTTGACAGCTTTTCAAGTAGATTCAATTTTGGAGGAACTAAATGAGAAAACGCATTAAAGATCGAATTGCACTACTTCTTGCGATCAAACCTACGGAAAGGATAACGGAACTCGATCACATACATGCAAAAGTCTCACGCGACGCAGAAGGAGTTTCCAAAGCCGAGATCAGGGATGCGTTGAGAGAGTTACGCGAGGAACACCTAGTGGAAACAGCAGAAGGAGGATGGTACATTACTTCACAAGGTCGTAAATCGGCTAGACCTCTCACTAATGATCCTAACATGAATTTAAGTTATCGACGGGTCCTCACTGCTCGACGATACTACTCACAGACGGCGCCATGTATTCTTCCCTTCCTTAGGGGAAATATCCTAGCAGTCATCAAGCTGTTCTCAAATGAAGGTGATCCCATCAACAAGGTAAAAGAAATCTTCTCTAGGTTCTCTAAGCGTAAACCGCCCCAACCTCATACCATAGAGGATAAAAAGACGTTAATAAGATATGTACACAATCATACGGTGGAGTTTCTTCTTGTGGTTAACGAAAAAGACGTTAAACCACACAAGCTAGTATTTTTGATCTCCTCACAGCAACTGAGAGAACCCAAAGAGTGGGAGTTCCTCTTAAACGTAGTACGGGCTACCTATGAGGAGATGAACACTCGAGGTATTTCTCCGTTAATTACCTTCTCAGGCGAGAGTGGGTTTAACATCTTCTGTGAATTCACTGAACCATTGGGTAACTGGAAAACCTACCAGCACGCGGTAAAAACGCTCAAAGAAAAAGTAGAACGTATCCTCAACTCGAGGGGTGAGCTGGCTTTCCCGCTCCTTTTCGCCTCTTCTAGAAAGTCTGAAAACGTAGAGGGGGTGGTTTTCAATGCGGAAAGTATGAGACCTAATGGTACCGTTATTGCTCCCTTCTCCCTCAACCTTACAACAGGTTTAGCTTCGATACCAGTTAAACCAGAGAGAATCGGTCATTTTAAGAAAGAAGACGCCGAGCCGACAACGGTGATCAAAAAGAAAAAGCAATACGAAACATTTAAGATGGAAAAAAGCTCACCAACTACCTTTGCAAAAGAACTTAGCCTTGGCCTCTTCAAATTTCTCACGAAGGGGGGGACTTAGTTGGGCTTAATATTGGAATTACTTCGGGAGGATCCCGAAAAAATAAAGGAGTCACAGAGAAAGCGGGGATTTAGTGAAACTATCGTTGAACGGGTGAAAGAACTAGACAAACGGTGGAGAACGGAGAAATACAATCTAGATAAAGCGAGACACAAACGAAATAAACTCACCAGGAAGATCGCGAACCTTGAGGGCGAAGCTAAGCAAGAGATAATTGAGGAGGCGAAAAGCCTCAGCCACGAGATCGAAAAGACGGAGGAGGAGGTCAAGCAATTGGAAGAAAAGCGAAATGATCTCCTTTTTAGCATTCCGAATGTTCTTCATGAATCGGTTCCAGTAGGTGAAGACGAAGGAGATAATGTGCCAGTAAAGTATTGGGGTAGACCTAAAATTCGGAAAAAAAACGCCCCTGTGTTTGAAAAAGAGACAGGAGGCGAAACCCCCTATGCGTTTTGGGAATTCGAGCCGAAAGATCATATTTCTCTTTTAGAGAAGCTAGGAGGAGCGGACTTCGATAAAGCGGCTCAGGTCACTGGCTCTAGGTTTTACTACCTTACCAATGATGTCGTCTGGTTAGATATGGCATTACTTACTTATGCCCTTGACTTCATGAGTTCCAAAGGATTTACCGTTATAGAACCGCCTTTCTTGCTAAGAGAGGCGATTATGAAGGGCGTCCTTGATTTAAACGAATTTAAACAAGCCATCTACAAGATTGAGGGGGAAAACCTCTACCTCATTGGCACCTCTGAACATCCGCTAGCTGCCCTCCATTCGGATGAAACGCTACCAAAGGACGACCTTCCCCTTACATACACGGGGATATCACCATGCTTCAGAAAAGAAGCTGGTACTGCTGGAAGAACCACGAAGGGCTTATATCGGGTCCATAGATTCAACAAAGTCGAGCAGTTCGTGTTTTCTCTCCCAGAAAACTCTTGGGAATGGCATGAAACACTCCTCGAACATGCCGAAGGGATTTTACGAGAACTGAAGATCCCCTACCGAGTGGTGAACGTGTGCACTAGTGATATTGGGGCGGTTGCTGCAAAAAAGTACGACATTCAAGCGTGGATGCCTGGACCGGGGGAGTACAGGGAGGTTGTCAGCTGTAGCAATTGTTTGGATTATCAGGCAGTGAGACTGAACATCCGGTATGGCGAAGTAAAGGGAGGGCCAGCTGAAGGGTTCGTGCATACCCTTAACTCAACCGCCCTTGCTACAAGCAGAACGATCATCGCGCTCTTGGAAAACTACCAGCAAGAAGATGGTAGCGTGAAAATTCCACGAGTGCTCCGCCCCTATTTGAAACCGTACCAGTCAGCACCTAAGACTCAGTTGGTTCCTCTTAGACAAAAGGAGAATGCGTAACGAAAAAATTGACTGTCTCTGTGGTTTACTCTATCATTTAGAGAGTGAGACATTCCTGCGCCAAACACGGGATTCCATCATTGCACGATTCATGCCGCATGTTAGAAGAGACAGGAAGATCCTCCAAAACATATACACATTGCTTTAAAAAAGAGATTTTTTAATAGTTAAATATGATCAACCATGCCAGGAACAGATAAAACCTGGCAAAAATCGGGAACAACTGTCGCTTGTTTGCTGCTCACTTTTTCATTGGTTCTTGTTCCAGTGCTTAGCACGCCATTACCAGTGCCACTTATCATTACGTTTGGGGATAGTAACGCGGTACATACTGCTGAACGTGCGGTAGCTAGCAGAGTCTTGACGGTCTCCATGGATTACGAGAACCCTCTTAAGTCCTTGTACTTGGTACGAGCCCGCCCCCTCATCATCATCGGGCATGGCGGAGCACACGGATCCGCTAACAACAAGCTGGTTACGTGGGCCAACGTAAAACACTTGGTACAAGGTACCCCAGCAATGCAAAATTACATCCTTTCATGCAACTCTTACGGAATAGCTGAGAAGTTAAGAGCAATGGGACGACATGCCTTCGGGTTTAACGGTCCAATAGATGCAGAGATTGCAGGATTAGTTACAGCCCTCTCCATTATCAAGAGAGCGGGTGCCAGTAGCCTCTACCAAACAATCCTCCTAACAACCATCCGCAAAGTCTTCAAGAAACTCATAGGCATAGAGGAAGTAAACCCTCTCTACTGGATGAAAGGAAAAGTTTTCAAGGGATGGTTGGGAATACCATATCGGTGGCAGGTATGGTATAAATTTACCTCTATTGAAACGGAAAACTTCTTATACGATCTTACAGCGGGGGCAGCAGCAGCAGCTATTGCTGCTGCATTTGTAGGAGGAATTTTAGCTGCTGCGGTAACGGTTGCTAATTTTGGCGGGATTGTAGCCCAACTCAGTCAGGCTGCAAGTAACAACGATGGACGTTTGGAATTTTTCTTTGACACATGGGGGTTCTATGTCCTACTTAAAACTTGGTTTAATGGGGAGTCTCACTTTACACTTAGCATTCCTCAGATCTCTCTGGGTACGTTACAATCTCAGGCATCAATACTATCTTCAAGCTATCAATGGCAATCTTACTACTCTGGAGTACTCTAAAAGGTGTCAAGTATGCCCACTCTTCTTATCTTATTTTTTGCACTAATTGCTTTGATGATAGGATACCCCATAAAAGTCTTTTTTGCTGCTGAACCTGCTTCAAAATGGGGGAAATTCCTCTATGCGGCTGGTATGGATGTGGTTCTTTTCTCTCAAGTGTTGCTTATTACGGGGATGGCGCCCCAGTTTGATTTACCCTTACCTGTAATTGTTCCTCTCTCTCCTCCCTTCACTTTCTTTGTCCCCTTTACCGCACTTGTTGGTGGACTGATCGGCTTTATAGGTAAGAGATTCGATATGAGTGGGGAGAAAATCGTTTCAGCCAGTTTTCTTCAGGAAGGGGGAGAGGCAATAGTGCGATTGATAGCAATGGGAACTGCAACAGGATCTTTCATCGTTGGGATCATGATGTTTTACCTTACCCATACCTTACCTATTATAGAGATTCTCATCAGTGTTGTGATAGCTAGTTTGGTCTATATCATCTATAAGCGAAAGTGGAAGCTTGCAACCAACTTTTCTCTCTTCTCAGGAATAATCATAATACTCTCAGCTATCTTTTTTCCAATCTTCTCTCCAATCTTCGGTTTCCTTGGATTCATTGATGTTGGCGGTGTCATTCTTGGAGTAATTCTCCTGATCATGTCACCAGTACTCTACAAACAGTACTACAAGTCGAAAACTTCTCAAGCTCGGTCTTAATGTTTTCTTTTTTAGTTCCCTAGGGAGTAAGTTTGTCTCAAGCTAGGAA
>JABAHQ010008541.1_pt1 | contig 15968 bp, 13 predicted proteins | sample 7062091 | NCBI WGS metagenome assembly JABAHQ01 (sample SAMN14534359, study PRJNA622989) | marine sediment metagenome | biome: marine biome [ENVO:00000428]; feature: marine pelagic biome [ENVO:01000023]; material: deep marine sediment [ENVO:00002113] | place: India: Gulf of Kutch | collected...
GAGAAATATGAACTCGATAGCTATGTAACGGTGGTTTACTTTTGGCCACCGCCATCTGGCACATCTCTGGTTGATGCCTACCATAGTGAGTTTATGGGCCAGGTGGCTCACCAAGATTTTCAGGTGATTGCGATCTGGGAACTACCGGCCGATGAGGCGCTGTCGCTCCAAAATCCGGCGCTCCTCCCTTTTGTGCCATTGATGAAAGGGGGCGCGACGTTAGACAGGCTGCAACAGTGTGCCAACTTCATTCGCCAGCAGCCGGAGGCAGCGGAGTTGGAGGTGTTGCTGGCTACCTTTGCCAGTATGGTCATGGATGCTGAGTTAGTGAAACGTATTTTGAGGTGGGATATGCAGATTTTAAGAGAGTCTCCAATTTACCAGGATTTGTTAGAAGAAGGCCGCAAGTTAGGTCGTGAAGAAGGCCGGGAAGAGGGTCGCGAAGCAATATTAGAACTATTACGCCGTTTTCTGGCCTATCGCTTTAACATTGCCTTAGATCATTTCGATGACCAGTTGCACCATCTTGATCTGGAGGCGATCAAACAACTCAGCAATGCGGCCTTTGAAGCCGAAACGTTAGCTGAGTTTGAGGCAACTTTAGCGAGCTTGTCAGAGCAGGCAAAATAGCAATTCAGTGTAATCCACACAATATAGTTTTTAAGTAGTCTCCGTAAAGGCCCTTAAGCGCCTACTATTAACTGGATTGGGGTTCGGAAGGTTATGATGCCTGTCCAATATGACCCAGAAGGAATCGAAATCGAGTTGCTGCATACGTTGGCAGAGTTGGCAAATGCGCAGGTGTTAGAAATCGGCTGCGGCGACGGTCGTCTTATGTGGCACTACGCCGACGAGGCCAAGGGCATCATCGGCGTAGACCCTAATCTTGAGAAGTTGAGTAGGGGAATCCAGACTTACCCGTTAAGTCTGCGCTCAAGCCTGGCTTTTGTCCAGGCTAAGGCTGAAAAATTGCCCCTTGTCAGCCAGCGGTTTGACCTGGCCATCCTGGGCTGGTCCTTATGATGAATAGCACACGCGGGCATGGTCTATGCCCTGAGGGAAATTTGGCGGGTCCTCACCCCTGGGGGAAGCCTGATTGACTTGCGTCCCCTGGCCGGGAATTCGTTGCTGGAGGTTGTCACCGCCGAGCGGGTACTTCTGGCCGGGCGCATCAACGATACGCTGGATATCCCAGATGATAGGGCTGCCAACGAAGCACTAGCCCAGGTGGTGGGTGCAGGCTGGTTTGCCCGCGAGCGAGAAGAGAACTTCGACTATGCCGTCTATTGCGACACGCCCGACGAGGTGAGGACCTATCTTGAGACGAAGCGGCGTAGTTTGTTTTTGTCGAAGGCGGTTTTAGACAGGGCCAGGCAACTCCTGGCCGGCAGCCGTGAGGGGGCGAAGATGCGGGTCCGGTTTAGGATGGTCATTGGATGCTATCAGAAACTTGGGAGATAAATCAGTATGGAGCAAATGGGCACTGGGTCCATTTTAAGAGCCTCAATAAAAACTGTCCGCTAGTCAATAACGCCTTGAGCGCACAAAACTGAGCAACAACCAGAACCCCATAATCGTCGCCCCGAAGAACAAAAAGCCAAAGAAGCGACCGGCGTAGCGCTCAAGAAACCCCTCAGGCGTGACCATGTGCATGAATTGGCTCAGACCAACGATCAACGCCCCTACCAAGATGCTCATGGCCAGCCGGTTGCCCAGGTCCTCTATCCTGGTCAGGGATTGTTCCAGGTTCCGCAATTCAACTTTGGTGCCGAGTTCGCCCCGCTCTAATTGAGTCACAAGCCGCGTCAAACGGCGGGGCAATGTCAGACCAAACTCGGCCGCCTCTATAACCCCTTCAGCGACTTTCTCTCCAACCAACCTGGGTGAGCGACGTTGCAACCAGAAACGTTGCAGATAAGGCTGGGCGAAGGGGATGAACTGAAAATCGGGGTCCAATTGCAGGCCCAACCCTTCGCTAAGGGCCATCACTTTAGCCATTAACACCAGATCGCTCGGCAGGCGGAGGTGGTGCCGGCGGGCCAGCGCCGTCATTTCGTTGAAGATGCGAGCGGCAGCCAGGTCCTCCACCGAACGGTTGGCGTAGCAGGTAATCATATGATCCAGATCCCGCTTGAGGGTCGTGCGGTTGATCTGACCTGGCGCAATCCCCATGGTCAGAAGTTCGTCGACCATCCGGCCGCTATCCCCTTTGGACAAAGCCAAAAAGAGACGGGTTAGGCTTTCCTGCAGAGGCTCATCCAGGCGACCAACCATGCCGAAATCAAGCATGCCGACCTTCCCGCCATCCAAAACGTAAAGATTACCGGGATGGGGATCGGCGTGAAAGAATCCATGGACAAACATCTCTTCCAGCATCAGACGGACGCTGCTCGCCGCCACCCGTTTCCGATCAATGTCTGCCGCTTCTAACGTCGCAACATCGCTAACTTTGATGCCGTACAGTCGCTCCAGGACAATCACTCGCTCTGTGGTGTACTCCCAGTAAACTTGGGGGATGTAGAGGTCAGGGTCACTGGCAAACGCGAGACGAAAGCGGTCGGCATTTTGTCCCTCATGTACATAGTTCAGCTCACACTGCAAGTTGAAAGCAAATTCCTGGACCAGCCCCGTGACATCGTGGTCTTGACCAAAGCTGGTATGACGGGCCATCAGGCTGGCCAAATCAAAGAGGACATCCAAATCACGCGCCACCGTCACCGCCACGCCAGGCCGCTGTATCTTAACCACGACCGCTTCCCCACTATGAAGGCGTGCAGCATGTACCTGCCCGATGGAGGCTGAAGCCAGAGGACGTGGGTCAAATTCAGCAAAGAGTTTCTCAGGTGATGTACCCAACTCAGCCTCAAATACGGCAGCAATCTGCTCGTACGAAGCGGATGGTGCTGCGTCCTGGAGCTTGACTAACTCGCTGATATACTCGGGCGGGAGTAAATCCGAGCGGGTACTGAGTACCTGACCTAGTTTAATGAAGGTAGTCCCCAACTCCTCAAAAGCAAGACGGAGATGGGTTGCCTGGATACTTGGTTCTATTTCCTTGTTTCGACCCAACTGCTGCTTTAGAGAAAGTAGCCCTCGTAGTCTTAACTCGGCCAGTAGCCAATCGAAACCGTTCTGGGCCAGCACGGTAATGATTTCTCGATAACGGCCAAGATTTTTGGTATTCGAAAGTGCATTCATCAATCAATGTTCCCTTATCACTTGAGGCCGGAGCTTTTAATATCGCTTTTTCTCAGCGATTCTAAACAGGAACGCCAGCAATTTGCTGGCGTTCCTGTCCTTTTTTGGTACTAGACAGTGAGATCGTCACGTATCGCTTCGTATTCGGCCTTGCTAATTTCACCACGCGCGTAGCGAACCTTCAGAATATCCAGCGCTGACTTGTCTCGCTCACTGCTCACCTGCTGCGAATTCTGGGGTAACCATCCCAACACGTAAGCGAGGGCGGCCAATACCAAAACACTGAAGAATGCGCCAAATCCCATCATGATTATCTTTCTCCTTAAATTATCTCTTTCAACTCAGAGTTACACAGGCTCAATATTCTGGCTCTATTACCTTACTAGCTTAAGTCTAACACGCGATTATAAAGCAAATTTAAAGCTTCTATGAAGGTTTGGTAAAGAAGTGAATAGAGATTCCATCCACAAGCAAAACATACCATGATACGTTCTTGGATTGATAGTCCTAATTCTGTCTGGCTGAAAAATTTGAGCGATGGCCTGAAATTTCTTCCCGCTTTCTGATGCTAATTTGACAAGGAAAACGTTTTCTTTATAATTGGCGTCAAAAGTAAACGTTTTCCATCAGTCGATCAATAAAAGGATAAATAACCCTGTGTCCACGACCTTGGCCCAAATTGCCAGTGCGGCTGGTGTTTCTGTCGCAACCGTGTCACGGGCGCTAACGGATAGTAACCATCCCATGAGTGAAGAAACAAGACAGCGCATTAAAAAGCTGGCTCAAGAAATGGGGTACATGCCAAACTTAGTAGCCCGAAGCCTGCGTACCGACCGGACTTACACCATCGGTATTATTGCCGATGACATTTTAAGTCCTTTTGTTCCACCTATTATTCGAGGCATCCAAGATTATTTAAAAAGGATTGATTATCTGGGCCTGATCGTCAATTCAGATTGGGACCCTAATATTGAAAAAGATGCCATCAACAGATTGATCAACCGCCCTGTTGATGGCCTCATTTTTGTTGAATCCTGGCATCATAAACCCACAAATGAGTTAGAAAAATCAAAAAAACCGTATGTCTTTGTACATCGTTTATTCGGAACAGCTATCAATAATTCTGTTGTTCCTGATGATCATTATGGCGCGACTTTGGCTGTCAAACATCTGGTGGCCTTGGGGCATCGCCGGATCGCTCATATAAAAGGGCCCGAAGAATGGCATTCGGCTCAGAGGCGTCTGGCTGGTTATGAAGCTGAATTAGAAGCTCAGGGAATAGATGTTGACCCGGCATTGGTTCAGAAAGGTGATTGGGAATTTGAAAGTGGGTACGATGCCGCCAGGAATTTATTAAGGTTGAAAAAATTGCCAACGGCTATCTTTGCGGCCAACGACAAAATGGCGCTTGGTGCGATATACGCCATCCAGGATGCGGGTTTAGGCGTTCCTCGAGATATTGCCGTTGTTGGTTATGATAATCGGGATTTTTCCAGGATTTCACGGCCGCAACTGACAACGGTCAGTTTACCAGTGTATAAAATGGGGCAAAAAGCGGGGGAGTTATTGTGTATGAATTTAGATGGACAAAGTGAAGAGGTGAATGAAGTAAAAATTCGAGGCCGGTTATATATTCGAGAATCATGTGGGGCCGATGAGTCTCTGAGGACGAAAGATGAATACCATGAGGGTACCACCATTAGAAGGCTGTTACTTGGTAAACAACCCGAAAGTGATTGAGCCTAAATACGCCAAGGGACCCTATAAGCTAGGCGCACCGCCAAGGATGAAAATTTAGCCGCGCTCCCAGCCGGTCCGCGACCGGCGACGGGTCACGGACCCCGTCGCGAGCGCCACAGATGTTATTTGCAGAGGAGGTCGTAGATGCAGGTTTCTACTGAAGTTAGCCGGCACGCTCGATTACACACTTTGGCCCTGAAAAATGTCGCTGTTAGCGGCGGCTTCTGGGCTCAGCGACAGACGATCAACCGCCAGGTCAGCCTGAGGCGTGCCTTCCAGAAGCTTGAACAATCTGGCAATTTTAACAACCTCAGGTTAGCTATTGGTTCTGGAGAAGGGGACTATCGCCGGCCTGTCTTTATGGATTCGGATATTTACAAGTGGCTGGAAGCAATTAGTTATGATTTAGCCAATTTTCCAGATCCTGAACTCGAGGCCATGGCCGATCAAGCGATAAGCCTGCTGGCCGAGGCGCAAGAGGAAGATGGTTACCTCAATTCCTACTACCAGGTGGTCGAACCGGACAAGCGCTGGACAGACCTGGATCACGGGCACGAACTGTACTGTGCCGGTCACTTGTTCGAGGCCGCAGTCGCCCATCATCGCGCCACGGGTCAAACCAAGCTGCTTGATATTGCCCGCCGTTTCGCCGATTGCATCGAGGCAACCTTTGGACCGAATAAATGCGACGGTGTACCAGGCCATCCGGAAATCGAGCTGGCCCTGGTGGAACTGTATCGTGAGACTGGGGAGCGGCGTTATCTCAATTTGGCTCGCTTCTTTCTGGACGGGCGTGGCCGGGGAAAGATGCGCGGTCTGGGGCGCTACGGGCCTGAGTACCACCAGGACCGGGTTCCCGTTCGCGAGGCTACGGTCGTTGAAGGCCATGCGGTCCGCCAGTTGTATTTAACCGCCGGTATGGCCGACATCTATCTTGAAACCGGCGAACAGGCTTTGTTCGAGGCGTCTATGCGTCTCTGGCATGACATGACTGCCTATAAGATGCATCTTACAGGCGCTTTTGGGGCGCGTTTCACCGGCGAATCTTTTGGCGATGCTTACGAGTTGCCTAGCGACCGCTGTTACTGTGAAACGTGCGCCGCCATTGCTAGCATGATGTGGAATTGGCGATTGTTATTGGTGACAGGCGAGGCCTGGTATGCGGACCTGCTCGAGCGTTCGCTCTATAACGGGTTTTTGAGTGGGATCTCATTGGATGGGCAGCGTTACTTTTACGTCAACCCCTTGCAAAGCCGGGGCGGAATCGAACGACCGGAATGGTACGGCTGTGCCTGTTGTCCCCCTAATGTGATGCGACAAATCGCCTTACTGGCCCACTACGTGGCCACAGTTAGCGAAGACGGGCTTCAGATTCACCAATACGCCGCGACAAAGATAAAGGCCGAACTGCCTGACGGAGGTCTGGTCGCGCTGCGTATGGAAACTAATTATCCCCATGATGGACAAGCGAAATTGATTGTAGAGGAAGCGAGTGGATCTAGCTGGCAGCTGGCCCTACGCATTCCAGGCTGGTGCCCGGAGGCCGGTCTGCGAGTGAACGGTGAAGCCAGCAGTGTTTTGTCAAGGGGTGGGGAATATGCCCGAATCGAACGTGACTGGCAGCCAGGGGATGAGGTTGAGTTAGACCTACCGATGCAGCCCAGGCTGATGGAGCCGAACCCCCGCATTGATGCGACACGAGGCAGTCTGGCTATTGAACACGGTCCCCTGGTCTATTGTCTCGAAGCGGTTGACCAGCCCGTAGTTTTGGATCTGTTAGATGTCCGTATCGACCCCCAGGCGCCTCTACAGGCGACCTGGCAGGCGGATCTGCTAGGCGGTGTGGTAACCGTTGAGACAGAGGGGACGGCGATCGACATCAGTAACTGGGGAGATGATCTTTACCGGCCACTAAGCAGGGAAAGTTTGCCCCAGCAAGTGGTTAAACTCACGGCCATCCCTTACTATGCCTGGGCCAATCGTGGGCCATATCAAATGAAAGTTTGGGTCCCTCGCCTGGAGGGGCAGGGTACGTAGGTATCTTCTTTCTGACCTGTGAACCATGCCCGGAATGGTATTTTCCTGGGCCAGCCCTCAGGTTATTAAAATTTCTGTATCGTTAATTGGAGGTTGGGGCTGGACGCCTCCATATATTACATAAAGGAGAGGTGAGGAACTATGTCGAGCCGAAAAGTATCCCGAAGAGAGTTTTTGCGATTAGCCAGCCTATCTGCAACGGCCGGGGTCATCGCAGCCTGTGCGCCTGTGGCAACCGCGCCGACCACTGAAGATGCCGCTAGCGCCTCAGCGGCTGATGCTGAGGCGCCAGCGGCCGAGGTCGTGACCATTACCTTCATGGGCTGGGGCGGTACGGAGGAGGATGAAGGCGTCCGGGCCGCGATTGAGGTCTTCCAGGAAGAGATTCCTGGTGTTGAGGTAACCTGGTTGCATACGCCGGATAATTACGAGGAGAAGCTACTGGCCAACATTGCCGCTAAAACACCCCCCGACACAGCTTTCATCGGTAGCAATGTGTACCGGACCTTCATTCGCGACGGCTTGCTACTCGATATCACCGACCAACTCGAGGGCGATCCGCTTCTTGGCCAGGAAGATTACTTTATTCAACCGCAAGAATTTGAGCGTTGCACCAGCCAGGGACGTTGGTATGGCATCGGTTCCTGTTGGGTTGCGCCGCATATCTATTATAATGCCGACATCTTTGAAGCGGCAGGCATCACGCCACCCAGTAATGATCCCGACGAAGCCTGGACCTGGGACCAGTTTCTGGAAGCAGCCCGCCAACTGACCATAGATGCCGACGGCAATCACCCGGGGGACAGCGGATTTGATGTTGAAAACGTCAAACAGTGGGGTGTCCATTGGCCGACCTGGTGGATTCCGGTTCATTCCGCCATTGCTGGCAACGGCGGTACCTGGTCTGATCCAGAGACGGAGTTACTCACTCTGGACCAACCTGAAGCTATTGAAGCGATCCAGGCTATTGCCGATCTGGTCTTAGTCCATCAGGTTATGCCCCAATCTGCCATTTTTGAAGGGCTGGGGATGACCAATACGCAAATGCTGGAGACGGGTCAACTGGCCATGGCTATCGATGGGTCTTGGGCGCTGGCCTGGATGCACAAGATGGACGCTACGCTCGGTACGGGTGTCCTGCCCGGGTTAAAAGAGCCGGCGACCGACATGCAGGCTCACCTCCATTCCGCTCTGGCTTCCACCGAGGAGCCTGAGGCTGCCTGGCAGTGGGTGCGCTTCCTGTCGACGCCATTCTATCAGACTCAGTTCTGTCGCATCGGCCTTTGGTTGCCCAGCCAGACCGAGCTGATGACTGAGGAGGGGTTGACAACCTGGGTCAGTAGTGGCGTTCATCCGCCCGGCTATGAAAAAATTCCGACGGAATTCTTACCCCGTTTCGGTCACGTACTCTACCAGTCGGCGGGTTGGCCCAAAGCGGAAGCCATCATTACTCCGGCCCTCGACGCCGTCTGGGTTGGTGACAAAACGGCTGAAGAAGCGTTGGTTGAAGCCGTGCCAGAGGCTAATAAGGCGTTAGCAGAAGAACTGGCTAAGGGAGCGTAAAATAACCGCTGCTCGCCTTTGAGAAACGGAGTCAAGGCTTGATGAGCCGGAAATTCTATGCAAAAACCGGCTCAAGTAATCGTTCAGTTGGGGGCAAAGAACCCTGATTTTTCGTTTAGGGAATGTATTTTGCCCCTGAAAAGCATCTGCTGGCTGGTATGCCCATGCTGGCAAAGGGTCAAAAATCGGGTTTCTGGGCTACCCTCTGAACGATTACGATCACTAATGGCCTGACGTGTCATCAGGACAGGCGATAGGAGGATCAAACATGGAAGTGACAACCCGATCGGGATATCAGCCGAGCATTCGCTGGTTCGACCGTTTGCTGCCCCACACCCTGGCTCAGAAACGAACTGTGGTTGGCTATATTTTCATCTCCCCCTTTATCCTGGGTTTTCTGCTTTGGTTTTTAGTACCTGCACTTACGGCTATCTGGCTCGTTTTCACCGATTGGAACCTGATCACCGATCCAGAGTATGTTGGCCTGAAAAACATTCAGCGTATGTTCAGTGACAAATTGCTCTGGCAATCTTTAAAGGTGACCACCGTTTATACGCTGGCCTCAGTCCCATTGAGTCTGGTGTTGGGCTTTATATTGGCTCTGTTGCTGAATACACGGATCCGGGGGATGAGTTTCTTTCGCACGATTTACTATCTGCCAAGCATCGTGCCGGCCGTGGCAAACGCAGTTTTATGGGCCTGGATCCTGAACACAGAGTTCGGATTGCTGAATGTGATCCTCCGTTCGTTGGGTTTGTCTAAAGTTCGCTGGTTGCAGGATCCGGAGTGGGCCTTGCCAGCCTTGATATTAATGAGCTTGTGGGGTCTGGGCAGCAGTATGATTATCTATTTGGCCGGTCTGCAGGGCATCCCCTACGTCTTTTACGAAGCGGCAGAGATCGATGGCGCCGGTCGTTGGGCCAAGTTGCGGCATATCACCATCCCCCTCCTTTCCCCTGTTATCTTCTTCAACCTGGTTATTGGTATCATCGGCTCCTTCCAGGTTTTTACGGCTGGCTATTTGATAACGGACGGCGGTCCCCAGAATGCGACCCTGTTCTTTGTCCTGTACCAGTATCGCACCGGGTTTGAATTTCTGGATATGGGTTACGCCGCGACCCTTTCATGGCTGCTCTTTTTTATCATTCTGTTTCTGACTCTATTCATCTTCAAATCTATTGGCCGCAGTATCCATTATGAGGATATTGAGTAACGTTTAGACGAAAAAAAGAGGTAGATTATGGGTACACTTGATAAGGCCGTTACATATCAGAGACCCGGTATGACGTCGCTGAGCAAATATTTGACGGATGGCGAGCGGTGGTGGCGATTTCTTATCTGGCTTGTCTTGATCACAGGGGCCATTGTTATGGTCTTACCGTTTGTGTGGTTAATCAGCAGCTCACTGAAGTTGGAGCAGAAAGTTTTCCAATTTCCGCCCCAGTGGATTCCAAACCCTATCCGGGTGCTGAACTACGTCGATGCCATGACTTACAAGCCTTTTCATATTTATTTCAAGAATACTTTTATCATCGCCGTGCTGAATGAAATTGCCATCCTCCTCTCCGCTTCTTTCTGCGCTTATGGCTTTGCCCGGATCCGGTTTCCTGGCCGTGATTTCTGGTTTGCTGTGGTGCTAGCCACGCTGATGGTCCCCTTTTTCGTCTTAATGGTTCCCACGTTTGTGATTTTTAGCCGCATTGGGTGGATTGATACCTACCTGCCGCTGACAGTCCCCTTCTTCTTCGGTGGTGGGGCCTTCAATATTTTCCTCTTGCGCCAGTTCTTCCGCAATCTCCCCGAGGAACTGGCCGACGCCGCCCGGATTGATGGTTGTAATGAGTTTGGCATCTACTGGCGCATTATGCTGCCACTATCCAAGCCAGTGCTGGTGACGATCGCCATCTTCACCTTTCTATTTAGCTGGAATGACTTCATTGGGCCACTGTTATATATAAACTCGCCTGACAAATTCACGGTGGCCATCGGGTTGGCGACGTTTAGGAGCGTGCTGAACACACGTTGGGATTTACTCATGGCTGCCTCGTCCACCATGACGCTGCCCGTGATCGTTCTCTTCTTCTTTGCCCAACGTTACTTCATTCAGGGGATTGTCTTAACGGGACTGAAGGGCTGAGCCAATCAAATCACCTCGGGATGATCGGTAGAATGATGTGGGAGGGATGGGCCTGATTGTGCCAGACCGTTTGTTGGGCTGGCTTCAACTCGGCGTCGTCCCAGTAATCGCGGCCGGTATTATGATTGCGGTCGAAATTGGGAAAGTCACTGCTGCTAATATCGACGCGAATGCGATGGCCTATCGGAAAGAGATTGCTTGTCGGTCGCAGCCGAATCGAATATTCATAGATTTCCCCCGGCTCTAAAAGCTCAGACTTATCCCAGCCGTTCCGATATCGGGCGCGAATAACGCCGTAGCACAAATTTTGGGCCAACCCATCGGGGTGGACATCGATCAGCTTGACAAACCAATCGGTGTCCGGTGCGGTCGAGCTGGCGAAGAGTTTAAATTGGATCGGGCCGGTAACTTCGATTTCACGCTCAAGGGGTGGGGTCTGGTAGACCAGGATGTCTGAGCGGTGGGCCAGCAGTCGTTGATCAATGGGGGCATCATGGGCGTTGGGCAGAAAGGTGCTGGGGACCGGGTCGCGTGGATCGTAAGTGTACTGATCACTGGGTTCGTCCCCAGGGGGTTGCGGTGATAAAAGGCCATCTCCAATTGGCGTATTGGCCTGTCCTCCGCTGTGGAGAAAAAACTCGGTGTATTGTGTCCGGGCCAGGGGCCACTCCCACTCCTCGCGCCAGCGATTCTCCCCCATAACAAAGATACGGACGGGAGGTTCTTCCATCAGGCCATTGAGCTCCCCCTTGAGCCAGTAATCGAACCAGCGCCGCATTAAGCCGGCCAGGTCCAGGTCGGCCTGCGGGCCGAAATCAAGGTCACCCACCTGCTGGCGGTAGGGATAGGTGTGGGTCCAGGGGCCGACGATCAGTTTCTGATTCTGCCGGGCCGACTCGGTGCGACCATTTTGGACCAGGCCGGTGTAGTGATCAATAGTATCGACCAAGCGGTCGTACCAACCGGTGAAGTGATAAACAGGGACGTCAATCTCGCTGTGTTGCTGGCTATAGCCGAACCAATCCTGGTGGTGGTTGCTCAGCCAAGGCCCCCACCAACGAGCCATACCCCCCAGAATATCTTCGCTGAACTCGGACATGGGCAGAAACCAGTACCATTTTTGACATTCCAGGTCCCAGAGCTTCTGGGCCTCCTGAACTGTATGAGGGCCCGGCAGACCCAGCCGCCGGCGGGTGTCGGGCACAAGGGTAACGAGATTCCACTGAAGCTGCCGGCCGATACGAAAGATGCCGGGCCAGGTACTGCGGGAATCGGCCACCAGGCCGCCGGCGAACATGGCCTTCAAATGGGGCGGGCGCAGGGGGGCCAGGTCCCATTGCAGAGCCGCCGGGTAGGAGATGCCCCAGGTGCCTACCTGTCCGTCGCAGACGGGGAGGAGGGCGCACCATTCGACCGAGTCGTAGCCGTCAATGGCGTCCTGCCGCCCCTCTTGGATGTAGAAAGGGACAAACTCCCCCTCAGAGGCATAGCGACCCCGGATGTCCTGAATGACGACGACGTAGCCGTGGCTGGCTAACACCCTGGCCACCTCGACGGGCCAGGCTCGCCTTTTGTCGTAAGGGGTTCGATGGAGCAGGGCTGGAAAACGCCCTGACGTGGCGGGCCGGAAAACGTCAGCACGCAGGATGGTTCCGTCGCGCATAGTCGCTTCAAGGTTGTAGTCGGTGGTAATGGGGAATTGGTTTTGGTTCATGGTTAATCCTTGTAGGTGACCCTAAAAAAAGATGGGCCGCTGATCAGCGGCCCATCTTTTTTTGCGCTGTTTCGACTACGAGGGCAGTTCCAAATCCAACACGGCCTGCACCTTTTCTTCGATGACAGGTGCGTGTTCATTCCAGGGAATTTCGCCTTCCCAGATCAGGTCGATCTCGTTGCGGAAGACATCATTGGCTTCGGTAAAGCGGGTGTTTTTGGGCATTGGGAATGGCTCGATGCCCTGGGTCAAAAGCTTGTCCGTAATGCCAAACATACGGTTAACCTCATTGACCTTCGGGTCAGTCCAGGCCGACTTATGACCGTTGGGTTGGAGCTTGCCTTCAAGCACCATCATCACCCCCGCCTCGCCCGAGGAGTAAAGCTTCATCAGTTGCCAGGCCTCGTTCGGATGTTCTGTGGTCGAAGCGATCATATGCTGGTTGCCTGAGTAACAGGTTCCCTGACGACCTTCGGCACCCACCGGCAGCGGCACCGCATCCATTTCAAAAGCGCCGTCGATTTGGTTGATGAAGTTAGTCACGTTGCCGACGATGCTGGCATGGGTCGCTGTGAGGCCGGCAATGAAAAGCCTGCCGGCCGAGTCTTCGATATAGTCTGCTTTGCGCGGCGACACTTTGCTATCGAGTAGATCGAGGTACCAGGCTCCCAACTCTTCATGCAAGGGCGTATTAAAGGTGAGCGCTGTACCGTCTTCGTTCATTACCCAGCAATCCTTGGAATCGGGCGCTCCCCAGGAACGCGAGGTGTTGCTATAGTAGTGGAACGAGTTCATACCATCAAAGCCCAGGCCAAAGATGCCGTTCTCGGGGTCGGCGGCCGCTTTAGCCAACTCTGTCCAGTCCGCAAAGGTCCACCCCTCCTCCGGCAAGGGCAGGCCCTTCTCTTCTAACATAGTTTTGTTGAAGTTAACGGCAATGTTACCGCCGGGATGAACGACACCAGGAATACTAAAGTTCTTGCCATTGAGGGCGTTGCCGGCCATAATGCTGGGGTAGATGTCATCAAAATCATCAGGCGGATCCCCGGCCAGGAAATCGTCGATCTCCAGGTAGATGCCTTTGAGGTAGTTAATGAACAGCCAGCGATGGTGACCATATAGCAGGTCCGGCAATGTGCCGGAGATAAAACCGGTCTGGGTTTTGGTTTCGATCTCACCGTAGATCGTCTCTTCGATTTCAACACCGATGCCTGTCTCTTCTGTGAAGCGTTCGGCCATCAGGGTCGGCATAACGCTCTGACCAGCCTCGGGTGGTACCTGAACACGCAAGACAATTTGTTCAGCTACTGGCGCCGATGTTGGTGCTGCTTCGCTAGCGGTCTCAGCAGCGGGCGTGACCGGGGCACACGCCGCTAATACCTGAACGCTGACAGCACCCAGGCTGCCAACGGCAACACTTTTTAGAAAATCTCTCCGGCTCAATTTTTTGTGGTTCATACTAACTCCTCCTTTGAACATGGTTGCAGTTTTGATAATAGATAAATTTTACGCCCGATTCCGGAGCCGGTGTAACCGGACGCAAGAACTGATCACATAATCACCCTTTTATACCAGACATGACAATGCCCTGTACAAAGAAACGCTGCCCCAGGAAAAAGATAATGATAATGGGCAACATAGACAAAATGCAAGCGGCCATAAGTAAGTGCTGCATTGGCTCGCCGCCCACTTCGGGCGAACCGTTAAAGAAGTGCAAACCTATTGAAATAGTGAATTTCTCTGGCGAGTTAAGGTAAATAAGCGGGCCAAGGAAATCACCCCATGTAAAAATTATCATAATGATAGCCAGGGTTGCCAGAATCGGCTTACAGAGGGGCAACAAGATCGCCCAAAAGATGTGGAAATAGCCTGCCCCATCGATCAAGGCCGCTTCGTCCAGATCTCTCGGTAGCGATAAAAAGAATTGGCGCATGAGAAAGATGGCAAAGCCGCTCCCACCAAACCAAAAGGGTACCCAGAGCGGATAGAGGGTGTTGATCCAACCTAACTTAAAGAAGAGGACAAACTGTGGAATCAATGTTACTTGGGCGGGCATCATCATCGTTGCCAGGGTGATGAAGAAAAGCGTATCACGGCCCCGATATTCAAAACGGGCGAAGGAATAAGCAACCAGACTAGCACTGATGAGCGTGCCTATTGTGGCCAAAATGACGACGAAGGTCGAATTTCCGAACCAGCGCAATACTTGAATTCGTTCAAGGGTCAGCACCCGGGCGTAATTCTCCCACTGTGGTACTTTCGGAAGGATTGGCGGCGGAAAGGCAAACATCTCGGCTGAGGTCTTGAGCGAACTCATCAACGTCCAAAAAAGCGGGAAGCCAAAGAGTACGCAAAGAGACACAACGATGCCGTAGAGGATGATTCTATCCGTCGTAAATCTTTGAATTCCAGGCATACCAGACGAAGCTGTGTTCATATTCGGTTGTTGTGAAAGAATTCGATGGGCCATAAAAATCCTTTAACAAGCACAAATGGAATAGTAATTGGCCGTTTACAGAGCATTAACGGCTCAATGAAGAAGTTATTTTTTGCGATCCTTCGCTACTTCCCTTCGTAATGAACCCAGTGACGCGAGTACCAGATTTGGATAAAAGTAAAGACAATCAAAATTGCAGCCAGGACCCAGGCCAGGGCACTACCGTAACCAAGTCGGAAATATTTAAAGGCTTGATTGTAAATATGAAGGGCAAAAAACCAAGTGGCATACGAAGGCCCGCCTTGTGTGGTTACGAAAGCAGTTGTGAAAACCTTCAAAGCGGCAATGACGGCGAGTACGACATTAAAGAAAATTGTGGGGGTGAGTAAAGGCAGCGTTACATTACGAAACTTAGACCACACACCAGCACCGTCGATATCGGCTGCTTCATACAACTCTTGCGGTACGCCCTGTAACCCGGCCAAAAAGATGAGCATGGTATTGCCCCCCACGGCGGCCCAAACGTTGATTATGGTCACCGAGGTGAGCGCGCTATCACGTGAAGACAACCAGGCTGGTGGATTCGCGATTCCAAGGCTGCGCAGAAATTCGTTAATTGGGCCCAGTTTAGGCGCAAACAGAAAGGACCACAGTACGGCAATGGCGACGGCAGGCAAGAGGTGAGGGACAAAGAAGATCGTGCGGTAGATGTTCGTTCCTTTTAGTTTCTGATTGAGCAAAAGCGCCAGGACCAAGGCGCCACCAACAGCAGTTGGCACAAAAACAACAGCGAAAGTAAAGGTGCGCGCTAAGGAGGGCCAAAAGAGATCATCTTGGCCAAATGCCCGGGCGTAATTATCAAGCCCCGTAAACGTTGGGCTATTGGTTACCCCATACTCGGTGAAACTGAAGTAGAACGATGCCAAAATTGGCCCACCCCAGAAGACAATCAGCCCTATGATCCAGGGCAACGCAAAGAGGTACCCATAGAGTGCCTTATGGGTCTGGAAGTTCGTCTTGGCTCCGACCAATTTACTCAGAAAACTTACCGTTGGGGTTGGGGCAACTGTTCTCATTTCTTTTTCGGATACGGCCACGAACTTTTTCTCCCTTGTAAATAAGTGTTTGTAGTAACGACTTCA
>JABAHQ010006694.1_pt1 | contig 15961 bp, 13 predicted proteins | sample 7062091 | NCBI WGS metagenome assembly JABAHQ01 (sample SAMN14534359, study PRJNA622989) | marine sediment metagenome | biome: marine biome [ENVO:00000428]; feature: marine pelagic biome [ENVO:01000023]; material: deep marine sediment [ENVO:00002113] | place: India: Gulf of Kutch | collected...
TAGTGCAGCCGGGGCGGGCAGGTGTTGTGGAAGTTGATCAGGTCGCCCCAGCGTTCCTCAAGTTCGTTCGCCACGGCGCTGCGCGAGGGCAGGATGGCGGCGTGGACGTTCTGCTGGACGGCCTCGTCCTCGGCGTCGATGTGGAAGGTGACCTCGCGCACGTCCGGCACGGCGTCGAGCAGGCGGTGCTCGGCGCGTACACCGATCTCGTGGCCCTCGGAAACGCTGACCTCGGGGTCGACCTGGAGGTGGATGTCGAGGAGGAAGTCGGAGCCCATACGCCGGCTCTTGATGGCGTTAACGGCGCGCACGCCTTCGGTGGCCTCGGCGATCTCGCGCAGGTGGCGCTGTTTTTCCACTGGCATGGCGGTGTCCACCAGTTCCTTCACATTGTCCCAGGCCAGGTGCCACCCCACACGCGCGACGATCAGTGCGATGCCACAGGCGGCGAGGGCGTCAAGCCAGGGATAGCCGAGCATGGCACCGGAGGCGCCGATCATCACGACAATGGAGGAAAAGGCGTCGGTGCGGCTGTGCCAGGCGTTGGCAACCAGCAGGTCGGAACGGATGGCGCGCCCGACCTTCAGTGTGTAGTGATAGATCCACTCCTTGCCGAGAACCGCGACGCCGGCGACAACCAGCACGGGCCAGCCGGGAACGCCCAGTTCCGTGGTCATGACCCGCTGGACGGCTTCCCAGGCGAGGGCACCGGCAAGGGCGATGAGGGCGCTGCCAAGGATGACCGCGCCCAGGGTCTCAAAGCGCTCATGGCCGTAGGGGTGGTCTTCATCCGGCTCTTCGCGGGAGATCCGGAAAAGGACAAGGACCATGATGTCCGAGGCGACGTCCGAGAAGGAGTGAACGCCATCGGCAATCAGGGCATAGGAGTTATAGAAGAAGCCGATGATCACTTTCACGATGCCGAGAAGGGCATCGAGTACAAGGCCGACCAGAGTTACCCGGCGCGCGGACTGGAGCTCGCTTTCGGCCGCGTGATCAAGGACTGTCTCTTCGGATGCATTCATAACCGCACTGCTTCTCTCGGGCGCGCACAGGATAACCCGGAAACGGCAACCGGGGACAGGGAGCAGTGTAACCCCTCTGCCGGACCTTTTCATCCATCAATGGTAAGGATCGGTTGTATTTTATGCACAGAAACGGTGCCAAGACCCATTTTCAGTAAAACGCCGTCAAAAGCCGGACTTAGCGCACCGTATTTTGTAGGTTATTGAAAAATAAACAAAAAATGTTTGGTTAAAAAGTGTACAATCTGCAGATTTCCGCCATTGGCAGGCAGTCTGGCGGTTTGCCACAAAAAAGTTCACAGAGTTTTCCACAGAATCCGTGGACAACGTCATGGAAACGTCACCGAAGTGCCATCCGGGTCGGTGGAACCCGGCTTAGCGGCTCCCGCTTCCTTTCCTGTATACTACCGCTTTGCAGCAGACGACCCATCCCCGGTGACCCTTCATGTACCAGGCCCTCAGACCTCTTTTCTTTCGGCTTCCGGCCGAGACGGCCCACTGGCTTGCGCTGGAGTCGGCTCGCGCCGTGGCCGGGAGCGGGGTGCTGGAGCGCCTCTGGCCGGCGCCGTCCGCCGATCCCGTTAATGTGATGGGGCTGACCCTGCCCAATCCGGTGGGACTGGCTGCGGGGCTCGACAAGGAAGGCCGCTATCTGGACGCTCTTGGCGCCCTGGGTTTCGGTTTTCTTGAGATCGGGACCGTGACGCCCAGGCCCCAGCCGGGTAACCCGAAGCCGCGCCTGTTCCGGCTGCCCGACTACGAGGCCATTATTAACCGCATGGGGTTCAACAACCACGGTCTTGAGGCCATGGCCGCGAATATCCGTGCAAGCCGCTACAGCGGCGTTCTGGGTGTGAATGTGGGCCGGAACAAGGATACCCCGGCGGAATCGGCGGCCGAGGATTACCTGATGGGGATTGAGCGGATGTGGCCGCTGGCGGACTACCTGACGGTCAACGTCTCCTCGCCGAACACCCCGGGGCTCCGGGATCTCCAGCACGGGGAGGCTCTGCGCTCACTGTTGGCGCGGATCCGGGAGAAGCAGCTGACGCTGACAGAGCGCATGGGCCATTACGTGCCCATTGCGGTGAAAGTGGCCCCGGACATGGACGAGTCGGCCATCCGTTTCATGGCCGAGACGCTGCGTGAGGTCGGGATGGACGGTGTGATCGCCACCAACACCACCGTGGACCATTCGGCGGTGCTGCGTGATCCGCTGGGGGAAGAGGCGGGCGGTCTCAGTGGCCGGCCGCTGGCCACGCGTGCGACCGAGGTGATCCGCCAGCTGCGGTCCGAACTGGGCTCCGGCTTTCCGATCATCGGGGTCGGCGGAATCACCAGTGGCGCCGAGGCGCAGGCCAGGATCCAGGCAGGGGCGAATGCGGTTCAGCTCTATTCCGGGTTGATCTATCGAGGCCCGGCGCTGATCGGGGAATGCGTCCGGGCGCTGTCGGCCGGCCCGGGGGCCTGAACGAAAACGGGCCCGCATCGCGGGCCCGTGGGGGACGAGTGGTCCCCTTTTCGTTGCATCAGAGGTGGTCTCTTAGCATTGGGTAGGGGTCGAGTGGACCCCTTGGGTCTGTTGCCACTGGCTCGTGGCAGTCAGTACTGGTTCATTTTTTCAGAGTGGCCGCCTCACGGCAGTCGATTCACGCTGTCAGATTCGGCATCTTGTGTATTGAGGAGACACCCTGTGTCAGTCCGCTCCAGTGGTCTTCCCGACCCTCTCGCCACCCGTTCATCCATTCCTGTCGGGGTTCCGGTTTATCCAGTGTACAGTTTTCCTTGGACTTGCCGGACAAACCTGCCATATAGCCGCGTTTGTAGGCGCGGGCTGACATGTCTCGCTTCTGTCGTTTCATGCTCTCTACCTCATGTGGTCATGTCGGTCATGAGCGTGCGCACGAAATCCGCCACCCTTGTCTGGGCGCCCGTCGCGGTCTGCCGGCAGCGTGAAACCGACGGTGATCCGCTCGGGGGCGTTGGCGGATGGATCGATCCAGTCAGGGCCCTTGCCGCCCGATTTCCACAGGCGGCTTCATTGACGCGTCATAATCAGTAAAGCGCAAAATCCGAGCAGTGTATACCCAGGTAAAACCAATCATGCCCGGGGTTCTGATTGGCGACGCCAATAACCCTTCTGGGACAGGCATCAAACCGAGGATCTTCTGGCTTGAAGACGAATGATTTTTTTGTAACCGCCTCATGGGGCCTGATGGAGCTGCTGGCGGAGGAGATGGCCGCTTTCGGCATCGAAGTGACCGGACGCGCTTCCGCCGGGCTCTGGGTTCGCACCGACATCGCTGGTGCCCGCGGCATCTGCCTCTGGTCGCGGCTGGCCAGCCGCGTGGTTCTGCATCTCGCCAGGGCGGACGCGGACAGCGCTGATACCGTGCGTCAGGCGGCCAGGTCAGTGCCCTGGGAACAGTGGCTCGGGACGGGAACCACCTTCCGCGTCCGTTTCCAGGGGACTCACGGCGAGATCCGAAGCCCACGCTTCGGCGCCCAGTGCGTCAAGGACGGCCTGATGGAACGTGTCCGGAGCCGGGGCGACGCCGAGCCGGTCATGAGCCCCACGGATCCGGTGCTGCCCATACAGGCCAGGTTGCGACGGGGCCAGCTGGAGCTGGGGCTGGACATGGCCGGCGAGAGCCTGCACCAGCGGTGTTATCGCAGCGAAGCGGGCGAGGCCCCGTTGCGGGAAACCCTGGCGGCAGGGCTGCTCCATCGTGCCGGGTGGCCGGCAGTGGCGCAGGCGGGCGGAGACCTGGTGGATCCCTTCTGCGGCTCCGGGACCCTGCTGGTGGAGGCGGCCATGATGGCCACGGATACCGCGCCCGGGCTCTTCCGGTCGTTCGCGTTTGAGCGCTGGCCCGGGGCGGTCACCTCGGGCTGGGAGGACCAGAGGGCCGAGGCCCGGGAACGGCGTGAACGGGGCTTGGCGTCCAGCCGCAGTCACTTCCGGGGGACGGACGCGGACAAGCGGGTGGTTGCCGTGGCCTGGCGTAACATCGAGCGGGCCGGCTTCAGTGATCGGATCCATGTGGAGAAGTGCGATGTGGCGGACTGGCGGATTCCGGAGAAGGCCAGTACCGGCCTGATCCTGACCAATCCCCCCTATGGTAATCGGCTGGAAACCCGGGAGCGAGCCGCTGAGCTGTTCCGGACCCTGGGCGAGCGGGTGCGTACTGAAGCTGCGGGATGGCGCATGGGGCTGCTTCTGTCGGAGCCGGAGCTGGGACACCAGCTGGGGCTGCGTTCCCGGCGCCAGTACCGCTTCTACAATGGCAACCTGGAAACGACCCTGCTGCTGTTCGATATCCGTGAGGGTGAGTTCCGCCAGCCTGAGCAGTCCCTGGCGGAGCTGCGCACCGGCATCCCGGACCCGGCGATCCACAACGAGGAGCGGGCGGCGATGCTGGCCAACCGGCTGCGCAAGAACCGCCGCCACATGCGGAAGAAACTCAGCCGCTCCCCCGAGCAGGCCCACTGCCTCTACGATGCCGACATGCCGGAATACGCGGTGCGCATCACGCAGACAGGGGAGAGTCTGGACATCCTGGAGTACGCGCCGCCCGCATCGGTGCCCGAGAAAGCCGCGCGTCAGCGGTTGGCGGAAGTGCTGGCGGTTGCCCCGGAGGTGCTGGGGGTGGATGCCGGGGCTGTCAGGTGCGAGCGCGGCGGTCGCTGACCAGGGTGGCGGTCAGAAATCCAGCCTCAGGCCAAGGTTCCACTGTCGGATGCGGATATGGCTGGTGGTGTCCTGATGCAGCTGGCCGTATTCAACGAACAGGGCGGCATTGCCGATGAGGTCAACGTCGGTGCCAACCAGCCAGCTCCGGCTCATGCCGGTTTCAAGGTAGGGTTCCTCGGTCACGGTCACGTTGCCGTCATCGTCCTCACTGGTGCGTGTGGCGGTGGTTTCCACGTGGCTCATGCCGAACTGGGCGTAGGCCCGCGAGAACAGGGTCCAGTGGTAGTAGACGCCGATGTAGGCACTGGCGTAGTAGTCGATGTCCAGTTCGAAATCGGGGGTTTCCTCGGTCGGTGACAGGGCTGAACCGCCGCGGGCCTCGATCTTCACGTAGTCGTTGAGGAACTTGCCGACCATGAAGGCCGCCGTGTCGACGGTTGCCTTGTTGTTGCCGCCGCTGAGGTTCTTGTGCCGGAAGTGGGAGCCGAGAACCCCCAGGTAGTATTCCCCGGCTTTACTGTCGGCCTCCCTCTCCTGGGGTCTTTGCTGGCGCTGCTGGGCCACGCCCGGCAGGCTGGCGAGCAACAGGGCGGCGCAGATGAGGACGGCAAGAGCGCGGTGCATAGGCAGGCGATTCCATAGCGCTGAATTGCCGGGGATTGTCACTCACCTGCCGCAGGCTGTCGTCGAAACCGGTCACAAAGTCCGCGTTCAGCCGGACGATTCCGGATGGGTCAGCCCCTCCTCCCGAGCCAGGAGCAGCTGGGCATAGACCGCGTTTTCCGCGACGCTGGCATCCAGTGTCTCGCGCAGGATGATGTCCTGGTAGCGGTCGTTGAGGCTCTCGAAGCTCTCGTGGTGAAGCAGGGCCGTCATGGGCGCCAGTTCGAAACCGGCCTGGATGCCCAGGGCGTCGCAGAGGAAATCCAGCAGCTGGTCGTCCGGGTCCAGGCCGTCGGAGAATACCGTGGTTTCGCCCAGGTCCTCGTTCATCTCACGCAGCACGTCTACCGGCGCCACGCCCTGATCGCGGAAGAACTCGTCGTCCAGCATGCGATCGTCCAGATCCTCGGCCAGCCAGTCGTCCTCGGGGCGGATGATGACGTACTTGATCCGGCCGTCGGTCAGGGACCAGGCCACGGCGGTGGGGAACAGCTGCGGCCCGTTGTCGTCGTACTCGAACTTGAGAAACTGTGGCATCCGCATGGGTGGCCTCATACTGCGTTATGCTGGTGGGGCCCAATGGTAAACCCCTACACTTTCTGAGGCGAGACGCAGATGGAGTCGGCATGGAACTGAATACCTTCAATGAGGGGCTGCTTGAATTCCTGGGGCAGTCACCCACCCCCTGGCACGCCGTGAGCAACATGGCGGGAATGCTGGAAGCGGCTGGATTCCAGTGCCTGCGTGAAGAGGAACCCTGGTCCCTGGAACTGGGGCAGGGCTACTACGTGGTGCGTAACGGGTCGGCGCTGGTTGCCTTCCACACCGGACGGCGACCACCGGCGGAAGCCGGCTGGCGCATGATGGGCGCGCATACCGACAGCCCCTGCCTGCGTGTGAAACCCAATCCGGAGATCCGGCGGAACGGGTGCCTGCAGCTGGGTGTGGAAGTGTATGGGGGCGCCCTGCTCAACCCCTGGTTTGATCGTGATCTCTCGATGGCGGGCAGGGTCACCTACGAAGACGATGAAGGCCGCCGACGGGATACCCTGGTCGATTTCCGCCGTCCGGTGGCCGTTATTCCCTCGCTGGCGATCCATCTGGACCGGGATGCGAACAGCAATCGCAGCATTAACAACCAGCAGCACCTGCCCCCCGTGACCCTCCTGACCGCCGAGCATCCCGAGACGGATTTCGATCAGCTCCTGGCGCAGCAGTTGCGGGCGGAGCAGCCGGAGATCAACCTGCGCCGGATCCTGGAACATGAAATCTGCCTCTACGATACCCAGACACCGGCCCAGGTGGGCCTTTACGGTGAGTTCATCACGGCCGCGCGGCTGGACAACCTCCTCAGCTGCTGGCTGGGCGTGCAGTCCCTGCTCTCGGCGGATGGCTCGGAGCCGGCCATCGCTGTCTTCAATGATCACGAGGAAGTGGGCAGCATGACCGCCGAGGGGGCCCAGGGGCCGCTGCTTGAATCGGTGCTGCAGCGCTGGGTGTCGGGAGAGGACCGACACCGGGCGCTGTCACGCTCAATGATGATGTCGGTCGACAATGCCCATGCCATCCACCCGAACTACCCGGATCGCTACGATGACGCTCACGGTCCCATCATGAACGAGGGTCCCGTGATCAAGATCAACCGGAACCAGCGCTACGCCAGCAGTACCCGGACCAGCGGCCTTTACCGGCACCTGAGCGATCAGCTGGGTGTGTCCTGCCAGACATTCGTGGTGCGGTCCGATATGGGGTGTGGCAGTACCATTGGTCCCCTGACCGCGGCGGGTATCGGGGTGAGTACCCTTGATGTGGGGGTTCCGCAGCTCGCCATGCATTCCATCCGGGAGATGGCCGGGAGCCGTGACGCGCATTCGCTGTATCGGGTCCTGCGGCGTTATTTCGAACTGGACAGTCTCTGGGACTGAAAGGCGGGAAATTGGCTCCCCGAGCTGGGCTCGAACCAGCGACAAACGGATTAACAGTCCGTTGCTCTACCAACTGAGCTATCGGGGAGCAGCAGGAGAGGGCGAATACTACCCATCCTGCCGTGAGCCGTCAATCCGCGACAGGGCCCGGGCGCGACGGCGTTCCGCTTGCGAGTCAAAGTGCTCCGCGCGCAGCTGTTCAACGGCCTCGCGCCTGTCGGCGGCCGTCAGGTTGTCATTGTTCTGGATGGCTTGTTTGCGGCGCTGGTACTGCCTGAACCTGCGCTGCCATTGCGCGCGTTGGTCGTCCAGTTCCGCAAGACGATTGGCCGCCTCGGCCCCAAGCTCCCGGGTGCGCAGGGCGTGGATTTCCGCCTCGGTGGCGCCGTTTTCACGCATCCGCTGCGTTTCCCGGTGCAGGTTGGTGTAGGTCCTTGATCGTTCCCGGACCCGTTGAACGTGCGCCGGCAGGTTGTCCTCGAGCGCCCGCAGGCGCTGGCGTTTCTCCGCAGCACTGAGGTCCGGGTTGTTCTGGACCCTCTGACGGGCGAGCTGGTTCTCGAGCCGCCTCTGTTCGCGGCCGAAGAAGCCTTCCGCCATGGCTTCGCCGAGGTGGCTGCGTCGCAGCTGTTTCAGTTCCTTCAACACGGCTTTCATCCGCTCAGGGCGTGCATCGCCCACCCGGCTCTCCAGGTTGGCGGCCGCCTCCCGGTACGCCAGGTAGCGATTGAGGGCGTCGATGACGTCCTGGCGGATTGCTTCAGGAACGTCTTTCGCTTTCATGGCCTGGCGCATGCGATCGCGCATCGCTGCTTCGTCTTCCGGGGACCGGGTGAGGCCGATGAAAAAGTCCATGAAACGGCGCAGATCCCGGTCAAAGACGAGATTGCCATTCATGTCCACGCGGATGGCTCCGTCGATGGCGATACCCTCAACGGTGTCCGCCAGGGGCAGTTCCCGGACGTCAGTCCCGCCCGATTCCGGGTCATTGGTGGTGGCTGGTGTTGAGCTCGGGGGCTTGAGATGCGTGACCGAGCCCTCCTGCGACGGCGCCTCGGGAGTTTCCGGCGACAGGAGGAAGATGCTGAACGTCAGCGTAGCGGCGCCGGCGATGGCGCCCGCCCATAATCCGTGCTTGATGCCCATAACAGAGTACTCCGGTGATCCCGGCCCGTAGTGGGCCGGGATGCGCTCTGGGAAAGTGGGATCAGAGCCCGGCCTGCTTGAGGCGGTTGGCCTGCTGGCGGTAGAGCTCGACCGGGTCCGCCGCGTTACGCGAGGTCAGGCTGAACAGGTGGTTGACCGTGTCCAGGTGGTTGAGCTCGTACCCGACGCTGATCACCTGGCCCAGCTTCATGCTGCAGGCGGGGACCAGGCCATCATTGGGCTCATCAATCAGGGTACCGGTTGCGGCCAGGATGGGATCACTGACGTCGACCAGGTTGGTCTTGACCACATCGCCGCCCCAGGAGTAGTACCGGACACCGTTCACTTCCGCGGCGCCGTCATTGCCGCAGTACTCGGAGGGAACCCCGGCGGGGAAGTCCTGGTTGAAGGCCACGCTGCCCTCGGTGCTCAGTGACTGGATGGCCGCGCCGGTATCCTGGGGCAGGCCACCGCCGGACGCCCCGTCCACGATGCTGAACACAATGTCCCCGAGCCCGTCCAGTTCGCCGCCGGCCGTGGCGTCCGCGACCGGGGTTCCCCAGTTCACGCCACTGACGCTGGATGCGGAGGCCACCAGGTCCGGCGCGACACCGGCAACGTAGCGCACGGTCGGCCCGCCATGACTGTGACCAATCAGGTTCACCTTCTCGGCATCCGTGGTGGCGACGATTTCCTGGACCTGGGCCAGCAGTTGCTCACCGCGGACTTCGGTGGAATTGGCGGCCGAAACCTGGGGGACATAGACGTCGGCACCGTCTTCGGCCAGTGCTCCGGGAATGCCGTTGAAGTAGTCCACGAAGCCGAAGAGTTCGTCGAACCCGGAAAGCCCGTGAACCAGTACGATGGGATGCTCCGTCTCAGTGTAACCCTCGCTGTCGTTGCCCCAGTCGAAGAGGCTGTCGAGGAAGCCCGCGCTGGCGCTGTGGGCCCCGAGGGTGAGAGCCAGGGCGGTGCCTGTAAGGACCGTGGCGGTCTGTTTCCGGAAGGTCATATCGTTTTCCTTTTGTTGTTGGTCGATTAACCATTGTTGAGGCGGCACGAACGGCCGCCCGTTTTATTGTCGAAATCGCATCCAAGCACAGGCGGGCATTCGATGCATTGTTCGCAAACGCATCTTTTGGGCTTCAGTCGGCCCAATCGCCAAGCGTTATGTAACCCAGTGACATGAGTCACAGAGCACGGCGGATCAAAAGCACTTCCGGAGGGAGGGGGTCAGTCGATACACTCAGCTGCCATGACGCAGAAAAACCGCAGTGCCGATCACTTCCAGCCGCCTTTATGGCTCCGCAATCCCCATCTCCAGACGGTGTGGCCCTCGCTTTTCCGCCGGGTTGATCTGGGGCCGGACACCACGGAGCGGATGGCGACCCCGGATGACGATTTCCTGGATCTGGATTGGTACCGGCGCGGCAACCCGCGCCTGCTGGTGCTCAGTCATGGCCTGGAGGGCTACAGCCGGCGCCCCTACATGCTGGGTATGGTCCGAGCGGCCCTGGCCAATGGCTGGGATGTGCTGGCGTGGAATTTCCGTTCCTGCAGCGGGGAGATGAACCGCCAGCCGTGCTTTTACCACAGTGGTTCCAGTGACGACCTGTCGCTGGTGGTCGATCGAGCCCTGGGTGATCCCGCTGGCTACGCGAGCGTGGCGCTGGGCGGGTTCAGCATGGGCGGCAACGTCACCCTGGTGTATATGGGCGAACGGGGGCGATCATTGGATTCCCGGATTCGGGGGGCGGCCGTGTTCTCGGTGCCCTGCGACCTTGCGGGCAGTGCCCGTGAACTGGCCAAGCCGGCCAACCGGTTCTATATGAGCCGGTTCATGGACGAACTGAGGGTCAAGATCCGGGAGAAGCACGAGCGCTTCCCGGACCTGATTCCGCTGGAGGGGCTGGACCGGATACGGACCTTTGCCGAGTACGACGACCAGTACACCGCGCCTCTCCACGGTTTCCGGGATGCCGAGGACTACTGGCACCGCTGTTCCAGCCGGCGTTTCATCGGTGGTATCCAGGTGCCGGCGCTGATCGTGAATGCAGCGGATGACCCCTTCCTGAGCCCCGGCAGTTACCCGCACGCGGAAGTCATGGATAACCGTCGGGTCCATCTTGAGGTGCCGCGCCACGGCGGGCACGTCGGGTTCGTGGGGGACGAGCGGGAAGGGCATTACTGGTCCGAATGGCGGGCCATGCGCTTCCTGGAATCCCTGGATTAGTCGGCGGTTTCCAGCAGCGGCTGCAGGGCCTCCCAGACGCGGTCCCGGATCAGTGGCTGGGCGCTGGCGGTGGGGTGGATGCCGTCGTCCTGCATCATGCCGTCCCGGTTGTGGATGCCCTCGAGCAGGAAGGGAATGAAGGCGAGGTCCCTGGTTTCCGCCAGGTTCCGGTACTGCTCCCGGAAAGCCTCGGTATAGGCGCGTCCGTAATTGGGCGGGATCTCGATGCCCACCAGCAGGAGCCGGGCGCCCTCGGCCCGGATCCGTTCCACCATGGCCGCGAGGTTGGACTGGATGGTGGCGGGATCCTTGCCGCGCAGCCCGTCGTTGCCGCCGAGTTCCAGGATGACCAGCTCCGGGCTCTGGGTGTCCAGCATGCCCTCGACACGACGCAGGCCGCCGTCGGTGGTCTCGCCGCTGATGCTGGCATTGACTACGTCCCAGCCGGGCGCCTTCTCCGCCATGCGCTCCTCCAGCAGGCTGACCCAGCCGTCCTCCTCGGCGATGCCGTAGGCGGCGCTCAGGCTGTCGCCGTAGACCACCAGTGTTTTCGCCGGGGCCAGGGCCGGCAACAGCGCCAGAAGCAGGGTGATCGTGACGGCGCGTGCGAATGAACCGGCGGCGCTGTGGGGCGTATCCACTGAGGGTGTACCACGCCCAGCGTGGCGATTAGGATTCACTGCTGTCATAGACCAATCCGGAGACCATGGGTGAGCAACACAACTGACGCAATCATAAGGGCACAGGACCTGAGTCACCAGGTCGGTGTGGGCGAGGAAGTGCTCACCCTGCTGAGTGACATCAACTTCAGCGTTGCCCCCGGGGAGTCCGTGGCGATCCTGGGGCGTTCGGGCTCGGGTAAGACCACGCTGCTCGGGCTCCTGGCCGGGCTGGACCTGCCGACCGCCGGCACCGTGGATCTTGCCGGCGAGCGCATCAGCACCATGGACGAGGACAGCCGCGCCCGCCACAGGGCGAACCGGGTGGGGTTCGTGTTCCAGTCCTTCCAGCTGCTGCCCACCCTTAGCGCGCTCGAGAATGTCCTGCTGCCGCTGGAGCTCGGGGATGTGCGGGATGCTTCGGACCGGGCGAAGGAGCTTTTGGAGCGTGTGGGTCTGGGTGAGCGTTTGGGCCACACGCCGCGCCAGCTTTCCGGTGGTGAGCAGCAGCGCGTGGCCATTGCCCGGGCCTTTGCCGCCAATCCGGCGGTGCTGTTCGCGGACGAGCCAACGGGTAACCTGGACACGGTCACCGGCCAGCAGATCGCGGACCTGCTGATGGCGCTCAATGCCGAGCAGGGCACCACCCTGGTGCTGGTGACCCACGACGAGGAACTGGCCGGGCGCTGCAGCCGCCGCATCCGCATGGACGGCGGGCGGTTGCTTGAGGGCGCGGCGGAGACCGCACCATGAGTGGCCTGCACCGGCTCGGCTGGCTTTCCCGGCGGGACTGGCGCCAGCGAGACGTGCGCGTGGTGCTGGCCTCGCTCATGGTGGCCGTGGGCATCGTGGCGACCATTTCCCTGTTCGCGGACCACCTCCAGCGCACCATCATGAGTTCCGCCACCGAATTCCTGGCGGCGGACCGGCAGCTGGCGTCCTCCCATCCATTGCCGGAGGCGTTCCGTGAGGAAGCCACAGAGCGGGGCCTGTCTACGGCCCGCCAGATGTCGTTCGCGACCATGCTCCAGGGCGAGGACGACATGGAACTGGTGCGGGTCCGGGCGGTGGATGGGGACTATCCCCTGCGCGGGGAGGTGGAGATCCAGGCGAACCCCGGTGAATCCAGGCGCATGGTGGGGCATGGCCCGGGAGAAGGGGATATCTGGGTGAACGCCCGGTTGTTGAGGCTGCTCGACGTCGAGGTGGGGGACCGTGTCGGCGTAGGGGAGGTGCGCCTGCGCATCACCGGTGTCCTGGTGCGGTCCCCGGACGCCGGTTTCGACCTGGCGGCTCTGGCGCCCCGGGTGATGATGCATCACGCGGATGTGGAGGCGGCGGGCGTGGTCCAGCCGGGGAGTCGCGTCACCTACCGGGACCTGTACGCTGGGGCGGAACCGGATCTGGATGCTTTCCACGAATGGCTCCAGCCGAGGCTCAGCGAGGGGCAGCGCTGGCGCAGTGTTGAGGATGGCCGGGCCGGCGTCTCGGATGCGCTGGACCGGGCCGAACGTTTCCTGATGCTGGGCGGCAGCCTGGCGGTGCTGCTGGCGGCGGTTGCGGTGGCCGTGGCCAGCCGCCAGTACGCACTGGGCCAGCGGGATACCGTGGCCCTGCTCAAGACCCTGGGGCTGGATGGGCGCACCATTGGCCGGCTCTACCTGCTGCGTCTCGGGCTCTGGGGAGTGCTGGGCACCGGTCTCGGCCTGTTGCTGGCATTGCCGCTGTTCGCCTTGCTGGCCCACATCGCCAATCGCTTCCTGGCGGAACCGGTGGCCTGGCAGATCGCGCCCGCTGCGCTGCTGCCGGCGCTGGTGACGGCCTTCGTGGCCCTGTTCGCCTTTGCCTGGCCGCCCATCCGCCGGCTGCGGAAGGTCACCGCCATGCAGGTGCTGCGGGCCGCCCCCGGGGAGCAGGGGCGCTGGGTCCTGCTGGACCTAGTGATCGCGGTGGTGGCGATCTTCGGGCTGCTCTGGTTCTACAGCGGGGAGGTCTGGCTGGTGCTGGCACTGCTGGGAGGCCTGGCCGCGCTGCTGGCGGTGCTGGCGCTGTTCTCCGCGGCCATCGTGAGCATCCTGGGGCGTATCCGGGGCGGCAACCGCGCCTGGCGGCTGGCCCTGGTCGCCCTGTACCGTCACCGGCGCTCCGGGCTGGCCCAGATGTCGGTCTTCGCCATGGTGCTGATGCTGGCGGCAACCCTATTCCTGGCCCGTTCCGCGCTGCTGGAGGACTGGCACCGCCAGCTGCCGGAGGACGCTCCCAATCACTTCCTGATCAATGTCGCGCCGGAAAAGGTGGACAGCGTGGGCGAGTTCCTCGAGGAACACGGCATGCGCTTCGAGGCCCTGTACCCCATGGTTCGGGGCCGGCTGGTGCGGATCAACGGTGAGCCGGTGCGCCAGGCGGTGTCCAAGCATGAGGAGATCGGCGCGCTGAACCGCGACCTTAACCTGACCTGGATGGACGAGTTGCCCTCGGATAACCGCATCGAGCGGGGGCAGTGGTGGGACGGAACCGGCGGCGAGGGCGTCTCCGTCGAGGCCGAGCTGTTCGAGGAGATGGGGCTTTCGATGGGCGATGAACTGACCTTCCGCATCGGGGGCCGCGAGGTCACGGCGCCGGTGCGCAGTGTGCGGAGTGTGCAGTGGGAGAGCATGCGCCCGAACTTCTTCATGGTCTTCGCGCCCGGGAAGCTGGATGAGCTGTCCGCCACCTGGCTGACGAGCTTCCACCTGGAGGAAGGGCGCAAGGACCTGCTCAATGAGCTGGGTCGCCAGTTTCCGGCGGTGTCCATTCTCGAGGTGGATCACTTCATTGACCGCATCCGGAGCATCATTACCCAGGTGACCCGGGCCATGGAGGCATTGCTGGGCATGATCCTGGTGGCGGCGCTGCTGGTCATGGCAGCCGTGGTCAGCGCCACACTGGGGGCGCGCCAGCGCGAGGGGGCGCTGCTGCGGACGCTGGGCGCCCGGCGGGGGCTGCTTGTGGGCAGCAGCATGCTGGAGTTCGCGCTCATGGGGCTGATCGCCGGACTGCTTGGTGTTCTGGCGGCGGAGCTGGCGGTCTGGGCGCTCCAGTACCAGCTGTTCGAGGGTCAGTTCCGGCCGCACATGGCACTCTGGCTGGTACTGCCGGCGGTCAGTGCGCTGGTGCTGGCGCTGCTGGGGCGGTGGCAGCTGTCACCGGTGCTGAACGTCTCGCCCATGCTCCTGTTGCGCCGGCTCGAAGGCTGAGCCCGTGGAAAAACGCCGGGCGAGTCTGCATACTATGAGGGTTGCTATCCCCAAATTCCCGGAGGGAGAGATTCGATGAACAACGAGCAGCTTCAGGCTCTGAAGGAGAAATACGTTGCCGCTGGCGGTGCCAGCCCGAACAAGCAGTTTGCGGATCATGCGGAGAACGCGCTGCTCTGGGATGCCAACGGCAAGCGCATGATCGATTTCGCCGGCGGCATCGGCGTGCTCAACCTGGGCCATCGGCATCCCCGGGTTGTGGAAGCGGTCAAGGGTCAGCTCGACAAGCTGATGCACACCTGCCAGACCGTGATGCCCTACGCCCCCTATGTGCAGCTGGCCGAGAAGCTGAGCAACATCACGCCGGTGCGTGGCCATGGCAAGGTCTTTCTCGCCAATTCCGGAGCTGAAGCCCTGGAAAACGCCGTCAAGATCGCCCGTGCGAGCACCGGGCGCAGCAATGTCATCTGTTTTACCGGCGGCTACCATGGTCGGACCTTCATGACCATGGCGATGAACGGCAAGGTCCATCCCTACCAGACCGATTTCGGCCCCATGCCGGGCGGCGTCTTCCGGGCCCCCTATCCGGTGCCGTATCACGGCGTCAGCGAGGAGGAAGCCCTGCGGGGGCTCGAGGCGACCTTCAAGGCGGATTCCGCGCCCCAGCATACAGCGGCCATCGTCATTGAACCGGTTCTGGGCGAGGGCGGTTTCTATGCGGCATCCCCGGAATTCCTGCAGAAGATCCGTTCCATCTGCGACGAGCACGGCATCCGCATGATCGTGGATGAAGTCCAGTCCGGCTTCGGCCGTACCGGCAAGATGTTCGCCATCGAGCACAGTGGTGTTGAGCCGGATATGATGACCATGGCCAAGAGCATGGCCGACGGCATGCCGATCTCCGCCGTGGTGGGCACTGATCACATCATGGACAGCTCCGGCGGCAATTCACTGGGCGGTACCTACACCGGTAACCCGCTGGCCTGCGCCGCCGCCATCGCCGCCATTGATGTGTTCGAGGAGGAAGACATCCTTGGCAAGAGCCGTGCTCTGGGCGCTCGTCTTGAAGAGCGCTTCAACGACTGGCACAGCCGCTTCCCGCACGTGGACAACGTCCGCCGCCTCGGCGCCATGGCCGCCTTTGAGCTGGTGAAGAGCCGGGATACCCATGAGCCGGATGCCGAGATGGCCGCCGCCATTGTGGGCAAGGTCAAGGAAAAGGGCCTGATCCTGCTGAGCTGCGGTATGTACGGTAATACCCTGCGCTTCCTGATGCCGGTAACCATCGAGCATGACGTGCTTGATGAAGGGCTTGGCATGATCGAGGAGGCACTGGCCGAAGTTCACGGCTGATGCCGTTACCGCCAGTACCGTAAAAAA
>JABAHQ010011692.1_pt2 | contig 15952 bp, 18 predicted proteins | sample 7062091 | NCBI WGS metagenome assembly JABAHQ01 (sample SAMN14534359, study PRJNA622989) | marine sediment metagenome | biome: marine biome [ENVO:00000428]; feature: marine pelagic biome [ENVO:01000023]; material: deep marine sediment [ENVO:00002113] | place: India: Gulf of Kutch | collected...
CAGTATAAGATATTTCGGTAAAAATGGTGTGGTGGGTGAAGGCTGGGTAGTAATCCACAGCCTTGTTGATTCGCGAAGAAAAGAGGAATATAGTAGAAGAAGGAACACTACTGAGGAGAAAACGATGCAGAATGCGGAAAATGGAAACGAAGAAGTCGATCCTTACGCGCAGGACGGCACTCCGAGCGACGGGGAGGATCCGGAACAAGAGCAATCTCCCGATACCGGAGACTACGATTTTCTCTTTAACGGAATCCCCCAGCCAACACACTGATCATTATCGTTCAACATAATGTTATGTTGAACACATGGTTNNAATACATGATTTAAGGCCGGCACAATGCCGGCCCTTTTGCACGCAGGCGGCGAAGGTCGGCCCTTCGTATGCGGCTAAGGCGTGTTAGACTTCAGAAGTATAACACGCTCGGTTCTTAAAGTGGGTGATTCCGTACGCCTTTTTGCATATCCCCCGAAAAACCGCTAAGATAAACCTATATTTATGGCAGATGACCTGAAATCACAATCAAAACTCGCGCAACAGGAGGAGGAAATCCTCAGTTTCTGGGAACAAAAGAAGATTTTTGATAAATCGCTTAAGAAAAATGAAAACGGCAAACACTTCGTCTTCTACGACGGGCCGCCATTTGCCACCGGCCTGCCGCACTACGGCCACCTCTTGGCAAGCATCATCAAAGACGCTATCCCGCGGTATCGCACAATGAAAGGCGATTATGTGCGCCGCGTATGGGGCTGGGACTGCCACGGGCTTCCTATTGAGAACATCATCGAGAAAGAGCTCGGGCTGAAAAACCGTAAAGACATTGAAGAGTATGGCATCGCGAAATTCAACGATGCGGCGCAATCAAGCGTGTTGCGATACGCCGAGGAATGGAAAAAGATGATCCCGCGCGTTGGTCGGTGGATTGATATGGAGTCGAGCTACAAGACCATGGATGCCGGATACACCGAGTCGGTATGGTGGGCATTCAAAGAGCTCTACGAGAACAACCTCATCTATAAAGGGTACAAGTCGATGCACATCTGCCCGCGGTGCGAGACAACGCTTTCGAACAATGAGATTGCACTCGGGTACCAGGATGTCACTGATATTTCAGTAACGGCAAAGTTTGAGCTAAAAGAAGCTGCAAGCTGCAAGCTGCAAGCTACAAGCTATTTATTGGCGTGGACGACAACGCCGTGGACATTGCCGGGGAATGTCGCACTTGCGGTAAATGAAGGTATCACGTATCAGGTATCACGTATCAAGGGAGAAGACGGGCAATATATCACGGCAAAAGATTTGTCCGAAAAGGTTTTTGAAGGGAAAGAGTATGAAGTGGTAAGAGAAATAAAAGGCAAAGAGCTTGTGGGTAAAGCATACAAACCCGTTTTTGATTATTTTGCAAACACAGCAAACACAGATATTGAGAACAAAAAGAATGGCTGGAAGATATACGCGGCTGACTTTGTGACGACCGAATCGGGTACCGGCATCGTGCATATTGCGCCGGCATTCGGTGAAGANNGACTTCGTTGACACCGAAAGCGGTACGGGTGTTGTGCACGTTGCGCCGGCATTCGGTGAAGACGATATGGAGCTCGGCAAGCGCGAAAATCTTCCATTTGTTCAGCATGTTACATTTGATGGTCGTTTTACTGATGAGGTGCGCGATTTCGCCGGCCAATACGTAAAGCCGAAAGACGACCCCACCAAAACCGACGTAGAGATCATCAAACATCTCGCGCACCGCGGCCTCCTCTTTGCCAAAGAAAAGATCACGCACTCCTATCCGCACTGCTGGCGGTGCGATACGCCGCTCCTCAATTACGCGACGAGCTCATGGTTTGTGAATGTCGTGGCAATTCGCGATAAACTCGTCCAAAAGAACAAAGATATTGTATGGATCCCCGAATACATAAAAGAAGGGCGCTTCGGCAATTGGCTTGAAAGTGCACACGACTGGTCTATTTCCCGCACGCGCTTCTGGGGCGCGCCGCTTCCGGTGTGGGAGTGTGAGAAGTGCGACAATCGCGAGGTTGTCGGTTCGGTTGATAACATTCGCAAAAAGCTCACCCCGCGCAATACCTATTTTGTGATACGGCACGGCAGGTCTGAGAGCAATGCCGGTGGCTATGTCAGCAATGATCCGGACAATGACGACCACTTGACCGAAGAAGGGAAGAGTCAGGCGCGTACGGCGGCAAAAGAACTAAAAGACAAAGGGATTGAGAAGATCTATGCGTCAAGCTTTGCCCGCACGAAAGAAACAGCCGAGATCGTTGCCGAAGAGCTTGGCATCGACAAAGAGGATATTGTTTACGATAACCGCTTGTGGGAGGTAAACACCGGCGAATTCAACAAGCGCCCGATTGACGAGTNNAGAAATTCACTAAGCCCGCTCCCGGCGGCGAAACGCTTTCTGAGATGAAACAACGACTGATGGAGTTTCTCTATGAGGTCGATAGAAAGGATGAGGATGCAAAAACTCTTGTCGTTACGCACGAATATGGCGTATGGTTGCTTACTGCCGGGGCGGCAGGGATGGACGCGGAAGAAGCGGCGGAGATCAAGAACGCGGCAGACGGCGCGTTTGTCGGCAATGCGGAGGTGCGCGAGTTGTCGTTTGTGCCTCTTCCGCACAATTCCGAATACGAGCGTGATTTGCATCGCCCATATATCGATGAAGTGGTGTTGCCGTGTTCGTGCGGTGGAGAGATGCATCGCATTCCGGATGTGTTTGATTGTTGGTTTGAGTCCGGCTCTATGCCGTTTGCGCAATTCCATTATCCGCACAAAAACGAAGAACAGTTTAAAAATAATTTCCCCGCGGACTTTATCGCCGAAGGGCTCGATCAAACCCGCGGATGGTTTTATACGCTTCTGGTGTTGGGCACGGCGCTGTTTGACCAAGCTCCGTATAAGAACGTCATCGTCAACGGCCTTATCATGGCAGAGGATGGCCGCAAGATGAGCAAAAAACTCAAAAACTACCCCGAACCCGCCGAGGTGATCGACAAATACGGCGCCGACACTCTGCGCTATTACCTGCTTTCATCTCCCGCGGTCCACGCTGAGGACTTGCGTTTCTCCGAGAAGGGGGTGGATGAGGTGGCCAAAAAGGTGATTATGCGCCTCTTGAATGTCGTGGCGTTTTATCGATTATATGCGTACGACTTTCCGCATGAAACATCACAAAATCCACGCGGCGAGGCAAGTGCATTAGACAGGTGGATTTCGGCGCGAACAAATCAGCTTGTTGTTGAGGTGACGAATGGTCTTGATAATTACGAAATGGATAAAGCTACACGGCCGTTTTTAGATTATGTAGATGATTTTTCCACATGGTATCTACGGAGATCGCGCGCGCGCTTTAAAGGTGATGATGAATATGATAAAAAATCAGCTTTACTTACCTCTCGGTATTGCCTTTTTACGGTATCAAAATTACTGGCGCCATTTATGCCCTTTTTGGCAGAGATTATATATAAAGACCTAACAAGCACACTCAATACTGATCTAGGGGTTNNCAGAACCTTGCGATATATCGCAAGGTTCTGGGGATATGATTATTGAAGAAATGGCGGAAGTGAGAATTGCTGTAGAAGCTGGATTGCAAGCACGAGCATTTGCCGGACTAAAAGTGCGTCAGCCGCTTGCAGAACTGAAGATAAAAAGTGAAATACTGGGGAATAAGAAAGAATTGCTTGAACTTATTCGCGACGAAGTAAACGTTAAAAAAGTGACTGTAGACAATGACTTGGATGCCAACAACCCACCGCAAAAATGGGCAGGGTCCNNAGGAGCAAAAATGGAAGTTATTTTAAACATAGAAATCACCCCCGAACTGAAACAAGAAGGTCAGGCGCGCGACCTTATTCGTCACATTCAAGACATGCGCAAAAAGGCGGGACTTACGCCCGATGATCGCATCACACTTGTGATCGCAACCGACGATATAGGCCGTACAATCGTTGAAAAGTTCACCAACGACATCAAAAAAACCGTCCTTGCCGACGATATACAATTCGCCGATACCCTACCGGCAGGCGGAGAAGGCGAACCGCTCACCCTCGGTGGTACCACGCTNNTAATAACTAGTATGTACCGCATCTACCACACCGAAGGGTTTGTACTCGGACACGCCGCCTTCGGGGAATCCAACAAATACCTTTATGTTTTTACACGAGAGCTTGGCTTGGTCGGGGCGACCGCACAGGGCGTACGGGAATTGCACTCAAAACTCAGATACAATCTCCAGGATCTTTCATACGCGGCGGTGGATTTGGTGCGCGGACGAGATGTGTGGCGTCTGACCAACGCGGAGAACCCGCATCATCGATTCGCGGGTGTCCGAGGTACACAGGAAAAGCAAGCGATGCTGGCACGCATTGCCAATTTGCTCAAGCGGCTTCTCGGAGGAGAAGAACCGAATGAATTTCTCTTCTATGAGATGTATACGATGCTTGAGATGCTTGACAGAGAGGCGCTTGATGCGCGAGAGCTTTTTCTTGTTGAAATGATAATTGTGGCGCGGACGCTCAACGCGCTTGGATACTGGGGGAGCAACGTACCTCATCACGAACTTCTTGCCGGCGGAGTATGGAATAAAGAGATGCTGTACCGATCGGCATGGGTGCAGGATCAAACCCGCCGCCTTATTAACGAGGCGCTTAAAGCGTCCCAACTGTAAATGGAGCGGGTATCAACAAGGCCGGCTCGGTCCCAATATGATATAGTACTAGCATGACAGAAAAGAAATCCACCGGCGGCGCCAATGATCGGCGGGAGCAAGGGAGAATCGACGAAATTCAACAAGACCTTTACTCGCGGGATTTTAGCGAAAAAGAGATCATCGGCCACATTCCCAAAAAAGATTACAATGTGCAAGAAGACTGGGATGCGCCTTCTCCGGAACTCGGCTTGCGGCCGGAAACATCGTTTGCCAAAAGCCGTTCGGAGAAGAAAGCGGCAAGAAACCTCCCATGGAAAAAAATATTGGCCGGCTCGGCGGCGTTTTTTGTCGTGGCAGCTGTTGCTGCTGCGGTGAACTTCATTACCGGCGGCGTCTTCTCGACAGACAAGGTGAGCATTTCGGTAAACGGGCCTGTGTCAACTGCTGGCGGAGAAGAACTTGCTTTCACCGTCCGTATTACCAACAACAATGAAACCCCGATCGAAACTGCCGACCTCTCAATCTCTTATCCGGAAGGAGCGTATTCAGCTTCCGATTCGGAAGAATCTCTTCCGCGCACGCGCATCACTATTGGTTCGATCGGTGCAGGTGAAACGATAAACGAGCAGATCCGCGTGATCCTTTTCGGCGAGCAGAACAGCGAAAAAGAAATCAGGTTCACTCTAGAATTCCGATTCGAGAATTCAAACGCAACACTTGAAAAAGAATATGCGTATCGAGTAGGAATCACCTCTTCCCCCATCGATTTATCGCTTGAGGTATTGGATGAAATTACCGCAAACCAAAAAACGACATTTGTCGTACGGGTACGGTCAAACTCCCAAAAGCCGATAGAGGACATCTTGCTTGAAATGGATTATCCGTTTGGCTTCGTGCTCAGTGATGCGAATCCGCCCCCTTCAGTGGGAGAAGCGACATGGAGCCTTGGGGATCTGGCGCCGGGAGGAGAACGCGTGATTCGGTTGCGCGGGGAGGTGCGCGGACAGCACAATGAGGAAAAGGCCTTCAAAGCGTATGTGGGAAGCGAAAGCGCACATAATCGAAATACCATCGGTACCATATACAGCAGCACCGAGAAGACGGCTGTTGTCAAACGGCCTTTCTTGATCCTTGATGTGGTGATCGATGGAGAGCGTTTGCCGGGATATGTATTTTCTTCAGAGAATGATGTAAGAGCGGACGTACTGTGGGAAAGCACGCTTCCAACCAAGATCATTGACGCAGAAATCAAAGTAGCGCTTGCCGGGGAAGCGCTTGATAAATTTTCCGTTGCAGCGGCTGATGGCGGCTTTTACCAATCGATCAACAACACGATTACCTGGAACAAGAGGGAGCACGCCAAACTTGCAACGATTGAACCAGGCGCACAAGGACGCGTGAGTTTCAACTTTGCGTCTCTGCCGTTGTACATGCAGAACGGTGATCTCATCCGCAATCCGCATATAGTGCTTGAGGTAAGCGCGCGCGGGCGGCGGATCTCTGACACAAATGTTCCGGAGGAGATCAATACGTCGATCTCAAAAACCGTAAAGTTTGAAACCGACATGAGGCTTGCCCCGCGAATTGTTTACTATGCGGGACCGTTTGAAAACACCGGCCCTATCCCTCCGATCGCGGAACGGGAAACGACTTATACCGCCATTCTGACCGTGACCCAATTCTTCAAACCGCGTGAAAAATGCCCGCGTAAGAACCGCGCTTCCCACGTATGTTGAATGGCTTGGTGTCACGAAGGGGGACGGATCAATCACACATAGCGAGATCGGAGGAGAGCTTATATGGGAGATAGGCGATGTTGAGTCCGGCGTCGGGATCGACCGACCCGCCAAAGAGATCGCGTTCCAACTTGCGCTCAAGCCGAGTGTAAGCCAGGCGCGGAAAATTCCCGACATAACCGGAGAAATAATTTTGACCGGGGAAGATCAGTACACAGGAACTTTTCTGCAAAGAGAATACGGAAGTCTTACTACGAAATTGAGCACTGATCCGAGTGCCAGCATGGGGGGAGGCGTGGTCCAGCCGCCGCGGTAACACGTCATCTCGCATCGCCTCCGAACGGAGAAAGTCAAAAACTATCTTGCCGCGGCAAAGCAACTGGGATACAATGGGCATAATGGGGAACGAAGGCGGCAAAAATATCACGGTCAATATTACCGGCGGCACGATCATCAAGAGCGTGCTTGTCCTGCTTTTGTTTTATGTACTGTACCAGCTTCGCGACCCGGTGCTTGTGGTGCTGACTTCGGTCGTCATCGCCGCGGCAATCGACCCTGTTGCAAAGCGGTTTGCCAAATACAAAGTGCCGCGTATTCCCGCGGTCTTGCTTGTTTATGTGGCCTTTCTGGCGATTCTTGCGGCGCTCTTTTCGTTATTCCTGCCGCCGCTTCTGAACGAGACCGCGGGGTTTCTTTCGTCATTGCCTCAATATATCGAAACGGTTAGCGCCTGGGATCCGCTCCAGAACAGTGCATTTTTTCGGGACGGAGTCCTCACCGACGAACTTTCGGTATTCTCTATCAAAGAAGTGATTGCGGATCTCAAAGAAGTGGCCAGCGGGCTAAAAGGCGGATTCCTGAGCGTGCTAGCCGGCATATTCGGCGGGGTGTTCAGTTTTGTACTCATTATTGTCCTCTCATTCTATTTGGCTGTGCAAGAGAATGGCGTGCGCGAATTTTTGCGCCTCATCACTCCCATCAGACATCGCAGCTATATCGATGACCTGTGGAGACGTTCACAATACAAGATCGGGTTATGGACGCAGGGGCAACTCCTGCTTATCATACTGATCGGTGTTTTGACATATTTGGGGCTTACGATACTCGGGGTTCCGTATGCACTCCTTCTCGCGATCGTTGCCGGCGTCCTTGAACTCATCCCTATTTTTGGTCCGGTAATCGCGGCGATCCCGGCTGTACTCCTTGCGCTTGCGGGAGGCATCAGTTTCGCCGACCCGGGAGTTACCAGTGCGGCTGCAGTCATCCTGTTCTATGTTCTCATTCAGCAGTTTGAGAATCACCTTATCTACCCGCTTGTAGTGCGCAAAGTGGTTGGCGTGCCGCCGATTCTGGTGATCATTGCGCTTATTATCGGCTGGGAACTGGCGGGATTTCTCGGGATTATCCTTGCGGTGCCGTTTGCTGCCGCATTGATGGAGTTTGCTCATGATCTGCAGCAAGGAAAGGTTGTGTAATATTGTCGACCGGACCACCTGCTCCCATGAAAGACGATTCCCCATTTTATATCACCACCACGCTCCCGTATGTAAACGCAGACCCGCACATCGGATTTGCGCTTGAAGCGGTGCAGGCCGACGCGATCGCTCGCGCCAAGCGTCTTTCCGGCAGGAGCGTATTTTTTAATACCGGCGCCGATGAACACGGGCAGAAAATATGGGAGAATGCGCAGAAGCAGGGGAAAGATACGCAAACCTATGTTGATGAATACGCAGCATCTCTGCAAAAACTTGAGGCGACGCTCAATCTTTCATACACCAAATTCATTCGCACTACCGACCCGATCCACAAAGAGGCGGCACAGGAGCTTTGGCGTAGGTGTGATGCGACGGGGGATATTTATAAAAAGAGGTACACGGGCCTCTATTGCATCGGGTGTGAGCGGTTTATCACCGAAAAAGAATTGGAAGACGGTGAGTGTCCGCATCATCGCGGCCGCATGCCTGAGGAGGTTGAAGAGGAGAATTACTTTTTCCGCCTTTCGCGCTACGAAGATAAACTCAAAGAATATTTATCGCAACCCGGCGTTATCGTACCCGACCATCGGCGCAAGGAGGCGCTCTTGTTTGTAGAAAACGGCCTGGAGGATTTCAGTATTTCGCGCGAAAAGGAGCGTATGCCCTGGGGCGTGCCGGTGCCGGGCGACGACGACCAGGTGATGTATGTGTGGTTTGACGCGCTCACCAACTATATTTCCACACTCGGCTGGCCGGAAGACAAAGAAGGGAACTTTACAAAATTCTGGGAGAACGGAGAGGTTGTGCAGGTGGCCGGTAAAGATCAGGTGCGCTTTCAATCTATTATGTGGCAGGCAATGCTTCTCTCCGCCGGATTGCCGACCACCGACACGGTGTTCTACCACGGTTTTCTAACACACGACGGACAGAAGATGAGCAAGAGTATGGGCAACGTCGTCAGTCCGGTTGATGTGGCGCGCAAATACGGGACTGACGCATTGCGCTACTACCTTTTGCGTGAGGTGATGCCGTTTGAGGATGGGGACTTTACCGACGAAAAATTCAAAGAAGCGTACAACGCCAATCTTGCTAACGGATTGGGGAATTTGGTGAGCCGTATTTTGAAGATGGCGATCAATTACGACGTATCTGTTGAGTTCACCGACAAAAATACGGTTATCGCGGATCCGCAGATCGGGGGAGGCGAGTGTTTTGCCGACCTTGAAACGTTTGAGATCAGCAAGGCAATGGACGGCATATGGGCAGAGATCGGTGAATTGGATAATTACATCTCGGTGAAGCAGCCGTACAAGAAGATAAAGGAGGACGAAGAGGGGGCGAAAAAAGATGTACAATCGCTCTTAACAAAACTATGGCATGTTGCGATAATGCTTGAGCCATTTTTGCCCGAGGCGGCCCAAACCATCCAAACACTGCTTACCGAACGCAGAATGCCCGAGGCGCCGCTGTTTGAACGCAAACGATAGTATGGAACCCGAATACATAGACATTCACGCGCATATGCAGGACGCGGCGTACGACGCTGACCGAGATGACGTTATCGCGCGGATGCGCGGTGCGCGTGTTGCAGGGATCATCGTCGGTACCGATATGGACACCTCAAAAGACGCGGTAGCGCTTGCTCGCGCCCACAACCATTTATACGCGACCGTCGGCATTCATCCGACCGACAAGCCGAGCGAGCAATTCAACAAAGAAGCATTTGAAGCGCTTGCCCGCGCGGAGAAAGTGGTCGGCATAGGGGAGTGCGGACTTGATTATTATCGAGGCAACGGCGAGAGTGCCGAAGAGCGCGTGCGGCAAAAAGAGATGTTTGAGCGCCAGCTTGACGTTGCGGTTGCAGAAGACCTTCCGCTGATGATCCACTGCCGCAATGCGCACGAAGATACGCTCGACATACTTTCGGCAAAAAAGCGCGAGTATGGAGATAAACTCAAAGGAAACATCCACTTTTTTACTGCCGATACAGAAACCGCCAAGCGCTATCTTGAACTTGGATTTACCCTGTCGTTTCCGGGGGTGATTACGTTTGCATCCGATTATGACGAAGCAGTGCGGTACGCACCGCTTGACGCCATTATGGCTGAAACCGACTCACCGTATGCGGCTCCCGTTCCGCACCGCGGCAAACGCAATGAGCCGGTATTCGTGAGCGAGGTGGCTGCCCGCATCGCCGAGCTCCGCGGCGGGGACCTTGAGACGGTCAAAAAAGCCCTGGTTGCCAACGCCCGCCGCGTCTTCCGCCTCCCCTGATCCAGCGGCTATTGGCCAATGGCCAGCGGCTAACGTTTTGACTTTCAAAAAACTTTTTGCTAGTATGGGATCCATATTGCATTATGCCGAAACAAAAAGAACAGGAAACACGTAATCAACACGGTACCGAGCAACGCCTCTACGAGGTCGGATTTCTCGTTATCCCGACTGTCGAAGAAGAAAAAATTCCCGAAAAAATGGACGCGGTGCGTGAGGCAGTGGAGCAAGGCGGAGGGGTTATTGCCGCTGAACAGCGGCCTGTGCACCGTACGCTCGCTTATCCCATTGAATATGTAAAAACAAAGAAAAAAGGAATGTTTGCAGAAGGGTATTTCGGATGGGTCAAGTTCGAAGCACAATCCGATTCGGTGCGGGAAGTCAAGAAAAGCCTTGAAAAGAACCGTGACGTCCTGCGTTTTCTGATCACTAAGGTGCCCGACGCCACTCATCCAGTGATTCCCAAAAAAGCTTCCCCTGCGGGCGTGAGCCCGAAGAGGAGTTCATCTTTACGAGGGGAACCAACGCAACCACCGCGCGAAGAAATATCGGATGAAGCCCTTGATGAAGCGATCAAGGAATTGGTAGTATAAATATAAACAATCGTACCGGTATCTATGTTTCTCAACAAAGCAATGCTCATCGGCAATCTTACCCGGGACCCGGAGCTGAAGTCGCTCCCGTCAGGTACGCAAGTGACCACGTTCTCACTTGCTACCAATCGCGTCTGGCGGGATAAAGACGGCAACAAAAAAGAAGACAGCGATTTCCATAACATCGTTGTATTTGGGAGACAAGCCGAAACAACCGCCCAGTACCTAAAAAAGGGAAGCACCGCGCTCGTTGAAGGGCGCATCCAGACCCGCAGTTGGGAGGATAACGACGGGAACAAAAAGTACCGCACGGAGATCGTTGCCGACCGCGTGCAATTCGGCCCGCGCAAAGGTGATGGTGGTGGTGCGCCTGCCGCTACAGAAGGTGCAGGGAAGGGGAAGAAAGAAGAGCTCGACACAATTGAATATCCTGAAGGCGACATCAACCCCGATGATATTCCCTTTTAATGTCTATCACTTTTTCTGCGTACTACTATACTACTAACTACTATACTACTAACTAAGGACTATGGATTGCTACTTTTCAAAAAACAACATAACGCATATTGATTACAAAGACACCGAAACGCTCAAGCAGTTTACGAACCCGCATGCGCGTATTTTAGGGCGCAAGCGCACCGGCGTCTGCGCCAAGCACCAGCGCCAGCTTGCCCGCGCCATCAAGCACGCCCGTTTCATGGGCTTGATGTCGTATATTGCAAGATAGTCATTAGAAGAAGACCCTGCCTTTGGCAGGGTCTTCTTCTTTCTACTAACAACTAGTTTTTCTTCTCCATCCGTTCCGTATATTCACCGGTCTCGGTATTGATGCGAATGATATCGCCTTCTTCAACAAACAGCGGCGCGGCCACGGTCTCGCCGGTTTCAAGCGTGACCTGCTTGGTGCCGCCTTGTGCGGTGTTTCCGCGGATGCCGGGCGGCGCTTCCGCAACAGCAAGGTCAACCTTGATAGGCGGCGTTACGCCAATGATAGTTTCTTGGTCGCCAGAGCGGAAGACGAGCGCGTCAAGCTCGCTGTTTTCTTTTACAAAACGCACCGCAGGGCCGGCAATCGCCTCGGGGAGCTCAAAGCGCGCCTTGGGGTTGCCCGCCTCGGAAAACCAATATTCGCCCTTTTTGGGATGGAAGTAGAGGAATTGGATGGCGCGCTTTTCTATATCTGCTTCCTTGAGCTTGTCGGACTGGTGAAACGTGCGGTCCACCACTTTCCCGCTCATTAAATTGCGCAATTTTGTTTGGTTTGACGCCTGGCCGCGGCCTTTCTTTGAGGTTTGCGCGGCGAGCACTTCGTACGGTTCGCCGTCAAGCACGATGTATGTGCCCGGCGACAGTTCATTGTATGCGAGCATATCGGTATTCGGTTTATCGTTATTCAGAGTAAAACAGGGGATTAGTCTTCCGCCTTCATTTCGGCTTTGATCTTTTTGGTCAGTTCGGATTTGACCTTGGGGTTTTCTTTCAGGAATTGCCGTGCCGCGTCATACCCGCGGCCGAGTTTTACATTGTCAAAACTGTACGAAGCGCCGCTCTTTGCAACGAGCTTGTATTTCTCGCCGAGCGAGAGCAGTTCGCCGGTTTCAGAAATGCCCTCATTGTAAATAAGGTCAAACTCGGTCTGCTTGAACGGGGCGGCCACCTTGTTCTTGACCACTTTTGCGCGTACGCGGCCGCCGACCACCTCGTCGCCTTTTTTGATCTGGGCAATGCGGCGCACGTCGATACGTACTGAAGTATAGAACTTGAGCGCCCGCCCGCCACTGGTGGTCTCGGGGCTGCCGAACATCACGCCGATCTTCTCGCGGATCTGGTTGATGAAGATGACCACGGTCTTGCTTTTACTGACGATGCCGGTTAATTTGCGGAGCGCTTGGGACATCAAGCGCGCCTGCTTACCCACGTGTTGTTGGCCCATATCACCCTCAATCTCGTCTTTGGGAGTGAGCGCGGCAACCGAGTCAACGACGATTACGTCCACCTTGCCGCTGCGGNNGCGCCTGTTCGCCGGTGTCGGGTTGCGAGACGAGCAGGTCGTCCACCTTTACGCCGAGTTTGCGCGAATATTCAGGATCAAGAGCGTGCTCAGCATCAACGAATGCACAAATACCGCCTTTTTTCTGCGCTTCGGCGAGTACGTGGAGGGCGAGAGTCGTCTTTCCGGATGATTCCGGACCATAGATCTCCACCACGCGGCCGCGGGGGAGCCCGCCGATGCCGAGTGCGTGGTCAAGGCCGATGGAGCCGGTCGGGACTGTCTCAATATTCTTTTTCGGCTCCTCGCCCAAGCGGACGATGGACTCTTCGCCGAATTTGGTGCGGATCGCCGCCATTGCTTCGTCCACACCTGCTCGCTTCTCGTCGTACGCCGCCGCACTTTCTTTTTTGGGGGTTTGTTTTTTTGCCATACTGTAACTTTGGTTTAATTGTGCAATATGCGAAGTCCGAGGGGAGCTTCCCGTTCCTGCTCTACAAGAGTACCCTCCGAATGCGTGCGAGATTCTTTTTGTCCAAGCGACGGGCGGTAGACAAGCTCGAGCGTTTTAGTAATGTCTCGATGAAATCTGTCTTGTGCGGTTATCGTTATTATATTATACCCGGGATACAACAGCAATTGTTCACTGAATTGCCCCGCCTCGTCGGTGAATATTTGCCGTCCGTTGATGTGCAAATACGAAATATGCTTGGCGGTTCCCGTGACTCCCACCAGCGGATCTTCAAGCATGGTACCGTTACGAGGGGAAAAGACCTGTATTTCGGGTCCGTGTACGAGCGGCTGTGCTTTCAGATAGGTATATGATCCAACCCCGATGACCAGAAGCGCGATAAGTGTAATCTTCACGGTACGATTCATAATGTTTCACGTTGCAGTTGACTTTATTTGGCTCCCGCACCTACGTTTCTTCCTGGAAGGGTTCTGCAACAGCAGAGGTTTCCCGCTGGAGAACCTCTCTGCGTTTTGATCCTTCTTGCGGCCCGACCACACCGCGTTCTTCAAGAATATCCATCAACCGTGCTGCGCGCGAATACCCTATGTTCAGTTTCCGCTGCAGAAATGACGTTGATGCTTTCCCAGTATTCACAACGACCTCACGGGCTTCCTCGTATTTGGGGTCTTCCTCTTCGTATCCTTCTGCTTCTTTGTCAAGAACTCCTTCGAAAATTCCGCGTGCATTCTCGGTTGGCGAGAAGTCAACGTGCTCCTCGGACGTTCCCGTGTATCGGGCAAGATACTTTACAACTTTCTTTACTTCCGCTTCAGTAATGAACGCCGACTGCAGGCGCCGCGGCTTGGACATCTCTCCCGATAAGTACAGCATATCACCGGCACCGAGAAGTTTTTCCGCGCCGCCTCCGTCAAGAATGGTGCGTGAATCCACCTGGGAGGCCACTTGCAGTGCGATGCGCGCCGGGATATTTGCCTTGATGAGACCGGTGATAACGTTTACAGAGGGCCTCTGCGTCGATAAGACGAGATGAATGCCGACTGCGCGACTCATTTGTGCCAACCGTACGATCGCCGATTCAAGCTCACGGGGGTATGTGGCCATAATATCGGCAAGTTCATCGATAATGATCACGATATAGGGCATGCGTTCAGGGAGAGATGTCTCTTCATCGGATTCCTCCTCTGCGTCGGCGGTTTTGCTTACAGCGGCATAAGCGGGCTCTACGACATTGCTGTGATAGGAGACGATATCTCGAACCGCTTCGGCCTCAAGGATGTCGTACCTGCGGTCCATTTCTTTTGCAGCCCATTTGAGCGCCAAAATAGTCTTTTTTGGGTCGGTGATGACAGGGGTAAGCAGGTGGGGAATTTTGTTGTAAAGAGTCAATTCAACCCGCTTCGGATCAACCATGATGCACTGGAGATGTTCGGGAGCGTTGCGGAAAAGGAGAGAATTGATAATTGAATGGATCGTTACGGATTTTCCCGATCCAGTGGCACCGGCGATGAGGAGGTGCGGCATTTTCGCGAGATTCGCGAATTCAAGTTTTCCGGAAACGCCGCGTCCGAGCGAAAGAAGAAGCGGCTTCTTGCTTTGCTTGAATTCATCGGCAGCCAGCAAGGAACGGAGACCTACGTTGCTCCTGCTTGCGTTCGGGATCTCAATGCCGACGAGCGATTTGCCGGGAATCGGGGCCTCGATGCGAAGAGGGGAGGCGGCAAGCGCCAGTTCAAGATCGCGCTGGAGCGTAACAATCCTTGAAAGACGCACTCCCTCAGCCGGCTTGAGCGCGTATCGCGTAACCGACGGGCCTACAGAAACCTCATCCATCTCAACATCGACGCCAAAGTTTTGAAGCGTTCGCTTGATGATATTGGTATTTGCCTTGATATCCCCGCTGCCGGGCTTCCCTTTGTCATTATCAAGGAGCGAGAGGGGAGGGGCGGCATACNNTTCTTCGACTTTCTCGGGTTCTTCATCCTCGTACTCTTCCTCTTCTTGCCGAGCTGTCTCCGCTTCCCGGTCATCATGCTTTGATTTTCGCCAAAACGTTAAGGATTTCCAAAACGCGAGCTTTTCAAGTTCTGGCCTTGTGTCGAACATGATCAACAACGAAATGATGAGGAGAGCCACAAGGGTTACAATGCTGACCACGACGTCAAATAATGCCACAAGCCCCTTTGCAATCACCCCTCCGATGATCCCTCCCGAACCTCTCCCCGCAAGGTCGATCAATCCGAGTCCAGAAACAAGAAAAAGCACTGCGCCTAACGTGGTAGGGTATGCGAAATTGGGGCGGCTCTCTTTTAAAAATGCAATAGAAAGGAGCAGGAGCAGAAGCGGAAGAATCAAATATCCAACTCCAAGAAGAGCATCAACTCCTTTATAAATGACCTCGCCCGTTTTTCCGGCTTTATCAAACGCCGCAAGGGCAAAAAAGATTGCAAGCGCAAAGAATATGACAGAAAGCACTCCATGCTTCGTCTCATCTCTCAAATCGAAAAAAAAGGGCGTCTTTTCTTTTTGTTTTTTCGTGCGTGCCATTGGGTTAGTGTGTGAATGATTAGAATTGCTGAACTATTGAAAGGTGTGCCTTTAATGATAACACACCACCAGGCGGTTTTTAAACGGGGCACAACGGTTTCTGAGGACGGGAGAAAGTCCATTAAACCAATGCCGCGAACATACTGTGTGTGCGGGAAGGGGTTCACCCCCACACCTTTCCTGCGGATGTCCCGC
>JABAHQ010003327.1_pt1 | contig 15951 bp, 12 predicted proteins | sample 7062091 | NCBI WGS metagenome assembly JABAHQ01 (sample SAMN14534359, study PRJNA622989) | marine sediment metagenome | biome: marine biome [ENVO:00000428]; feature: marine pelagic biome [ENVO:01000023]; material: deep marine sediment [ENVO:00002113] | place: India: Gulf of Kutch | collected...
CTAATTTATCAGTAGGAAGCTATAATTTGAATAGTCATTGTATGTTAAAATCCTTAATTTCATCCGTTTTAGTTTTACTCTAATATCTATCAGAAAATGCATTTATATAAACTGAATCATATCCGACAATTGGAGTCGGAATCTATTCATATTTTCCGCGAGGTAGCCGCCCAATTCGAGAATCCGGTGCTCATGTTTTCAGGTGGAAAAGATTCTATTACCATGGCGCGGTTGGCGCAGAAAGCGTTTTGGCCTGGGAATATCCCGTTCCCGTTTCTGCATGTTGATACGGGACACAATTTTGATGAGACTATCGAATTTCGCGACCAGCTGATGGACGACCTGGGCGTGGAGCTTATCGTAGCTCACGTGCAGGATATGATTGATTCCGGCAAAGTTAAGGAGCCAAAAGGTCCCAATCCAAGTCGCAATAAATTGCAGATCCCCACGCTGCTGCATGCATTGGAAGAACATGGTTTTGATGCAGCATTTGGCGGGGCACGACGAGATGAGGAAAAGGCACGAGCCAAAGAGCGATTCTTCTCTCACCGCGATGAGTTTGGGCAGTGGGATCCTAAGAATCAGCGCCCTGAGTTGTGGAATTTATATAATGGACGAAAGAACGAGGGCGAACATTTCCGAGTCTTTCCATTGAGTAACTGGACCGAAATGGATGTCTGGCAGTATATTGCCGCCGAAGACATAGATATCCCCAGCCTGTATTTGGCTCATACCCGGGATGTTGTCGAGCGCGAAGGGACCTATCTGGCAAAATCACAATTTATTACGCTTTCTGAAGAGGAAGAATACGAAGAGAAGAAGATCCGCTTCCGCACGATTGGCGACATGACCTGCACCGGAGCATTTCAGTCTGATGCGGATACCATCCCCCAAATTATTGAGGAGGTAGCCTCCGCACGTATTACCGAGCGCGGCAACCGTACCGATGACAAGAAAGCAGAAGCAGCTATGGAAGAGCGGAAGAAACAGGGATACTTTTAATTTTAAATTTTAATTTGGGATTAGGGATGGTTTTAACCCATACCTACTTCACAATTCTCAATTCTGAATTACCAAGATGAGCACTGACAAAAACGAAGCACAAAAATATTTAGATATGGATCTGCTCCGCTTTACAACGGCGGGCAGCGTGGATGACGGCAAGAGTACCCTCATCGGGCGTTTGTTGTATGATTCCAAGTCGATCTTTGATGATCAGATGGAAAAGATTGAAGAATCCAGCCGTAAGAAAGGTGATGAATATACGAACCTTGCGCTGTTGACTGACGGACTTTCCGCCGAGCGTGAGCAGGGCATTACCATTGATGTAGCATATCGCTACTTTTCGACCCCCAATCGCAAGTTTATTATCGCCGATACCCCGGGGCATGTCCAATATACCCGAAATATGGTGACCGGAGCATCGACAGCTAACTTGGCCGTGATTTTGGTAGATGCCCGGAATGGGGTGATCGAACAAACCTGCCGGCACTCTTTTATTGCTTCACTTTTGGGGATTAAACACGTGGTGCTTTGTGTTAATAAAATGGACTTAGTGGACTACAGTGAGGAGCGATTTAATGAAATACGAAACGAGTTTAAGACCTTCTCTTCCAAGCTGGATATTCCCGATATCCATTATATTCCCATTAGTGCTCTGTATGGGGATAATGTGGTGGATAAATCGGACAACATGCCATGGTATGGAGGGGCGACACTGTTATACACGCTTGAAAACGTGCAGGTGGATAGCGACTATAATCATGTCGATAGCCGTTTTCCGGTCCAGTGGGTTACGCGGCCGCAATCGACTGAATATCCGGACTATCGCGGTTATGCCGGACAAGTTGCCGGCGGCGTGTTTAAGCCGGGCGATGAGATTATCGCACTTCCCTCTGGTTTCACCAGTAAGATAGATCAAATACAAACCTTTGAGCAGGATGAAGAAGAAGCGTTTTCGCCCATGTCGGTAACAATGACACTGGAAGACGATATTGATATTTCCCGCGGTGATATGATTGCCAAGCCTGATAATCAACCGACCGTGGGACAGGATATTGAGATGATGGTCTGCTGGTTGAATAAAGAGTCGCTTGATCCCAATGGAAAGTATGCCATCAAGCATACGACTAAGGAAGCCCGATGTATTGTTAAAGAGGTAAAATACAAAGTGAATATTAATACCTTACACCGGGTAGAGGGAGATAAAGAGATTGGCCTTAATGATATCGGTCGGATAAAAATCCGGACTACAAAACCGCTCTTCTACGATTCCTACAAGCGTAACCGCAAGACGGGTAGTATCATTCTGATCGATGAGTATACCAACGAGACCGTTGGCGCAGGGATGATCCTATAAGTTCAAAGTGATTTTTAAGTTGAAGCTTTTATTGGCGGATTGAGGCATCCTTGAAAGAGGATGCCTCTTTTTTTTGATGATATAAATATTGTGCGAATAGGGATATACTCAGCGCTGAGCAATTTCAGTCTATGGAACTTATATCATCCATACTGAAATTACTCGTGATGCTCATTAAATGCTTTAGAGCTTCTAAACTAAATCCTATATGCCAGAATTATCGATTTATCTGAACAATAGTGGTCACAATGAGTGCTGCAGTAGAGGTTATTGCTGACAGGATGCTTATACGCTCTTGTGGAGAGAGTTTAGCTGATTCCGGTTTTTCGGGAACGACCANNCCATTGGCATAAATGATGTAGGATCGCCCTTTCCTTGCCAGGTTCGTAAAGCCACCTGCAGAGGAAACATAGTCTTTATAGTTCATGCCCTCCTGGTAGCGAACACTTCGTGGGTAAAAGACGCCGCCATCAACAGTAACCGTCTGTAACTCTTCGGGTATCACAATCGAATCGGCCTCTTGGACAAAGAGGTCATATTTAGACCCCGGATTTTTCATAATATCGGGTAAGCTGATACCAATTTTTGAGATTGTCTTTGTTTCTTCCTGTTCTTTAGTTCTGGATTGTAGAGTATCATCACCGGCAACATAAAATCCTTGCAGATCTTCTTCGTCAGAGTCACCGGTTAGCTGATCATCTTCCAGTTCTCGATACAGGGTAGCGCCTTCAGGATAAGCATTTGCAGTTAGTCCGCCGGCTCGCTGAATAATATCACTGATGCGATCATTTTTAGATTCAAGAGAGTAGGAGCCGGGATATTTAACTTCACCACTTACAACTATATTCTTTTGTTCGGTATAGTTTGGAATACTTCGTATATATACTTTATCGAAGGGATTCAGTACGAAGTTACTTGCTTCATCACCTAAGCTGAGATCCTCATTGAGATCAAAACGATGGATCTCGGCGATTTGCGAGGTGTTATAGTTGTCTTGGTTTGCTCGTGTCTTTCGACGGGCTACTTCCACGTGATTTGGGGTAGCGCCCTGTTTAAAGCCACCAGCCTGAAGGATAAGATCTTCGAGTGTCATCTCCTCGGCAAATTTATACTTATCCGGATTTTGCACAGGCCCTTCGATCTCAACAAAGTAATTCAGTTTCATATCCAGAATGGAGGAGATCATAATCAGATCATTCTTCTCCAGTGGAATATCCTTATCAGGATTTGTCATAACCTCAGCTACGTCGAAAGGAATAGTTTTTAGAGTATAATCTTCTTGTTCCCGATATATTAGTCCCCGGTTTTGGAAGGCGTCTCCGCGGAGGCCTTCAGCTCTTTTTATAAGGGATGCGACGGTGCTGGTATCGGTAAGGGCGTACTTTCCTTCTCTAAATACTGCTCCTTTAATTTCAACCAGATTTTTAAATCGATCCAATACTTTTCCTACGGAAACACTGTCTCCATTGGTAATTTTATAGTCTTCAAAATTTTGCTTACTTACGTCATCAATAGTACGCTGTCGAGAATCATTGCCTGTAATTCTAATGCGATGGCTGTAGGCATCACCGGTAAATCCACCCGCATATTCTATTAGATCAGATAGTCGATCGCCTTCTTTCGTTTCATAAATTCCTTCTCGTTTTACTTCTCCTGCAACCTCAACTCTGTTTATGTAGGGACTGATTTTAATAATATCCTGGCTACGGAGACGGATATTATCTGACTGATCATTATTTATTAGCAGGTCGTACAAGTCAAAAGTAGCAGCTACCGAATCTCCTCGTATTACTTGTATATCACGAAAACTACCCGTTACGGTAGGGCCTCCTGCTGAGTATAGTGCATTAAAGACCGTTGCTAAAGAAGGTAGAGAATAGCTGCCGGGTTGTCGTACTTCACCTATAACAGCCACATTTATGCTGCGAATCTGTCCCAAGCTTACCTGCATATAGGTGTCCTTTTGTGAGCGGTCATCCGGGTTGAGTCCGGAATAGATTTCACCAAGGCGCTTGTGAAGTTTGTCCGAAGCTTCTTCAATGGTGTATCCGTTTAAAGGTATGGGACCAACATTTGTGATATTTATTGTTCCCTCAGGGGTGATCTGTGCCTGATATGTTGTTTCAGCAGCACCCCAAATATCGATGAGAAGCTGGTCACCCGGACCAAGCTGGTAATTCTTGGGAGTGGGAATATTTAAGTCCGGTTGAAACGAAGTAGAGGTGTTTTTAAATAGCTCAAAGCCAAATATTTTATTGCGAAGCTTCCGGCGTTCAAGTTCGAGAGAATCTTGTTTTACCTGGTACTGTAGGAATCGAATATCTTGATAAAACTGGAGGGAATCCCGTCTGCTATCGGCTCTAAAAAAGGAGTCAAAATTATTGGCTTGTGCGGTATCGGGCGCCGAAAATCGCATTCGGTTAGATATTCCCCCTCTTCCTTGATTGCCGGTACTGCTTACTTGTCCAAGCCTGCGCTGTAGTTTTTGTGCTTCGGCTTGTGGCATGCCTCTTGCAACAGCTAATTGTACAACCTCATTGGTAGATAACCCTCGGCTCTCGGCCTCTGCTTTGATCTGTTGAATTTGTTGTTCCGACAGGTTGTTAACTTTGATATTTTCAAAATCGATGTCTGTAATACTTTGACCAGAAGCAGCAATAGTGAGTACTGTCAGAAATGCTATAGTTAACAGGCTTTTGAGGCGCATACTATTCTCTTATTTCTTGATTGATTTAAAAGGGGGAAAATATAAATAAATGCATCGAAAAAATAATGTTTACTTTATAAACTAATTCTATGAACAAATAAGGTAGGGAGAATCAAAAGATCTGTTTCGAAGGCTATGCCGAAACTTATATATTGATCTAAAAATAAAGCACCAATTAAGCGGCTTATATGCAATGGTACAAGTCTGAAGTAGGGCATATCTTACTTAAAGTAGCTGGAATATACCTGCTCTGGTATATTATCTATCATTTTTTTCTACTGCCAAATGGAAGCCTTGATCAATGGGTTAATAAAAACATTGTATCGGTTTCGGCAGGTATATTAGAAATCTTGGGTTATGATTTTTATGCTGCTGGTAGGTTAATAGGTATTGGCGAATCTGCCGGGATATATCTTGATGATAGTTGCAGTGGAATATCAGCTATTGGTCTGTTTGTAGGATTTGTGATTGCCTACCCCGGAAAATGGATTCCACGTATTGCTTTTATCCTTATTGGTATCGGTGTTATTTATTTCGTGAATATCATTCGCATCATTGTTCTTGCCATTACCCATATCAAAGCTACGGAAATGATTGCCGTAACTTCGGATTATTCAACAGTAATCATTTTTTACCTCCTTATATTCGCACTTGGAATGGTGTGGGCTGCTTATGGGGATGAGCCACGAGTTACTGGTGGTTCCCGTTAGATAACCTAAGTGATAAATATATATCAGTGAACGGCGATGTTGAATACAAGACAATTTTTTATCAGGAGCTATTCTTATCAATAGGATTAGGAGGTCTTTGTTGATACGATGGTAAAAGTTGGAAGAGTTTATATAGTGTTTCAATTGAGATGGTTGGGTTATCGATCTCTAATTGCCTAAGGTCTAAATATATCAGCTGTGAATAGTACAACATTTTTAAAAAATCTTTTCCTTAAAGGTCTTGAGCTATGTTCTCCGCCTCGAGCCGTTCAAGAATTCCTCCAAGTTGATGGGAATAAGGTTATTGTGAAGGATAGATCATATCCTATTGATGGGCGACCTATTTACCTTTTTGCTGTTGGTAAGGCAGCTGCTCCTATGTATGAACAGGCCAGCGAAATATTAGCAGATCATGTTACCAAAAGTCTCGTTATAACGAATGACAAAGAAGCTGCAAAAGTTTGTAATGCTGAGGAAGTGATTATAGGCAATCATCCAGAACCGGAAGAACAAAGTTTTGAGGCAGGAAATAAGGCTGTGGATTTTATGAAAAGTGTTCCTTCTGGTGCTATTGTCATTACCCTTATTTCCGGGGGGACTTCTTCATTGTTGAGCTTACCGGCCGAGGGAATTTTGATTGATGACTTAGCTGAGTTGTATACAATGCTCAATAATTCAGGTGCTACCATTCACGATATAAATATTGTTCGAAAACACTGTTCAAAAATTAAGGGTGGTCAGCTGCATCGCTGTCTTAATCCTAAAGTTACACTTATCGATCTTGTAATTTCTGACGTGCCGGGTGATGAGTTGTCAATTATTGGAAGTGGACCTACTATTCCGGATTGGTCTACATATCAAGATGCTTATCATGTACTCTTGGAATATGATTTATGGAAACAAACGCCGGCGTCAGTCCGCACGCATATCGAAAAGGGAATCAGAGGGGAGGTAGCGGAAACAGTGACGCCCAAAGAAGCCCTGATAGAAAAGCATCAGTCAGAAATTATCAGCTCTGCACCTAAGCTGGTGGAAAAAATAAAGGATCTGGCATTACAAAAGGGAGTTCAGGTGGAATCTGCCGATAAACCGTTCAATGAAAATGTTGAGGAGGTGGCCGGTGCTATTGCTGATAAAGTTATATCTACTGCGAATAAGGATAAATCTGAAAGCAAGAAGCCTGTGTTATTTGTTTTTTGGGGTGAAAGCACCGTTGAAGTAACGGGTGGTGGTAAGGGAGGACGAAATCAGGAGTTGGCATTACGAGGAGCACTAAAAATCGCCGGCTATGAGAACATCACTTGGTTATGTGGAGGTACTGACGGTATAGACGGGCCGACTGATGCTGCGGGGGCTATTGTAAATGGCAAAACGGTTGTCAAAGCCAGGGAAAAAAATATTAATTTGGAATCGTATTTATCTGAAAACGATTCCTATCATTTTCATGAGCAAATGGATACGCTGATAAAAACAGGTCCTACCGGTAATAACTTGATGGATGTTGTGATGGTTTTGATAAATGATAGAAAAACAGGGTGACAAAGAAAATAAGGAGAATGGTATATTCAACTTTGCTACTTTCTGATTCTGAAACTTTGTTTCTTCACAAACACAATTTGGTTTATTTTCATCAGTTAATTATCCTCATTCTGATTTATCCATACTGGAACTAAACGGGTATTTATGATCTGGCAGGACAGCATTTTTTTGTGGTTTTTACTTATCATTCCATTGCTCATTGGAGCAAATTGGTGGTACAATAAGAAGCTGGATAAGAAGCGGAAAAGCTATTTTGGAGCGGATCTTTTCGAAAAGTTACGCAGCGGCTTTTGGCCGAGGGGAAAACGCATACGTTTGGGTAGTCTTTATATTGGACTTGCTCTGCTTATTATTGCTGCAGCGGGACCAAAAGTCGGTACTGAAGTCCGCGAAGTGAAGCGACAGGGGGTGGACCTCTTGATAGGACTGGATCTCTCGGATAGCATGAATTCGGAGGATGTAAAACCCAGTCGATTGGAAAAAGCCAAGTATGAGGTTTCACGATTGGTTGACCGTCTCAATGGGGATCGAGTTGGGTTGGTAGTATTTACTGGGGAAGCATATCTTCAGGCTCCAATGACGTTGGATTATTCTGCGTTGCGAATGTTTTTAAATATTGCTGAAACCGATCAAATGCCGTCTTCCTCGACAAATTTTAGTGCAGCTATGGAAACAGCATCCGAAGCGTTTAAGTCGACGGATGAGGATGGTAAAAATGTACAGGCGGCTAAAGTTTTTCTTATTATTTCTGACGGTGAAAATCATGGAGAAAGTTATGATGAGGAGCTCAATCAGCTGCTGGAACAAAATGTATCTGTCTATACACTGGGGATTGGGACACAAGCGGGCGGAAATATTCCGTTATACGATGAAGATGGATCCCTCATGGGATATAAGAGAAATCAGCAGGGAGAAATTATCACCAGTACGCTGGAATCGAGCGAACTGCGTTCAATAGCAGATCAGGCTAACGGAGAATACTACGAAATTCGTAGTGGAAGTTCGGGAATTGACAGCTTTCTGGGACGGTTAGATGAATTACAGCAGGGGGAGTTTTCCAGTCAGGAGTATGCCGATTTTAAAAATCAATACCAGTGGCTGGCAGGAATAGGATTGTTATTTTTATTTGTTGGAATGACCTTTCCGCAGTTCAAGATTTATGAGCGTCGTAAAGCTTCAGAGTGACTTAGGGCTTTAAATCGAAAAGTAACTAAGAGCCACAGACGCAAGGTAACAGAGGCGATAAATTAACTCAATCACGTAGATTCTTAATATCGTAATTGCATAGTCCAAAATGATAAAACTTTTTATTACCGATTTGGACGGATGTATTTCCGTCCCTTTTGAATATCCAGACTGGGAGCTGCTATCACAGATCCGCCGGTTAAATGAGCAAAGCTTCCATGATATGGCAGTTCCCTCGCTGTCGATCTGTTCGGGGCGTCCATTTCCATATGTAGAGGCTGTAGCACAATGGTTGGGTATAGATACTCATGTGGTATTTGAAAGTGCAGGCGTCTACAAGCTTGAGACCAATGAAATACAATTTCACCCTGCATTTGATAGAGAAGCGGAACAGCAGGTTCTAGAATTAAAGGAGTGGCTGCGGAAAGAAATTGTCCCGCAATACGACGGAATCATTATTGAATTCACTAAGAAAATGGATGCCGGTATTATACATCTTGATACTGAAGTCATTCAAGATCTATATCCGCAAGTAGCTGAGTACGTTGAAGAACATTATCCAAAATTTGAAGTTCATGACACGGATGTATCCATTAATATTATCTTGGCCGAAAATAATAAACGGACGGGGATACAGCAGCTCTGTGATGTTATGGATATTGATCCCGAAGAGGTGGCATATATAGGTGACAGTAGCGGTGATATTCCGGGATTGCAGTTTGTAGGCCAAGCCTTTGCTCCACAAAATGCTGCTGAAGCGGTAAAGAGGGAGGCCGAAGTACTTGATAGCGAAGTAACCAAAGCCGTATTGGAAGCGTATCGGCGGATAATCCGTGACAACCGGGAAAAGCTCGCGGCAGCGGGGTGATGTTTGATAATTGAGTGATGAAGTGCCTGAGTTGATAAATGATCTAATTTTCAAACTTCTTCAATAGTTCAAAATACTGCTCAATCAGGCGCTGATAGTCATCCGAAAACGAAGTATAATCCGGATCATTAATCATCTTGCGAACCTGTTTTTGGAGTTCCTCAAGGGTGACTTCCGGTGACGCCCGTTGTTCTCGATCCTCTGCAGTCGTGGCTTCACGACGTTCCTCTTTGCCTCGTTCTTGTACCGCTTTTTCGGCGTTAAGCATGCGCGATAAAATATTTTGTTGGCGCTGCATCAGTTGTTGATTCAATTGCCCTCCGCGCAAATCATTAATGGCATCTTCCATCTGCTCCGACATTCGTTCCAGCTCACTCAGTACGCGATCTCCTGATTCAAGCTCACCGCGGCGCTGTAATTCTCGAAGCTGTTTCCTGATTTTATTTTGCTGCTTTGCCAGCTGGTTAAGACGCTCCATTTGGTCCTGAGACAAGCGGTTGCCTTGAATGTCATTAATCATCTCTTGAATCTGTTTGTTGATTCGTTGTTGTTCTCCCGACATCTTTTTTATCTGTTCCATAAGCTGTTGCATGCTCATGGCACCGCCCGAGCCACCACCTTGTTGGTTAAGCTGATCCAGGAGCGAAGTAATCATAGATGTCAGTTCATTGATACCTCCCAGCGCCTGTCGTTGTGCATGAGTAGCGTTAGAACCGTCACGTTCCGCTAACAGGTCAACTGCACGTGATAAATAATTTTCAACTTCGGTTTTCTTTTTATTAATGCGGTTGGAAAAGCTGGGTATTTCTGATGAAATGCTAAAAAGCGAATCCGAAAGCATCGTAAACTGGCTGGATATATTTCGTTCCTTGCGGGCCTTATCAACAAAAGCACTGGATTGCGGCGGGATTGTTTCCGTCTCCTTGGTTAACTCTTCTTGATTCAATGAAAGATTGATAAGGGAATGTAAAACGTATTCGAGGGCGGCCCTGTTAATCTGGCGTCGCCGTTGATTAAGCTGCTGCTTGGCACTGCGCATCTGCTGTGCTTGTTGCTGTAGTTGCTGTTGAATATTCTGCTGCTGTTTTTGGATGTCGGAATCTTTTTGGGGAGATGACTGCTCTTTAAGTTTTTCAATATTTTCTTTCAGTTCTTTCTGAATGTCATTCAGTTTTTTGCTGCTTTGTTGCTGTAGTTTCTCAACTTGCGGTTTGGCTTTTTCGGGGGCTGTATCGTCTATCCTGTCGAACTGTTCCTGTAGGTCTGATAAGTCCTCCCGTATTGATTCCTGTTGTTCTACCTCTTGTGGGGATATCTCATTGGATTCACTAATCGCTTTTTCCTGTTCGGCCAGCTTTTCAAGGGATTGGGCGACTTTTTCCAAATCACTGTTCAACTTCAAAGATTTGAACAGGTTGAGAGTGCGTTCAATGCGCTGGCGGTACTGCTCTTCATTAAACTCATAATTTTCAAGTGCCTTACGCATTTCATCAGGATTCATTTCACCGAGCGAATTGCGAAGTTCTTTCAGGGCTTTTTCAAGTTCCGGATCATTTATTTGCTTCATTAGCTTCTGGAGCTCGTCATAGGCTTCTAACGTTTCCGGCGACATAGCCTGATTTTGTTCAATCTCTTTTCTTATTTCATTAAACTTTTCGTTCAATTCATCGACCTTTTTATCAATTTGCTCCCGCTCTTTTTCAACCTCTTCGAGTTGTTTTTTCTGTTGCCAATCTGTCTCAGGGTTTTGCTGAAGTCGTTTTTTAAACTGCTTATACTGTTTCTCCATTTGCTCGAATGACTGGGATATATCTTCCAGCGATTCAGTTACCTCTCGCTCTTTGGAATCAAGCTCTTCCATATACTCTGTGGTGGAGGGAAAAGTCACCATCATCTTTTGAGACCGACCTTTCTTTCGTCCGCTGTATTGATCATTATCATAGACTTCAATCCAATAGATGATTTGGTCGCGAGCTTTGGGATTTAGATCGGGAAGATTCCATTGATATGATTGTTGTTCGTTTATGGCAGGGTTGGGCAATGTCAGAGATCCCTTTTCCGGTTTGGGAGTAAAAGCTCGCTGTAGTTCATAGTGCAGCTTGGCTTGTGTCAAGCCAAAATCATCTCCGGCTTCATATTCCAAAGTCAATGGTTCCGCGGTTTTCATCTGGAGGTTTTCAGATGGAGTAACCAAATCAACGTAAGGGGATTGATCTTTACGGGGATCAACAATAAACCTGAATTTATTTTCATTGCTCAGGCCTGCCTCATCTTGCATGTGAAAAGAGATAGTATCTACAGCTCCAACCTTTGTTTTAATTGTAAATAGATTCTTTTGGCTGGAGTCCCTGCTGACAGAAAGGGTATCATTAAGGTTTGAGCTAATGTACTGTAACGTAGATAAGGATTTATTTGCAAGTGCTTCAATTTCGATAGTAGAACCTTGGTAAGCTTGTATTTTGGAAAAGGGGTAACTGTAGGAGGTCGAATTGAGTTTCGTATAGGTGGGAGGAATAACATTTAAGGTTAGTTGCTCAAATCGGGGACGGAGCTGTACATTGATGTCATACTTTTTGCTCTCAAATCCGTCCATAATAACATAATAACTGCCGTCAGTTGTGAGCGAGATGGGAGCGAAAGCAGCTTTTTGTTGTTCAAGTGTTTTTGGACTTCTCCGGCGGTATTTTTCTTCTATATCAGTTTTGAAGGCAAGGAATATATTTGCTGGAATCTGATCCTGAAAGCGAATAGAAGGGGAAAATGAATTTCCGTGTTCAAGTGTCAGAGACCCGGGATCTATAACGAAATTATAGGGGTTGGGAGGAGAAAAGGTTTTATGTGGACTGATTAACCGCTCTATTGCAGAGGGGTAGGAAAAGGTAAAAAGGATAAACAGTAATAATCCTCCAACAGCAGCAATAGCACTTCGTTTATACAGTTTGTACAGAGAATGATTTTGGGTGAACCTTCGGAGTTTATTCTTTGTAGTTTCAAAATCTAAGGCGGAGATATTTTGATCGATTGCCGCTTTGTGAAGGGAGCCTCCATTTTGGTCTTTATAGTATAAGTCCAAAGAATTGGCAAGTTCGGGGGTCTCTTTATTGCGACTAAATTGGTAGTAAATATCTTTGAAAGAAGGTAGGCCCCGTGTTTTATAGAAGTATACGGTTGTGATAACTGCAGATACCAGCAAGAAAACAAGTGCAGTAAGTTTTGCAACGGATGAGAGATAATAAACAGCTTCAAAAATCCCGAGAATTGTAATGCCGACAAATAGGATAACTGCGAAAATAGCTCCCAGTGCTATATAAAAGTTTCTTGAAAGGAGCCGTTGGGTTTGTTGAACGATATCAACAAATGGGCGGACTAATTTGTCTATAGATTGTTCTTTACTCATTACCGTAAGATAAATCGAAGTGGAGTCAATTATATTACGTTAAATAAACGAAAATATTGGGTACTCCAATACCACCTTGTTAAGGTTCTTGCAGTGCGATGGTTAGGCAAAGCAAAGAAGAATTAGCTTAGCTACCGATATCACTGAGGGTTAACTTTTTGTCAACAGCATACTTTCCACTTTCCTTTTTTACAGTTACCAGCTCTTGATCTGCATCGTGCTCCAGGAAGAGATACCAATTATTATCAACAGCTTGATCGAGGTAACGCTCCTTTTCATCAAGAGTAGTTACAGGATACATATCGTAACCCATGACCCAGGGCAGGGGCAGATGTACGTGAGTAGGAATTAAATCAGCCGCAAAAAGGACCGTGTCCTGTTCGCCAGATATTTTGGGGAGTTGCTGTCCAATGGTATGGCCGTCAACGGGCAGTGCTTCCAATCCATCCTCATAGGTGTGTTTTTTCTCTACTAAATTAAGCTTATCCCAGTTTTTTATGGGATTGATGTTGTCGGGAAGAAAACTGGCCTTCTCCCGAGCATTGGGATCAGTTGCAGTTTCGAGTTGTTTCTTAGTTACATGGTATGTTGCGTTGGGGAAGGTATGTTGGATATCTCCATGATCATCGTAATAAGTAGTACCTCCGCAATGATCAAAATGAAGATGGGAGAAGATAACGTCCGTAATATCTTCTGGCTTAAAGCCATATTCGTTGAGCGAACTCAGTAAATCGGAATGCTCGTAATCCAGCTGATAGATCTGCTCGAACTTATCATCAAACTTAGTGCCCGATCCGTTATCCACCAAGTAAAGCTTGTCCGTTTTTTGGGATTCTATAAGCAGGCACCGCATCGCCATGTGGATGCGGTTTTTGTCATCAACATCAATATATCGGGACCATAAGGTTTTTGGAACTACACCAAACATTGCTCCGCCGTCGAGGCGAAATCTGCCGGCTTCGATGCTGTATAAGTTAAATGGTCCAATGGATGTTTGTGATTTCTTCATTGATAAGTAATGTGATTGGGTGTCGAATAGATTAGCACCAGAAACTGCTAATTAAAGTTTTTCAAGAAGTTGATTAAGGAAGAGACGAATTTCTTTTAAATCTTTTTTTACACTAACCGGTATTTCTTTGGAATCGTCTTCATCATCTTTCTTAAGTACTTGCTGAGCCCCCTCAGTACTGTACTTTTTCTCTTGGATTAGCTCCTTCAGTTTTAAAATTGTCTCAATATCATTTTCTTTGTAAACGCGGTTACCGGCTTTATTTTTTTTGGGGTTGAGTTCATCAAAAACGGTTTCCCAATAGCGCAATACATGTGCTTCCACGTCGGTAATGTCGCTGACTTCACCTATAGAGTAATAAAGTTTTTTCATAAGAGGACTAAAAGCGTATCTTTATTGCTAATTATACATCATCTGGTGCATTATTTCTAACTCTTTGCTACAAAATATTTAAAAAACATTGCCTGAAAAAGATTTAAACAGATCAGACATAGAAATAAGTATTGTAGTTCCCCTGCTTAATGAAGCTGAGTCGGTCCTTGAGCTGACCGAAAAGGTACATGAGGCATTATCTGACAATCATCGCTATGAGCTTATTTTTGTGGATGACGGATCGACCGATCAATCCTGGCAGGAGATCAGGAAGGTGACGGAAGGGAAAGAGCATGTCTCAGGAATTCGTTTGCAGCGCAATTATGGTAAGAGTTCAGCATTACAGGCTGGCTTTGAAAATGCTGATGGTGACTATATTGCAACCATGGATGCCGACCTGCAGGACGACCCCAATGAAATTCCATTAATGCTGCAACAGCTTAAGGAAGAAGATCTGCATCTTGTGAGCGGATGGAAGAAAGAGCGTCATGATCCCATATCTAAAACGGTACCGTCACGCTTTTTTAATAAAGTGACATCGTTGGTTACGGGTATTAACCTCAACGATTTTAATTGTGGGCTTAAAGTGTACCGTGCCGATGTTATTGAGAATATTTATCTGTATGGCGAACTGCATCGTTACATACCCTTTTTAGCCAAGCTCGAAGGTTACGATCGTATCGGAGAAAAGGTGGTAAAGCATCACCCAAGAAAGTATGGGGAGACCAAATTTGGGCTTTCTCGATTTATGCATGGCTTTTTAGATTTGTTGACCCTGTTGTTTGTAACTCGATATCTGCAACGGCCTATGCACTTTTTTGGCACGTTAGGATTTCTCTTTCTGCTTTTAGGTGGAGCTATTAATGCCTACTTGTCCATTGATAAAATATTTTTTGGAGAGCCCATCGGTGATCGTCCGCTGTTGCTGTTGGGAGTAATGTTAATGGTGTTGGGAGCCCAGATATTTTCTATTGGCTTCCTGGGAGAACTCATCCAAAAGCGGAATGAAAAGCAACAGAAACCCAATATCAGAGAGAAAGTTTAAGATAGGGGACTGGTATACTTTAAACAGAATTTAGTAACTGTTAAGAACGTTTTTGTTAATGAGTCGTATTGCCTACGATCCGGTTAAGGACCGGTTTGCACAGATTATTCGCCGCTTTCGTTTTTTGCGGACGCTTTTCTATAAGATTTTAGATCTGTTTTTCTTAAGAAGCTGGTACATCCGAAAAATACTGCGAAGGTATGGCTCTGAAATAGATACAAAAGGGGAGTGGAGGCTGCTGGACGCTGGTTCGGGATTTGGTCAGTACGATCGATTTATCTTACAGGAATTTAATAATGTTAATGTACAAGCGGTTGATGTTAAAAAGGATTACCTGGAGGACTCTCGCCGTTATTTTGAACGCGAAATTGATGCCGGACGTATTACTTTTAAACAGGAAGATCTGCTCGGGATTGATTATGAAGATCTGTTCGACTTTGCGATCTGTGTTGATGTATTAGAACACATCGAAGAGGATGAAAAGGTGATGCAAAATATTAACCGTTCTTTACAGTCCGGCGGATATTTTTTGATGCATTCTCCCTCAATCTATTCAGAGGAAGATGCGGATGGTGATGAAAGTTTTGTAGATGAACATGCACGTCCTGGATATTCAAAGAGTGATATCAGGGATAAATTAGAGAAATCTGGTTTTACCGTCTTGGATGTAGCCTATACCTACGGAACTAAAGGTCACTTGGCATGGGAGCTTATCATCAAATATCCCATGCTCTGGCTTAATAAAATTAAACTCTGGGCA
>JABAHQ010009125.1_pt4 | contig 15933 bp, 15 predicted proteins | sample 7062091 | NCBI WGS metagenome assembly JABAHQ01 (sample SAMN14534359, study PRJNA622989) | marine sediment metagenome | biome: marine biome [ENVO:00000428]; feature: marine pelagic biome [ENVO:01000023]; material: deep marine sediment [ENVO:00002113] | place: India: Gulf of Kutch | collected...
CATGTCCTCGAAGCCGATGAAGGCGTAGAAAGCCAGGAACGCCCCTGCCACCACCGCCTGCCAGGCCCCAGGGTCCGGCCCCGGGACCAGCGTGCCCGCCTCCGCAGTCAGGGCCGCGTACCCGTCGCCCACCGCGGCCATGACCAGCAGCAGGCCACCGACCTCGATGANNCGCTGCCGTGCGCAGGGACTGCTCGATGCCCCAGACGGTCAGCCCACCCAGCCCGACTACCGCCGCGGTTATGGTGATCGGGTGGGGGAGCGGAGCCAGAACCGCCACGTAACCGGCCAGTCCTCGCACCAGTGCCGCGGCGGACACCGTGCCGGCAGCGGCAATGAGCAGCCCGGCGGCAGCGGACAGAGGGGGAAGGCCGAAGGCCCGCTGGAAATAGACCGCCTCGCCCGCTGCCAGCGGCATGCGGGCAGCCAGCTCCGCGTAGGACAGAGCGGTCAGCCCCGCCACCGCGAAGGCCAGCAGGAAGGCGGCCGGGGTCAGCGGTCCCGCCACCGCTGCGACCTCGCCCAGGAGGACGTAGATCCCGGCGCCGACGATGTTGCCCAGCCCGTAGAGGGTGAGCAGGGGAAACGAGATGCTGCGCCGGAGGGTGACCCCCATGACCGGAATCCCCGCCTAGCAGCTCACCCCCGCCTGAATCAGCATCTGTACCAGCTCGGCGGTGGAGTTGGCGTCCATCTTGGCCATCACCCGTCCCCGATGGACCTCCACCGTCTTGGGGGACAGGCCGAGCTCGTTGGCGATCCCCTTGTTGGAGTGACCCTTGCAGACCAGCCGGGCCACCTCGTACTCCCGCGGGGTCAGCCGCTCCAGGTGCTCGGCCAGGTCGGTCTTCTGCCTGCCCTCCTCGCGCCGGCGCTGGTCCACGTCGATGGCGTGCTGGACGATCTCGATCAGATGCTGGGCATTGTACGGCTTCTCGATGAAATCAAGGGCCCCGGACTTCATGGCCCGCACCGCCATGGGGACGTCGCCGTGGGNNCACCGGCAGCGGGGCCGCGATCTCCTCCAGGCGCTCCTGCAGGTCCAGCCCGCTCATGGCCGGCATCCGAATGTCCAGGAGCAGGCAGCCCGGCCGCGCCGAGTCGAATGTGTCCAGGAACTCCTGGGGATTGCCGTGATCCTCCACGGCCAGATCCACCGACTCCAGCAGCCAGCGAATGGACTCGCGTACCCCCGGATCGTCGTCCACGACGAATACGGTGGGAGATGCATGCTTATCCCGTTGATTCATGGTCTTGCCCTTTGCCCGCCACGGGAAGGTTGAAATGGAACGTCGTGCCCGGTTGGGGGTGGTTGCGGCTGGCCCGGATGGACCCGCCGTGGATATCGGCGATGCTGCGGCAGATGGACAGCCCCAGCCCCATGCCGCCGGCCTTGGTGGTGAACAGGGGCTGGTCCAGATTCTCCAGGAGGGCCTCGGGCAGCCCCGGGCCCGCGTCCCGGACCCGGATCTCCACCCGATCGTCCAGGGCCTCCGTGCCTACCTGCACCTCCGGCGTCTCCGTCCCGGCCTCCATCATGGCGTCCACGGCGTTGTGGACCAGGTTCACCACGCACTCCTGGATCAGGAGGGGATCGGCCTCCACCTCCGGCAGACCGGGGGCCAGATCCAGCCGCAGGCGGAAGGAGGCCTCGGGGCGGCCGAGGTTGATCGTCGGGGCCAGGTCCCGGATCAGCCCGTTCAGGTCCAATCTGCGGTAGGTCGGCTCGCCCCCCTTCAGGAAGTTGCGCACGTCCTGGACGATGGCCCCGGCCTTGTGGATCTGCTCCAGCATCTTCTCCAGGCCCGTGCGCAGGGCGGGGGGAACCTCCTCCAGCTTGTCGAAGTGGCGCAGGGAGCCCTCGGCGAAGCTGGCGGCGGCGGACAGGGGCTGGTTGAGCTGGTGGGCCAGGACCGAGCCCAGCTCACCCATGGCCGTCAGCCGCCGGCTGCGCTCCATCTCCGCCCGCTGGCGCTTGAAAGGGGTCAGGTCGTGGGCAATGGTGGACAGCCGCTCGACCCGGCCGTCGGNNCGATCTGGGCCACGGGGACCTCGTGGCCGTCGGTATGGCGGAAGGCCGACTCGCCCCGCCACACCCCCTCGCGCAGGGCAGTGGGCAAGGCCTCCTCGTAGAAGCGCTCGCGGGCCCACTCGGGGTAGTTGTCCCCCACGCCGATGCCCTCGGCGGATCCCTGGGGCTCCACGCCCTGAAGCCGCCAGGCTCCGGGATTGCGGTACAGAACATTGCCCTCCGTATCGGCCATGCCCACGAAGTCCGGAGTGGCCTCGATGATCTCCAGGAGCTGGTTCCGCTCCCGCTCCATCTGCCGGCGCTGCCCGCGCAGGCGCAGGGCATCCCAGCCGGTGGCCAGCTCGTCCGCCAGGCGGCACAGCCAGCGCAGCTCCTCGTCGTCGAAGGCCTCCAGCTCCCAGGCATAGATGCACAGCACCCCCAGGGGACCTTCCTCTCCGCGCAGAGGCAGGGCGGTCAGGGACTGGAAGCCGGCCCTCTCCGCTTCGCGGGACCAGGCGGCAAAGGCTGGGTCGTCCCGCAGGGCCGAATGAACGGCTGGGCGGCCCGTGATGATGGCGCGGCCGAAGGGCCCCCGCTGCCCGTTCCAGGGACCCCAGGTCATCTTGGCTCCCACCTCTTCCAGATAGCTGGTGGCCCCTGCCGCCGCCAGGATTCTGACGGACTGTTCGGCGTCGTTGACGGGGATACCCACCCAGGCCAGGCCATAGCCGGCAACCCGGGCCAGGAAGCGGCAGAGCTCCTCCAGCAGACCGGCCTCGTCCTCGGCGTGGTGCACGGCCTGATTGACGGCGTTTAGGGCCCGCAGGGCCCGGTTGGCCCGCTCCCGCAGGGCCTCTGCCTGCTTGCGCTCGGAGATGTCGGTGAGGGCCAGGCGGGCCACGGGGATCCCTTCGGCCTCCTGCCGGCCCCGGACTCCTTCGAGGAAAACGGTTCGCAGGGGCTCGGGGCCCCGCTGCAGCCTGGCCTCATGGGTGATCCTCTGCTCGCCGGCGAGAAGACGATCCAGGTAGGCAAAGAAGTCTTGCACATCCTCCCTGTGGACGAACGCCGGGAAGGGGCGGCCGGCCAGATGGGCCCGCTCGGCGCCCAGCAGGGAGGCCGCGGTGAGATTCAGGGACTGGATGACCCCGGTCTGGTCCAGCACCATGAAGCCCACCGGCGCGAAGTCGAAGAGCTCGGCGTAGCGGTCGCGGCTGGCCTCGAGCTGTATCTGGAGCTCGCGCAGCTCCTGGTTCTGCATCTCCAGCTCGATCTGGTGGACCCGCAGGTCATGGACCAGGCGCCGTGGGTCCTCCGTCTCGTCGGTCCCCACCGCCTCGCCGCCGGTCCCCTCCAGGGCCTGCAGGCGCCGGATCAGCTCCTCCCGGGACAGGTCCTGGTAGCCGCTCATCGCCACCCCTCCCCGGCATCGGGGAACCGGCGGGAAGCCACCGGCCCAACCTCAATCATCGCCCTTCCCCCTTGCCGCCCGGGATTTCGGTTACATCGCGGATGGCCAGCAGGACCCGCAGGTTGTCCTCGGGCACCTCCACCAGCCGGCGGCCGGTCAGCTCCATGACCCTGCGGCCGATGCCCTCGAAGTCGTGCTCCACCCGGAACCGCTCCACCTCGGCATGGCCGCGGGCGATGTCCTCCAGCCGGGTGCGCAGCTCCGGGATATCCCACTGGCGGTTGCCCAGTCGGTGCAGGAGCTCGCCCTCGGTCTGCTCCGGGCTGACCTTGAAGGCCGCATAGAAGGCGGGGTTGGCCTCCACTACCTGCAGGCCGGCGTCCAGGACGATCAGTGGCAGCGGCACCGTCTCCACGATGGCCCGGGCGTAGTCCCGGGCCGCCTCGATGCGGCGGGCGGACTCTTTTTGGTCCCGGATGTCGCGCAGCAGCACCCCGCCGGTGATGCGCTTGTCCGCGGTCAGGTAGGGGTGGATCCGGACCTCGAACCAGTGCGCGCTGGCGTCCCGGACCTCCCGCTGAAGGGGCTTGCCCCGGTCCAGCGTCTCCCGGGCGAGCCAGAGCAGGTCCAGGCCGGGGAGATGGCGGTCCACCACCTTCAGGGACTGGCCCTCCAGGCCCGGGTGNNCGGTAGAAGCGGAGGTCCCCGTCGAACAGGGCCATGGGGGCCTCCAGGGTGTTGAGGAAGTTGAACAGGTCGGTATTGGCCCGGTCCACCTCCTCCAGCCGGCGCTCCTTTTCCTTGTCGGCCTCGCGCAGGGCGTCATTGGTGGCCTTGAGCTCCTCGTTGGAGGCCTCCAGCTCCTCGCTGGTGGACTGCAGGTACTCCTTGGTCGCCGCCAGCTCGTGCTCCAGCTCGCGCACCCGGTCCTCGGCCTCCGCGGACAGATCCGCGGTGCCCTCCGGCCGGGGGGCCGGGGCCTCGGGGTGCTCCCGGAACAGCACCAGCCCCACCGGGCGGTCGGCGGACGGATCGGCCAGGGGCTCGGCCTCCAGGTCCACCAGCAGCGGCCCCTCGGGGCCACTGAACCGCACCTTCTCCCGCCGGGCCCGGCGGTGGTGGGTGAAGGCCTCCTGGATCACCGCGTGCAGGTCCATCAGCAGGCGCTCCCGGGCCATCTTGGTCACGCGCTGAGTGGGCTCTCCGGTTGGCTGCTCCAGGAAGGGTCCGGTGTGGCCGCGGAACAGCAGGACGTCGTGGTCGCGGTTCACCACCACCGCCGGCGGGGTGTGCTCCTCCAGAATGCGCCGGTCGACGACCTCCTTCAGGCTGCGGGCGTACCCCCGAGCCGTCTCCCGCCGGACCGGGATCACGGAAGGGGGCTGCATGCCGAAGCCGAAGGCGCCGGCCAACGCCCGGACATCGCCCTTCTTCCGGTAGATCCGGTGGGCCTTGTCGGCCACCAGGAGCAGCTCCGACTGCTCGCCCACGCTCTCCGAGGCGCCCAGCACCAGAAAGCCGTCGGGGTTCAGGGCATAGTGGAAAGTGGCCAGCAGGCGCTCCTTGAGCACCGGCCCCAGGTAGATGAGCAGGTTGCGGCAGGAGATCAGGTCCAGCCGGGAGAAGGGGGGGTCGTTGACCACATTCTGCACCGCGAAAACGCACAGCTCGCGCAGGGCGGGAACCACCCGGTAGCCGTCCTCCTCGGCGGTGAAGAACCGCTCCAGGCGCTCGTCGCTCACGTCCTGGGCGATGGAGCCCGGGTACCAGCCCTCCCGGGCCCTGGCCACCGATTCCGGGTCGAGGTCGGTGGCGAAGATCTGGATCCGCGGTCGGAGGCCGACCCCGTCCAGGTACTCCTGGAGCACCATGGCGATGGAAAAGGCCTCCTCGCCGGTGGCACAGCCCGGGACCCAGATGCGCAGGGTCTGCTGCTTGTCCGGGGCGTGCAGGATCCGGGGGAAGACCGTCTCCTTGAGACCCTCGAGCACCTCGGCGTCCCGGAAGAAGGCCGTCACCCGCACCAGGGCCTCCTTGTACAGGGCGTCGAGCTCCTTGGGGTCGGTCTGGAGCAGGGCCACGTAATCCTCCAGCCGCTCGAGCTGGTGCAGGGCCATGCGGCGCTCCACCCGGCGCCGGATGGTGGCCGGCTTGTAATAGGAGAAGTCGGTGCCGCTGTGGCTGCGCAGCAGCAGCAGGACCTTGCTCAGGTCCTCGCCTTCCTCGGGCACCCCCGGGGCGCGGGCGATGGAGGGGTGGCGCAGGAGTCCGTTGAGCTTCTCGGCGATCCCGGCGGGGCCCAGCACGAAGTCCACCGCCCCCAGCCCCACGGCGCTCTGGGGCATGCTGGGGTAGCGGGCGGTCGCCTCGGATTGGGCCAGGGTGATGCCACCCTCCCCGCGGATGGCCTTGAGGCCCTGGGCGCCGTCCGAGCCCAGCCCGGACAGCACCACCCCCACCGCCTCGCGGCCGCGGTCCTGGGCCAGGCTGCGGAAGAAGGCGTCGACCGGCAGGTGGACCTTTCCCTGGGACACCGGGGACACCAGGTGGAAGCACCCGTTCATGATCCCTACGTCGGTCCCCGCCGGGCCCACATAGAGGCAGCCTCCCGCCACCGGCATGCCGTCGGCGATCTCCCGCACCCTCAGTTCGGTGTGACCCGCCAGCAGCTCCCCCAGGTGGTCCTTGCGGCCCCGGGCCCGGTGCTGGATGAACACCAGCGTCAGCCGCGGATCGGGCTCCAGGGTCTCCAGGAGCTCCGTGAAGGCCTCCAGGCCCCCCGCCGAGGCCCCCACCCCCACCACCACCGGGCCTTCCTGGGCTCCCGGCCGGGCGGTCGGCTCGTTTGCGGGATCCTCCGTCCCGTTCGGCGGGGTGCTGGCGTCTATGCAATCGGTGCCCATGAGTCTCCAGAAAGGAATGGAAGGTCCGGGATTCCTTCCCAACTTCCCCCGCATGGGGACATCCCGCAAGGAACCGGGACGGATCCGCATTCCATCCTAGCCCGTCGCTCCCCTTGATTCACCCCACTGGGGCATGAGCCTCCTGACAATAGGGAGTTTTCCTGACCCCGCTGGCCGATCGCCCCGATTTTTTCCCCCTGGGGGCCCTGGGTAAAAAGAGAGGCTCGAAAGGGCGCCACCCCGTCCTTTCGGCCGATCTTCACCCACCCTGGCAGGGGGAGCCGCTTCCATGGCCGAGCAGCCGATCCGGGTAGGACTCGCTGGAGGCGTACAGGCTTCCCTGCCTCTGGCGGGCGCCGGGGGACGGGACCATCTGGACCAGGTCCTGCGCAAGCGGGGCATGCAGCCCCAACGGGTGGAGATTCCTGGCGATCTCCCGGACAAGGCCACCGAGGACCCGGAGGCCCTCGCCCAGGACCTGGCTCTGACCTTCCCCGAGCTGAGCGGTTTTATCCTCCCCGGCTCCGGGACCTCCCCGGAAGCCGCCCCCGCCCCGGAGGCCTGCGCGGAGCGGGGGGCGGATACCCCGCCGCCCCTGCCGCTGGCTAGGGAGCTTGAGCTATCGGACCCCGCGGACCTCGACCGGTTCCTGGAGAAGGTGCGCGCCCAGCACCGCTGGCGCTTCCGGTTCGGGGGCTGCCCCGATCTGGGCTCCCTGCGATCCTTCCACCGCCTCCATGCCCTGGCCGTGCTGGCTCACGATCCGGCCTGCTTCCGCCGGCTGTCCTTGCTGGTGGCAGAGGCCGAGGCCGGCGGCCAGACAGTGCCCCAGGCCGCCCGGGAGTACCTGGCCCGGTTCATGGGCTGCCTGTCCCGGCCCATCACCCCCGCCGGCATGGCGGCGGTTCTAGGAACCGTCTGGCACGAGCTCAACCCGGCGATGAACCACCAGGAGCGCAAGGAGTTCGGACAGGAGATCTGGGCCTATGTCCGCGGGCGAACGCCCCTGGGCAATCCGCTGCGCCGGGCGCGGTCCCTGCTCAGCCGTTATCCGCGGCCACAGCTGCGGGAGCAGCTGGCCATACAGACCGAGAGCACCCAGCAGGCCAATATCTAACCCGAAAGGAAGAGGGGGTAGGACCTTGGCATTCCACTTCACTACGCCTGGACAGCGCAGTCTCGGGTACCTGGTCAAGGACCGCGAGTTCATCTCGGTGGTCAAGTTCCGGATCACCGAGGAAAGCGACGACTGGGGCCAGCCCCACTACTACGGAGACATGGAGCTGAAGGGCAAGAAGCGACGGCCCACCGACTACGACGGGCCCCTGACCATCCATTCCAACCAGGGCTACAGCATCCATCTGGAGGTTACCCGGCGGCTGGCCACCGGCCGCTACGAATTCCGCATCCGGCGGGCCATTCCGCAGCCCGTCTGATCCGGCCAACGTACCCCCGGTCCNNTACCCCCGGTCCGGCCGGGCCGGGGGCCTTTCATGCGAGGGGAGAGACATGCTCCAGGAAGCCACCCAAGCCAGCGGCGCGCCGGTCGAGGTGCTGATCTACCATAACGGGATCCCCGTGGCCGTATGCCCCACCAAGGAGATGCGCCGGGACGGTCTGCTGCTACATTGCGGTCCCCTCCACTTCCACCGGCACACCCCCCTGGAAGTGGAGCTGACCCTCGGGGACCGCAACCGCTTCCGGGTACAGGTGGAGGTTACCAGCTGCACCCCCGACCACCTGGATCTCCTCTTCCAGCAGGTGCCCGAGGGCCTGGTGCAGTTCCTGCCCCCCGCGCAGGAGGAATCGGGCACGCTAGCCCGGGCCACCCCCTTCGTGTGAGCCGGCGGGCAGATGTCCGCCCAGCGCCAGGCCCATCCGGAGCTGCCGGGTCCCGATCCAGCCACCTGCGACCACTGCAGCGCCCGCCCCGGCTGCCTGGCCGGCTCCCTCAGCCCACCGGACCGCCAGGCCCTGGACGCCGCCGCCGAGCGGGGTCGTCCCCTTGCCAAAGGTGAGCTTGCCTATGTCCAGGGCCAGCCCTTCCGGGCGCTTTTCCTGGTCCGGTCAGGACTCCTCAAGACCTTCTCGGAATCCTGCGGGGAGGAGCACCGCATCCAGGCATTTCTCGCCCCGGGTGACCTTTTGGGCCTGGACGCCATCAGCGGGGGCAGGCACGGGGAATCGGCCGAAGTCCTGGACACCACCAGTCTGTGCGCCTTCCCCTTCGAGCCGCTGTCCCGGCTGTCCGGCGCCCATCCCGCCCTGCGCCGGGAGCTGTTGCGGGCCATGAGCTGGGGTCTGCGGCGAAGCGAGGCATGGCACCGACTGCTGGGGATGCGCTCAGCGGAGCGGCGCCTGGCCGCATTCCTGGTTGAGCTTGCGGAACGTCTCCCGGCAACGGGGGGCTCCGGCCGCGGCAGGGCCACCCTGCCCATCCCCAAGCGCGATCTGGCCAACTACCTGGGGCTGGCCCCAGAGACCGTTAGCCGTGGCCTGGCCCGACTCCAGCGGCGGGGGCTGGCCCAGGTCACCAAGCGCAGCCTCTGCGTTACCGATCAGGACGGCCTTACCCGCCTGACCCTTGCCCTCGGCCAGGGTATAGAACCGGAAACGGAAGCAATGTCATGATCATCGGGGAATATTGCAGGCGGGAGGTAGTCATCGCGGAGCGGGGCACCTCCCTGCGGCAGGCGGCCAAGCTGATGCGCCACCACCACGTGGGGGACCTGGTGGTGGTGGACCGGAAGGAGGCGGGCCCGGTGCCGGCGGGTATCCTCACCGACCGCGATCTGGTGGTGGAAGTGATCGCCGAGGACGTGGACCTGGACGAAGTGGCCGTAGGCGACGTCATGACCACGGAAGTAGCCGTGGCCCGCCAGGACGAAGGCATCTGGGACACCCTCTTCCGCATGCGGTCGTGGGGGGTGCGCCGGCTGCCGGTGGTGGACGATGCCGGGATCCTGCAGGGGATCATCACCATCGACGACCTGCTGGAGCTTTTCACCGAGCACCTCTACGACCTGGTTCAGGTCATCACCCGCGAGCGCGAGCGGGAGATCCAGCGCCGGGCCTGAGCTCAGTCGAGCTGCAGGAAGGATAGCTCGGCGAGGTCGTCGCGGTTCCAGCAGGCCATTCCCGCCCGTTGGCCCACCGTCTCAACGTCGATGATGACGTCGGGGTCGGCGAAGTCCACCGTGGCGTCGGTCCCCCGCGCCTGCAGGGCCTCCCGGATGTGGGCATCCAGGAACCGCTCCTCATCCTGGCTGGAAAGCCGACCCTTGAAGCCCCGGCGGTGCATGCGGACGTGGAAGCGCTTGCCGGCCAGACGATCCAGCCAGCCCGAAACCACGGTCCGGGCGCGCTCCTCGAGCTCCTCCGGGTCCTGGAACCCGAAGACCTCCTCCGCCGGGCTGACCCGGCCCAGGATCGCCGGCAGGTCCGGGTTGATCTCCCGCCACTCCTCCAGCCGCCGCAGCAGCTCTCGCGGCTCCGGCACCCGCATCACCAGGACGTTGTAGTAGTCGGTCCCGGTCACCGGGCCCAGCTCGGCCAGGAAGCGGCGCGCCTCCCGGTAGTAGCCCTCCCGCACTGTCACTACCACGTTCCAGTCCTTCATGGCCCTCGCCTCCGGCGATCCCCTTCCCCTCCTTGTACCGTCGCGGGGCGGGTCCGGGAAAGGGGACAAAGGCCCGGGCTCAGTCCGGCCCCTCGCGGTGGCCGTGGTCCTTGCCCAGCACCATGTACATGGTGGGCACCACGAACAGGGTGAACAGGGTGCCGATGGCCAGGCCCGTGGTGATCACCAGGCCCAGGGCGAACCGGCTCTGGGCCCCGGCCCCGGTGGCAAGCACCAGGGGCACGGTGGCCAGGACCATGGCGGCGGTGGTCATGAGGATGGGCCGCAGGCGGATGCCGCTGGCGTCCTCGATGGCCCGGCGCTGGGAGAAGCCCTCCCGGATCTGAAGCTGGTTGGCGAAGGCCACGATCAGGATGCCGTGCTTGCTGATCAGGCCGATCAGGGTGATCAGCCCGATCTGGGTGTAGATGTTGAGGGTGGCGAAGCCCAGGAACAGGAACACCAGGGCCCCGGCGATGGACATGGGCACCGACACCAGCATCACCAGCGGGTCGCGCCAGCTCTCGTACAGGGCCGCCAGCATCAGGAAGATCAGCACCAGGGCCAGGAAGAAGGTCACCACCAGCTGCTGACCCTCCTGGACGTAGCGCCGGGCCTGGCCGGCGTAGTCGATGCTGTAGCCCTTGGGGAAGATCTCGGCGGCCTTGCCCCGCAGGAAGTCCAGGGCGGCGCCCATGGAGACCCCGGGCTTGGGGATGGCGGACAGGGTGGCGCTGTTGAGCTGCTCGAAGCGGTTGAGCTTCTGCGGCTGCACCACCCGCTCCAGGGACACCACCGCCGACAACGGGATCATCTCGCCCGACGGGGTGCGGATGTGGTAGCGCCGGAGCTGCTCGGGATTGAGCCGGTCCACCCGCTGCACCTGGGGGATCACCCGGTAGGAGCGGCCCTGCATGCTGAAGCGGTTGACGAAGGCCCCGCCGGTCATGCCGCCGAGCTCCCGGCCCACGTCCCGCATGGTCAAGCCGAGCTCGGCCACCTTGTCGCGGTCCACCTTCACCCGCACCTGGGGCAGGTCGTACTTGAGGTCGGTGTCGGCGAAGATGAACATGCCCGAGCCCATGGCCGCGCCCAGCAGCTCCCGGGACACCTCGTTGAGGGTCTCGGGCTCGTCGGTGGTGCCGATCACGAACTGCACGGGCAGGCCCTGGCCGCTGCCGGGCAGGGCCGGCGGGATGAACACCGCCGGCTGCAGGGCCGGCACCGCGCGCAGCCGGTCCTGGAGGATGGGCTGGATCGCCATGGCGGTGCGCTCGCGCTGGCTCCAGGTCTTCAGGCGTAGGATGGAGAAGGCGCTGTTGGGGGTGGCCGCCCCGCCGGGGGCGATGCCGTTGGCGTTGAAGTAGACCTCGGTCTCCGGGAAGCTCCGGAAAACGGGCTCGTACATGGCGGTGTAACGCTCGGTCTGGTCCAGCGAGGCGTCCGGGGCGCCGGTGGACATGACGAAGATGGTGCCCTTGTCCTCGGTGGGGGCCAGCTCGCTCTGGGTCATGGCGAACAGGAAGTAGCAGCTCGCCAGCACCACCAGCCCGAACACCACGCCCACCGGGGTGTAGCTCAGGGTCCGGTGCAGCAGGGCCTCGTAGGCCCAGCGCAGGCGGTCGAACAGCCGGTCCAGCAGCGCCGTCAGCCGGCCCTGGCCGCTCTCGGGGCCCTTGAGCATGCGCGAGGCCATCATGGGCGACAGGGTCAGGGCCACCACCCCGGAGATCACCACCGCCCCCGCCAGCGAGTAGGCGAACTGGGTGAACAGGGTGCCGGTGACCCCGCCCATGAAGCCGATGGGGGCGAACACCGCCACCAGGGTCAGGCTCATGGCCACGATGGGCCCGGCCAGCTCGCGGGCCCCGTGGATCGCGGCATCGAAGGGGCGCTCGCCGTTCTCGATGTGGCGGTGGATGTTCTCCACCACGATGATGGCGTCGTCCACCACCAGACCGATGGCCAGGACCATGGCCAGCAGGGTCAGGACGTTGATGGAGTAGCCCAGGGCGAACATCAGGAAGCCCGCCCCCACCAGCGACAGCGGCACCGCCACCACCGGGATGGCCACCGCCCGCAGCGACCCCAGGAACAGGAAGATCACCGCCACCACGATGAAAAAGGCCTCGGCCAAGGTCTTCTCCACCTCGGCGATGGACTCCTCGATGAACTCCGTGGCGTCGTAGACGATGGTGTGCTCCAGGCCGGCCGGGTAGTTGGCCGCCAGCTCCGGCAGCGTGGCCCGCACCCGCCGGATCACGTCCAGCGCGTTGGCGGTGGGCACGGTCTGGATGCCGATGAAGGTGCCGGGCTTGCCCTTGAAGATCACCGAGGAGTCGTAGTCCTCCGCCCCCAGCTCCACCTCGGCGATGTCCCCCAGGCGGATGGTCCCCTCCGGGGTGCGCTTGACCACCAGGTCCCGGAACCCCACCGCCGAGTGCAGGCTGGTCTCGGCCTTGAGGCGCACCGACACCATCCGGCCCTTGGTGCGGCCCACCCCGGCCAGGTGGTTGTTGGCCTCCAGCACCTCGCGCACGTCGCCCGGGGTTACCCCCACCGCGGCCATCTTGTCCGGCTTCAGCCAGGCCCGCATGGCGAAGGGCCGCCCGCCCAGGATCTGGGCCTCCTGGACCCCGGCGAGGGTGTTGAGCTTGGGCTGGATTACCCGGCTCAGGTAGTCGGTGACCTGGTTGGGGGCCAGGACCTCGCTGTGGAAGTTGATGTACATGGTGGCCGTGGTCTCGCCCACGGACACCGTCAGGGTGGGGTCCTCGCTGGCCTCGGGCAGCTCGGCGCGGACCTGGTCCACCTTGGCCGAGATCTGGGTCAGGGCCCGGTAGGGGTCATAGTTGAGCTCGATGTTGGCCCGGATGACGGCGACCCCCTGGATGCGAGGTGGACTCCAGGTAGTCGATGCCGTCGGCGGTGGCGATGGCCTCCTCCAGCGGGGAGGTGACGAAGCCCTTCACCAGCTCGGCGTCGGCCCCGGGGTAGGCGGTGCGCACCGTGATCACGGAGTTGGTGGTCTCCGGGTACTCGCGCACGTTCAGCAGCTGCAGGGAGCGTGCTCCCAGCAGCAGGATCAGCAGGCTGATGACCGTGGCCAGGACCGGGCGCCGGATGAAGACGTCGGTGATTCTCATGCCGGGCCTCAGCGGTTCTCGGGGGTGGGCGCGGCCTGGTCGGCTGGCTGGACCTCGTTGTTCACCCGGATCGCCGCCCCCTCCCGCAGCTTGAGCTGGCCGGTGGTGACCACGGTGTCGCCGGGAGCCACCCCCTCGGTGATGGCCACCTGATCGCCCCGGCGGTCCCCGGTGGTGACGAGCCGCCGGGTCACGGTCTTCGCCGGCCCGCCGTCGGGGCCCGTCTCCTCCCGGACCAGGAACACCGACTCGCCGTAGGGGTTGGTGGTCACCGCCGTCTGGGGCAGGGTCACCACCTCCCGCCGGGCCGGGAGCTGGACCGCCACCCGGGCGAACATGCCCGGGCGCAGCCGGCCCTGCTCGTTGGGAACCGCGGCCCGCACCGCGAAGCTGCGGGTGGCCTGGGCCACCTTGGGGCTCCGGGCCGTGATCTCGCCCCGGAAGGTGGTGTCCGGGAAGGTGTCCACGCTCACCGCCACCGCCATGCCCTCGGCCACCCGCGCCAGCTCCTGCTGGGGCAGGGTGAAGTCCACGTACAGCGGGTCCAGGGACTGCAGGGTGACCAGGGCCTGGCCCGGGGAGACGTACTGGCCCTGGTCCACCTGGCGGATGCCCGCCACCCCGGCGAAGGGCGCCCGGATGCGGCGCTTGGCGATGAGGGTGCGCTCCTTGGCGATGCTGGCGCGCAGGGTCTTGAGCTCGGCGGCGGCCTCGTCCACCGCGGCCTGGGAGGTCTGGTTCTTGCGGATCAGCTCCCGCTGTCGCCGGAGCTGGGTCTCGGCCAGCTCTGCCCGGGCCTGGAGCCGCTCCAGCTCGGCCTCCTCGGTCTCGCTGTTGAGGGCCACCAGGAGATCACCGGCGGCCACCTCCTGGCCCGACCGGAAGCGGATGGCGGTAACCCGGCCGGACACCTCGGAGCTCACCTCCACCCCCCGCGCCGCCCGCAGGTCACCAACCGCGGTGAGCTCCGGCTGCCAGGTAGCGGTGCGGGCCTCGGCGGTGGTCACCGCCACCGGCGGCGGCTTCCGCTGGGCCATCTGCTCCTGCATCTGGGCGATCCGGAAAAACTTCCAGCCGAAGAGGCCCCCGAGCACCAGGGCGAGGGCCAGGAGCACCAGAACCATGCGCTTGATCATGCGCGGGACTCTCCCGGGATGCGGAGGGGAGCACAGGCCCGGCAGGCCTGACTGACCGATCGGTCAGATTAAAAGAACGAGGATGGGCGAAGGGCGCACCGCCGTCAATCCTGGAGGCGGCAAGTTATAATCCCGCCCGGCTGNNCGGCTGCCAACCGGACATCCAACGGGATCCCTTATGATGGCCGAGACCACCGCCGCGGAGGCCGACCTCCGCCCCCGCCCCAGCCTGCCGCTGGCCGTCCTGCCCATTGTCGTGACCATGGCCCTGATGCTGGTCCAGCTCGCGGTGTTAGACGAGCTCGCCCCCCAGATCCCCCTGGCGCTGGGCATCGCCTTCACGGGGGCGATGGGCCGGGCCCTGGGCTATCGCTGGCGCCAGATGGAGACCGGGCTCTTCCACGTGGTCCACATCGGCCTGCCGTCGGTGGCCATCCTGATGACCGTGGGCATGATCATCGGCACCTGGATCCTGGCCGGGACGGTGCCCCTGCTCATCTACTACGGCCTCCAGCTCATCACGCCCCAGCTGTTCCTGCTCGCCGCCATGGTCATCANNCCCCTCACCGCGGGCGCCATCATCTCCGGCGCCTACTTCGGCGACAAGATGTCGCCGCTGTCGGACACCACCAACCTGGCCCCGGCGGTGACCTCCACCGACCTGTTCAGCCACATCCGCAACATGATGGCCACGGCGATCCCGGCCATGGTCGTCGCCGGGGCGGTGTTCTGGATCGCGGGGTGGCAGTACGCCGGCCATGACCTGCAGGCGGAGCGGATTGCCGCCATCGTCGCCGGCCTCGACCGCCGGTTCGCCCTTACCCCCTGGCTGCTGGCCCCCGCCGCCCTGGTGGTGGTACTGGCAGTTCGCCGCTACCCCGCCCTGCCCACCCTGTTCGCCGGGGTCCTGGCCGGGGCCCTGACCGCCATGGCTGCCCAGGGCGCCTCCATCCATGAGGTGTCCGCGGTCATGCAGGGAGGCTTCGACAGCGCCACCGGCATCGAGTCCCTGGACGCCCTGCTGTCCAAGGGCGGAATCCAGTCCATGATGTGGACCGTCTCACTGGTGCTGTTGGCCCTGGGCTTCGGCGGGATCGTGGAGCAGACCCGCTGCCTGGAGGTGATCCTGCACGCGGTGATGGCCCGGGTGCGCGGCCGTCTGTCGCTGGTGACGGCCAGCACCGGCGGCGCCGTGGGCACCAACCTGATTACCGGAGACCCTTACCTCTCCCTGGCCCTGCCCGGGCGCATGTTCTCCCCTGCCTTCCGCGGGCGTGGCCTGTCCACCCTCAACCTGTCCCGCTCCATCGAGGAGGGCGGCACCCTGATCAACCCGCTGGTGCCATGGAGCGCCGGCGGCGCCTTCACCGCCGGGGCCCTGGGCATCGCCACCCTCAGCTACGCCCCCTTCGCCATCGCCTGCTGGCTGTCGCCGCTGATCGGCCTGCTCTACGCCGGAGCCGGCTGGTTCATGCCGGAGGCGGACGAGGCCGAGCGCGCCCGCTGGCAGGAGGACCACGAGCCGGTGATGATGGCCGGCGAGCTGGTCAGCGCCGCCGAGCTGGAGCCTGCGGAGCTGGAGCGGGCGTTCGATGGGTATCGGGGCGGTTGAGGGGCGGGGCCTTTTCCCGAACGGCATCGCGCGGCATAGCCGCGCTCCTACAGGGCATGGGGGCCTTGTAGGAGCCCAATTCATTGGGCGAT
>JABAHQ010040178.1_pt2 | contig 15933 bp, 16 predicted proteins | sample 7062091 | NCBI WGS metagenome assembly JABAHQ01 (sample SAMN14534359, study PRJNA622989) | marine sediment metagenome | biome: marine biome [ENVO:00000428]; feature: marine pelagic biome [ENVO:01000023]; material: deep marine sediment [ENVO:00002113] | place: India: Gulf of Kutch | collected...
TTTTTTCCTGCTGCTTCTATCAAGTCTCCGATGTCATACCGAGGAAACATACAAGAGGAGACTAGCAGTTTGCCCCACTCCCCACGTTTAAGTTCATGGAGCATCTTTATTCCCTGACCTGTCTGGGCCTCAAAGAAGTATTTGTCATAGTTAGGAGTAACATATGGTAGGTCGTCAAGTTGTTGCGCAAATACTCCTTCCGTGGCACTGTAGATCTCCACCACCGAGACTTGTCCGAAATATTTCTTGAGAACTGGAGCATACTTAAACTGTATTTTCCGTACGCTAGTACAGAATAAAACTTTGAGATCCCACAGTTCCCCCAGTTTTTCACCATGTTTCCTCTTGACGTACTTGGCAAAGGATAAGATGACAGGTGTCACGCCGATTGCACCAGTCACATTTTCCTTAACCGCACGTTGGTAGACCAGTTCAAACCGCCTTTCCCAATCTCTCTTAGTGATCCCTGGACCCAAGTTGTCTATTTCCTCTTGCCGAGGTAGAAGACTGACTCTGCCCAGCATAGGATTCAGTTTGGCATAAGTTCCAGAACTATACCCATAAGGTGTTGTTTTTCCGTTCATCATCGTCGTGTGAACTCTTGATGGGAAATTGAGGTTGAGCATCTTTCCGGCGAGAAGATCAAAGTCTTCTTTTCTAATTACGTGATTGACTACAGCTCTTGCTCCACACGTGAATATCTGATTTAGATGAGAACTTGTGGCAGGCAACACCTTTGCCCGACCTGTTGACCCCCTAGTCATTACCCAACAGACTATCGGTTCAGGAAGGATAGAGGTGTAATCGCCTTTTTGAACTCGGGCAAAATAAGGATTGAGTGCCTTGTAATTAGTTATAGGAAAAAGGGCCCGAAAATCGTCCTTATCCTCCACTTCAGAAGCGTGATGGTCCGTTCCATACTGAGTCTTTCTATATCCCGCAATCAATTCTGAAAGGAGTTGGCTCTGATATTGCTTGGGATGTTTCAAGGAATCGTACCATGACCCTATAATAGGGCGAAACACTTCTAGGTTAGCTTCTTCGGGAAACATTTGGATGCACAGTAGTTTGTATCAACTGCTTATATGTTAGTTGTCCAGAACTGATCAAACCATTTCAGAATGTGGACCGAGGGGGATTTGAACCCCCGACCTCCTGAGTGCAAGTCAGGCATTCATACCAGACTGAACTACCGGCCCTCTCTTCTTCTTGCTTTTTATGGACTAGCTCTAAGAATAGGGGTTCTATATTTATGTTGTTTCGGGTACTTCTCTCGCTATTACTTGTCTCAGAGGCACGGTGTAAGTCTTGTTCTGGGAGCTTCTTTCCAATATAGCATAATCAGAATTTGTCATTGCAGCATGCCCCACCGATGGGCAAGACGTAGATAAGAAGAAGAGCATTAAGAATTGCGAGTTCTTCCTTTAATCTTATTTACACCAAAGAGCATAGACTCAGACAAGAAGGAAGAGGCAAATGAAAAGGGCTACTGCGGAAATAGTGACAGAGATTCTTGGTTCGGTACATGATCATGGAGAATGGCGTGGAAAGAAGTGTCTAAATCTAATTCCGTCTGAAAATGTTACCAGCCCAGCTGTTCAAGAGCTTATGTCGTCGGACTTGGGGCATCGTTACACTGCAAGAGACAGTTTCTACATGGGTACGAAATACATAGATAAGATTGAAGAGTTCGGTGAGAAACTCGCAGAAGAGCTATTTCATGCCGAAACTGCAGATCTCCGTCCTCTTTCAGGTCATATAGCAGATTTAATCTTCTTGGGTAACTTCACAGAGCCAAAAGACGTTGTTATGTGCGTATCTCCAGAAGACGGCGGTTATCCAGGAATCTGGAAAGACGGTTTGGCTAAGTTTTTAGGATTGAAGGTTTATGCTTTCCCTTTTGCGAAACGAGAGATGAACATAAGCATCGAAAAAGCTCGGGAAGCAATAGGGAAAGTCAAACCGAAAGTAATCGTCTTCGGCGCGAGTCTGATCACTTTTCCTCATCCTGTCCAAGAATTGGCCGATTCGGCCAGGGAAAATGATGCATATATCGGATATGACGGTTCTCATGTCATGGGACTAATCGCCGGCAGACGGTTTCAAGATCCTTTAAGGGAAGGGGCAGATGTTCTGTTTGGCTCTTCCCATAAGACTTTGTTTGGTCCTCAAGGAGGATTGATCTTCGCCCCTAAAGAATACGGAGAGAGACTGAAGCAGGAGATTTATCCCGCCTTTGTGGATAATGCTCATTGGAACCGTATAGCCGCGCTGACTTTGGCATTAGCTGAGAGCAAAGAATTCGGGAAGGCGTATGCAAGAGAGGTAGTTCATAACGCGGAAGTTTTGGCTGAGGCGTTATATGATTATGGCTTCCCTGTCATGTGCCAACATTTGGGATTCACAAAATCACATCAAGTGCTCTTGGATTACGGAGATTATGAAGGGGGCAGAGTTATAGCTGAAAGACTTGAACGGGCCAACATCATTGTGGATTGCGGTGTTAGAATCGGCACTTCCGAAGTCACGAGAAAGGGGATGAAGGAGAATGAGATGTTAGAAATAGCTGAGATGGTTAAGAGAACAATCGTTGACAAAGAAAAGCCAGAGGAAATTCGTCATGATGTTGCCAAACTCTGCAAAGACTTTCAGAAAGTTGAATACTGCTTTGAGAATTAGTATTCATTTTATTGAGTCGCCTCTCTACTCTCACATAAAAAGAGACTATTTTAGATGAGGATAGTGATAATTCTTGGAAGCACTGGTTCCTTCTTTGCTCATCGAGACATTCAAGAGGCAGAAATACCATTTTGTGGGCAGACACTCAGCCGTGAAAAGGTGTAGATGGCTATATGAGACATTAGTTCATGACAAGCCGTGTTACAAACAGAAATTTTTCGGTATCAAGACGCATCAATGCTTGCAGATGACGCCTGCCCTTTTTTACTGTACGCAACAATGCCTGTTTTGTTGGAGAGCACAGAGCGGAGATTTCGAGATTACTTGGGATGAAATGAGACTGCCAAGATGGGACACACCAGAAAAGATCGTTGACGGTAGCATTGAAGCACAGCTACGAATACTTAGCGGGTACAAGGGAAACCCGAAGACAAAACGACGAAAATTGAAAGAGGCTCTGACACCTCGACATGCAGCGATAAGTCTGGCAGGAGAACCAACACTGTACGGTCACTTAGGAGAACTGATATCAGTCTTCCACCGAAGGAATTTCACCACATTTCTTGTAACTAACGGAACAGTGCCCTCAGCACTTGAGAAACTGAGCGAAGAGCCTACTCAGCTCTATGTATCTCTCACTGCCCCAGATGAAGAGACGTATCAGCAGGTTTGTCGGCCACAGATCCCAAACGCTTGGAGAAGAGTTAATGAAACCTTGGAGCTTCTTCCCAGTTTTGAATGCCCCAAAGTCATCCGAATAACGTCTGTACGTAAGCTCAACATGAAGAAAGCTGAGGATTATGCTAGACTGATTGAGAAAGCTGATCCGACATACATTGAACCCAAGGCTTACATGCACATCGGGTATTCTAGGCAACGACTGGACTATGAGAACATGCCGACCCACAGAGATGTGAAAGAGTTTGCGACGGAGTTGGCAACGGAGACTGGCTATCAGATTATTGACGAATCTCAAGAAAGCCGGGTCGTCCTTCTGAGCAAACTTAGAAGGCCGATCAGATTTGATAAGCAATAGAGACTGCCAAGTGGATCATAGATCCAGATTAGGCTTCGATTGGAATTTTCACATGAGGCAGGGTAATTCCTGGGCTAATTTGTTTCCTGCACCAGTTTGGGTCCTGTCACACACGTCATTCTTAGGATTGCTCTTTCTGAACAATAGTATAAAATACTCCTAGTTCACTTTCAATGTAATAGGAGGGTCAGCTAATACCTTCTTTGCAGACTATTTTGATTGAAATCGGAAAAGTAGTACAAGCAAGAGAGGAAGTACGCGATAAAGCTAAGCGTGATATGCAGAAAGCAAGAAGCCTATCTAAGCAAGCAATACTTCTTGGCCATCAGAATAAGTTCAACGAAGCAAAAAGACTGATTGAGAAAGCTAGAAAGATCATAAGCAGGCTTAATGATGCTTCCAAGAAGTATCCGAAGATCATCTACGGGGGCTTATTCGATGCTGCACTCCAAGAATATTCTGAGGCAAACATATTTCTAACATTAATTCAAGAGTCAAGGTTCGTAGCTCCAGAGGAGATAGGAGTACCTTCTGTTGACTACATACTAGGACTGGGTGATGTTGTGGGAGAATATAGACGACTGGCTCTAGATTTCTTGCGTGAAGGTTCTTTGGAAGAAGGAGAAGAGTGTCTGCGTATAATGGAAGAAATATACACTGAACTTACAGCCATGGATGAAGCTTACATGCTTGTTTCCGGGCTTAGAAGGAAATGTGACATTGCAAGGAGGATTATTGAAGCTACACGGGGAGACGTAACACAGGAAGTACGGAGAAATTCGCTGGAAAAATCTTTGAGGAACTTCGAGAACTTTGTGAAGAAAAGTCTAAGTGAATTCATTAAAAGCGAATGAGCAGAAGAATATGGATTCAGCTGAAACAAAAACCAATTTCTCAATTGGGAAAGCACATTTGGCACAGTTGAGATTGGCCCAGAAAATTATCCATAAAGACGTATTACCCGAAAAAATTCACCTCATCGCTGGTGTCGATGCCGCATACCTGAAAAACTTCTCCATAGGCGCTGNNCTGGAGTCACAAACTGCAATCTGTAAAACCTTTTTCCCTTACGTACCAACTCTGCTTTCCTTTAGAGAAATCCCGCCTACATTTCTAAGCATTCAGAAATTATGTTTAAAGCCAGATATCTTCCTTGTGGATGCCCATGGTTTTGCACATCCTTACCGATGTGGATTGGCCAGTCACCTAGGAATAATGATCGGTGAACCGACGATAGGCATCGCAAAAGGCTGGCTATTCGGGAATCAAGAGGCTGGGAGTAGGAATGATATTGCTTTTCTAAAAGCGGAAGATGAAGTCATTGGCGCCGTAATAGGAAGCAAATCAGGAGAAAAACCAGTATATGTTAGTGTGGGGCATATGGTTTCATTAGAAACAGCGATTAAAATTGTAAAACATTGTACAAGTCAAACTAGAATTCCAGAACCAATCTTGAAGGCACACCAAATAGCAGCATCAGAAAGAGAGAAAATGAAAAGCTTTACAATTAACAGACTAGGAATGAGATAGATTGTTACATCCCAAACTCAAAGCATTGGCAGAGAGAATTAGTGACAAGAAACTCCGTGATAAAGTTATTGAATTGATGGAAAACCCCACATTTGAGATATGCGGAGAGAAACACATAGGTTTACGCCTTGATGCCTCGCCTGCTGGGCTTTCGCGTCATCACTCTTACCCAGGCGGGTATGTTGAACATGTGGTTTCAACTGTAAAAATTGCATTGGCAATGTGTCACTCTGTCGAGAAGATTTACCATGGAAAAGTTGATCAGGACATTGTCATAGCCGGCGTCTTGATACATGACATATTCAAACCTGCCACTTACATTGCAGATCAAAATGGGAGTTACAACTCATCGCCTCTGGCAGATTATTTAGACCACCTATCTCTTGCTACCATAGAACTGGTTCGACGAGGCTTTCCATTAGAGCTAGTACACCTAGTCGCTTCCCATCACGGCAATTATAGTCCAATAAGGCCGCACACTGTTGAAGCCTTGATTTGTCATCTGTCAGATTTGACAGACTCAAGGTTAAATGGTGAAGTTCTGAGCGCAGCAAAATACCTCACAAGAAAGGCGGTTGGGGAAGAAATCAGAGGATTGACTTCGAAGGAAGCTTTTGAGATAGTCTACTCCAAAAAGGTTGGAGGTTGGACAGGTGTGAAAGACATAATAGAGAAGATTAGGCATAGAAGGCAGCTACAGAAGACTTAATATCTTACTATGTGCGGAAATTGAGAATTGGTGTCTCAGATGGAAATCTCCTTTAAAGAATTCCAGAAATTAGATATGCGTGTTGGAAAAATCTTAGAAGCAAACCAGATCCCCGGCGCTCGAAACCTGGTAAGAATGATTGTAGATCTCGGATCTGAGAAGAGACAGGCAGTAGCTGGACTCCTAAAATGGTACAAACCTGAGGATTTAGTTGGTCAAAAATACGCCTTCATACTAAACTTGGAGAGAAGAAAGTTCATGGGTGTGGAATCGCAATGCATGATTCTGGCTGCAGAGGATGACGAAGAAAACGTGGTCTGTCTACAACCTGAAAGAGATATCGCAGAAGGAAGTAAGATTCACTAGGTTGTCCTTCAGGTTAACAATCCCATTATAGCTTTGGCTTTTTTCTCCTTTCCAGCCAGGTATCGAATCATCTCTGGTTCTAGCTCGAACCATTTTGCAAGTCCAGCAGCCATCTCAGAATTATTCTCGAATATTGTCACTAGATAGGGAAGAATCTGTTTCGAAGCTCTAACTGCTGAAATGTGGCATTTACGCTTGATTTTTTGCCCAATCTTCAGTTTCATCGTACGTTCAGCTTTCGACCTAGACAGCATCTTTAGCCGGCTAGGAAAGTTAAACGGTATCCATCCGTGGGATTTTGTCTCTTTTCTCGCCATGGCCACGCCGGCAGTCATGTAGTCGATTACATACCGCATAAGACTCCAATCCTGTGTTTTGAAAATTCTCCCGCGGTAAACGTCTGACATGGAGAGAGCATCCATAGCTTCGGCTAAGTCACTGGGATGAGTTAGGTGCGCAGGAACATTCTCATAGATCCATTCGAAGAGCATATCGAGGTCAACATCAGCCATGTCAACTGCCCTTTTTGCACTTACACATGTTTTTCCATAGATTATCATTTTCAGCACCGTAAAGATTTTTTCTTGTCTGTCACGATAGCCAAGCCATGAGACGTCATCATAAGTCAATCTTTTCTTTCCCTGAGCCAAAGCTTGGAGGTCGTTTACTGCTGAGCGAACATCACCCCCAGAACGTTGAGCTATGAATTTCAGTGCGTTCTCATCAGCTTGAAGAGACTCACGTAAGCATATCCGTTTCAGATGAATCATAACTTGGCTTGCTCGTGGTTTCTCGAATTTTATCAATAAGCAGTATCTGCGGAGAGTTGAGAAACGTGGGTCATAGGCATTATTGGCTATCAAGACGACGGGACAACGGGTAGTTTTCACAATTTCAGTTGTGGCCTTCACTCCACCTCTGTCTGCACTGCCCGTCAGTCCGTCTAGTTCGTCAAGCAATACTATTCTCTTTCCACCGAAGAGCGAAGCATACTGCGACGCCAAGCCAGCGAAGCGATTTACGGCCTTTTCCGTTCTGTAATCGCTAGCATTCTTCTCTACCAGTTCCATATTGGAATCGTTAGCCAAGGCTTCCACTGTAACTGTCTTTCCGACGCCTGGCGGTCCATACAGAAACAAAGCCCGTTTTTTGGGGATTCCACCGCTCCAAGTTTTAAACCAATCGACAACCTTTTGGATAGGTTTTCTGTTCCCAACAATATCTTTCAGGGAGGTGGGTTTGTGTTTCACAGTCCAGGCAGTGTACAACTTTTGCACCGTTTTCATTGTTCCCGATGGTAACCAGCTTCGACTAGTCTGGCTAGGAGGGCACTCAGTTGGACTTCCTCGTTAGAGCCTTCAACCAACCGGTAGTCTATTTCCCCTATTATGTCTGCTAAGTTTATCTTCAACTGCTCTGGAAGACCGCCTCGGAAGATTTCCGTGTGGATTTGGCGAATAATGTCGCTTCCTGCTACTCCGTATTTCTGGATCATGTTACGGAGTTGTTTCCTGGCATCCAAGAAGTCACCGTCAAAGGCTGTCTGTATCATTCTTCTTACATCTGCAGGGTTCGCCCTTCCGGCGATTGAGTAAATGATCTGAGCGTCAATAGGTCTGTTTAGAGAGGCTGCAGCTTGTAAGTTGTTTATTGCCCTTCTCAGATCTCCACCGCATACTTCGAAGACTGCATCCAGACCCTCATCTAGGAGGTCTACTGCTTCTTTTTCGGCTATCAGCCGTAAACATCGGTCTTGATCTTCTCGGGGAAGGAATGAAAAACGAAAAGGTGCACATCTTGACTGGATGGGCTCGATTATTTTGCCACTGTAATTAGCTATCAGTACGAACCTGCAAGTTTCTGTGTAACGTTCCATCGTCCTCCTCAAAGCTTGTTGTGCATCTGATGTCATGTTGTCTGCTTCGTCTAGTATCATTATCTTGAAGGGTATTTCACCAATAGACCGAACCCTAGCAAAAGTTTTCACAGTCTCCCTAACCACATTAATACCCCGGGAGTCACTGGCATTCAACTCCATTATGCGGTTTCTATAGGCATCACCATACAGATCTCTAGCTAGACAGAGCGCTGCTGTGGTCTTCCCGGTTCCAGGAGGACCAGCAAAGATACAGTGCGGTACGTTTCTGGATTTGGCGAAGTTCTTTAAGCGTTCAACGATCTCTTTCTGATTAACCATATCGTTGAGCGTTTTTGGCCTATATTTCTCAGTCCACATTTCAAAACTCAAAGGTATAAGCCTCTTGGATAGCAGTATAGTGGGATTGTTAATAAATGCTATCAAGCTGTGCACTAGGCAAGCTTTAGCAGATAAAAAGTTCTCTCTGCTCTTTGGAGACGAAAAAAAGGGAGGTTAGATGCGACCCAAAGCCTGCATGGCATCAACAATTCTCTTTACTGCTGTAACGTATGCGGCTGTTCGCAGGTGCAGTTGCTTTTCTCTGGCAGTAAAAGAAGTGTCCACTTCATGTTGTTTCGCAGTTTGGTAAACGTCTTTGAAGGCGCTTGTCATTATGTGATTTAGCCTAGCGTCAACTTCTTCGTCACTCCAGTAGTATCCCATACGGTTTTGGACCCATTCGAAATAGCTAACCGTCACGCCTCCAGCGTTTGCAAGTACATCGGGGACTACGATGATTCCCCTCTCGTGTAATATCTTGTCTGCCTCCGGTGTTGTTGGCCCGTTAGCTTCTTCGACTATCATTCTTGCCTTCACATCGTCTACGTTCTTCTGGGTTATTTGATTCTCCAGTGCAGCGGGAATCAGTATATCACAGTCAACCGTGACGGGGTCTGAAGTAGTTATTTCCTCGCTGTCAGGGAAACCCTTCACGCTACGTGTCTTTGCTTTGAAATCGGCAAGCTTTATTGGATGCATACCTTCTGGATTGTAGGCGCCGCCTTTAGAGTCGCTGACTGCCACGATTTTACAGCCCACTTCGTAGAGATACCGGGCAATTGGTTGTGCAACGTTGCCGTATCCTTGGATGGAAACGCTTAGTCCTTTCAATGGTATGTCAAACGTCTTGGCAGCTTCCAGCGTGGCAAAGAAAGCTCCACGACCGGTTGCGGTTTCCCTTCCTCTAGAACCGCCGATACTCAAGGGTTTCGCAGTTATCACCCCTTGGAGACATTTCCCTGCAATCTTACAGTATTCGTCAACAAACCATCCCATAACCTGAGAATTTGTGCCAACATCAGGGGCCGGAATATCTCTGTCAGGTCCCACAAAATTCGCTATTGCAGCAGCATAGCCCCTCGTTAACCTTTCAAGTTCGCCTTCGGATAACTCTTTTGGGTTGCATGCGATTCCACCTTTGCCGCCACCGTATGGTATGCCGACAACACTGTTTTTAATACTCATCCACAACGCTAAAGATTTGACTTCGTCCAGACATACGCTGGGATGATACCGTATGCCCCCTTTCGCTGGACCCCTAGACATGTTATGCTGTACTCGGTAGCCCATGAAAACTCTAGTTTTTCCGTCATCCATCCTCACTGGAATTGAAACAATCAACGACCGCTCTGGACTGCTTAGGACTCCTATAATCTCAGACTCCAGACCTAGTACGTCCGCAGCCTTCTCCAGAGGTTTCAAAGCCTTTTGATACAGACTGGTCGACTTTCCAGACATATCCAGCACCTTTACATTTGTAAATAGAATGTGATGAGGAAATAACTCTTACTATTAAGAATTACTTTCCTTGTTATCGAATAATGCCGAGTGGATTAGACACTTAGATTAAGAAAACCTAAGAGGAATATATTTCCAGGAATCTATACTTCAGAGCACTCAAACCCTAAAATAATGGGAAAAGCAGAGCACTCAGAATAATTAGAATCTCTTAATCTAAGTTTTTAAACTGCAGTTCTTATATCTGCTATACGAGAGGTAGTTTTTGGCGAGGAGGGTAGAAGATAGAAAAGACAGTTTCAACCGAAATTCGTACTTCAGATTTCATATTTGAAAATTCACCTGTACGTATTCTGGCCAATAGAGACCTAAAAATCATAGAACTCCCAGGATTGACAGTTGGCCCCTTGGAGGAAGGAAATGAATATGATGTCGAGTATTGGATAGCTCGGCAGCTTGTAGGATCTGGAGCTGCTCGTTTCAGAAAGGAAGAGGTTTTGGATGCAAGTGAACTCTACAAGATTCAATGGAAAGGACGTGTTCAGCGGGGTCGGCAAGTCTCCAAACTGCCAGACAACTTCTATCCGAAACTTCGCAGATATCTAGACCAATTAAGAGAGGAAGCGACTAAAAACCGTGAAAAAATGCAGGAATATGAGAAGATCAGGCAGGCTACGCAAGATATCGTAGTTTCCAGATTGAAGAAGGTCGTTTCCCTTGCCTCAGCTCCTGCTCAAACACAGCAGATTCTAAGAAATCTTACAAGTGAAGAAAAATTTCTTTATAGCAAAATCTACAAGCTTGTCAGTCAATGGCGAGCACATATCCTAGAGGACGAGGAAGGAGAAGAATGAATCAAGAATTGGAAGTACTGGATCCACAAGAACAGTTCCAGGATTTCTTCAAAATAGAGAAGTACCGCGAAAAGATTTCACAGTTGGCAGTGGAAGGCGAGACTTCCCTGAAGGTTGATTTTGAAGATATCGTAGCTTTTGATCAACAACTTGCACAAGAACTCATCAGAAACCCGGATGATTACTTGAAGCCAGCTAGAGATGCAGCCTATGCACAACTCAGAATAGAAGATCCAGAATATGCCGACAAGATAGAGAGGGATGAGATCACCGTCAGAATTGTAAGGCTACTAGAGACTGCAAAGTTGCGCAAACTTGGCTCAAGGCACATCGGAAAACTCGTAATGGTCGACGGCATAGTTGTACGCGCCACGCCAGTTCGGCCCATGGTGATGCGAGCAGTCTTCAGATGTAAAAGATGTGGAGAAACAACATCTGTGGATCAGAAAGGACCATTTCTAAGAGCGCCCTTCGCCTGTGATAATCCATCGTGCAGGAGAAAAGGCCCCTTTGACTTCATTCAGGAAGAGTCTAATTTCATCGATTCTCAAAGGCTCAAAATCCAAGAGAGACCAGAAGACCTCCCGCCTGGCCAGCTTCCAAGATCCCTGGACATTAGGCTTGTGGGGGCGGGTATAGTCGACGTGGCCAGACCAGGCGATCATGTCTCAGTTGTCGGAGTAGTTAGGGCAATTGCACCAACACTCCCAAGGGTTGGAAAACTACGAACCTTTAATCTACATTTGGACGCCAACTCAGCCGAAGTGTTAGGTAAAGAGGCAGAAGTGATTCTTCCATCTAAAGAAGAAGAAGAGAAGATACTCGAGCTCGCAAAGGACCCGTGGATCCATAGGAAAATCGTGAATTCCATTGCACCCTCAATTTACGGATACAATCACGTCAAAGAGGCAATAATGTATCTTCTCTTCGGCGGCGTGCCCAAAAGCCTTCCAGACATAGCAATCAGAGGAGACCTGAACGTTCTCTTGATAGGAGACCCGGGAACCGCCAAATCCCAACTTCNNGGCAAGACTTGCCCCCCGCGGATTGTACACTTCCGGTCGAGGTACAACAGCTGCAGGGTTGACAGCTGCTGTCCTGAGAGAAAAAAGAGGCGGGATGACATTGGAGGCTGGAGCTTTAGTACTTGCGGATAAAGGGATCGCGTGCATCGATGAAATGGACAAGATGCGAAAAGAAGACAGGGTTGCGATCCATGAAGCCATGGAGCAACACACCGTCTCAGTGGCCAAAGGAGGCATTGTCGCAACCCTGAACGCTCGAACAGCCATACTGGCAGCCGCAAACCCCTCCTTAGGCCGTTATGAACCACACCGAACAGTTGCCGAAAACATATCCCTACCAGTCACTATACTTTCAAGATTCGATCTAATCTTCGTCCTGAGAGACAAACCGGACAAAGACTTAGACAGTAAAATGTCGAAGTACATCCTAGAAATCCACAGAAGAGGGCGGACCCCTGTTCAACCACCAATATCATCGGATCTGCTAAGAAAATACATAAGATACGCCAAACGAATAAAGCCAGTGCTCTCAAACGAAGCCCTCCGACGCCTAAAGGACTTCTACATGTCCATGCGCTCTGCAAGTGAGACAGAAGGTTCACCAGTAGCCATAACCGCACGGCAACTCGAATCTTTAGTCCGTACAGCAGAAGCTAGAGCCCGTTCCGCACTAAGAAAGGAGATTTCACCAGAAGACGCAGAAGCAGCCATCACAATAATGAAAAGGTCCCTTGGAGAAGTGGGAATAGACATCTCCTCATCGAAAATAGACATAGACCTCATAATGACCGGGAAGCCGAAAAGCCTGAGAGACAAACTTCAAACAATCATCTCAACAATAATGGAGATGGAAAAAGAAACAGGTTTAGTGGAAAAGGCGGCACTTCTGAACGAACTTGAGACAAAATATACAATCCAAATAGGTGAAGCTGAACGCCTCATAAATCAGCTTCTACGGGAAGGAACAATCTACTCGCCAAGGGAAGGATATCTGAAGAAAACCTAGGACTACATAATTGGAAAGAGAGAGGACGGTGGCACATACCACACCAGGCTTCTTATGATAATAAGCACTTGAAGTAAAACAGTGCTGCACCTAAGTCACCTGTAGAATGGAGAATTACGTTCTTCTATATACAAAGGAAATTCCGGATATTCTAGGAGGGATTGGTCCGGATACTATTTTATGAGATATACGTAATTTTTTTGTCTTCTTCCTTACGTATCTCCTCTGCGTGGGAAGCTCTTTTCTTCTCTATTTTCTGTAGACGGTTCACCATATCATCTGCTTTGACAATCTGTTCATCTAAGCCGGCTAAATCAACATCAATATCGAACAAGTTCTTCAACACGTTCAAGACGCTCTTTGCTGCCTTCGGGTCAGGCAGATATCCTCGGGTTTCACCTAGAAGGCAGAGGGCATTCATCTTTCTGAAACGAGCCAATCCCAATATCAAACCAGCGGTACCTACGATGGGGCTTCCTCTCGAACTCAAAATTGCGCCGGCTTGCAGTGTTCTTTCCAGCAATTCTTGATCAGTGGCGGCTACAACGACTTCAGGGTTATCTTCAACTTCTTTCCGGTATCCGCCGATAGTTACCATCAATCTCACCTTCTGCTTCTCAGCAAAGTCTAAGATAGAATCAGAGATTTCATATTGGCCTTCAATCGTCTGAGCTTGACTATCTCCAGTGAAGAGGATGAAGTCGTTCTTTCCATTTTGGTTTTTTGAAGCATAGAATGTGCCGCGTAGGAGTCGAGCGTTACCTTTCTTGTTAACAAGAACGAAGTATGGTAGGTGTGGTGAGTGAAGATGTGCAAACTTCTTGGCTTTTAATCGTTTAATCAAGTAGCGGGTGGCAATCTTTCCTACCAGGCCTAGACCTGGAAGCCCTTCAATAAGGATCGGATCTTTCAAATCCACTTCTACCAGTTCTTTGATGACAGTCTCCTTCATCCTTCTAGCCTCTCTTCAGGGCCACTCTGTATCTTAAGTACTTATCATCGGGTGAAAACTTGGCTGGATGGGGTATATGAATTTCTCCGCCGCAATGTGGACATCTATCCTTTCTCAACGTATATTCCCCGCACTCTTTGCATTTTCTTAGAAGCCAAGGCATTACTTCTCCCTCTCAAAAGTTCCTGTTCCGCCAGCATCAACAATAGTTGAAATCACCTTTTCAACNNACAGTTTCTGCACGCTTGTAATTCTCTGCCATAACTTCGATCCGGTATTTAGGTGCAGCAACCACTGAAAAACTGAGTTCCGTATCTTTAGATTTCTCTCCCTTTCTAGCTTTCATAAAGGCATCTTTAATGACTTCTACTCCATCCGGCTCCATACAACTTAGTTCCACAATTCCTTTCACTTCAACCAGAGGTATGCGCACTCTCTCTTCTGCAATTTTCGCCAGAGTTTCTGCCAGCTCGTTTGGCACTCCAATCTTGATCAAAGGTTTCGCTCCTTCTTTTGCAGCTCTCTCGAAGGCCTCGTACAAACCATATTTCTTTTCCATCAACGCGCCAGCCTTCTCGTAAACCTCCTCAAAGGGCATACCGGTTTTTTCAGCTGCACTTCTAAGCAAGACTTCAGCCTTCCTCGCCCTCTTCCAAGATCTTATCTTCTCGATTCTTGCTCTCTTTGTAACTCTTCTTAGGGACAAGTTTATGTGTTCTTTTCCTCGGTCTACACGTAGGACTTTCAAGACAACTTTCTGCCTTTCCCTGACAAAGTTACGGATGTTGCGAACCCAAGAGGAAGATATTTCAGAGATATGCAGCAGTCCCTTCTTGCCATATTCATCCAGTCTTACATAAGCGCCATAATCTGTAACATCTTCCACTGTGGCCATAACTAGATCGCCTACTCGCGGCCACTCTTCCTTTCTAGATTCCATCGTGGAATGCATCCCTACTCGTAGACTGCGATTATCTCGCCCTTAATTACAGCTTTCCCACCCGACGGCTGGACAAGTTCAGCTCCGCAGACTTCACATTCAACTTTGGTTGCTGCATAGCCAAAGACCATCTGTTCATTACCGCATTTCAGACATTTCACTCTAAGAAATTTGCTTCTCGGTCTCGGAATCAGTTTTTCCCATTCAGACATCATAAAACCTCATATTAGTAGCTGACCAGTCATACACCTATTTAAATGGAAATTTGATGTTTACTACATCTTGTATGATATGCCTCAATCTCTTGGGGATCCTTCACTTCCGTCGCCAACTTTGCATAATGATGACACACGTATTCTTATACTTTTTCACAGGCTAATTAGACTTCAATTCTTTCTGCTAGACCTTTCTTAACCAAGATTCTGCAGTTCTCCACCGGCAAAGTCGCAACATCTTCCACCTGGAAAGGGCCATAAGTTTTCATATCTGATCCTACAATTGATGGAACCTTATCCAGGAAACGGATAGCGGCTTTCTTTTCTTCTCTTTCTGCATTCAAGTCTAAGGTATTGCCACGCAATATCTCTTCAATGAAGGCCTGATTTGTCTCTGCGGGCGGTAGAGGTCCTGTATACATTTTCTTCTCTTCCACAGGTAAAGAGTTTAGTGGAGTCTTCACACCTCTAGCTGCATTAATGACTAATTTTTTGTAACGAATCTGAATCAGTTCTTGAGCCATGCGTTTGACATTTCTCGTTTCATTCTCTAAGAGTCTTGCTTTCACTGTTTTTTTGTCAAGCATTCGGCTTTCCACTTCAAGTTTCTTGATGTACTCAGCAACTTTTGAGTAGAAATCGGGTGGCAGTCTTCCAAGCGTATCGTCTTGGTTTTCAAGTTTCCAAGCTTCATACAAATCATTGTACATCTTGGTCAACCACCTCTGCCCTCTCCTTACAAGTTAGTAGCATTGCTGCAGCCGTGGGCAACTCGACTCTCTGTTTCTTATATGGACCAAACACTTCTTCACCAACTCTGAACTCTGGGGCGTCAGAAACATAGATAGTCACCACGCCTGTCTTAAACGCTACTGCGCTCTTGAAAGGATCGAAATCATCTATTGCCGAAACTGGAAATTCAATCTTCTTAAGACCAGTCTTTCCGTGCAAGGTGCTTTCCAACCT
>JABAHQ010001945.1_pt6 | contig 15931 bp, 18 predicted proteins | sample 7062091 | NCBI WGS metagenome assembly JABAHQ01 (sample SAMN14534359, study PRJNA622989) | marine sediment metagenome | biome: marine biome [ENVO:00000428]; feature: marine pelagic biome [ENVO:01000023]; material: deep marine sediment [ENVO:00002113] | place: India: Gulf of Kutch | collected...
GCGCATGGCATCGGGGAGCTCGACGTAGTACACGCCACCCAGATAGCCGTCCAGGTGCACGTGCGGCACCAGATTGCCCTGGCCCTCCAGGGATAGTCGTCGAGCTGCGGCGCGATCATGCCGGCGAAGCCGGACACGTCCGCCCGCTCGGGTTGCAGCGACAGGATCTCGACGCAGACTCCGAGCGCCTGTGCGAGCTGCCCGCTCTGATAGAATGAGCGCGCGCTTTGCTCCAGCGCGGGAACGGCCGTTCGCGGCATAATGGCGGTCTCTCGGTGGCTACCGGCTGATGTCGTGACGCTGAGCGCCGAAGGCGTTCTCCATGCTACCACGCGACGGCGCGGATGACGGAAGGACGCACGCAGTGTAAAGCGGCGCGCACGCTAAGGGGAGTCGAGATCGTGACGTCGGAGGACGGCTTCACACCGGTGGCGCGAACGCAGGACGTGCCGCCCGGCAAGATGAAATGTGTGCGTGCCATGGGACGCGCGCTGCTCATCGCCAACGTGGACGGGCGTTTCTACGCCACCGACGACACCTGCACCCACGAGGACGCCTCGCTCTCGGGCGGCGCCCTCAGAGGGGATCTCGTGCGCTGCCCGCTGCACGGCAGCCGCTTCAACGTGCGCACGGGGGAGGTGCTCGAAGAGCCGGCGGAGGAGAATCTGACGACCTATCCCGTGCGCGTCGAGGACGACACCATTCTCGTCGCTGTCAGCCGCGAACATTGGCACCGTAGGAGCGGCTGTTAGCCGCGAACTGTGGCACTGACGGGAGTCCACCTCCCCCCGAATCACGAACCGAAGAGATGATGGCGTACGACCAGACCGCTGACTGCCACGACACCGACGCGGCTGCTTTCATGCGCTCGGTGCTCCAGCGCATCGCCACCGGTCCGGAGCTCAGTAAGGACATCTCGCGCGAGGAGGCGCGCCGCGCCATGACGCTCGTCCTCGACGAGGCCGTGAATCCCGTGCAGGCGGGCGTGTTCCTGATCGCCCTGCGGATGAAGCGCGAGACCGACGAAGAGACCCAGGGCATTCTGGATGCGGTGCGCGCGGCGACGCGCCCCGCGACCGCGGAGGTCGAGCACCTGCTGGACCTGGCCGATCCCTACGACGGTTACACGCGCAGCCTCCCCGCCGCCCCGTTTCTGCCGGCCGTGCTGGCCGCCTGCGGGGTGCCCACGATCTCCCACGGCGTCGAGTGCGTGGGCCCCAAGTTCGGTGTCACCCATCATCAGGTGCTCGTCGCGGCGGGCGTCGACGCAGGGCGTTCGGCGGAAGCCGCTGCGGCGTGCATCGCCGAGCCGACCATCGGCTGGGCGTACGTGGATCAGAGCACCTTCTGCCCCAAGCTGCACGCCCTCGTCGGGCTGCGCAACCTGATCGTCAAGCGGCCCGCCGTCACCACGGTGGAGGGTCTGACCGGCGCCGTGCGCGCCCGCGGGCGCACGCATCTGGTGACCGGCTACGTGCACAAGCCCTATCCCGGCATCTACGCGGTGCTCGCGCGCGGCGCGGGCTACCACTCCGCCCTGCTGGTGCGCGGGGTCGAGGGCGGGGTGATCCCCTCGCTGCGCCGGACCGGCAGGTGCTTCTTCTATCGTGAGGGAGAGGCGCCAGCGACTTCCACGGCAACGCTATCCGACCGGGACCAGGGCGCCGAACCAAGCCAGCACACCCATTCCCTCGATCTGCGCCCCGCCGATTTCGGTCTCCAGGAGGGACTGCGCCCACCGCCCCTGCCGGGAGACCTCGAGCCCGAAAGCGGGGGGGCGGAGGATACGGGTCCGGAGCCGGCGCTGGCGCGGGCGGCGGCGGCCGCGGGCCGCGCGGCGTTGGACGGCGCCCCCGGCCCGACCCGGGACAGCCTGGTTTGCGGCGCGGCGCTCTGCCTCTGGCATCTGGGGCGCCACCCCACCCTGGCTGCGGCGGCGGACGCCGTGCGCGCGGTCCTCGATTCCGGGCGCGCCGGGGCGCATTTCGATGCCGGCAAGTAGCCCGGTCGTCTGTCACCGGTCGTCCGTGACACGTACCGCGTTGTTTGCGGATTCGGCGGGTTCCGCGGGGACACACGGCTGACCACGGATCGGAACGGATGACCGATGACGGGTGATCACTTCCAGACCAAAGCCGACGCCCGCCAGGCGGTGTGGGATGCGCTCGCCGAGGCCAAGGCCGCGCGCTTTCCCTTCCCGCCCCACGGGCGCATCCCCAACTTCGCGGGGGCCCGCGAGGCGGCCCAGCGGTTGCTGGCGCAGCCGGTCTTCGACGGGGTCTCGCGCATCAAGGTGAACCCGGATGCGCCGCAACGGCCGGTACGCGCAGAGGCCTTGCGCCGCGGCATCACCGTGTTCGTTCCCACGCCGCGGCTGCGCGGGGGATTCAAGCGCCTGGACCCGGATCGGATCCCGACGGACAAGGTGGAGCAGGCGGCCAGCATCTCCAAAGGCGAGCGCTGGGCCGAGGCCGTGGGGCTGGACGCGCTCCCCGCCGTGGATCTCATCGTGACCGGCTCGGTGGTGGTGACCCGCGACGGGCGCCGCTGCGGCAAGGGTCACGGCTACGGGGATCTGGAGTACGCCCTCTTTCGCGAGCTGGGCCACCCCCCGGTGCCGGTGCTGACCACGGTGCACCCGCTTCAGGTCGTCGGCGCCTTCCCGTCCGACCCCCACGACCTCCCGGTGTCGCTCATCGTCACGCCCGAGGAGGCCATCGCCGTCGAATCGCCGCCGCCCGCGCCCGAGGGCATCGACTGGGACGCGTTGACCGCGGAGGATCTCGAGGAGATGCCGGTCCTCGAGGAGCTGCGTCGCACGCTGAGCCGATAATCGATGCTTATCTTTGCCCGCTTTCGGCGTTGATGTATGGTGCGCTGAGCGCTTGCTGAACGTAGGAATGACGATGACGAACCGCGCGCCGGACTGGTACGCGCAGGCAGAGTGGGACCTGGAGCAAGCGAAGTCGTCCCAAAAAGACGGGCGCCACGAGTGGGCCTGCTTTGCCGCCCAGCAAGGGGCGGAGAAGGCGGTGAACGCGCTGCACCTCTCGCTCGGGCAGGAAGCCTGGGGACATGTCGTGGCGAAGCTGCTGCGAGAGCTACCCCTCGACGTCCCCGATACGCTGATGAACAAGGCCAAGGTGCTCGACAATTTCTACGTCGCGACCCGTTATGCCAACGGCCACCCGGAGGGTGCGCCTTTCGAGCACTACGGACCTATTCAGAGCAACGAGGCCATCGAGTATGCCCGTCAGATCCTTGCATTCGCCCGTGCTCAGATGGCCTGATCGGGAGACCGTGGACCAGGCCGTCAGGGCTTGGGTCCGGGAACGCGCCGCATCCTGGCCGGAGCTGGAGCGGCTCGGCTACTTCGGTTCCTACGCGCGCGGGGATTGGGGCGTCGGAAGCGATCTGGACCTGGTCGCCATTGTCAGCAAGTCGGACGAACCCTTCGATCGACGTCCAATGGGCGTGGATCTCAACGAGCTGCCTTTGCCGGCCGACGTTCTCATCTATACGAAAGAGGAGTGGAACAGGCTCCGGGACGAGGGCAACGCATTCGTGCGAATGCTCGCCGCTGAGACGGTTTGGGTCTATCCGCCGGAGGACGACGCCTCGCACCGGTCCTGAACCCTTGTTTGCGAGGCGGCCCGTTAGCGGCGCTGAAACCCGTCCCCACTGGGCGCAACGCCTTCTCACCGTTGGGTCCTCCGGGGGGGTGGTTCAGCCGCCGCCGGCGACGGTCGATAAGGTTGGGCGTTCCTTGACTTTGGTGTTCGGGTGTCCAACGATGCGCGTTCCCCAGACAGGGCATCACGGAGCATCTTCTTACTTGTTTGCTGAGTCTTCCGCGCGTTCCGGAGACCCCTTCCCGGCATGAAGATCCTCGTGACCGGGGCGGCCGGATTCATCGGCGCGGCGCTGAGCCGGCGCCTGCTCGAGCGCGGCGACGAGGTGCTCGGCCTCGACAACCTGAACGAGTACTACGACGTCGAACTCAAGCGCGCGCGCCTGGCGGGTCTCGAGGCCCACGAGCGCTTCCGCTTCGTGCGGCTCGACCTCGCCGATCGCTCCGCGATGGAGACGCTGTTCGAGACCGAGCGCCCGCCGCGGGTGGCGCACCTCGCGGCGCAGGCCGGGGTGCGGCACTCCCTCGAGAACCCGCACGTCTACGTGGACAGCAACCTGGTCGGGTTCCTCCACATTCTGGAGGGTTGCCGCCACGCCGGCGTCGAGCATCTCGTGTACGCCTCCACCAGCTCGGTCTACGGCGCCAACACCCGGCTGCCCTTCTCGGTGCACGACAACGTCGATCATCCGCTCTCGCTCTACGGTGCCACCAAGAAGGCCAACGAGCTGATGGCGCACACCTACAGTCATCTTTACGGCCTGCCGACGACGGGGCTGCGCTTCTTCACCGTGTACGGCCCCTGGGGGCGCCCGGACATGGCGCTCTTCACCTTCGCGCGCAACATCCTCGCCGGACGGCCCATCGACGTGTTCAACTACGGCCGCCACCGGCGCGACTTCACCTACATCGACGACATCGTCGAGGGCGTGGTGCGGGTCATCGACAAGCCCGCGGCTCCGAACCCCGACTGGTCGGGGGCATCGCCCGATGCCGCAACGAGCAGCGCGCCCTATCGCGTCTACAACATCGGCAACAACGACGCCGTCGATCTCGAGCGCTACATCGCCGTGCTCGAGGAGTGCCTGGGCCGAAAAGCGGAGCGCAACCTGCTGCCCTTGCAGCCGGGGGACGTGCCCGACACCTTCGCCGACGTGGACGACCTGGTGCGCGACTTCGACTACCGGCCGAATACCCCGGTGGAGGAGGGCGTGCGCCGCTTCGTGGACTGGTACCGCGAGTACTACGGAGTGAAATGATGCCGGGCTTTTCGTCCTTCGTGGGAGCGGCCGTTGTCCGGGAACCAGCCCGTAGGGCGGGATTGCGCGTAGCGCAATCCCGCCGTAAAGGTTTCGAGGTTTCATAGATGCCGCACGATCGAAAAATCTCGGTGATCGGCCTCGGCTATGTGGGGCTGCCGGTGGCCGTGGCCTTCGCCAAGCAAGGGCCCGTGATCGGCTTCGACGTGTCGGCGACGCGTGTGCAGGAGCTGCGCCAGGGCCACGATCGCACCCGCGAGGTAACGCGCGACGAGCTGCTCGCCGCAGACATCCGCTTGACGGACGACGCGCGGGATCTGCGCGGGGCGGACTTTCACATCGTCGCCGTGCCCACCCCCATCGACGAGGCCGCGCGCCCCGATCTCGGGCCGCTGCTGCGGGCCGCCGCCGCCGTGGGCGGGCAGCTCGAGCGCGGCGACATCGTGGTGTTCGAGTCCACGGTGTACCCCGGCGTCACCGAGGAGGAGTGCGTGCCGGTGCTCGAGCGGGCATCGGGGCTGCGCTGCGGTGCCGACTTCAGCGTGGGCTACTCGCCCGAGCGCATCAATCCGGGCGATCGCGAGCACAGCTTCGCCAGTATCCGCAAGGTGGTCTCCGCCCTCGACGCGCGTACGCTGGACATCGTGGCCGGCGTGTACGAGTCCGTCGTCACGGCCGGCGTGCATGCCGCCCCCTCCATCAAGGTGGCCGAGGCGGCCAAGGTCATCGAGAACACCCAGCGCGATCTCAACATCGCGCTCATGAACGAGCTCGCACTCATCTTCGAGCGCATCGGTATCGATACCCGGGACGTGCTCGCGGCGGCGGGCACCAAGTGGAACTTTTTGCCTTTCCACCCGGGGCTGGTGGGCGGGCACTGCATCGGGGTCGACCCCTACTACCTCACCCACAAAGCCGCCCTGGTCGGCTACCACCCGCAGGTGATTCTGGGGGGTCGGCGGATCAACGACGGCATGGGGCAGTTCGTGGCCCGGGAGGCCGTCAAGCGGCTGTTTCTGCACGGCTGCCACGTCAACCACAGCACCGTCACCGTGCTCGGTTTCGCGTTCAAGGAGAACGTGCCCGATCATCGCAACAGCCGGGTCATCGACATCGTGCGCGAGCTGCACGACTACGACATCGAGGTGCAGGTGCACGATCCCCTGGTCCACGCGGGCGAGGTCAAGGAGGAGTACGGGGTCGATATCCGGCCCCTCTCAGAGCTCAAGCCCGCCCAGTGCGTGATCCTGGCCGTGGCCCACGCGGCGTTCACCCGCGAGGGGTGGGGCCTCGTCTGCGAGCTCCTCCAGGACGGGCGCGGCATCGCGGTGGACGTGCGCGGCGCGCTCCCGCGCGACGAGATCCCCGAAGGCGTCAAGCTCTGGCGGCTATGAGCGCCGGGTCCGTTGCAGTGCGGCCCTGGATGGCATAGCATATACAGCAATGTATATGTCACGCGGTCCGACCATGCATCGAACCCAAATCTATCTCGACGAGGATGCCCGCAGGGAGCTGGAAGCGATTGCTCGACGGAGCGGCAAGTCCTTCTCGGCAACCATTCGCGAGGCCATCGAGGCGTATCTGGTGAGGCACAAGGCGACCGATCTCGCCCGGGCCATCGATGAGACGCACGGCCTGTGGCGTGACCGGGAAGACTTTGACCTGCGTCGGCTGCGCGAGGAGTGGCAGGGTCGGAACGAGCGCTCGTTGTGAGTCTTCTTTTCGACACGGATGTTCTCGTCGATCACCTGCGTGGTGTGACCGCCGCGAGGGACGCATTGCTCACGCTTGGTCGCGGGGATGACCGAGCGGCGATTTCCGTGATCACCGTGGCGGAGATCGAGGCCGGACTTCGGGAACAAGAACGACCCGCCGTCGAGCACCTGTTCGCTGCGCTGGCAATCCAGGACGTAACCGAACCTATCGTGCGTCAGGCAGGTCGGTATCGAGCGAGCTTCGGAGCGAGCCACGGGGTCCTGTTACCCGATGCGATCATCGCCGCCACCGCGCGGGTCCAACAGATGCCGCTGGTCACGCTGAACAAGAAGCACTACCCGATGAGCGATATCGCGGTTCAGGTTCCCTACCAGCGGTGACGGATCGGTGCCGAATGGCGAAGGCTCGAGCTGCCGGGGTCGCCGCAGGGCGGGCTGAGCCCAGCGAAGGCCGCCATCTATTGTCCACGTGTTGATGGCATGTATCGTTGCCAATGCCGATGAGACAGCAGGAATGGGAGCGCTACCGGCGGCAGGTCGAGCACACCCTGTCTTCCGCGGGTCGGGATCGCAAGGCGGGAGACCGTCCCGCCCGCTATCCGGATGCCTATGACGCCGGTGCCCCCATGGACTACTATGCGGCCCCCGGATCCTCAGGTGGCTCGATGATCGAGCGGCTGCGCAATCCTCTTGACCGCGGGGAGCGGCTGGAGCGCGTGCGGCGTTACCTTCGGACCCTGGGGCTCACGCACTACGGGGCGCTGGTTTTCGGCTCGGTGGCGCGCGGCGAGTTCACGGCCGAGAGGGACACGGACCTCCTCGTGGTGAGCGATGAGCTGCCCGGCGGGCCCGGACGGCGAATCGATGTGCTGTTCGAGGCTCAGCACCGGAGGTGGAGCCCATCGGCTGGCGCGAGACGGACTGGCGCCGGCGCGAGCAAAAAGGCGACCCCTTCGTCGAGCTCGTCAAGCGCGAAGGCCTGGAGATCGGCGATGGTGGTTAGAATTGTAAGGTGCTGAACGCAGCGAAGCCCACCATGAGGGAACAGGATCATGGTCTGGCACGCGGTTGAATCTGAGCGAGAGGGGCTCGAAACACTTTGCCGGCAACATCATGTGCGCCAGCTGGCGCTCTTCGGGTCTGCCACGCGAACCGACTTCGATCCAGATCGGAGTGATCTCGATTTTCTCGTGGAATTTGAGGATATGGCGCCGGGAGATTATGCCGACGCCTACTTTGGCCTGCTCGAAGGATTGGAAGGGCTTTTCGGGCGCCGGGTCGATCTGCTGACGACGCCTTCGGTGACGAACCCGTACTTGCGCGAGGGCATCAAGGCCACCCGGGTCGAGCTTTATGCCGCGTGATCCGAACAAGTACCTTTACGACATTCGCACGGCTCTCGAGCACATCGCAGCGTTCACTCGAGGCAAGTCGTTCGAGGACTACGGCCAGGACGCGCTGCTGCGATCAGGCGTTGAGAGGCAGTTCGAGATTGTCGGCGAGGCGCTCTCGCAGCTTACGAAGGGTGGATCCGGATATGGCAGCAAAAATCCCCGAGTGCCAGCGCATTGTTGCATTCCGCAACGTGCTCATACATCGCTATACCAGCATCGACCATAGGCTGGTATGGGGTGTGGTGGAGCAAAAGCTGCCGCAATTGCGCCGGGCCGTCGGCGAGCTGCTGCCAGACGACGCCGTGTAACTGCGGAACAGAGAGAGAACGAATAATCGGGCGCAGGGGACATTGCGATGCGTAGGCTGGTTCCATGAATGTCGTGATGGTCGGCACGGGCTACGTCGGCCTCGTCTCCGGCGCCTGCTTCTCCGAGTTCGGCGCCCACGTGCAGTGCGTGGACGTGGACGACGGCAAAGTCGAGGCCCTGAACCGGGGCGAGATCCCCATCTACGAGCCGGGCCTCGAAGACCTCGTCGAGCGCAACGTCGCCCAGGGGCGCCTGCACTTCACCCGTGATCTAGCGGGCCCGGTGGCGGAAGCGGATCTCGTCTTCATCGCCGTCGGCACACCGTCGCGGCGCGGGGACGGGCACGCCGATCTCTCGTACGTGTACGGGGCGGCGCGCGAGATCGCCCGCCATCTGCGCGGCTATACCGTGGTGGTGGACAAGTCCACGGTCCCCGTCGGCACCGCGCGCCACGTCCAGCGCGTGGTCCGCGAGGCCAATCCGGACGCCGACTTCGACGTCGCCTCCAACCCCGAATTCCTGCGCGAGGGCGCGGCCATCGCCGACTTCATGCGCCCCGATCGCGTGGTGCTCGGCGTGGAGAGCGGGCGCGCCGAGGCGCTGCTGCGCGCCCTCTATCGCCCGCTCAATCTCATCGAGACCCCGATTCTGGTCACCAGTCTGGAGACCGCCGAGCTCATCAAGTATGCCTCCAACGCCTTCCTGGCCACCAAGATCAGCTTCATCAACGAGATGGCCGCGCTGTGCGAGGCCGTGGGGGCGGACGTGCACGGCGTGGCCAAGGGCATGGGCCTGGATGGACGCATCGGGCGCAAGTTCCTGCACGCGGGTCCCGGGTTCGGCGGCTCTTGCTTTCCCAAGGACACTCTGGCGCTGGTGCGCACCGCCCAGGAGCACGGGGTCTCGTGCCGCGTCGTGGAGTCGGCCACCGAGGTCAACGCGGCCCAGCGGGCACGCATGGTGCAGAAGATTCGCCAGGCTCTGGGCAGCGAGGCGGGCAAGACCATCGCCGTGCTAGGCCTCACCTTCAAGCCCGAGACCGACGACATGCGCGACGCGCCGGCGCTGGCCATCCTGCCTGCGCTCATCGAGCGCGGGGCCGCCATCCGTGCCCACGACCCGCAGGGAATGCCCGCCGCGAGAAGCCTGCTGCCGGGCGGGATCCATTACTGCGACGACATCTACGAGGCCTTCGAGGGCGCCGACGCGGTGGTGCTCCTCACCGAGTGGAACGCCTACCGCGGGCTCGACCTGGCGGATGTGCTCGGGCGCATGCGCGGCAACGTGTTCATCGATCTCAGGAACGTCTACGAGCCGCAAACCATGCGTGAAGCGGGCTTCAGCTACGCCTGCGTGGGCCGCCCCTGACGACGAACGGGCTCGAGGCGGGTCAGGGGTGGGCCGGAGCGGTCTCGAAGGAGTGCTCCTGGAGCACCTGGGTGGCCGGGCGCCTGTGCCCGGAGCGCCCCGGAAAAGACCAGGAGCAGTACCCTGCGGGGGTGCGCATCTCGGCCGGCATGGCTCGAGCGCGCGGGCCGAAGCGGCACCTCCGTGCCCGGGACGAGGCTGAGAGTCTCCGCTTCCGTGTACAGCATACGCCTTCGTCCCGCTCGCGCAGAACCGCGTCGCCCGTGTGTTGCCTGTCGCTTTTTTTTCACCCGCGGGCCGGCGGGCCCCGACAGGCGCGCCCCGGGCGAAGGGCGCGGGCGGCTACGGATTGCTCGCGAGCGCCGGCGCTTCCGCGGGAGGCAGGAGCGAGGCGTCCGCGTCGCCCGCGGACGCCGCCGTGCCCGGCTCCGTCGAGAAGTCCTCGTCGATGACGGCGGACAGCACGGTCAGATGGGGCCTGCCGTCGTCGAAGCGCAGCTCGTGATCGAGCACCCAGCGGTTGACGCCGCCGAAGACCTGCCGGCGGCGCGCCACCAACAGCTCGAGGGATTCCACGAGGTCCGGCGGGGAGCGCGCCCACGATTTCCTCGCCGCCCTGGTCACCGACGGGGGCGCGAATATCTGGGGCCCCAAGGAGGCTTTCTGGGAACGGCTCACCCGGCTGGCAACGGACCTGCGGATACAGAGGGCCCGTGTCTTCGCTCTCCAGATAGCGCTGACCGCTTTTGATCACGGGGCATCCGAGATCTGGACCCACGACCGGCGCTTCGCGGCATTCCCCGGGATTCGTATACACGACCCGCTCGCTTCCCGGTGAGAGGGGGTTCGGGCGCCGGGCGGGCATCACCGGTCGCGAGCTCGAAGGGCGGGGGGTGAGGCGCCCGAATCGGGTTCGCGAGCTTTCGCAAATGAACAGCTTGATAACCGCCGGTGCCCGTTCTAGTCTGAGCGAAATAGGGAGCCCGCGACCAGGAAATAAATTACTAAGCAATTCCGAACGACAACCATAAGGTCTCGAGCGCGGAAGCCATGCGGTATTGGTATCTTCTCTACAGCAAGCCCAGGCAGGAACGGTTGGCGCTGGAAAACCTCGAGCGGCAACGCTATGAGGCGTACCTGCCGTTGATCCGCAACCGCCGCCGCCGGCAGGGACGGTACACCGCCATCGTCGAGCCCATGTTCCCGCGGTACCTCTTCATCCATCTGAGCGACGAGAGCGACAACTGGAGCCCCATCCGCTCCACCATCGGCGTCGCCAACCTGGTGCGCTTCGGGCCGGAAGCGGCGCGCGTGCCCGACGATCTCGTGGCCACCCTCCAGGAGCGCGAGGACGAGACCGGCGTCCAGTTGCTGCCCCAGCCGGACTTCCAGCCCGGCGACCGGGTTCGCATCTGCGAAGGCGTCATGGCCGGCTACGAGGCCATCTTCCAGGCCCACACCGGCAAGGAACGGGTGATGCTCCTGCTCGAGGTCGCGGGCAAGCTGGCCCGCATCCAGGTGGACGCCGGCCACATCGAGGCCACCTCGCCCCGCTGGCAGTTCTAACGCTGGACGATTCCCACAACTAAAGACATCGGTCTCACCGCAATCCCGAGCCGGTCGCCGCCAGATGGGGTGGCGGTCATCCCCGACGAAACCGGCACCCCCGCCTATTTGGCCTGGCTCCCCGCGCTCGCGACAAAGTACGCGCGTACCAGCGGCCCGCCGAAATCCCGGCGTACCCAGTCCGACACACCGGAAATAACGAAATTACTAAATGATTCCGGAGAAGAACCGATAAGGTCTCGGGCGCTGGAGCCGGGGATCCTGGCTTGATCGAAGCCAGGTGATGCCTTGGCAGGGCTTGCGGCTCGGGAGGTAACCGGGTGCGCATCTGCGAGGGGGTCATGGCCGGCGACCAGGCCATCTTCCAGGCCCGCACCGTCGAGGAGCGAGTGATGCCGTTGCCTGGAAACCGCGGGCAAGCTGCCTCGTATCCAGGTCGACGCCCGGCACATCAAGGCGACTTCGCCCCGCTGGCACTTGTAGTGCTGGACGATTGCGCATCACGTCACGTTGACTTGATGGGAATCGCGTGCCTATAGTGTTCAATTGCTGAACGTAGGGCAGCTTGCGGTAGTGGACGACCGCTCCAAAGAGGACTCGGTGACTCTCGAGATCCTCGAGGCCATCGACCAGAGCAGCAACGTCACCCAGCGCACCCTCGCCCGCAGAACGGGCGTGGCGCTGGGGCTCACCAATCTCTATCTGAAGCGCTGCGTGCGTAAAGGGCTCATCAAGATCCAGCAAGCCCCCGCGAACCGCTACCTTTACTACCTCACGCCCAAAGGCTTCGCCGAGAAGAGCCGCCTCACGGCGAAGTACCTCTCGTACTCGTTCGGCTTCTACCGCCGGGCGAGCACGTCATGCCTTGAGGCCCTCGAGCACTGCAAGCGGCAGGACTGGCAGCGTGTCGTGTTCTGCGGCGCCTCCGAGCTCGCGGAGATCGCATCGCTGCGTGCGCAGGAGCTGGACCTCGACGTCGTGGCCGTGTGCGACCCAGAGTACGCGGGCCGCGTGTTCGTGGGGAAGGTGGTGGCGGGCTCGCTGGAGGAGTGCGGGGCGTTCGATGCGTGCCTGCTGACCGATCTCAGGGACCCGCGCCGCAGCTACGAGGCGCTGAGCGGCGACGTGGACGAAGAGCGCCTTCTCGTGCCCGACATTCTCGGGTTGAAGACAAACAGTAGCGGCTTTACGCAATACAACTAGCCGAGCTTCTGGCGCTTCCTCCGCCGGGAAGCGTAGCCTGCGGGAGCGGCCTGTAGCCGCGATAGATTCGCAACANNGCGATGCATACCGTGCATCGCAGGCGGTAGCGTGTTTGAATGTTGGGAAGGCTATAACCGGGTGTGGAGCCAGAGATACGATGACATCCTGGTCGGACGCAAAGTCCGCTATTGCTTCCATCCCAGTCTTCACAAGGTAATCGCATGAGTTCACCGAAGATCGCCGTCATCGGAGCGGGCTCCTGGGGGCGAAACCTGGTTCGCAACTTCGCCGAGCTCGGTGTGCTGCACGCCGTGTGCGACAACGACCCAGTCGTGCTTGACCGGAGCCCGGCCAACGTCGCGGGCGAGGACGTGAAACGTGTCCCCGCCTACGCGGAGATTCTCGGCGACCCAGCCATTCGCGGTTTCGCCATCGCCACGCCCGCCGCGACGCACGCGCCGCTCGTTCGCGAGGCTCTGTTGGCCGGCAAGGATGTTTACGTGGAGAAACCGCTCTCGCTCACCGAGGCGGAGGGACGCGAGCTCGTGCGTCTTGTGCGGGAGAGGAGCCGCGTGCTCATGGTGGGGCATCTGCTCTGGTATCACCCGGCGGTGTTGAAACTCAAGGAGCTGGTCGCCGAGGGTGCCCTGGGGCGGATCCAGTACATCTATTCGAATCGCCTGAACATGGGGAAGCTACGCCGCGAGGAGAACGTGCTGTGGTCCTTCGCACCCCATGACGTGTCGGTGATTCTGGGGCTGGTCGGCGAGACACCGGAGCGCGTGCAGGCCCAGGGGGGCAATTTTCTCCACAAGCGCATTGCCGATACGACCGTATCGTTGCTGGACTTCGCGAGCGGTGTACGGGCGCACATCTTCGTGTCCTGGCTGCATCCCTTCAAGGAGCAGAAACTCATTGTCGTGGGCGATCGGCAGATGGCGGTCTTCGACGACACTGCGGCGTGGCCGGAGAAACTGCAGCTCTATCCTCACAGCGTCGGCTGGAACGGAAGGGTGCCCGTAGCCAAGAAGGCCGAGGCACACTACGTGGATTTGCAGCAGGAGGAGCCGCTGCGCGCCGAGTGCCGGCACTTCATCGAATGCATGCAAAACCGGGACACGCCGCGTACCGACGGCGAAGAGGCGTTGCGTGTGCTGGGGGTGCTCAATGCATGCCAGCGTGCTCTGGAAGAAGGCAGGTTGGTCTCGTTGAACGATGAGGATGATGTGCTCGTCCACGAGAGCGCCGTGGTCGAGCCGGGAGCGACCATCGGCAGAGGCACGAAGATCTGGCACTTCAGCCACGTGTTGAGCGGCTCGTCCGTTGGGGAGGCTTGCACAATCGGGCAGAACGTCGCCATCGGTCCCAAGGTACGCGTTGGAAATGGCTGCAAGATCCAGAACAACGTCTCGGTGTACGAGGGCGTGACGCTCGAGGACGACGTCTTCTGCGGCCCGAGCATGGTCTTCACCAACGTCCTCAACCCGCGCTCCCACGTCTCTCGGAAGCACGAGTTCCAGTCCACGCTCGTGCGCAGAGGCGCCACCATCGGCGCCAACGCCACCATCGTGTGCGGACACACGCTGGGGGAATACTGTTTCGTGGCCGCGGGAGCGGTCGTCACCCGAGACGTCCGGCCGCATGCCCTGGTTGCCGGTAACCCGGCGCGCCAGATCGGCTGGATGTGCGCCTGCGGCGAGCGCCTGCCGGAAGATCTGCACTGTGCCGTCTGCGGCGAGAGCTACAGTGAGACGAAAGGCCGCCTGAGTGCCGCTTCAGGATGATGTCTTCTGACGACTCATTGCATCTGTGGGAGCTTTGCAAGCGCGAGGCTCCCGCTAGGCGATTACCCCGAAACCCAGGCGCAGCGATGACCGTTCCGCAATGAGCATCCCTTTCATCGACCTCAAAACCCAGTTCCGCCGCCTCGAGCCGGATGTCCGCGCACGCATCGACCGGGTGCTCGAGCACGGCCAGTTCATCATGGGTCCCGAGGTGGCGGAGCTCGAGACGCAACTCGCGCGCTACGTGGGTGCGGAGCACGCCGTCACGTGCTCGAGCGGGACGGACGCGCTGCTCATGGCGCTGATGGCCTACGAGGTGGGTCCGGGGGATGCCGTCTTCACCACTCCGTTCACCTTCATCGCGAGCGCGGAGGTGATCTCGCTCGTCGGTGCAACGCCGGTCTTCGTCGATATCGATGCGCGCACGTTCAACCTTGACCCGGCGAAGCTGGAACACGCGATCGCCGAAACCAAGAGCAACACATCCTTGCAGCCACGGGGTGTCCTCCCCGTGGATCTCTTCGGGCTTCCGGCGGACTACGATGCAATCAATACCATCGCGCGCAGGAACGAGCTGTTCGTGCTCGAGGACGCGGCGCAGAGCTTCGGGGCCACGTACAAGGGCCGCCGGGCCGGCAGCTTGGGCGATGTGGCGGCGGCGAGTTTCTTTCCGGCCAAGCCGCTGGGGTGCTACGGGGACGGCGGTGCGGTGTTCACCGACGACGACGAGCTGGGCGAGACGCTGCGCTCCATTCGTATGCACGGCAAAGGCAAGGACAAGTACGACAACGTGCGTATCGGTCTGAACGGGCGTTTGGACACGATTCAGGCCGCTGTCCTCCTCGTGAAGCTCGCCGCATTCCCGCAGGAGCTGACAATGCGCCAACAGGCCGCACAGCGCTACGACGAGCTGCTGGATGGCGTAGTACGGACGCCACACGTCCCGGAAGAGTGTACGAGTGCCTGGGCGCAGTACTCGGTGCTGCTGCCGCGGCGTTCTGAGGTCCAGGCTGTTCTGAAAGAAGCAGGCGTTCCGACCACGGTCTACTACCCTAAACCTCTGCATCTCCAGACGGCTTACAGCGAATTGGGCTACGGGGAAGGGGATCTACCCGTCGCAGAGGACGTGGCGGGACAAATCGTGAGCTTGCCAATGCACCCGTATCTGTCCGCATCGGATCAGCAGCACGTTGCCTCATCGGTCCGAGATGCAGTGCGGGACCTGAGCCCGACAGAGAAGCGGGTGAGTTGAACCCGCTAAGAATCGGAATAGCTAACAGCGACAGTCACAGGGGGTCATTCTGGACATTCGCGGAAAAAAGTTCGTCGTCATTGGGGGTGCCGGGCTCATCGGCTCGCATACGGTCGAGCAACTGGCCCAGGAGGACGTGGGAGAGATCGTTGTATACGACAATTTCGTGCGTGGCACGCACGAGAATCTGGAGACTGCGCTCAATGACCCGAGGGTGAGGGTGTTCGAAGTCGGCGGCGACATCTGCCAGACGGACATCCTGAACGCAGCCCTCAAGGGCGCGGACGGCGTGTTTCACTTCGCCGCGCTCTGGCTGCTCCAGTGCTACGAGTTTCCCCGCGCCGCGTTCGACGTGAACATCCAAGGCACCTTTAACGTACTCGAGGCTTGCGTGGCCCAGGACGTGAAAAGGCTGGTCTACTCCTCGTCCGCCTCAGTGTACGGCGACGC